>ERZ826613.552-NODE-552-length-52503-cov-4.932409_pt1 | contig 52503 bp, 70 predicted proteins | sample MGYA00519925_ERZ826613 | MGnify/ENA primary metagenome ERZ826613 (study PRJEB31778, sample SAMEA3449236) | human gut metagenome | biome: human gut; feature: human-associated habitat; material: faeces | place: United Kingdom | collected 2010/2012 ... | reverse complement strand
TTCCTGTTATTCTTTTTAAGTCTGAAAAAATGTCTTTTTTGCGTAAATTATTCACGAAAAGTCACACGAAAAGTCACACGAAAAGTCACACGAAAGTCACACGCTAATAATAAAACGCCTATCGCAAGGTTTTCAATTCCTGCGACAGGCGTATTTTTAATAGCCGTTATTATTCCTTAACCTCCGGCAGACCCGCTACCGATGTTAAAATTGAAAGCAATCCCGCAAGCAAGGACGCGGATATAACCACCTTCCAATCGACCTGTGAAAGCATTGCCGACGTGCCTATTGTGGCAGCGGCAGTCTGCGCTATTGTCTTAACCGCGCGTATACCGGCAGCCTTAGTCCATTTTTCGAACTTTTTATCTATGGTTTCCTTCTTATCCATAATCTCACCCCCTATACTCCCAAAATCTTTTTCCAGGTGTTTATGCCTACGCAGCCGTCAACCGCAAGCCTGTTAACCTTTTGGAAATTGCGTACCGCCCTGTCGGTATCCTTGCCGAACATTCCGTCAGCCTTTACACCCACCTTGCGCTGCACTATCTTTGTGAGACTGCGGTTTGTGTATGTAAGCCTCTTTTTACATACGGCGGCTTTTGCCACGCTCTCGCACTCTGCGCCCCATACGCCGTCGGCACCGAATTTCGGGAATTTAAAGCCGTCCGCAATAGCGGCGGTCTGCCATTCCTTAACGGCGGTGTTTTTATTGCTCGGCTTAGGTGCGGGTTTCGGTTTCGGTGCGGGCTTGGGCTGCTCGGCGGCGAATATGCTGTTATACATTATATTCATATCCACATTGCCGCTTATGCCGTCTATGCGCCCTTTTGAGGTATGCTGCCATATATCATAGGTACGGTTGAAATTATTTACCTTGGCGCCGTATTCGGCTACCCACTTGCTGATACTGTCATACCATTTGTCGGACATCTTCTCGTTCCAAAACGCCGAGCGACTTGAGTATATACCCATTTTATAGCCGAGGGCATTAAGCTGCTTATTAAACTCCTGCATAATGCCAAGCATATCCGCGTTTGAAATGGTGCGCCAATTTAAGCCGTTTGTGTTCTCAATGTCTATGTAGACAGGGGCGTTTATTTTCTTGCCGTTAAGCAGCCTTTTTATATGCGCAATTTCCTTTGCGACCTTTGCCTTATTCACGGCATATGAGAAGAAATATACCGCGAACGGTATGCCCAGCCTCACGCACTCGGCATAGTTCCGCTCAAACTGCTTATCGTCCTGCGAGGGTATGTCGTCACCCAGCCCCATACGCAGTATGGCAAAATCTATTTGCGGTTTCACCCTTTCCCAGTTTATGCTGCCTTGATAATGTGATACGTCGATTCCCTTTAACACTTTTAATTACCTCCGTTATTTAATTATTCGGTTTGTGCAATTCTTCAAGGTCGGCAAGTCTGTGATTTGCAACCTTTATTTGTTCCTCGATAACCGGCACGCGCCTGGCGAAATTATTATGTACGCGAACCTCTCTTGTCAGCTCGCTTATTCGCTCATCCGTTACCGCCTGCGCGGTTGTCATTTTATTTTGCATTTTGTTGTTTGCGCGGTTGTTTGTTATTATTACGCCTATAAGGGCAAGAGCGCCCACCAGCACCGACGCTCCCGCCGATATTAACGTCTCTGTCACTGCTCTACACCTCGCTTTCGGTTTCGGGCGGCACTTCTTCGGTAACCTCTGTCGGATACTGCGCATCAATAGCTGTCTGTATCTCGGCAAGGTCATCCTCTGTAAGCACGCCCTTTTCATTCCACCCTGCGGCATTTAGGATTATCTGATAATCCGACATTTTTCCGACCGCCTTTAAAAAGCCTGTTTTAACAAAATTCCTTAAACTGAACATATTATACGTTCCCTCCTATAGATAATATTGCCTGCTGCATTTCGGCAAAAGCCTTGTTTATATCTCTGTTATATTTCGCGTCGATTATTGCTCCCTCGGTATCGGTCATAAGTGTTGTGGTGGGGTAAAGACTTTTTACGCCCGACACTGTACCATCGGCGGCGGGGGTGTATTCGGCTACGGTGTACGGTTCGTAAGCGGTTGCAGTTGAGCCGAGTTCAAGCTGTGGTTTAAATACAAGATTGTTTACTGTAGTATCTTTCGCAATATTGATAACTATTGAAACTGTTTTATCATCTTCTGCATTTATAGATATACCATTACCGATATCAGCTTTATAAAATTTATAATCAGAAGTGCTGAGATATAACGAGTATGTTCCGCCTGCGCCGCCTGTGGGACACCCACTAAAAAAGTATTGTCCTTTTTTAAGAGAAAAAGATTGTTGTAATTTAAAATATGCTTGTGCAGTTGCTGTACCACTTACTGTAACACTACCATCAGAATTAACCGTAAAAGTAATTCCGTTGAGTGTTTTTGTAGTATTAAAATATGGATAAGCTATTAAATTCTTCCTACACCTTGTTACAGTAACAGTTGATAAATCTGAAATGTAAGGAGCATAAGCAGTAGCAACTGAACCGAATTCAATCTGCAATGTTGCTAATATTTCATCAGGTGTAATTGATGTGTCATAAGCACTGTTATAGATCCAAACTACAATATATTTGCTATCAGCGTCGCTTGTAGCAGTAATGCTTGTGGCTGTGTAATTCTGTACCCGATTTGTAACGGCTGTTCCGGCTGTCGGTATAACATTTGTAAAAGCAACGACAAAACGAGCTGTGGCAATTTTCGATACTGTATAAGTCGTATTTGGGTTGCAAGGAATATAAATACACCTTGAAGTAGTTGCCGCCGTTATAACATTTGTGTCTATGTACCCTGCAATGATATTTGCGTTGTTTTTATCAAACAAATTTTTGCTTTTCACCTTAACCCCAAGCATATGCTCGTTCGGGGAGACATCGGTAAGGCGTATTGCCGAACCCGAGGCTGTACCACGGAGGGCGTTGGCGCAGGCGGTGTTCATTTGTAAGGCAGTAACCTCACCTGTATCGCCTTTATCACCTTTTTCTCCTTTGTCCCCTTTAGCGCCCTTAAGCTCCGCGAGCTGTTCGGCAGTGAAATCCTCGTAGGTAAAAGCGTCGCCTTTATCGCCCTTGTCCCCCTTAGCTCCTGTCGCGCCTGTGGCGCCTTTTTCACCCTGTAAGCCGCGGGGTCCTGTATCGCCGGTATCACCTTTTGCACCTTTCAGCAGTGCTAACTGTTCATCGGTGAAGTCAGAGTAAACAAACGGGTCTCCTTTGTCGCCTTTATCACCTTTGTTGCCCTTTGGACCTTTTTTAAACGGTAACAATTTCCACGGCGTAACCCCGTCACCAACTTTAAGCCAGTTTTCATCCGTGCTGTCGATTATTACACCGAATTCACCGCCACACAGTATCGGGTTGTTTGTATTCCAGTTTTCAGCAGTATCGCGCCCCGCCTGAAAATGGAAGTTTTCAAGATATATTTTTGACATTTATCGTTCCTCCTTATGCAGTTCTGCGCCACACATATGCACCGTAATAAGGCGGCATATTGTTGTGGGCTTGACCGTTGCCGAATTTATAGCCGTATCCGTATTGGACGTCGCCAGCCTTACCTTCTGCGCCTACTATTGGTTTTGTTACCGACCCAAAATTTGTGCCGTATGCGTGACCGGTTACGCCATTTGCGCTGTGTTCACCAACAACCGCAGTCGCAATCCTACCATCAATTTTTGGTAACTCGCTTTCTGTCAATGTGTGCGTTTTCTCTCCGCCTGTGCAGCCTGCAGCTTCGCCGTCGTCAATGCCCCATATCACTCTGCCTTTTATTCGTTCCCATGTGCCTCCGTAAAGCGTTGCCGGATCTACGTTCTCGGTGCTTGCAAAAAAACTGCCTACCGGGTGGTCTCTTTCGTTTTTCTCGGCAATAGCGGCGGCGACTGCCGAAGAGATGAGAGTGCTTAACTTCTTGAACTTCAAAGCCACCGCTTTATTCTCAATCGGGTTTTCGCTGGTTTCTGATAATTCACTGTCAACCACAAGTTCAACCTTTGCGTGCCCGGATGAATTACCTCCGTTAAAAAAGAACTCGCTGCCGCTTTCGAGTGCCCGCTGTGCCACTTCGGTTTTGCCCTGCGCTGTTTTTGCCGCCGAAGCCGAAGCCGCAGCGCTTTCCGCCGAATTCTTCGCGACCTCCGCGAGCGTGGAAAAGCTTTCACGCTCCTCGCCGTTATCGCCCCCTGCAGGCGGAATGTTCTCAAACCGCAGCTTTGCCGGGTATGAAAGCAATTCAAGCTCGGTTTTATCGTCGCTGTTGTATACCGAAATAATCAGGTATACCGCCGCTCTACCGCCGTGCCGTGTGAGATTTTCGCCGATGTCAAAGCTCACTGTCGGGCTTTCAAGCGCCTTTGTGTCGCTTCGCACCGTGCCGCCTACACTGTCGTAGCAATCAAAGCGGTATACAAGGCTGTTTCCGCCTTTTTCGGTCAGCAGCTTTGCGTACAGCTTGTCATCAATATTGAAAACAAGCTGCGTTGCGCCGTGCTCGCTCTGTATGCCTGCCCGCTGCTCGGTTGCTGGTGTTATTCCGTCCTCCTTTACCGTAAATTCAAATTTTCTGACCGCCATTATATGGACCTCCTTTGTATTACAAAAGCGCACCAGTCAAGGTACGCTCTTGTTTATAAAATGCCGTTATTTCAAAGCCCTGCTTATGTAGTAGTACACTGCCGATGTGCCGTTTCTTTCGAGGTTTGTTACCGTCTTATAGCTTTTCATAAGGTCATAATCCGAAACCGTTGTTTTTGCCTTCGCACCGGCATATTCGTACAGACCGGAGATAACCTCAATTCGCTGCTCATCCGTGAGCTTCTTATAAGCGGGTGTTTCAATGAATTCCTTTACATAATCAAAAGACATCTGACCTTTAGCCGCGGCAAAGGTTGTATATTCCTTTGCGGTAAGGAATTTTTGCTTTTTGTTGACATTGAAAGATGTCGGCGCTTTTTTCGGTACAACCTTTGTGTCGCCGGTCTTTTCGATGATTCGTTTTAGTTCCGAATTGACATCGTCGTATTCAATATCCGAATAATAGCCCGGAGACAAAAAGTTTTCGGTCAGCCTCTCTGCGAGCTTCCCGCGGTTTTTAATTCTGCCCCATTGGTCTATGCTCGGCGCCTGAAAATACGAAACACCCGGTATCTTCGATTCGATGTTATTGATAGCCTCTTGCCCGAATTTGCTTATACTTGAATTTTTGTCCGTATACCAAGAGCGCTGCGTCGGGTCAATCGTTCTTGAAATGCTCCCCGCCAATGACGGTATGCCCTGCATGGCATAGGAAAGCGCAATATCTTCGCCTATGCTTGCGAGCGTCTCGCTTGCGCTTGAATATTTGGCGGCGGATATAGTATTCTGAATGCCGCTTAACATTGAAAGATTTGTCACCGGTTCAAGAGAATTCCACAAAGCACCCGTAAAATCGGAAAGCTTCACACCATCGCCGTCCTTAAACGAATTCGCAGTTTCAACGCCGATAAAAAACGGTATACAAGCAGGGGCTGCCCAGTCTATGGTGTACGATTTTCCGAACACCCGCACTGAATACTCTTGCTCACCGTTAAGCTTCTTGAATTTATCTTCGTCGTCATCGCCGAATCCGCCGTTTACATAGCCGAGCCCGGATAAAAGCAGACCTATCGCAAATATTCCCGTACCCGTAAGCCCCGCCGCAAGACCGTCGGCAAATTCCGATATACTTATCTTTCCTTTTTTAACATCGTATAAGCCTGCCGTGAGTGCCTTGCCGAGACCTATCGGGCTGTATTCGATTCCTCGCCTTATAATGTTCACGGGCGTGCGTTTAAAGGGAATAACACCGTCTATGGCAATTTTAGCGACCTTTAATGCCGTAGTGTCTTTGTCTTTTATCTGCGTTATGCTTTTAAGGTAATTGGCAATAGCGCTTTCATCGTTAAAGGTTGCCTTTTGCGCTTCCTTTACCGCATAGCTGCGGGCTTCGAACATCAGTGATTCGCTCACATTGTTGAGGTCTGCTTTTCTCGCCTGCAAAAAGCTCCCGAGCGCGTGAATGTAGTGACGGTTTTTAAACAAAAGGTCTTCAGCTTCGAGCAAGTTACCGTTAAACGAAGTAAGGAATTCAAAGACATTGTTCTTAAATGTCCTCCTCATCTTGTAAAGCTGTGAGCGTTCATCGTACTTTTGATCTTTCAGTAAAGCCTTTACCTCTTTGCTGTTTGCGTCATTCTTCGCAAACTCCCTGTATTCTTTCTTTACGGTGGCAACCTTTGTGCGTTCAACCTCCGAATTTCCCAGCTGCGCCATCCGCTCAATTCCGGTCGCAATAACATCCTTTGTTCTGACCGCGGGGATAAATATCGTATTGCCCACAATGTTTCTTATGTGCGTTCTCGGATTCGCAAGCATAGCACAATATCGCCAGGCGTTCCATTTGTCAAGGAGTGTTGGCTGGGCTTGGTCTGCTATGTCCTGCATGGCTTCTTGGTAAGCTCTTTCGATTTCCTCCTCGGTTTTAGATTCAGCCATTATCTGCGCGACATTTTCATCGATTTGTATCACAGGCGCTTTGTCTCCGAATCGCTTTGCAAGGTCTGCGTTAAGCGTTTGCACCGTTCTTTGCAGCGCCACTAACCGTCCCGCACCCGTCATCTGCTTCAAGAGCCTTGCCGATTGCACCACCTGTCCTGCACGGGTAAGGACATCGGACAACTCAGCGGATAACTCTAATACCCTTGCGTTGTCCTTTGCTTTTATGGCATCGGCGAGCAGCCGTTCGCCTATTGCAATGGTTTTTTTGCTTATGTTTTTGCTTTCTATCGCAGCCTTCCAACGCTTTTCGGCTTCGCCCGATTCTATTGCCTTGTCTGCGCTCTTAATCGCGTTTTCATCCGATATCGGCGAGTACGAAAAATTGCCCTGCAGTATTTCCGCGCCTATTTGGTCTTTCATGCTGTCGGTCAGACTTCCTGTTTCAAGAACAGTACGGACATATCTTCTTGTCGGCGCTCCGACCTTTGCGGCGTTCGGAACACCGTAATCCTCCGCAGCGTATTCTCCCTCGGGTATTGTGCCGTATTTTTCCCCGGCTTCCCGCCACTTTTCGCGCATTTGCTCATAATACTCATTTTTTGATATTTCACCGTTGTTGTAACGGTTTACAAGGTCGGCAATTTTATCAAAATCCTCGGTTTTGTCGGTGCTTTCGGTTTCTATTGAGTATTTTTCGGTATCATTTTGCGTATTTTCGGATATATTAGTATTGACATCTGACCCGTTCTGTGGTACATTGATGTTAGAAGCAGAAGAAACAAGAGACTTCCCAACTGGAGTTTTATTCTCGGGGTTGAGAGCTTGTGTACCTGCTTCTTTTTTATTTATATATGCGGAAACCACCCATAGCTTTTTATATTCGCTATCCGGTATTGCTTGAGCAACATAGTATGTGCCATTAATTCTTTTTGAAAAAACAATCATAGGAGCCGGTTCGTTTTTAGCATTTCTAAATTCCGAACTATTTACTTCATCCATCCCCTTTTTGGCTATTTCCACATTGTCATAATTTTCAAGCACATAGCCAATACGGGCAATATCTAAAATATTGCTCATTGATGAATCGGCAATTCCGTTTTTACCATGTCTTTTTTCAATATGCCGAATAGCATTTGTGTTTATAGAATTGGTGTATCCGCTAACATCTATACCTATCAACCGTTTAATGTCCGCTACTTGGTTTTCTGTTACATTAGATATTTTGTGCCGGGCAAAACGCTTATTTGTATTAAAGGCATTTATAAAATCCTCAACAGATTTATCAGCAGAGGAAATATACTCTTTAATAACCGTTTGCATATTGTACGGATACTTTGAAATATCCTGCGACAAACTTATTCCGGTGCTACCGTCAGCGAATACGACATCCTTCCGGTCAATATCCGGGCGGGTGTTTTTTCTTTGCTCTACAGTGTAATTCAGGCGCTTTTCAACATCCCTCGCTTCTATTTCGCCGGCGGTCGCTTTATACAATTCCGATGGGTTACCTTTCTTTAACCTCCAATAATATGAAAAAGCTTCATCCCTGTCTTTTGCATATTGTTTCAAATTGTCGGCTAATTCAATGGCGCCGTTTGGCGCTTCGGCTTTTTTAAGGAATTGTTTTGCTTCCTCAATACCGCTTTCTGTTGTGATGTCGTTTTTTTCAAAATCATCGTCGGTATAACCATATCTGTACAGAACATCGGCAAATCCGTCCAGCCTTTTTTCGTATTCCGCTTGTTTTTTGCTATATTCAGCCTCCGCGTTTTTTGTTTCCAGCGACCAATGTTTGGGACTCGACCCTCCGGCAAATTCTTCTATACCCTGTATCGCGTGCTGCAATTCGTGCATTAAAACAGCCTCTGCGCCATTATTCCAACCCAATTTGATTTTTTGACCTGTAAAGCCGTTTTTACCCCAGTTGAGTTCGTAATAACGCTTGCCGAGTTCCGAATCAAAGAATTTCTTCTGCGCCGCCTTTTCTTCTTTAAGCCATATTTCAGGGTCAAGATTTTCAAAAGCAGGATCATCATGGTATTTTGAATATTCTTTGTATTCGGGCGTTTGTTCTATTCTCTCAATTTCTGTTTTTCGCCCGCCGTTCAAATAATCGCTGTATTCTTTCGTATGTCTCTTGAATAAGTTGATATCCAAAGTAATATAATTAGACTTTTTCTGATACACGCCTTGCACACCTGTGTCCGTCGGCTGAATAATTATATTTATATTCTTCAATTCAGGATAAGCTTTAAACAGTTCCCTGTGCTCGAGTATGTCGGACAATTTCCCTGTGAAATAAATCTCACCGTCAGCTTCGCGCCGTTCGAGTTTCGGGTTTTCTATTAAATGGCTTTCAAAATCCGAAATTTCAAACCGCCATTTACCGTCATAGCCCTTAAACCAGCCCGTTTCTTGTCTGACCGTTTCGCCGTCTTCGCCGTTTTCAATGCGCCGCTTTGCAATTTCCAACAAGCTATTGTTTGAAGTTCTTGCCCTTTCACCTGCAAGAGAATATTTCTCCGTCTGATTGTCGGAAGTCTTCTCCGCTGCGTCGGTGAACATCCGGTTAAACATATCTTCGAGCTTTGATATCTCAAACGAAATTTCCCTGTTGCCTGAAATTTTCTTTTTAAGATAGCTTATGAAATCATGCAAAAACTGCCTTATTGCGCCGCGCTCCCTGGTGTCGGCGTTTTTTATTATGCCTTTAAGCCCCGAGCCGTTATCCGAGAAAAGCGCGTCTCCTACGAAATCGGCTATCATTTCAGCCCGTGCCCCGGAGGTGTCCACCGCCGCACCCGCGTTTGTTCGGGTAGACATTATGTCATTTAAAAGCTGTGCTTTAAGCCTTACGGTGCTGCCCTGCTTGCCTGTTTTCTCGCCTAGCCATTTTTCAAACAGCTTTGATTTTTCAACCGCTTCCGCAAAGTCACCGTACAATTTTGAGCCTTCCCCGAAATGTGTCAGTTCGTGCTTGAAAATAAACTGTATCGGCTGCTTGTTCTCGTAATCGATTGTTATGCGCTTGTTTTTAATATCAATGCTGCCGTCGGCTCTTCGCGGCATTCCGTTTTCGCCGCGAACGGTTTTGCCGTTCTTATCCTTTATGTGTACAGCGTCAAATTTAACATCCCAACCGAGCGCCTTGCCGATTTTCGCAATCTTCTTTTGCTCGTCGGTAAGCCTTGTTTTGCCCTTACTTGTATAAGCCCAATCCTCAATTAAATCATATTCCGCCTTTTGCGCGGAAACCTCATCGAATACGCTTTCTTTAACAGTCGGCTGCAAATCGGTGTTTTCGGCTGTGGTTACGCCGCCGCTTGCCATATACTCCGCCGATTCTTCATCTGTACCGAGCTGCATAAGCTTTGTTACAAAACACGCCGAGGCAATATCCTGTATGCTTTTAGAATCGGTGCCGTCCATTATTTTATTGAAGTTTTCGGAAACCTCGTTTATATTCTCCGGCAAAAGAATATCCGTTCTTATGCTCCTGCAAGCATAGCTGTAAAGCTTTCCTATCGTCTCGGCAGATATACTTTTGCTGTTCAGCGAATTTATTCCGAGCGCCCGCGTCTCCGTATCAAGAGATTTCGCGGCAAACTCGGCAAGCTCATCAGCCTTTATGCCGCTTTTTTTCACCGTTTCGCCGATTGCGCGCCACTCGCTGCTCACGGAGGCGTTTGATATAGCGGATATTGTCATTTGTCCCGCGCCCAAAACCGCACCGACCGCCGCTCCCATAGCCCCCTCCTGCAGCATTCGCGAGGGATTGAATACCGCATTTTCATCGGTGTTGGAATATATCGCTTTGTTTCTGTCAAAAAACAGCCCGGTGTTAAGCTGGGTTATAACGCCCTGAATAACCTCCTCTTTTCCTTCGTCAAGAGCCGATTTAACCCATTCCATAACAGCGCTTTTATTGCCCACGGCATTTTTAAGAGCTTCGGGCAGGCTTTGTATGCCGGCATTTCCTGTGCCGCCGCCCACTTCTACGGCGGCGTTTAAGCTTGAATTAAGCACTGCATAAAGCGAGGCTACTGCATCGTTCGCTCCGTTCGATTTGGCGTCTTCAAAATCCGAGCCGTATGTCTGAACAAAAGAACTCCAGTAAAAAAGGTTTTTCGCCATACTTTTAATTGAGGTCTGCAAAGCTGCCCTTATGCCTGTTGCGGCTTTTCCTAATTGCGGTGCAACGCTCGCGCCGCCCGTAAGAATTGCTATTACGCTGCTTGCCGCAGCATCCGGCAACGCCGCCAAAACGCCCTCGCCGAGACTTCCGCTTATATTGTATTTGTCGCCGACGCCCTTTGCGAGCCTTTCCTGCTCCCTGTGGCTTTGTTCGTAAAGATTTCTGTAATAATCGTTGGTTTGGCTGAAAACATTGTTTTTAAAACCGAAAGCACGCGCTACATTTCCGAGCGTGGCGTCCATTGTCTTTGCTTGCAGTGAAAGGAACTGTTTAAAGCCGGTATCCGTCAAGCCCTTTACGTTAGCTTTTACAATACTGCCTTTGCCGTATAAGCCTTCCCTTATGGTTTTTATTTCTTCGTCCAAATTTCTTTTGACCGTATCCGATTTCGTTTCTTTCTGCCGCTTTTTAAGCAGTTCTATTGCTTCCTCGGCACTACCTACGCCGTATTTTTTTGATACTGCGTAATCGGTATATGCGGCTTTTCTGTTCTCGTAGGCGTTTTTTAGCGCTTTGTATTGATTTTTATATTCTTCGGTTTTATTAAAGCTGCCGTTTTTAGAAAACCAGTCCGAGCCTATAAAATCTAAAGCGTTTGTTACCGCATTGCCCTTTGTTCTTTCGTAGACTTCTTTTTCGCCGTCAAGGCGCTTTTTCAACTCATCAAGAGACAGCCCCTCAAAGCCGTCGCCGGCAGTGGCTTTTTTGGCGTATTCCTCGGCTTCCTTTTTAGTCCCTATAACGCCGCCCTGCGGGTTTATGTGCGGTATGGGATTACCGCTCACATAAGCGTTAAACGGTTTTGATTTTGCAATCGCTTTACTGTTCACAATGCCGCTCTTTAATTCTGTAGAAACGTTTTCGGCAATACCCGAGAGGGCTTTTTTAGCGTGGCTTTCCGCGTCCGCTGTTGCCCATTTCTTTTTTATTTCATCCGAAAATTGAAAATTCTCTGTCGGTCTGAAAATTGCTCTTTTTTCGGTATTCGGTGTAAAATTTTCTGTCAGCTTAAATTTTTCCGCCATATCGTCACCTCATTTACTGCGCATTTTTCTTTCTTAACGCAATTAAGTCTTTTATATTGCTTTCGCCGTCACCGTTTATATCTACCATTCGATATTCGTTTATACTTCCGTCCCATATCCACAAAGAGGCGTCGGCAGCCTCAAATATATTTTGCATATTTCCGTTTATTACATCTTTGCCGACAGAACGCAACAGTTTTCCGTGACCGCGTACACCTCGCGGCTGATAACCGTTATCAAAGGCGCCGAACTCCTCTATCAGTTCGGAATTATCACTTCCCGTGTAAGGATTTACGGACGAGGCAACTGTGGTTTTCTTTCCCGAATTGTTGTCAACATATGTTGTGGTTTTATTGGTTTTATCGTAAATAACCGATACGTTATTATCCTTTAATGAGCCGGTAAAGTTGCGGCGTAGCGTTCCGCCATTAGTCTGAATGATATAGCTTGCTTCCTTTGCTGCTTTTTGTTGACTTTTCAGAGTTTTAAGTGAATAATCGTAATACTGCTTTTGTTGTTTTGTCTGCTCCTCCAGCTCCCTTGCATATGTACTCTGCGCGGCTGACTGCCAGCCACTCTCATATGAGCTGCGTATCTTCTCGGCAGCGGCAAGCTTGTTCGCGTCAATGCTGCTTATGGCATCGGCGAGCGAGGCGGTAAGGGTATCTACCGCCTTTTGCCTGTTCACGTCTATTTTATTCTTGCCGTTCGCATAAGAAAGCTGCACCGCCGTCTGCTGCGTTCTGTTAAGCCCCGAATCGGTAAGACCTAAACCCGCCATATCCTCGGCAATCTCCCGCTCGTTTATGAGCTTCTGCACGGCGTTTTCGCGGTACATATCCTCGTAGGAGTTATTCGTGTCCTTTATCTGCCGGTTGTACGTATTCTGCGTTTGCTGCCGCTGGGTATCGTACATTTTATCCGAGGCAGCTACATCAGCCTTCTGCCGTGCCGTTCCCTGTTTTTTGTAAATATCGTAAAGCTCTGTGAGCCTGCTCATCATCTCGCACCCCCTAAAAGTCTGTAATTAAGCGATATTGCGTCAACAGACATAATACCGTTACATTCAAGCCTTACACCAAACCGCGTTACCGTGTGAGCCGACGGTCTTAACTGCCTGTTGTGAACAAATTCGGGCGAATATTCATCTTCCGCGCTTTCTGAAAGCGTTACCTCTTCATCGCCGCAGCTTCCGCTCTCGCTTACAAAGCTTACCGTCACAGGCTCGCCGCCGTTGTTTCCGAAAGCTATGTTTACTAGCGGAACATTCTTTGTGTATGCGGGCGCGCCGAAGTCGAATATTTTCGTTTGCAGCGCTGAAACAATCGCGCTGCCGTCCCCGTCGGTTGCTCTGCCGTCTTCAAACCGATAAACCGGGTAATCATTTGTGTAATATTCGTTGCTTTTCTCTGTTAGCATTATAAGCTCCGTGCCGTCTGTAAAGGCGCACACGGCGGTTTCGGGCAGTTCCCAATACCACCACGGTATACGTAGCTGCGCATCCTCTGCCTTGCTGTACGAAGCAACATAGGTATAGCCGTAGCTTTCATACTCCATAACATAAACGTGCTTATCCGCAAAAAGAAAATATCTGCCGTCAATATCCGCCGACATAGCGCGGCGCAGGCTTTCGTTTTTAAGCCTGCGGCTTATCATATCCGATACCTTGAATATCGTTCTTTCGCTGTATTGATTTTCATTGCAAAGCGTGTAAACATTTCCGTCTGTACATGCCCATACAAGGCGGTTGCGGCAAAGCTCTATGCTGTCGGGGCAGTCGCAGCCTATGCCGGAATGTAACAGTATTATCGGGAAATAAACACTTGAAGCGGTATAATCCACAACATTTTGATTTATAAGGTCCGAGGCGGTTATATTGCTGTTCCTTACATACTGCGTGAGGTAGGTCTCGCGCTCTTTAAAAATAACAAGCATATCCGATTGCCTGCCGAACGCCGTAACGCTCTGCGAGTTATTCCCGACATAAGCATAGCAGTTTTCCGGGAAGTAAAGCGGATTATTAAGTCCGCTCCATAAAACAAGGCTTTTTTCCTTTTCGTCGGTATTGGCGCCCAAAAACACTCTTGAGCCGCCGCTTATGCCGGCAGCGTCGCCGCCGAACCACATCTGCCGCGTCATAGCAAAAACCTTTTTAAGGTTTTCCTTTGTATTGGGGCAAGGCGCAATTATTGTCATATTATTTTCAACATATTCCGAACTTGTTATTGACGCGACCTCTCCGGAATCATCTTTTGACTTCTTAAATTGAATTTGTCTGTGCGTGTAAAACATATACAAGCCGTCGCCCGGGGAAACCGTTTCTTTAGACCAACCGTCTCCTCCCACGGTAATCTGATGGGTGTATGTTTTTCCGCTTACATTCGTTATTTCGACCTTCACCATTTTGCCTATTATCTCGTCATCATCGGGTGTAGAAGTCAGTAGCGCATATGTCATAATATGAGCGTCTCCGCCCTTTTCTCCGCAGTATGTCGAACCCACTATTTTGTAATATGAACCGAGCAAATTATATCCCTCAAAAAGAACTCCGCCGGAGCTGAAAATATCGTCTTCACGAACCGATACAAAACCGCCTGCCTTGCAATTGGTAACAACAACGGGAATATATATATCTTTGTCGGTAAGCTTTACCCAACTCTCGTTTCCCTCTTCAAGCTTGTAAATCTCACCGCCGCCGGAAAGTTCTGCAAAGCAGTAAAGCGTTTTCTTATTCTGTATCACAAAGTGATTTTCAAACACAGCGCCGTATTCGGTCGAAATTGAGGGCAGACGGTCGTGCGTTATACCGCTTGCCGTTTTGCCTACCCAAAAGAACTGTATATGCGAATTTGAAGGAAGCAAATCCCCGCCCGATTCCATCAACCTGTAATAATCCGTGCGCTGCGATATAAGGGTGTATCTGCTGCCGCCTGCAACCCTTACCGCATTCTCCTTCTGCGGATCTCTCACATAGACCTGTCCGCCGCTTGACGGCTGAAATCCGTCAAATTCAAGCGTTGTGTCCCGCACCGTTCCCGGGCGCGTTTTTAAAATAGCGTCCTTGACCCAAATATTTTTGCAGTCGGTCAGTTGATTATCGTTTACGGCAGATATGCCGTCCCGCAAATTAAGTCCGCCCGAAAGCTCGGGTATGTTTATCGACATCATAGGTTGTTTGTTTATGCTCGGATACTTCATTTCAACCACCGTTTCGTATTTTTATAGTTAAAGAACCGCTCTGCACTTAACTGCAAAAACGGTTTTTAGGTATAAGAAAAGCGCCCCCGAAGGAACGCTTGACAAATCGTATTCTTGTTGTTATAATAAGGGTGGATAAGGCGAACCGACAGACGGTTAGCCCCCGAAATAGTTGAGTAAAGAAATCAGTCGCCTACTTTTAGCGGAGCAGGGCGGCTTATTTCTTGTTTATTGCAATGATTGAATATAAAACTACAATCAAAATTATAATTATGTACTCCATCGGCAACACCCCCTTGCGGGGGCAAGACTTAACCGCCTATCCGTTATTGGCTCACCTTATCACGAAATCTATTATAACAGCCCTCGACAGATTTTGGAATATTTATCTGCCGGGGGTTCTTTTTTATTCCGGCGTGGGCATACTGTCTTCTACACTTTCGCTCCGTGTCAGCGCTACCCTTTTTTGATTATAGAGCATTATGTAATATTGCTGTTGGTCTCCGTCATTCTCGCTTTGGGCTAAAAAAGCCGCCGCACCGTAGGGCATAACATCGTTTAATACCCGTTCGGGCAAATCTATTGCGTCCTCGGGCGACAGCACGGGTGAAAATTCAGTCCGTCCGAGTGCATAGAACAAATCTGCATACACCGCATTTATAGCCGTAAGCGACCGCTGCCTGAGCCGCGTATTCGGCGCTGTGCTTCCGCTCCCGTCGGTATATCCGAGCAGGAGCGTTATTTTTCTTTCCATATCCGCCGCCGTCATAAATCTCCGACCTCCATAGTTGGCATATCTTCGCTTTGCTGCCCCGTAGCACCGCGTATCTGTGCAAGGGTCGCCACTCGCTGCTGCTCAGGCATATTCATAAGCGCGTTATATTGCTCGGGGTACTGCTGCTGCAGTGTTGTCAAAAGCTCTTCATCGGTTATCTCTCCGCTGTTTGCAAGCATCTGCTGCGCTGCCTTTATATCCTCGCGCAGCCCTGTGACATCGGGTATCAGCCCGCTCGGTATGCGCTCCAAGAACTGGTCGAAGGTTATAAGCCCCGCCGACAGCAGATTGCTAAGCGTTTCTATAACTACCGCCTCGCTGTACATTGTGGCGGCGCCTACGTCTACGCGTGCTGTTATAAGCAGGCTGCGGTAACGCTCGGCTTTGAACGGTATGTATTGCGTCCCGTTTCTGTCCTCAAGCCGAAGCTGCCTGTCGCCGTAAAGGTTAAGCCAAAAATCCGCCCAAATCCGCGCAACGTCCTCTATAAAATCATAAAAGCGGTTCATATACATCTGCATAGGTGCCGTTGCCGCCTCGCGCATCTGTATTATTGCCGTTGCGTTGTCGGGTCGCAGATTACCGAGCGCCGCGTCATTCGCTCCCGAATCCGAAAGCGTGTTGCTGCACAAATCGTTTACCACGCTCTGATACTGCGGTATAGCCGTAGGCGGTTGGATGTATTTCACCGCGTTTGCTACATCGGCGCTTTCGCCGTAAACCTTTATTATCTGTCCGGGGTCGTTTGTTACCGGGTCGGTCACAACATCGCCGTTTACGAGCATTATCGGCATACCGTTAGCCATAAGCCCCCACACCGCAGCTGTAAGCGCGCGGTTTATTGCTATCTGATTAGGAATAAGATATGTTATCTCGCTTTCACCGTAAGCGCTTGACCTGCGCCGCTCCCAGCAGAATTTTGCCATAGGGTAACACTTAAGCTTTAAATCCCACGGCTTGCGGACATATGTTTTTTCGGTCGCTCGCACCGCCATAACGTGAAACGATTTATCGTCCTTATCCCATTCCTTATAGATTTTGGTATATACCGTGACTCTGCGGCTTTCCTCGGGCTCGTTTTCGCCCATATCCCCCGAATTATATCCGTCCTCCTCTGCTTTATCCGATTTTATATCAGCGTCGGAAAGCCCGTTTTTGCGCGCTTCCCGCTTTACTTCCTCATAATCGCGGCGCTGCGCTATTATTATATACGGCTGACTTTGTATATCGTCGCTGTTCGGGTCGCCGAATACCACGTTTTCAACATCGAGCACCTCACAGGCTATATCGCCCTTAATAGCTTTGGTGCGGCTGTTATCGGCGTACAGTCCTGTTTCAATACTGTCGTCCCAATATGTGAAAAGTATGCCGGTGCCGGATATATATGCGTTCCTCAGCACCTGCTCCTTTTTGTTATCAAATTTAAGCCTTTCGGCGGTCACTCTGAAATAATCCGACATTGCCGCCGTTATTGCGGATATTTCGGGCGCTTCGGGTGCGCCGTTCGGAACATCCCCGCCCAGCATATCCCGCTTTACCGTCGTTATATCATCCTGCATATCTACCGTGTTCGGTATGCCGTCGGCTGAGTAATTAACGGTTATCGGCGCTGCCGCCACGACCGACATTTTGTATTCGCCTATTCGCTTTATTATATTCCGCCTTACAAGCGGTCTCTCGTTTCCTGCCTTTGCTCCATGCCACTGGTCGCCGATGTAAAAGCGCTCGTTGCGCTTCGTTTGGTCGAAAATGCCCTTATCGCCTATACTTGCCTTAAAATCGGTGCCTTTCTTGTATTCGTTTTTTATTTCTGCCGGAGCTGTTGTCGGTTTGACCGTCATTTTCATTTCACCTCAAAATCGAGCCGGGGCATATTCTGCTCCGGCTCTTAATTTACACGTAATCAGCCGCCCTGCCCGGTAGGAGTAGTGCCTGCCGTAACAATGGTTTCAATGCTGTTAAGGTTCGATTTCTTAACAAGCACGTCATAATAAAGCCTGTAGTTAAAGGCATAAGCGTCCGCGTTTATATTCTGCTCGGGCGTGAATATACGCAGAGTTTCGGTCTTCTTAACAAGGCTTGCGCCCTTCTTCGGAATAACCAGCGCTCTTGTGTAGCCTGTGTTCGCTTTAGGTGCAAAACCGCCCGTAGCTGCCGTCGAGGATGTAGCCTCCGTGCCGGCTTTAAAGTCGTATTCTTCACGCATACGGTCATCCGTTACCGGAATAAGCGCAACGCCGTTAAAGAATTTGACGCGAATGTTTATTCCGCCCTTCTCAAAGTCCGAAACAACTATATTGCGGCTGAACTCGGTTGAGTTCATAAGCTGCGAATAGAATGTGGGGTCACAGAAAGCAACCAGTTCCTCATCATAGCCTATGCGGCTCTGCACGTTGTTAATAGCGGTCGCAAGCTGGCTTACAGCCTTTGCCGCGGTGTATGTGGTCTTATGGCTTTTGTCGCTTGCCACCTTTGCAAGCTTTGAAAGCACATATGCGTCCATCTCGGGTGCAACCTTTGTGCGGATATATTCCTTGAGTATCTGCCCGGCAAGGTTTGCAACGCCTGTTTCGTCCATATCCTCGCGGTCAATCTGCAGTTTTCTTCCTCTGTCTTTTGTAAGGGTGTAAGAGGTGTTGCTGATTGTAGTGCCCGCAAGTGAAAATCCATTGTCACGGTCATAATCCGCAAGCCCTACGAACTCGATATCCGGTATTATTACCGTTTTAGCTCCTGCAAACTTTGCCCTGAATACATTGTCCGCAAAAAAGCCGGTAACAGCCTTCTGAACAATAGCCTTATCCAGCTCGCCTGTATATCTTTTTGCGGTTTCCAAACTGTTTATTGCCATTATAATTTAACTCCTTTTTTTATGAGCCGCTGAAACCGCGCAAAAAGGCTGAAACAACGCTGTCCTCGGTCTCTGCCGGCGGAGTTGCCGCCTGTCCCGTGCTCGCCTTTGCTGCTGCCTTTTCCGCCTGCTCTGCTGCGGCTGCTTTTTTATTTTCTTTGTGCGTATAACGCAAATAAGCGCTCAATAAATCGCGCCCTTCTGCCGCTTCCGCTTTTACTTCTTTCGGAAGTGCGGAAAACTCGGCTATTTCGGGGAACTCGGCTTTTAATTCCGCAAATTCCTCGGCAAGTCTTTTTTCAAGACTTATCTGTTTTTCTTTTTCGGCGTTTTCCTCCGCCGATTTACGGTCGGATAATACTTTCTCGTATTTTTCCTTTTGCTCGTTGCGGTAAACCTTCATAAGCTCCTCAATAACCGGGTTATCCGCTCCCAAGGTTTCGGCAAGCTCCTTGCGGTGGTTATCTTCATCCCCCGCAAGCAGACCGTCCACAAGCTCAGGTATAGAACAGCCGCGCTGCGCTGCTATGTAATCAAGCTTGTTGTAAAGCGGTTTTACGGTGTCATTGTAGAAAATGCCCTGTTCGGCAAAGTCTACCGCTTCGTCACGGCTTAATGACCGTGTTGCCTTATTGTATTTAACATCAAGGCTGAACTCGGGCTCTGCTGCGCCTTCGTTATCGCTCGGCTCGGCTTCTGATATGGCTGTCTCTGCCGTGCCCTCTTGTGTAGCGTCAGCGGTTGTCTCGGCATTTTCTGCCGTTTCTTCCTTTGCAGTAACGCTCTGCTCCTCCGTTGATATGGCTGTCTCGGGATTTACAATTTCATTTTCCATTTGTTAGGTCTCCTTTCCCTCGCGGGATGTTATATATCAATCACGGTCTGTCCGTGCCGATATCGGGTTGCTCGTCGCCGTCATAGGTCAACATATTGCGCCATTCGGCGCGCGCTTTTTCTGCCATTCGCTGCTGCAGTTCGGTTGCTTCGGGGCGCTCTCTCGCCCTCAGCTTATATTCAAGCTTCTTTGAAATAATCGCACCGACAATGCACGATAAAATGCACGTCAGCGCCCACAGAATAACAAGTATTAAAATTTCAATCATTTTTTTGCTCTCCCTTCGGTTAATAATTCATATTTCAGCTCCAGCCGCCGCGCATATCCTCCGCTCCCACATTCAGCCTTTTTGTTTCAAGCTCCGCAGCGGTAGGTCTTGTCCTCGGCGCTTTCGGGTCTGTAGGTTTAAAGAACCGCACGTCGTAAAACCCGTATCTGAAAGCGTCCATTAGGTGGTTGGTTGTATCTATCGGCATTTTGTGCCCGTTAAACAGGTGCTTTTCGTCATAAATATAAGCCGAAAGCTCGGCGGCGGTATTCTTGCAGCGCGGGTCGACCGTTATTTTGTAGTCGTTTATTCGGTCAATTCCGTTGAGTATGCTGTCACGCCCCTTTTCACTCGGCAGCACTCTCGATATTCCGAGCCGCCTTAAATCATCGTTTGATTTAGGCTCTGCGCAGTCGGCGCGTATCCGCTCCTTTGAATAGCCTTTGCGTTTTATTTCCGCCGCAATATCGCTGTTCAGCATTCCCGTGGAGTAAAATTCGTCATAAATGTAAACAAGCCTGTCAACCGGGTTTGCTTTAAATGCTATAAAGGCCGTCGGGTCATTTGTGTAGCCGTAATCAAGCCCGAAAAAGCTCCGCCATTTCCATTTGTCGCTATCAGGTATATCCGGTATTCCTATGCGCCAGTTATCAAACACAAGCCCCTCCGCTATGCCCCAGTTTCCAAGCCCCGCAACATCATATTTTCGCGGGTTCTCCTGCTTCATTCTCTCAAATACCGAGCGGTCGGTTTCGTCAAGCCATTCGTTTACAAGGTAATTCGTCGAGTATGTCGATACATTTTCGTCCGGCTTATCGAAAAAACGCTTTTTCAGCCAGTGTTCCGCGCTCCAAGGATTGAAGGTCAGCGTAGTCTGCTTAAAAAGCGTATCGGGTATAGCGCCCCTCGGCACCGACATATCCAATTTGTCAAAATCGTTCTCATCCGCTATTTCAAAAGCTTCCTCAATCCATACCCAGCACAGAAAACCGGTTGATACGGTAGTAGAGGCAAGCTTTAAAACATCATCGAAGCCTCGAAACAGTATTTTCTGACCCGTAGGTATGTAGGTCATTTCCATAGGTGATACATTGTTTCGCCACAAATGCGAGACCCCGAGCTTTGCCTGCGCCCATTTAAGCTGTGCAAATGTGCTGTCTCTGTGCGTATTCATAACCTGTCGCACCACAAGCAAATTACTGTACGGATATTTCATAATGCGGTAAATTAAGTTAAGCGCCGTCGTGGTGGATTTTTTAGAGCCTTTGCCGCCCTTTAATACACGGTATCGGCTTTTGTCGTGCCAAAAGTCGCCGTAACCCGCTCCCACGGTTTCACTAAGACTTTTCTTTTCCGCCGGCATTGTTATCGTCCTTTAAATCATCCACAAAGGTTATTGCGAGTTTTAATTTATCCGTATCGTCCGCACCAAGCCCCAGCATTGTCCGCAAAAATTCAAGCGCCTTCATAGCACCCTTGCTGTCAAAAACATATTCCCCCGTTTCCACCATTTCGTGGCTGTCGTAGTCCCATTTCATAACCGGCTCTGCCTGCATGCAGCGATTGTAAACATCTATGGCTTTAAGCACCGCCCAGTTATCGTCTATGTTAAGCTCCTCGCGTGCGCGTTTTTGTATCGCGCGTATGTACGCAAGGCACTCCTCTTTTTTCATCAGCCTTGTTGCCGCGTTCCGTGCGCTTTTTTCGGTATATCCCGCCGCAATCGCCGCGGCTTCTTTTTTTCCGAGTATCAAATATTCCTCGCAGAATTTCCGCTCCCGCGGCTTTAAATCTACGTTTGTCTCATTCTCCATTTGTCTCCTCTCCGTTCGGGTATAATAAAAGCGCCCCAAAAGAGACGCTTTGCTTTTCGCAATATTTTACAATACCAGTATAACACATCAATTCGGGACAATGGGGACAAATTTAATTATTGCGTATATATCTATAAGCGATTTTCTTTGCGGCGTCTACGGTTATCCCCACACTCGCCGCGACCCGGTTCCACGAAAGCCCGTTCACAAAACGGTAGGTGAGTATCTGCCGCGTAAGGCTGTCGGGGCAAGCGGATATGTAATCGTTCAGGCGTACAAGCTCTATGCGGCACTGCTCAAGGCGGTTTGTAAGCTTTGCTTTGTAATAATCCAGCTCCGCAACCGCACGGCCTATCTTATCGCCTGCACCCGCGCCGTGCGGCATACCCGTTATTTTTGCCGAGGTGTCGGTAGCTTTGTCTTCTAACTCGGATATTTTAATTTTCAAATCTTCTATTTCTCGGTTGAGGTAGTAAAGCTGCGAAAGCTCTTTAAGCGTCATACCGGTATTGCTCCTTTCAGTGCTTTAAAAATTCTTTGCGGGATATACGCCCGCTGTCAATTAAGTAGGTCATCTGCCCGTAAGAGTAGCAGGTGCCGTGCTTCTCGTTGTACCTATCCAATGCCCGGCAAAACTCTTCAAGTGAAATATTGTATGTCGGCGCAGGCTTTGATTTATTCGCCATTATTTACCCCTCCCTCTTTGTTTAAAGAAATTATCCCTCGTCCGTTCTATGTCCCGATTAACCTGTGAGTTTTTATGCTGTTCGGCTAAGAGCCTGTCTCGCTCCAATTTATATTTGCGGTATCTTTTACATTCCCCGTGGCAGCCGATATGTCGGTCGGAGCAGTTATTGCAGGGCGGGTTCATTTTCTAACTCCTCACAGTAACACCACGATTGCGGCGGTCTTGTCATAGGTTGCCCTATGTCCTTAACATCGCATATGCCGTCAATGCCCATATATAAGCAATCCCCGCAATTCTTTTGGTCGCAATGCGTTTTTCCAAAAGCCATAAAATCATCCAAATCTTTTGGCTTGTCGTAAATAACAAGGTCGGAGATGTGCCAGCCGTAAACCTCACCTTTATGTCCTTTGGTATATTTGAGCCATTCTGCAACAGTAATGCAAGTATCGTCCCTATTTACATCTCGGCAATCATAAATTGCATCACACACAAACTCGCCTATAACCTTGCCGTTGCCGCATACATCAAACAGATTGTGACTTCTATCATCAGCATACGCATACCGTTTGCCCGTCCAAAACGAAATACCCTTGTCTTTCGTACAGTAAATATAGCACTTAAACGGCGCTTCAAGCTTCGGTCGCGTTTTTCTGGCCTCTGTTGTTTTCTTGCCGTTTGCTATCAGTCCACACCATTGTGGTTTAATGCTTATAAGTACGCTTTTCAAAATTGTTCCCACCTCTCTGTTAAATAGCTCAATAACGCTCCGAAAAATAAGGTTACTAAGACAAAAACCGCAGTTAGTAATATAAATTTCCAACCATACTCAACCGCTGCCGCGAGCGAACAAAAAGCCCCGAGAGCGGCAAGCACTATGACTGCTACTAAAAGAAACAATGTAAAGCTTCTAACCCAAAATATCAAATGATCTGTAAATTTCATTTTTCAACTCTCCATATTTATTGGCGTTCCAACCGTTCCAACTGAGCCCGAGCTATCTGTCGCTTTGAAATATTCGCCCGGGTACGGATAGGTGTATCGAAACATTAAATAATTTGCCGCATCAAGCAAATGCTCCGTGTTTTTATCTTTCTTAAAGGCTTCTATGCAGCGCTCAGCTGTTGCTAATGCATCTACCCGCCCACCGCCGAAATTATCTCTTGCAGGTCCGTATTTGTAAAAAGATACCTCTACACGGTTTCGGCGTAAATGGTCAAATTCTTCGTTGTAGTCACTCATACTTTCCTCGCTCCTCTGCGCTTATTATTAAAGTTATAGAATTTAGTTGTGCTATATTTTGTCTCTCTCGGGCAATGTTTAAGGCGTTCGTCAATCTCGTTTGATTTTGCCGCAGCCTTTTGGAAGTGTTCGAGCATTTTAATATCAAAATATTCACTTATCATTTTCATTTGCCCATTTCTTTTTATGTCTTTTTTTATGGCAACTTTTACATAATGTGATAAGGTTTTCGGGTTCGTCACCGCCGCCGTCGCAAACAAATTTAATGTGATGAACATTAAGATTTCCATTGTCTATTGGAATATAAATACCGTGTTCGTTTTTAAATGCGTTAAATTCTCCACAATCTTGACAAGTGAAATTATCCCGGTAGAGTATTCGCAACGAATAACTGTCACGACCTCTGTTCCATACGGTCATATTATTGAACAATCTGCTACATTCTTCCGAACAAAAAGATGTTCTTCTTCCGCTTAATTCTTTACCGCACCACCGGCAATGCTTTTGTCTGATATATTGGGGCTGAGGGAAATATATTCTTTTGCCCCATTTCTTGCTTGCCTCTGATAATGGCGGGAACGGTCGCCTCGTTCCGTTCCTTTCCCAATATTTTTGATATATCATTTTTTACCAACCATTTCTTTTAAAGTTTCGTCAATATCTCCCATATCAACAACTTGAACATATCCGACACGGCAATCCACATCCCAAATTTTTTCTTTCAATCTTTCTGCAAACTCTTTGTACGTTTCGGCTTTGGCTGCTTTAATTGCTTTCCAATACTCAGGGCGAGATAACCTAATATTATCGCAATCATCACATTTAGTTTCTAATGTTTGTTGCAACTCTGCCGTATATTCCTGCTGTTCAAAAAGAGCGTGTTTTTTGTCGCTTATTCTCTTTTTCAACATCTCATTTTCCGCCTTTTGGCGGTTGATAAGGTCAAGACACTCAGTTTCTAATATGCGAATACAGTTTGCGCTGTGCGCATATGCCTTAGCACATCCAAAGCAACCATCACCTTTACTACACCGTTCCAAAGTCTTTATAATTTCCTCGTCAGTTAATTTCTTATCGCTCATTCCTCATCTTTCCTTTCTCCGTAACTGCAAAAATCCATACCGTAACAATTTCGGTTTAATTCCTCTATACGCTCATAATTTGTCATATCCATTCTCCTTATATTTGATAAAGCCTTCGCCGTAAATTTCATTCAGGACATCAAAACAATGCCCTAAGCCTAAACCTTTGCTATTTGGTTGCCAAATGCCGTCGTCGTTGTACTCGCCACCACCTATACAATATTCGTATTGTTTTGGGTGAGTTTTCTTCAACAGAATCCATCTGCTATCTTTTTCAACGTGACAGCCAAAACCACAGAATATACACCCTGTACGTTTACACCCCGTTGTAGTCAGTTCCCCATTGTAGCACTCAAACATGGACTGTTGGACATATATTTCATTCCCTGACTTGAATATTTGAGATTTATCAACAATATCGCCGTAAACGCTTGCTATTGACAGGGCGTTCTGCTTTATGTACTGAAGCACATCCTGCTCTGTCCAAAAGGACATGGGATTGCTGATAGGACTTTTCATTTCAAAGCCATTGCAGCCATTCACCAACCACTGTTGCTCTCGTAGCTTGCTTTCACTCGCCATTTGTGCGGTTATAGGCTTTTTATCAGATTTTTTGGCAAATGCTTTTGCCGGATTTTTTTCATAATATTACAGCAATAACTGCCACAGATAAAATCCGTGTGAAGCAACGGTTTGTATTTTTCTTTGCAAAAAAGGCTTTTATTACCGTTTTTATCCATTTCAATGCCAAGGAGTAATTTTAACCTATGATTATATTTATTGCCTCTTTGTAAACATTTCCTGCCCTGAAAAGCGCAATCTCCAACTTCTTTGCTAATTATCGGATACCCGTATTTTTTGATAACCTCGTCAAAGCGCATTTTTGGACGAAGAATTGTAACATTTGAGAATGTTTTTACAAACTCCCGAATTTCCGGAAATTCAAGTCCCGTGTCAACAAAAACCGCCTCTATATTCGGATACAACTCTCTGACAATATGGAGCAACACCGTGCTGTCCTTGCCGCCCGAAAAGCTCACATAAACTCCGTCAGTACCATACTCTTTCACCCATTCTCGGATACGAGTTTTAGTCATTGCGACCTTTATATCCAACGGCATGGCTTGAAAATATTTCAAATCTTCTCTTGAAGGCAATCTTAATCCCTCTCATTTCCTCTTCGCTCGTAGTTTGTCATACTTTTCTCTCCATTTCTGCCCGCAGGCTTTCTTTGATGTAGTAATCAATGCCACACTCTTTGCAAAGCCTCTCGGCTTTTTTCACAAATTCCGCCCAATTTATATCTGACTTGCGGTAATTCAGTTTTCCAATTTTTACCTTATCGGCAATCGCCGCTACCAAGTGCAGATTGATAAAAAACTCTCTTTCGTTCGTTACAGGCTCGAAAGAAATCCAAGTTTTAATCCCTCGGCTATGCGCCTCCGCAAGAGCGTCAACCCTCGCTTTCCACAAAGGGTCTTTTCCATTCCCGATACCGTCAAGGGTGATACCATACCAATCGTTCTCGTCGAGCAAATCAAAATCTCTGCTCCCGTCGCCTTTGGTGAGTATCTGCACATTGTTTCCACTTTCCTTAATGGCTCTGATTATCTCTCTTGTGGGCGTTGTGTCGTAACCGGTCGGATAAGGGTCGCAGGTAAAGCAGAGATGAATCAGTTTCCCGGTTATCTTCTCTTTTTCAAGCTGTTGCTTCGTTGCTTTGACTATATCGGTTCTCGGCTCTACATTTGTGTGAAATGCCTCTCGTTCCTTATGCAATACATTTGGTGCGAAACAGTAAAAACAGCGGTGCGGGCAGCCTGTGTAAATATTCAGCGCATAGTCGCCGTATTCTTTTGCTTTGCCTTTCGGCACATATATTGGTTTCATATTCAATCCCTCCCGTTAGCGCTCAGTATTGCGCATACGCCGTAGCCGACTATCGCGCCGATTATTAGTCCGATTATGAAATTTATCATACAATTACCTCACACATTTATTTCTTAACTCCTGTCAGCAAATAATTTCCGTCTGCGCCCATTTCTGCCAGATATTGCAGCCAATAAGCTGACGGAACAGTGTCGCCGTTTGCCCAGCTATAAATAACGCTTTTTTAATAGGCGTTGATTTTAAAACATTTCCCACGGTACCGTACTTTTCCATAAGAAAATCAAAACATCTGAAACCTATTGAAATATCAGACTTATGTTTCATATGCCTCTTCTAAAAAGTCAAATGATTCTTTGAACTCTTCAAAGCTTAACGGTATATCCGAAAATTCATCACCGTTAATTCCGGCAATAACTATTGTTCCTACAAAATCAACGCCGCATATATTGCAATTATACGGAAGCTCCATCAGCATACCTTCTTCGTTGCAAATAACAACACAATCGGAAGACAATGTCACCGTCTCTATGTATCCGCCAACAGTCTTTTGAAGATTTTCAAGCGAATTTGAAATATGCGTAGAATACGGAACCGAATCCGGTCGTTTTACGATTACTTTAATTTTCTTCATTTCTATTACCTCGCTTTTTATCAAATTTTCAATTCTTTAGCTTTCGCCTTTAATTTCCGCTCGTATTCCTTATCCGAGAGTGGCTGCATACGCAGATAATTTTTGTACAATTCGTATTCCCGCCATTTTTGCTGTTCTGTCAATGTCATTTCCTCCTAAAGTTACAAAATTCGTTAAAAATTACATTCGGTTACACTTAAATGTAACCGTTCAAACCCGCATAGTTAAAGGCTTTTCGGGTATTGGTTACAAAGTTACACGATTTTCGCGCGCACATATAAGGGGTGTTTTCGTTTTACAAAAAATATTTTCGTATATATAAGTACCCTTTTTACGTGTAACCGATGTAACTTTGTAACTTTTTTCACTCCTCCGCAGTCTCTTCCGGGCGTACCAAAACATAACATCGCGAGCTTGAAAGACCGAATTTAACAACTTTTGTCGGTGAATTATTCGCTCCACCTATCAAAAATCCTTTTTTCAGTGCCCAAGAAATAAACGATTCGGGGTTGAAATTACCCGTCTTGCAAATCCTTTTGAAAACATTGGTGTAAATTGCGTAGCAATTCTTACCGGCAACCTTGTCAAAATATTCCCTGCCCCAGGCTTCGTTATATATTTCTTCCAGCTCCCCTTTATAGAATTTTGAAGTATTTGCGTCGCACTCACTTATTATGTAAGCATAGCACCGCGCCGTTTCCGATAGCGTGCGCTTGTCTGTGAGGGCTTTTTTAAGCTCCTTGAAGGTAAGTGCCCTGTTGTCCTTAAAAATGTATTCCGTGGCAATTAAATCGGCCGTTAAGAGAGCCGACAGCGATAGTAGTTGTTTGTCCTCGTATTCGTCGCTTTTAATAGCCTTAAAACAATCCCGCTGAAACTCCGCTGTCTTTTCAGCACCGAGCTTGCAAATGATATCCACAAACTCCCTGCCCAAAAAGCCGTAATTGTTTCTTAAAAGTGCAGCCGCCGCCTGACCGTCGGGGAATATATCTCCCTCGTCAACCTCGTATTCAATCAAGCGGTTTATTGCGCCGCCCTGCAATTGGTCCGTTATAATCGGATTTTCGCCGGAGCATATCGTTATGTTTTTCCAGGTCTTTTTGGGTTCAAGCCCGAGCTTTGTATTACTGCGTCCTCTGCCTTCGCCGCTTGCAAGCTGATATATAAGCTGTGAAAAATCGTCTTTGTAATTCTTTTTCAGCCTTGCGGTATCGTCTATGACAAACGGCAGATTATTGAGAAAATTTGCCTTTCCCTCGAATGAGGCTAATGTATCGTCAAAATTAGATATGAATTTTCCCATTTCGGGGTCTGCCCATACACTCGCCGCCAGCATTCCGCAAATAGACTTACCGCCGCCGGTTCTGCCCCATAGATCGACCCAAAAAGGATTTAACCCGCACGGCTTTAAAAGTATGCTCGCAAAGCTTGCCGCCATTGCAAGGCGCGGCTCAACCCTGCCCGAAGCTCTGACCGACAAAACAAAATCCATATATTTTTGGCGGCTGCCGGAGCTTGTTATTGTGCCGAAAATTGCGTCAAATCTGCCGTCTTTATCGAAAGCAAGCTCGGATGTATACGGCATAAAGCCGTCTTCGCACCACCCCATTTTCGCGGTTGCTCTAACCTCCGGCACGGTGTCTATGTTTAAGTTCTCAACATCCGAAAGAAACTTTACAAGAGCCTTTGCCGTTTCGCTTGTAACCGCAACCCCGAACGCCGCAAGATTCGGAATTTGGTTCTTCTGTGCAATAACGGTTTTGGGGACAATCTGCTCGCGCCAGCGCCCTTGTCTGTAAAACGCAAGTCTGACCTTCTGCATACCATCCTCGACGTTGGTGATAATCTCTGCGGGAAGTATCGGGTGTGGGCAAGCAACGCGGCTTTCCGGCATAGCGTCGGGGTTGTATATTCCGTCCATGTTTGCAATCCAGTTTCCGCAGCGCATTTCGGGGTATTTATCGCCGAATTCCGTTGTTCGCTCAAAAGCCTTTTGTTTCTCACTTTTTTTGCGTTCATCGGCTCTCGCCGCCATATCTCTTTCAGCGATTTTTAACATTCGTTCCACGCGTTTTTTTATCTCGCTGCCGAACTCCGCCGCACGGTCAATTAAATCAAAGCCGAGCTGTTCACGAATAAGAGGGTCGGGCTCATCCATTATTCTGCAAATGATGTCCTCGCCGTACAGCTCCTTCGCGGTCAAGCCGGAGAAATCTATTTTTCCCAATTGTTTCACCCTCTCATCGCATATTCGGCTTCCGCAACGCTTAATTTGTGGTTAAGCATGCCTCTGACAGCCAGCGCCGACAAAAACATTGCGTTCGGTTTTTCATACACATTCGAAGGCTTGTATGACGAGATAATATCCTCGTTAAGCTTCCAATCATCAAATGCGCTCCAAAAATCCACACGGGCTTTTTCGCGTTTGTCGGCAGCGCTGTCCTTTTTCCGTTTTATGCGGTCGATTCTGCGCTGCTCCGAATATGATATATCCCTGTCTAAAAAGGCACAGGCGTCCTCAAACGGCACATTCTGCACAGCCATTACAAAGCTTATTACATCACCGTGAGCGCCGCAGCCAAAGCAATGGTATGTATTATCCGCATAAACTCTGAACGATGCTGTTTTTTCACTGTGAAACGGGCATTTCGCAAAGCCCTTGCGATTAATTTCTATTCCGTACCTTTTAAGCCATTCCTTAAGCGGATTTGCCAAACGGATTTTTTCGGTATCATATTTCATAAAGCACCGCCCAGCAGTTCAATTATTTTTTTGCCGGTGGTTCGCTTATCACAAAAAACAAAATCTACGCCGTAGGCTATATGTACGCGGTATATTTCCTCCATGAGCGCACGCCCCGATACCGGGGAATATTTGCTGTGCCATTTTGCAACATCGGGTATGGATTTTATCTGCCCGCCGTGCTCACACAATATGATGAGCTTTATACCGTTTTCATTTGCTTTGCGTACTTCTTTCCAAAAGCGGGAATGGTCGGAACGGTTCATCAGATTACGGCTTAATTCTTCCAAATCTTGTTTCGTATCTACAGAAACATTCATTTCGGAAAGCAGCAGGGTGCTTACTTCCTTCCGAAGCCTCGGCTTTGGACTAAACCCCATACCGTACTGATACGATAATTCGGTCACCTTTTTCTTTGCCGCGTCCGACAGCCTATCAAATGAGCAATAGTCACCGCACGGCATGCAGCAAGTCATGATGTGAACGCCGCACCCGGCAATTTGCGCATGCTTTTTATCGTGCTTACCGGCTTGCTGCCTTGTGTCGCATATAATAAACTTCATGTTCACACCCCATTAAAACGGTAAATCATCGTCGGACATATTCGCCTGTTCAAATCCGGCGTTCTGCAAATTCTCCGAAACAGCCTTGAGCGGGTCCTCCGAATCGTTAGCAATATTGATATCAGTATTGCTCCGTTTGGACTCAACAAACTGCACATTGCCCGCCAGCACTTCAAAAGCAACACGGTTATTGCCGTCTCTGTCGGTATATTTCCGTGTTTGAATACTGCCCTCAATACCTATCGTATTGCCTTTTTTAAAGTATTTAGCAACAAACTCCGCTGTGCCTCGCCAAGCTACTATATTTATAAAATCGGTTATTGGCTCCTCGCCCGATTTATACCGCCTTTGCACCGCAATACAAAAGGAGGTGACGGAAACATTGCTCTGCGTGGTTTTAAGCTCCGGGTCGGAGGTAAGCCGCCCGGTCAGCACAACAAGATTAAACAAAGCTTATTCCACCTCTTTTATTTCATAATTTTCCGAGGCATATTCCATGCACATCTCTATAATTCGTGTCGCCGAAAAGCCTGTTTCTCTCCGTAATTGATTTACGATTTTTCGGGTTTTATTATTTATCCGCACCACATTGCCCACAGGCTCTGTGCGGTGCACTTCAAATACAAGGTTTTCTTTGGGCACTTTTATTCCTCCTTAAGAGCAGCCGTCAGCTCGGTCGCCTCTTTTTCGGCTTCAAACCAATCGGATATCCTGCTTTCGTTCTGCTTTATTGCGTTATATATGCCTATATATTCGGTAAAGTCATCGGCGTTCATGGTATCAATCTTACGCTTTAATCTATGCTCTATCTGCTCCTGCGTAACGCCCAGCTTTGCAAACTGCACTACCATTTTCTTTACACGGTCTACAAGCGGCGTGTCGTTCTGCCCGGCGAGGGTTTTCTTACACTCCGCAATGCAATCCTCAACAAACCATGACGGAAGTATAGCAAGTATTCGGGCGCGAAGTCTGCGCGTCGCCATATTGGCGTTGTTTTCATAGATGTCGCGCTGACTTGTGAGCGTAACCATTTTTTTGCCCTGCTCGCGCTGATGCGGATTTGTGAAATTTTGCACGCTCTGCGCGTTTGTTTCCAAATCCCACGCATAAGCCTGCATTTCGCTCTTGCCGTCGTCCTGCGATAATTCTTTAATGCCGTAATCGATATTTCCCCAGCAACGTGCAAGCTCCTCGGCAAACCGTATTGTCGCGCCCTCGACGGTCTGTCCGCCGCGGGGGAATGCATAAAAAGCCTTTTCAGCCATTTTGGGTCTTTGGCAGGCTTCCATCGCTTTGGCATAAGCGGCAACCTCATCGCGGGGAAATCTTTTCGCGATAACAAGCTTCCCCTGTGCCTCGGCTATTGCCCTGCTCGCTTCAATAGCGACCGTTCCCTGATTTATCCGGTCCAGTTGTGCCACCACCCCATTACTCATAACAGGGACATTCGGGAGCCCCTGACCGTTCTGTATTGTCATTTCATTGTTTTCCATTATTCTGTCTCCTTTGCAAGCCAAGCCGGAAGGCTCAGGCTGTTTATTACCGTGTATTTACCGAGATAACCGTACCAATCGCCCGTTGTTTTGCAATCGTGATATATCCCGATAAGTTCTCTGAATATGTCCTTGCCTCTTTTGACAAAAATATCATCTGCCTGTAAAACATTAACCGCATACGGCGGATCCTTTTCGATGACTATAAACACAAAGGCGTATTTCTTACCGGTGCATTTCTCCACACCCTCGGTATACATAGCCGCCTGAAAGTCATAGCCGTAATTGATTGCGTCCCTTGTAAAGTGTTCTAAATCCGCCTTTGTCGCGCTTTTAAGGTCGGCAATTATATTTACCGCACCAAGTTCCGAAACGCAGTCAGCGCGGCATTTGCATTCCTCTCCGGTTAAATCGTCACGCCAAAAGAACTCTTTTTCTTTTTCGCCGGATAGAAGCTTGTTTACAAACGGTGCTTTATACAAAGAGTTAACCATATCCTTTGCCTTTGTGTAATCATCGTTGGTTATAACGGTCTTTCCCTCCGACTGCTCGCAAAACTCCGCCCATATTGCTTTTCCGTCCTTTGTGCGGCGGTCAACCTGCGGCATTACGGCAAATTCATCCGAAAAGGTTTCGGGCTGCAGTGCCAGCTTATGAAATGCTTGTCCGAATATAAGGGCGGGCGTGGGGTCTGTCGGATTTTCTTTTAAATACTTGAACTTTTCGGGGCTTTCTCTTATCTTCCAAAGTTCCGAGCGGCTTATCGCAGGATGTGAACGATATTCTTTCTCGGTCATACCTGTGTCCCCCGTTCTTTTTCTTCTTCCAAAAAGTCAGCAAACCAGCCTCTGTCATCCTTAATAAACGCGCTGCAATCAATTTTGTTTCTTTCTATGTATTGAAACAAAGCAGTTTTTATCTGCTCGTCCGATAATACGCTTGCCGCTAACTCGGGTATTCGCCTATCATCGCCGCCGCACTTATTGCTCGCCTTTTCCAGCGCCTCGTAATCGGTAGCGTAATAGTTAAGGCACACGTCGCATATTCCGTCGTCGGCACCCGTGTCACCGCAAACAACGCAAAGTTTTTCAAAATCATCACTCCCGCACTTCGGGCAGTAATCTCCGTCGAAGACCTCCCCGCACTCATAACATTTATACATAAGGCTCCTCCTTCGCGTGCCTCGCCGGGTCGGCGGTGTTGCGTTTCATATTCCGCTCAAATGCTGCGCGGTATGTTTCACGTCGGGCTGCTCTTGCTGCGGTAATTGCCTCGTCGACTGCGTGAAGAATTTCGTTCTTTTTTTGCAGCAGCTTGCGATTTTCCCGGCGCAGCTCCTTGCACTCTTTGTTTGTTTCATAAAGAAAGGCAAGCTCTGCAAAAATTATCATTATTAAAGCTGCCGCAAGAAATACCAGCAGCTTTGTCGTTGTTTCGTCTAAATACATATTTTATTTCTCCTCCGTGACACTTACCAATTTCCAATTGCCCGACTGGTAAATTGTTTTTGATTGGCAATCTTTGAATGTGGCATTTTCAGTAAGAACCAATGTATCTTTTTTATTCCAACCGTACTCACTGCCGATAATTACTGCCGTTCCTTTTACAGTCTTGACCGTTGCATTGTCGCAGATATTCTCGACCGTTGCATTGTCGCAGATATTCTCGACCGTTGCATTGCCGTAGATATACTCAACCGTTGCATTGCCGTAGATATACTTGACCGTTGCATTGTCGCAGATATTAACGGCTTTGCAGTTTTTAATATAATGGTTTCTTCCGGTGCTGATTTTCAAATCGTCAACATCAATGTGAATATGGTCTTTTGCCCACGCTTTGACAGCCTCTACCACTTGCGGCTTGTATGTATCCTCGTCGTACCATTCAGGGGTAATGTCTTGGTCAACGTTCAGTTTCCAGGTATCAATATCCGAAAACACATCACCGTTAGCAGGTGAAAGCTCCACTCTTACAAAAGTTTTGCTCGCATTGAGGTAGTCGTCTTTAATGCCGAGTTCCTCTAACATTTCGGTATGACTGTCATATTCGGGTACAAACACCCTGTTTTTTAATATAATTCCCGATTTTAACTGGCACATATTTATTCTCCCTTTTTCTTTCAATCCAATTTCTTTAAAACATCACGCGTCAAGGCAAGCAGGCTGTCCGCCGTTACGCAAACGGTTGTTACCCCGCCTGTTGTGGCGTAAAGAATATGCACATATTCCTCGCCGTTGTCGCATAGCTCATACTCTGCTTTTTCAATATCGCGGTCTATAACCTTTAAAAGCGCTGTCAATTCTCTTCTGCAAAATGCGCTTTTGTGCATGCGTTCCATACTCACCATAATGTTATATCTTTCCTTTCTAAATCTTGACAATTCGGATTCGCCGTGTTATAATTTAAGCAAATCCTTTCTTGATTTTTGTGCCGCTCCCGGTTGTGACGTTTCGGGGGCGGCGGTTTTTATCGCTTGCATATCTCGTCGGACAAAAGCCGAACACCCAACTTGTCCGATACATATAAAATATCTCCGAGGTCGCGTTTCAGCGGCTCATTCATAAGCCTACTGATATATCTTTGGTCGTGACCCGTAAGCTTTGCTAAATGTTCCTGCGTCCAGCCTTTTTCAAGCAGTGCTATTTTCAACCGTTTTGTTATAGCCTCCGAGCGTTCCTGCTCGGGGCGCTTTTTTATTGCCGGCATATTCTCACCGTCCTTTCTTGTCTTGTTTTTTCTTGACCTCTCCCACTCAATGATTTATAATCAATGCGGAGGGGAAGATAATGTTAAATAAAAACGCCGAAAAAGTATTAAAGTGCATCATCAAAAAATCCGGAGGAAACCTAAATGAAATAATTGAAATTTCACGCCGAGATTTTAAAGACAAAGAAATCAGCAAAGGTTTATTAACTTCAATATGCTTTCAGCTCAATAAAGAGGGCTACATATCCAGATTTTCTCCAAACTATGATGAAGAAGATTACGGCAGATTACTACTCAGTCACAACGGCTATTCATACTTTGATAATAAAAGGACTAAGAATTTCAGAACTTGGACGCCGATAATAATTTCTCTTATTGCCCTTATTAAATCATTTCTTCCAGAATTGACTTACCTAATGAAATCAATAGCGCAATTATTGAAAGCGCTAAAGGGAAATTAGGATACCTTAATCTAAAACATAATCGCTTTCCCGGGTGGTCTTTTGCAAAGGACCGCCTTTCTTTTTTTGTAAGCTCCCGTTCAACAGATACAATAACTTCTTTTCTCACTCCCTCACCCCCGTTTCTTGCTTTTGCTTCCCGATTTTGTTATAATCACCTTGAAAGGTGGTGATTATATTGGATAAAGACGAACTGATAGATTCTGTAGGTGTACATATCAATCATATAAATACAGATGAATTTTTTCAGAAAATAACTCGACTTTCAGAACTTGGAGAAAATTGGTTTATACCCTCCGAATGTCCGAAATGCGGACGGTATATAGAATTCAGTGAGCAAAACATTAACCAAGTTTTCACCTGTAAATGCGGTCAAAAAATTTGTTGCCAAATATCAGACAATTTAATTTAACGCTCTTTCGGTCTGATTTCTAATGAACCGTCTTTTTTGACAATTACCTCCGCCTCTTTGAACCCGTTTTCACCGTACGGTGTCAAAGGGGCAATATCTTTGCTGCGCCCGGATAAAAATATCTCCTCTGCCTTTTCACCTGAAAGATTAAGTATCTTTTTAATCTCCCAAACCTGACTTGCCTTAAAATCATTTACTCCGGACATTTTCTTTGAAAACGCGCTGCGTGTAATACCTAATTTTTCAGCCATATTCGAATATGTCATATTCGCTCTTTGAATTTCTTTTTTAAGTGCCGTTAAATCTACTCCCATACTTTCACCTCCCTCGATGTTTAAATCAATCCTCAAATATGCGGTATTGTATTTCCTGAACTCCGATACCGTGTCCGGTATCAGTATCGCGTTATTTGCTTTAAGCTCGCAGCGCAGCTTTTCCCGCGCCTCACAGCCACTCCCGGTATTATCGACTATCATTATCGGTATTCCGTCGCGAACGGCTTTTTTAATTTCTTCGGCTTGCTTCGGTATAAGTTCATTTAAGATTTTGTCAAGCATTTCCTCACCTCCACAATTTATTTTTCGAGTTCTGTCACGTTATGTGACGTTACGAGGCAAAAAAAATTTTTTGAACACTTGTTTGATAATATTCCGCCAACTTCATTTTAACCTCGTCGCGAGGAATTCTGTTGCCTGTTTCATACATTGAAAGCGCCGAAACACTTATCCCCACAGCATTGGCTACCGTTTCCTGAGAGCGTTTCCCCCGTAATTCCGCTAATTTTTTTCCAATTAAAACAGCATTCATTTATTGTTTTTCACCTCCTACATTTAGCATTATAGCATATGTCACGTATCGTGTCAACACTTTTCGTGACATTTTTCTTGATTTATTTCACAAAGTGTGGTAAAATGCCGATAAGGAAGTGAAAATAATGAGTTTTCCGAACATTCTCAGAAATTTGCGTAAAAGAGATAATATTAACCAGCTTGAACTAGCAAGAGCGATAGGCGTTTCACGTAGCGCCATTGGAATGTACGAATCAGGTAAACGCGAGCCGGATTTTGAAACTATGGAATCGATAGCCGATTATTTTAATGTTTCTATGGATTATTTACACGGAAAAAACAAAACTCCCTATTCTTCTTTATCAGAACCTGCCATAACCGATAATGCAACCACATTCCCCGTTATCGGTGATATTGCAGCCGGCTATGACTTCCCCGCATATGAGGATTGGACGGGTGATACTATTGAAATACCCGATACATATTTAAAGGGGCACGATAAATCGGAGTTCTTTGTGTTAAGAGTTAAAGGTAATAGTATGTTTCCGATGTACCACGACGGCGATAAGGTACTGATATTAAAGCAAAGCACATTAAACTATTCCGGAGAAGTAGGCGCTATTCTCTACAACGACGATTGCGGAACGCTTAAAAAAGTAGAATACAAAGAGGGCGAAGATTGGCTTAACCTTATACCGATAAATCCGAATTATGAGCCTGTTCGGATTGAGGGTGAGGCATTGGAGCATTGCCGTGTTTTAGGGGTACCGAGACTGCTTATAAGGGAGCTTGATTAAAAGTGCATAATAAATGGCTTTGGATTATTATTTAAAATAAATAATTTTAAGGGGTTAGTAAAATGAAAAAGATAAATTCTAAAAATTCTGTGCAACGAATGAAATTTTTACCCGGAATGCGTTGGTTTTGTCTTTATTCCTATGTATTACTTCCCATAAGCGCCTTTTTTGGCATTTCGGTGTTTATAGGCGGTATAATTGAAATTGTTGATGCTGAAAATATACCATATGAGAACCATTCTTTCATATTTATATTTACAGCTTTTTCATTCGTACAAATTTGTTTAAAATTTTACGAATATTATCTTTTAAACCGACTTCGTTACAGAGGTTGCTTACTTGCTGTATTCGATGTAGTTTTATATGCGGTCAATTGTATAATGACAATTATTTTGCCAATGATTTATCAGGAAAATTCTTACATAAAAGAAATAATTTTGCCTATCGCTGTTTTATGTGTCATTTTTACCGCAATTATACTGTTACAGTATTTTTACTTTAAAAAAAGAAAAAATTATTTTTCATAACATTTTTATCAGTAGATTTAAAAGGGGCATAAAACAAGGATAATCAAAATGAAAGAATTAGATTATTATTTGAAGTGATATGTAGTGGTGAAATAAATGAAAAAGAAATACACTCCCCAATTTGATTTTGATAACATTCCGGAGCAAGAACATAAAATAAAAACCTGCAAGCAGTGCGGAAAATCCGGAGAGTATTTAGGGTTATATGATGGTGGAATTTGTTTTGAATGCAAACAAAAAAACAAAAGAAATGCCGAAACTCAAAGGAGAATGTCGTTTTCCGAAAATACCACTGCGACAAATTCTGCCACAGAGAATTATTTGCGGAAACACGAAAGAATGTTTCTAATCTCCCGAATATTTTCGCTGTTGACTACAATAATTTCGATTATAGGAATTATCTTTTACTTTGTAAATCCGACCGTCACAACAGTATGTGCGTGCTTTAGCGTTATTAACAGTTTTATTCAAATCATCTACGGCGATCAAAAGAATTTCTCAACCGAAATTTTAACTGTGATTATTGCTGTAATTGTATCCGGAATAAGAGATTTATCCTATTGGAACACAATTTGTTTTTCGTTGTGTATAGCGGATGTGCTTTTGGCAGTTTTAGGCTGGATTTCGTTATTGATTTTAATGTTTAGGCGGTGAAAATATGGCAAAAGCAAAAAAGCTCCCCAGCGGGAGCTGGAGAGTGCAGGCAAAGGCAAACGGTCAGGTTAAGTCTTTCACCGGCTCCGACCGCAAAACGGTCGAGGCAGAGGCTAAAGCGTGGCAAGCGGGAATGGCGGCCTTTGATGACAACATTGATATAACCGTTTCCGAGGCATATAACAGATATATTTCTTCGAAAGAAAAGGTTCTTTCACCGTCGACAATACGCAATTATAAAAAAATGCAGTGTAATAATTTTCAAAGCATTATGGGCATACGCGTTGACAGGCTTACCGAAGAACAAATACAACGAGCGGTTAATGAGCTTTCGGCGTGGCGTTCCCCGAAAACAGTAAGAAATAATTATGGTTTGCTTACAGCTGTTCTCGGAATGTTTAGACCTAAATTTTCGCCGAACATACAGTTACCGCAAAGAGAAAAGAAAGACATATACATTCCGACCAAAACCGAGCTTAAAATGCTTCTTGAAAAATCCAAAGGCACAGGTTACTATTTGCCGATACTCCTCGCCGCGACCTGCGGAATGAGGGCGGGCGAAATATGTGCGCTCACTTCCGATGATATACATGGCGATAAGATTAATGTGAGCAAGTCGCTTGTTTGCGATGAAAACGGACAGTGGCTTATCAAACAGCCTAAAAGCTACGCAGGATACAGAAATATCGATATGCCCGAAGCGGTAAAAAATGAAATAAAAAACATAGACGGTAAAATTGTAAAATACAATCCACACTCTTTATCTACGGGTTTTCGCAAGCTTCTGATAAATAACGGGTTAACTCCGTTTAACTTCCATGCATTGCGGCATTTTTATGTTTCGGAATTGTTTGATATGGGTTTGCCGGAAAAATATATTATAGCGCAGGTCGGGCATAGCTCGGCTTCTATTACAAAATCCGTATATGACCATTTAACAGCAGAAAAACAAGGAGCATACGCTTCGGAGATAGCTCGGCATTTCTCGATTTTAGAATAAAAAGTCACACGAAAAGTCACACGATTTTTCAAAAACCGCTTAATTAAAGGACTTTTGGGCTTTTGTGACAGGGTTCGAGTCCCTTTCAGCGCGCCATCTATAGCAGTAAGCTGTAACCCGGCTTACTGCTCTTTTTATACTTTGTATATATCACCCCAATCGGACAGCTCCGCGGGCTTGTCCTCTTGGAAGGGACTCTCACTATTAAAACAGTCCGCAGGACTGTTTTAAACAACGCTCGTCTTTCAGCGCGCCATAATTGTGCGACTATAAAGCACAAAGCCTGAAAACCCTTGATATTTCAAGGGTTTTCTTGCGTTTATGGGGCAAAAATCAAAAAGCAGTTTTAGGGCACAAAATTCAATAATATGTTCGACCAAAGGGACTTGAACTAGGGATATGAAATTTTCCGGATTTAAAGTCCCTTTTTTCATTTCCGCAGCTTAACTATCTGCGCAATATGGAGGAAACACGCCAAAAAATCAAAACCGCCATAGACGAACAGGATGCTTTAACCGATGAGCTTTCCGCCGCGATAGACGGAGCGAAAACTCTGACCGAGCTTGACGATTTATACCGTCCCTACAAGAAAAACCGCAAAAGAAAAAGGTCTTGAGCCGTTAGCGGAGGAAAGTTACAGACAGGCGCCCGACTGCAAACCTCCTATGATGCTTGCGGCAGAATATATAAACCCCGAAAAAGGGGTTGAAACAGCAGAAGAAGCGCTTACGGGAGCTATGGATATAATTGCCGAAAAAATTTCCGACGACGCCGACATACGCAAACGTATGAGATTTGTTTGCTTTGCGCACGGTATGCTTACCGTCAAGGCAATCACGGAGGATATCGGCGTTTACGAAATGTATAAGGATTACAGCGAACCGCTCTCCAAAATACCCGACCACAGAATACTTGCCGTGAACAGAGGCGAAAAGGAAGGTATACTTAAGGTCTCGGTTGATAATGTCAAGGTTTTTGAAAAAAAGTTCTTGACAAAATCAAATTTGCGTGTATAATAAAATAGTAATCATTATTGATTTGGGTGATTCAATGAAAAATTATTCACGGCAGCGTGAAACAATTTTACAGGTTTTGCATTCAACCGATACACACCCCACGGCATCTGCCGTTTATAACGAGGTACGCAAGGTTATTCCGAATATAAGTCTCGGAACGGTCTACCGTAACCTTGCGGCTCTAAGCGAAGAAGGCGTTATACTTTCCTTATCTGTCGGCGACGGATATGAACACTTTGACGGAAACAGCGCTCCGCACGCGCATCTGCATTGCAAACGCTGCGGGAAAATTTATGACGCTCCGTTAAAGCAGGATATTCTGTCGGGAACGGCAAAGGAAAACGGCTTCTCAAGCGAAACAACGGTATATATCGTGTACGGTGTGTGCAGTAAATGCAGAGCTGATTAAAATCAATTTACGGAGGAATTAAAAATGAAAAAATTTGTATGTCTTGTTTGCGGTTATGTTTATGAAGGCGAATCTGCGCCGGAGGAATGTCCTATATGCCACGCTCCGGCATCTAAATTCGCTGAACAGTCTGCGGAAAAAACATGGGCTGCCGAGCATGTTGTGGGTATAGCCAAGGGCGCCGATCAGAGAATAATCGACGGTCTTCGTGAAAACTTCAACGGCGAATGTACGGAAGTGGGTATGTATCTTGCAATGGCAAGAGTAGCTCATAGAGAGGGCTATCCCGAAATCGGTATGTACTGGGAAAAAGCAGCTTTTGAAGAGGCCGAACATGCCGCTAAGTTTGCGGAGCTTTTGGGCGAGGTCGTAACCGACAGCACCAAGAAAAACCTTGAAATGCGTGCAGACGCCGAAAACGGCGCTACAAAGGGCAAGTTTGAACTTGCGAAGCTTGCTAAGGAACTTAATCTTGACGCTATCCATGATACCGTTCATGAAATGGCAAAGGATGAAGCCCGCCACGGCAGAGCTTTTGAGGGTCTTTTAAAGAGATATTTCGGTTAATGTACAGGGTAATATATGATGGAAAACTATACGATATGTAATTGTAAAAAAGTAACCTATGCAGATGTTGAAAATGTACTTCACCGTGAAGTAAAATTTGAGAATGTGGAAAAAGCTTTTGAAGATGTTCAAAGGATCACAAAATGTTCGACCGGATGCGGTGGTTGCCATGACAAAATTATGGATACAATATCTAAGATAATGAGCAAGTAATCAAAAATAAAAGAGGGTTTTTACTATGAAAAAATACGAATGTCCCTGCGGATATGTTTATGACCCTGTTGTCGGTGATCCTGATAACGGAATCGCACCCGGAACATCATGGGAAGATGTTCCTGAAGATTGGGTATGTCCGATATGTGGTTTAAGTAAAGACGCATTTACAGAAGAATAATCAAACTATAAGAAACGGCTTTTACCGCGTAAACCGCGGCAAAAGCCATTTTTTATTGCACATAATCCCGCTTTATGGTAAACTTAGGCAAGGTGATAAAATGGATATTATAAAAACGCTTACGGAAGAATTTTCCTTAAAACCGTTTCAGGTTGAAAATACCGTAAAGCTTATAGACGACGGCAATACCATACCGTTTATTGCGCGTTACCGCAAGGAGGCTACCGGCTCGCTTGACGATCGGGTTTTGCGCTCCCTTTACGAGCGGCTTACCCTGCTCCTCCACAGGGATTCGAACTCACGACATATATTCAGACCGTAATTTCTTTATTACATATAAAGATTTTACGGTCTTTTTTTATGCCCGTTTTTTTCCTTGTAACCGTACATAGCCGTATACTTTGCGGCTGAAAAACAAAGGAGGTTAACGAAGTGAACTGCAAGGTAATTGCAATCGAAAATCAGAAAGGAGGTACGGGCAAATCTACTACCGCATTGAATCTCGGCGTCGGTCTTAAAATGAAAGGCAAAAAGATTTTGCTTATCGATGCCGACCCGCAGGGTTCGCTTTCCATCAGTCTCGGAATCAAAAGACCGGACGAGTTGGATATTTCCCTTGCAACCTTAATGAGTAAGGTAATCGACAACAAACCGTTTAATGATGACTACGGTATCATTCATTGCAGCGAGGGTATCGACCTGATGCCCTGTAATGTGGAACTGTCCGGCATTGAAAGCTATCTCTTTACGGTAATGAGTCGCGAGTGCATTATGAGAACCTATGTCAATCAGGTTAAAAAGAATTATGATTACATTCTTATTGACTGCACCCCGTCGCTCGGACTTCTGCCGATTAACGCTTTTGTTGCGGCGGACAGTATTATCGTACCGAGTCAGCCGAGAATTTTGTCTACCAAAGGTCTTGACCTGTTATTGCGTACTTATTCGCAGGTAAAGCGCGGTATCAATCCCGACCTTAAAATCGACGGTATCCTCTTTACAATGGTGGACGCACGAACCGTAAACGATAGGTCGGTAATTGAGTCAATGCGCGAGACTTTCGGAATGAAAATCAATGTGTTTGACACCTTTATCCCCGCCTCCGTGCGAGTTACAGAAGCAAATATGGAGGGCAAAAGCATTTTTGCCTATGACGGTAAATGTAAGGTTGCCGACGCATACAAAAATCTGACGAAGGAGGTACTGGATATTGCCGCGCGTGAAAAAGCTCGATTTAGGGATGACGGCTCTCGATGAGTTGTTTATGAATGACAAGGAACGAGCCGAAAATAAGCTCCCGAAAATCTTTGATATCCCACTCTCGGAAATCGACGATTTCCCCGATCACCCCTACCGTGTTCTTGATGATGAGGATATGCAGAACCTTATGGAAAGTATCAAGGACAGAGGGGTTATCACTCCTGCTATGGTGCGAAAAAAGGATGACGGCAGATATGAAATGATCTCCGGTCATAGGCGTAAACACGTTTCCGAAAGGCTCGGACTTGAAACCTTGCGTTGTGAGGTTGTAGAGGTCAGCCGTGATGAAGCAATCATTTTAATGGTTGACAGTAACGCTCAAAGGTCGGTTATCCTCCCCTGTGACAAAGGGCGAGCCTACAAAATGAAATTGGAGGCGATAAAAAGGCAGGGACAAAGGACGGATTTAACTTCTCGCCCAGTGGGCGAGAAGTTGTCTGTTGCAGAACTTGCTGAAGATGCGGAAGACAGTGAGCGTCAAATACACAGATATATCCGCCTTACCTATCTTGTTGACGAGCTGCAAGACTTTGTGGATAAAGGTCAGATGAAGATGCGCCCTGCCGTTGAGCTTTCCTATCTTGATGAGGAAACTCAGAGAGATATTGTTGACCGTATAGATGAAACCGAAGCGTTTCCGTCGCACGATCAGGCAATCCGTATCCGCAAGGCGTATGAAGCCGGCGAAATCGACTACGATAAGGTCCGAGACATTATGGCTGAGGAAAAGCCTAATCAGAAGCCGAAATTCAAGTTTTCCTTTGACCGACTGAAACCGTATATTCCAAAGGACTATTCGGACAGCAAGGCTGAGGATTATGTTATAAAAGCGCTTGAGTTCTATCAGAAGTATCTCAAGAAGCAACGGGAGCAGGCAAGGTAATGAAAAGTGCGCACAAGGCTGAGAAAGCAAAGGCTTTCCCGGTCTTTTTTGTTGCCCTGTCCGCTATTTCACTTATATAAGAATCCAAGATGAAAGGAGGAAAAACAGTATGCAGTTTGATGTGAAAATCCGCAAGGTCATCGAGAACGGCAAGCCCCTCAAGGCTCTTGCTTCTGTCACCGTGGACGGTTCCTTTACTATCCACAATGTCAGAGTAATCAAGACCGAGAACGCGCAGTTCGTTGCGATGCCTTATGCGACTTTCAAAGATGCTGACGGTAAGGATGTCCGCCGTGATATCGTTCACCCCATCAAGTCCGAAGTTCGTAAGAGCTTTGAAGCCGCCGTGTTTGCGGCTTACGAACAGAAGCTCGCTGAAAAGGCTGAATAAGCCAAGGCAAAGAAAACCCACAAAACAAATCAAAGAAAGAATGAGGTAAAAATTTATGTTCAAGAAGATCAGAAACAAGGTAAACACCGCAATTTCCGCCGTTCGCGCCGCTGTCGCCTGCAAGAAGGCGGAGGGCTATGTTGACTCCGGCGTAAAAATTCTCATCGCCGTTGTTATCGGCGCGCTCCTGCTCGGCGGTCTGTATGTACTCTTTAACACCACCATTATGCCTACCGTAACGACCAAGATTCAGGGCTTGTTCAATTACGCAGGCTAAACCAAACGGACGGAGGGGTGTCATAGGCGGCACCCCTCCGCCTATTTTCTTGAAAAGGGGCGAATAAATGAAACACTTAATGATACGACCGATTATGCCGCGAATCACACCGGAAATAACGGAGAATCCGCTTATTCTTGTAAACGGGATCGTGCTGCTTGCGCTGACGGTGCTTACAGCCGTTTTTATCAGCCTGTATGCGTCAAATGTATACAAGGGAAATAAGAAAAAGGCGGTGCTTTTCTTTACTGTTATTGCGGCGTTCACAGCCCTTTCGTTGTTCTGTTTTTTTGGATGTGCTGCAACCACTGTCAAGGGCATTATCTTCTGCCTGCTCCTCGCATTCTCCTCTTATGAGGACATTAAAACGAGGGAGTGCGAAAACTATGTCCATTTAATGATTGTGATTGCAGCGTTTATCGGTACGGAAATGTCGGCTCTGCCCGGTATGCTTTTGTCGGCTTTGATTACAGGCGGAATTATGCTTACGACAGCCGCCGTAACGAAAAGCAGCATCGGCGGCGCGGATATAAAGATTTCCGCCGCCTGTGCGTTTATGCTCGGCACGGTACAAGGAATAACCGGGCTGATGATAGGCTTGATACTTGCAGTCATTATCAATTCCATAAAGAACAGAAAGAAAAAACACGAGGGATTTCCTTTAATCCCTTACCTTGCCGTCGGGTTTACGGCGGCATATTTTATGTAGAAACAGGAGGTTGAAACTTTGAAGAACAGAACAATTATCGGTATCGTTTGTATGATTCTTGCGGTTGCTATGACCTTTGCGATTGCCCCCGTTGTAAACCGACTGACAAGCGACACAACAACGGTTGTGCGGCTGAAACAGGAAGTCGGCAGAGGTACTAAAATCACGGAGGATCAGGTTGAAACCGTAAAGGTCAAAACAGATACTATGCCGCAGGGCGTGTATGTAAAGACCGCCGATGTGGTCGGCAAATATGCGTCCTCCACCCTTTACGCCGGAGATATTCTTACAAAGGCGAAGCTGTCCGGCGACTCCAACAATGCAGATGATGTGCTTGCGACGCTTAACGGCAGCAAGGTAGCCGTCAGCGTAACCATAGACACCTTTGCGGCAGGACTTTCCGGTAAGCTTCAAAACGGAGATATTATCTCGCTTATCGCGGTAGATAAAAATGCGGGAACCTCCGCTATTCCCGGTGAGCTTAAATATATGAAAGTCATCACCACAACTACCGCAGGCGGTATAGACCAGGATTCCGTTGTGAAGAACGAGGACGGCAGCTTTGAAATTCCGAGCACAATTACGGTCCTTTGCAACACCGAACAGGCAAAGCTCCTTGCAAAGTATGAGGCGGACATTACCCTCCAAGCAGCCCTTGTTTACCGTGGAGATAACGAAACTGCAAACAAGTTCCTTGAAAAACAGGACGCTTTCTTTGCGGGAGGTGGCGCAAGTGAGTAAGATGATTGCCGTTTGCGGCGCTCCCGGCAGCGGCAAGACAACCGCCGCGCTTAAAATCGCGGAGGAAATCTACTATGCCAAGAAAGGCTCGGTTATATTCCTCTCGCCCGATTTGAATGTACCCTGCCTTGCGTATATATTCCCGAACTGCAAGGAAGCGGAGCTTTATTCGGTCGGCGTGGCGCTTGACCGCACGGATATTTACCGTGAAGATGTGCTCCGCCAGATGAACCATGTCAAAACAATGGAGAACTTCGGCTTTCTCGGCTACAAAGCCGGTGAAAACAGCTTTTCCTATCCAAAAGCAACCGAGGACAAAATTCTGAATCTCTTTTCACTCTTAAAGGAGCTTGCGGATTATGTTGTGGTCGATTGCGCCGGAAATGCCGACGAGCTTATTTCCTCTATGGCGAAAAGCCATGCGGACAGGCTCATTCAGCTTATTACGCCCGACCTTAAATGTATGGCTTACTATTCCTCCAACGCGGGAATGTTTGAGATGAGTGCGAGTAACCGCATTAAGGTTATGAACATTGCGGACAAGGATCTGTTTCTCCCGATTACGGAGGTTGCAAATCATTTTAAGGGCGTAGATTTTACACTTCCGTTCTCCAAGGCGCTGAAACAGCAGACCATTACGGGTACGCTTTCCGAAAGGCTTCCCGACGCAAAGTATAGGAGCGTGGCAGCGGGCATTGCAAAGGCGGTGATCTGATGGCTCAGACAATCGACTTTGTTTCTCTGCTCCATAAGTCGCAGGAGTATATTTCCGAAAACTATGCGGCGGCGCTCTCCGACCGCAGTAAGATTGTGCAGCTCCGTTCATATATCGAGAAGTATCTGCACGACAGCGGCTTTGAGGTTGAGGGTATGACCTTCCGTGAGCTTGCAGACAAGCTGTATTCCGAAATGGCAGAGTATTCGGTGCTTACGAAATATCTCGGTCGCGATGAGATTGAAGAAATCAATATCAACGGTTGGGACGATATTGCCGTAACCTATACGGACGGTCATATTGAAAAAGCCAAAGAGCATTTCTATAATCCGCAGCACGCCGTTGATGTGGTGAAAAGGCTTTTGCATCATTCCGGTATGATTATCGACAATGCAACGCCTATGTCGCAGGGACATCTCCCCGGCAACACCCGTATTACTGCGCTGAAAGAACCGCTTGTGGACGATGACCGTGGTATCAGCGTGTCTATCCGACTGCTTCACCCGTCGAGAGTGGATATGAAAGCGCTTGTGAAGGCAATGCTACGCAGAAGATGATAGATTTTCTCTGTATGTGTCTGCGCTACGGTATTTCCTTTGTGGTTGCGGGTGCGACATCATCGGGTAAAACAACGCTTCTGAACGCTCTGCTTACTTCCATTCCGGATAATAAGCGTATTTTTACGATAGAGTCCGGCTCGCGCGAGCTGTCGCTTGTAAAGGTTAAGGACGGCAAGGTGGTAAACAATGTTGTGCATACACTCTCCCGTCCCTCGGATAACCCTGCATATGACATCACGCAGGAGGACTTGGTGGTAGCGTCTCTCCGTTTTAATCCGGATATCGTGGTTGTCGGAGAAATGCGTGACACCGAGGCGTATTCGGCAGTGGAGGCAAGCCTTACGGGGCATACAGTTGTTTCGACCATTCACGCGTCGGCGGCAGACGCGGCGCATATGCGATTAGGCTTACTTTGTCAGAAACGCTTTCCCATCAACTTTGCGACCTCGCTTATGCAGGCAGGTCAGGCGTTTCCCCTTGTTGTGTACGCACACAAGCTTGAGGACAATTCCCGTAAGATTATGGACATCTCCGAGTGTGTGATTACTCCCTCGGGTGAACGGGAATATCATACCCTTTTCCGCTTTCGTATCACGAAAAACGAATTGAAGCGCGGCAAGTACAAAATCGACGGTTACTTTGAACAACCGGAGATTATGAGTGAACACCTGAAAGCAAAGCTTTTGCAGTTCGGTGTGCCGCAGAAAACATTGGAACAGTTTTTAGTAAAGGACGGTGATTTCAAGTGATTTTTTCATGTTTAAGCTCAGTTCTCATTATTATCGCCGTTGTGTGTCTTTTCGGGCTTACTCCCGAAAGAGTTACCGACGATTTGATGCAGCTTATAACACCAAACGATACTATGCGGGATAAATCCCGTAATCTTCGCGGAAACAAAAAGAAACACCGCCTTTACAGAACGCTTGTGAAGATGAAAACCGCGCTTGCCGTTACTGGTAAATCAAAGCAGTTCACGATTGTCTGCTGCGCGTCGCTTGTTCTTTTTGCGGCGGGTATTATTGTGTCGGTGCTGATAGATAACATCTTCCTTATGCCGGTACTGTCGGTGGCGTTTGCCCTGATTCCGTTTTTTTACACTACAAGCACACTTTCCTACTATGAGAAAAACACCAAGGAAGAACTTGAAACCGCCTTGTCTATTATTACGACCTCGTATGTACGCTCGGACGATATCGTTGCGGCGGTCAGAGAGAATATAAAATATATCAAGCCGCCGCTGCGTGATGTGTTCAAGTCTTTTGAGGGCGATGCAACCGCTATTTCCTCAAATATAAAACACGCACTTTACAAGCTGAAAGATAAGGTGGACAATGAAATATTTTGGGAGTGGTGCGACACGCTCATTCAGTGCCAGGATGACCGAACGCTTAAAGATACGCTTTTGCCTATCGTCGCAAAGCTTACCGATGTGCGTATCGTCAATTCGGAACTGAAAACAATGCTGTCTTCAGCCCGTAACGAATACTGGTTTATGGTTGCGCTGATGGTCGGCAATGTGCCGCTTCTGTATCTGCTCAACAAGGATTGGTTTCACACTCTGCTCTTTACCGTGCCGGGTAAAATCGTGTGCGGCATCTGCGGTATGGTCATTTTGATTACGGCTTTGTTTATGATAAAATTCACGAAGCCTATTGAATACAAGAGATGAGGAGGTTTTAGATATGTTACAGGCAATTATCGGGGCGCTGTGCGGCGTCGGGCTATTCTTTGTGCTTGCGGATGTTTACCGTATTCCGTACCTTAAAACCTCCAAAGCCGTGGAAAGCCTGTCAAAGCAGCAAAAGGAAAAGACTTCTGCCCTTAACATCTGGCTCGGAAACCTTGCGGATTTTCTCGCAAGGCATATGAAGCTCAATGAGTTCAAAAAGGCACAGCTTGAAGCAGATCTGAAAACCGCGCAGATGGATATAACGCCCGAGAAGTTCAAAGCAAACGCTATTGTAAAGGCAATGCTAATCGGCGTGTTTGCTATTCCTATGGCATTTATTCTGCCGCTTCTCTCTCCCGTCGTTCTTTTCCTTGCGGCATTTCTTTACCGCAAAGAAATGAAAGCCGTATCGGTGAAAATCCGATATAAACGAGAGAAAATCGAGAATGAGCTGCCGCGACTTGTTTTTACCATAGACAAGACCTTAAAGCACAGCCGAGATGTACTCTATATGCTTGAAAGCTATGCAAAAAATGCAGGGCGTGAAATGAAGCACGAGCTTGACATTACAGTGGCGGATATGAAGTCCGGCAACTACGAAGCGGCGATTACAAGGCTTGAAGCACGCGTCGGTTCGGCTATGATGAGCGATGTTTGCCGTGGACTTATCGGCATTTTAAGGGGCGATGATACCGAGATGTATTGGGCATCGCTGACTCTTAAATTCAACGATATTCAGCGTCAGCAGCTAAGACTCAGAGCGCAGAAAGTGCCGCGAAAGGTAAAACGCCTTTCTATGTGCCTGCTCATTTGCTTTATGGGAACATAAGAAGTGTATGCTTGGAAGAATTAAGGTCGTTGAAAAACAATACGGGTGGGATAATGAGCTTAGTTCGGACTACGAAGAAGTTGTTAAACTAGCAGATAAGGCAAGGTTCATATATTCCAAATTCGTTATTAAATACTCCAATATGCATCTTGAAAGAATACAGGTACTCTTAATGCAGATAAAGAGTTTGGAGGTGCAAATACTCGGCAAATTGTTGAAAAGCTTTGAGGGAGAATTAAATGTCCAAACATCAGCTGAGTAACACGATTAGGAATCGTCGTAGTGTTAGAAGTTATTTTGATATTCAAATATCCGAGAATGATTTGAAAGATATACTTGAGTCTGGTTTATATGCACCGTCAGGAAAAAGCAGACAGCCTTGGAGATTTGTAATCATTAATAATTCTGAAATAATAAAGACGATATCCAAAACAATGGTTTATAGCAGATTTGTTCGTAACGCACCAATTCTGATTTTGGTTTTGGCAAGTACTAATACGGAATATCCTCTTGAAAAAGATAGGATAAGTATAGGCGCCTGTCTCCAAAATATATTGCTCACTGCAACTGAGAAGGGATATGGCAGTTGTATAATAGGTGAGCTATATAATAGAGCAGAAATACTGGGTGGGTATGTGGACTTTAATATAAACGACTATTTGCTGGTATGTGGAATTGTAATTGGGGTTACAAAATCGATTTCAAAGCAGCGGTCAGAACTTAAACTGAAAGATTTTATATTAAATGTAGTTGACTAATAAAACAGATTGCAACAATAAAATGCTGCAATCTGTTTTATTATCTAATTATAAATAAGTTTTATCTGCTGTTAAATTTTAGCAGAAATTTGGTTGAATGAAAGAATGGTATGCATTATAATTGTATTCAGAAATTTCAAAATGAAAAGAGAGGTTGAAAATATGATACCGCAAACAATAGGACGAGAATATGATGTTGGGAAAGTAGCCCCGGTGCAATGTATAAAAAATGATATGCTTAAAGATATTGAAATAAAAGATCATTGTTTTTTGCTGTTAATTATCCATGAGGGAACCGCATATTTTCAGATTGGAGATATGGCATTTGAAGCGGTTGGTCCCTGTTTTGTGTGCTTTGATGAGAGAGAACAGCCGAAGCTTATTAAAAAACGAGGATTGAAATGTGATGCAATCTATTTTCATCCAATGTTTTTAAACATCAATATGACTTTTCAATTGGTTCATAGCGGTAGCTATGAGCAGGTGGCAACAAGTCATGACTTGTTTTTACTTAAGCCATTTACTGATGAAAAAAGATTTGTTTTCCCGTTGTTTGAAGAATATATCGATAACCTTAATCGCCTATTTCTTCGGTTAGAAAACGAACTCAAGGAACAGAATGATTGGTATTGGTCGTGTAGAAGTCGTTCTTACTTTATGGAAATCATTCTTATGCTTGAAAGAGCATACGGTCTAATTGGCCAGGATGATTCGGGTACAACCATTAACAAAATTAAAAATCCGCATTTGAAGAACGCAGTTATTTTTATTGAAAGTCATTATCCGGAAAGCATTACTTTAGAAAGTATAACAAAAGCTGCATCTATGAATCATTCTACATTAACTCAATTATTTAAAGAGGAGTTGTATATGACACCGGTTGAGTATTTATGGCAATATAGAATAACTGTTGCGAAAAAACATTTGGAATTTACAAACTTGCCGATAAAGGATATATCCATTAGATGTGGTTTTAAGACAATCCAACATTTTAGCAGAAAATTCGAGGCATTTACCAATAACTCTCCGACAGCTTTTAGAGATATGGCTGTTGCCGAACGAAAGGCTGCATTTTAAATATATTGTGATTTTGCATTTTGTGAAAGCACCATTTGAGACCTGATTTCACCGGAAACAGGTCTCTTTTTATGGCCGTATTCAGGGTGGTGAATTTGTTGTTAAAAAGGTGTGTGGAAAAGTGTTCATGATAAATCATGACTTTAAAAAGATTATATTTTTGAGGCCTGTTATATTAAGGCCGAATATTATAACTGTTATCCGGAGAAAAGAGTAATGCTCAATAATAATCATTTTGTTATCTGAGTTTAAGGATTTGTTATCTTACAACAATAATTGAAGTAACTTTCCTTGAAAGTTTTTTTATACCCATTTATAATTTTAACATAGTCAAGATAAATAAACTTTATAATCAGGTGAAGTATGAACAGTAAAGACATTTATAAAAAAATTGGGAGAAGATTGAGGCAAAACAGAGAAAGGTTAAATCTTACACAAGTTGAGTTAGCTAAGCTTATTGGGGCATCGGTTACATATATTTCCTCGGTAGAGCGAGGATTATTGTTCCCTCGTGGTGATAAGTTGGTTGCTATACTTAATACCTTGAATGCAACTGCCGATTCGGTCTTCTGTGATGTGGTTAAAGCTTCCGCACAATATAGAGCTTGTGTTCTTTATGATATGCTCTTGGGACTCTCTGGAAGTGAGAAAAATCGTATTTTGGAGACGGTTGATTTTCTTATTCGACAATCGAAAAAAGAAAGTAACGAGTGATTCACAAAACTGTGTTAAAAGCGCAATTTTTGCTATATGCAGTATATTGTAAAATTTTTTCTAATATAAAAAGAATATAACAATGCTAACCTTTATTTAGTGAGTACGATATGTAGAATGAAAACTTGTGGCTTAACCGGATGTCGTTTAAAGAAATTTGGATATAATGAAAACAAGTACAGTATAACAAGTTGAATAATGGGTTTGAAAAGCTGAACATGGAACTTACAGAGAAATAAGATGTAACGCATTTTATTTCTGTAGCGGCATTAGGTGTGGATACACATGCGGCAAATATAATGTTAAAATTAAAATCGGCACATTGTAAAATGAACCTGCAATAGTAAGAAAACAGAAAAAAGTATCCATAG
>ERZ826613.545-NODE-545-length-52812-cov-7.229733_pt1 | contig 52812 bp, 32 predicted proteins | sample MGYA00519925_ERZ826613 | MGnify/ENA primary metagenome ERZ826613 (study PRJEB31778, sample SAMEA3449236) | human gut metagenome | biome: human gut; feature: human-associated habitat; material: faeces | place: United Kingdom | collected 2010/2012 ... | reverse complement strand
CTTGCGCCCACCAATAAAAGATATAATTCAATTTCTTTCCCACGGTAGTCGGAGTATACCAAATATTTTTTTTGATTTCGGTTTCAATCTTGCGATAAACAGAAACAGGAATGGTGGCAAAAGGATCGGATTTGTGAAATTCAAAGCTTACTTCATCCACTTTACCAGTACTTGAATTTATGTACATAATTATATTGAAATCATGTCCTTTTATCCTTTGCTTCTCACTGGCTGAAAATGCGGAATTAACAATAGAAAAACGTTTTGAACGTGTCCAAGTGTCGCTTTCAAGTAATTTAATACCATCACCAGCCTCGTCTTGCACAAAATTTTTGCCTGTATCCTTGTAAATAGAACGAACATAGATCCATTTATTACTCTTATTATAAAGTGTAACCAAGTTATATGGGGGTATGTCACACTGATAAGTATAACCACTCTCGTTGAATGTTTTAGTAGTGGTATAATAATTCGTCTGTGCATGCAAATATGCCACATAGAATAAAATACAGATAGAAACAATTAAAGTTTTCATAAGCAAATTTATATGTACAGACGAATTATTTAAACTAACCACTACTTAGGCTCTTGCGCCCACCAATAAAAGATATAATTCAATTTCTTTCCCACGGTAGTCGGAGTGTACCAGATATTTTCCTTTATTTCGGTTTCAATCCTACGATAAACAGAAACGGGAATAGTGGCGTAAGGTCTAAAATTTGGAAACTCAAAGCTTACTTCATCAACTTTACCAGTACCTGAATTTATATACATTATTATAGTAAAGTCATGCCCCTTTATTCTCTGTTTCTCACTAGCAGAGAATGCGGAATTAACAATAGAAAAACGTTTAGAACGTGTCCAAGTGTCACTTTCAAGCAGCTTAATGCCATCACCGGCTTCATCTTGCACAAAGCTTTTACCTGTATCTTTATAGACCGGATAAATATTTATCCATTTATTGCTCTTATTATAAAGCGAAACAAATCTAGAAGCAGCTACATCGCACTGATAAGTGTAACCGTTCTCATTAAATGTCTTGGTAGTGGTATAATAATTCGTCTGTGCATGCAAATATGTTACACAAAACAGCATGCTAATAATAATAGTTTTCACCTAATTATCGTATATTTACAAGAGTTTCAAAGCACTTAATTTTTCCTACCACTGAAGCATCTCCCTCTTTAATTATCCTAATAGATAATTTAGTTGTTACAACTATACTTTTTGCATTCAACCACTTTTCTTTATTCTTTAGAGTAATGCCAAAACATTTTTCTTCATTTGGATTCATCCAACTCATAGAACGATATTTCTTTAAAGTATCTGCTTTTTCATCATATTCCCACATCAAAAACATCGCGTCATCAGAAAAAGGACTTTGCGGGCTTTCCCTAATGTAAATAATACTACCATCAAACTCATTCGTGCCAATACGACCATTAAATAGTCCAAATGATTTGCTGCTACTTTCGTTTTTTACTTTTATAAGTAAAAACTGTTTCTCTTTTAAATAAGACACATGCACCTTTAATTCATTTTGAGATAAACACAAAGTAGAAAATGTGAACGAAATTAATATGCAAATAATATATTTCATAATCTATAATTTATTTATATTCTTCTATTGCTATTTTATATTTTTGTTGATGTAACCACAACCCATACTCTCTTTCAATGCTATATGAATCCGTAACATTTTTAACTGTTTCAATTTCATTTGTATAGGCATTAATATCATTTAAATAATACTCCGGAGGCAAAGTAGTAGCAACCATAAGTTCTGTATATTTAATATATTCATCCAAACTCGTTCCACTAGAGTGTGAGGAGTTGTATTCTTCTATATGTAATGCTCTTAAATAATTCATCAAATTATCAGGAGGAGTATCAAAATATCTTATACTATTTAAATTTTGCAACTTAGAATCCCAATCTGTTTCACTATTTACATCGTTGCGTATATGATAGATTTCATGATAGATGTTAGAGCAAATATTATTATCATCCCAAAACATGTGTTTTTCATATTCTGATTTCATTTATTTTGTCGGAACAAAGGTAGAACATTATTTACAGACAAATATGCCCTTACAAAATTGAGACGCAAGCATCAAATTCACAACCACCTATCTATCAACCAATTAATGTTTTACAAACAGAAATAAATACTCTTTTTATAATAATTATTACTCTAAATTCTATAGTTCAGCATCACTTTTGTAAAACCATAAGAAAACACGACTCTTATTAGCATACAGCTATTCGGTCGTTTTTTCACTTGCAAGCTACACTAAATGCGGAATCGGACTTGCCTGAAATTACATTGCTTGTTGTAGATAAGAACAAGCAATGTAATCATTCATTGCATTGCTTATTCTGGATCATAACACCGCTTGTTTTCAGATGTTATTCAATAAGTATTTTTTCTTCCTGCAGTCTTTCAGTTTTTCCCAAACGCCCTGTTCATCGGCATTTCAGCTGAAAGATACCTGAAACTACTATAAGGCGGGAAGTTTCAGCCGTAACGTCGATGAACAGGGGATTCCGTGAGGCCTGAAAGAACGGAAAGAGCTTTTTACGGAAAAATAGTGGATGCAGAGTGATAGTTCATAACAGGTACAGAAATGAGTCAAATGGTCAAGTAATGCTATCTTAATTCTCCTCCAGTTGGAGGAGGGGAATTGAGATACTCTATTTACTTAATATTGGAATTATCATTTAGCTCATAACCGAAAAGAAATACCAAAAACTATCCGATATATATCGCTGGAAAAACAACTATACTTCGCTAAAAAGAGAGGATACACGGGAGTTAAGCTGCCGAACCGGCACTTTTATCTCTTTCCTTTACGACTGTTAGGGAAAAATGTAGTATCTATTTATTCTTTCCACCGTGGTGGAAAGAATAAACCTTTGCAGAAAAATACGCTAATCTTCCGCAGAAAGGAACTTAGGAGATGCCGGTCTCCGTTTTATCTTCTTACGTATCCACAGGTAATATCCGGTCAGCGGAAGACTTGCGCCTATCAATGCTGCAACGAAAGTCAGTATCCGCGTCAGCATACCGCCCCAACTGCCCACATGCACGGAGTAAATCCAGCCACGGATTTTGCCGGAGTTATCCAGGTCCTTATAGAGAGTAGTTTCGGTAATCTCGCCATTACGGGGATTGAACTTATAACGGTCTGTTCCCCGTTGGTTACCGAAACGGGGGACAGCAACACTGGCAGAACCGTCGGAAACACTAATCTGCTTGTAGTCTGGATTTGCCTCGGCCAACTGTTCATATACCTGTTGCCAATTAGTATAAGGAGAATACCTGTGTGCGCCACGGCCTTCCCTACCCTCCGGTTTACCGTCCCGCTTACCGCCTTTGGCGGTCGCATTGACTGCCGCGTTGCCGTGTCCCATACTGGGCTGCACTTCCACGCCAAAGGTTTTATAAAATCCTGTCCTGTACCACTGGAAAGACCACGTCAATCCTGTAAGAGCCATAGCCAGCAAGAATACAAGTGCATACATTCCGCCCGCTACATGCAAGTCGTACCAAAAGCGACGCCAACCTTTATTCGCTACAATCTTCAGACTGTTCTTCAATGCCTTGCGCGTACGCGGCCACCAGACGACTACACCTGATATCAGTACAAACACGAACATCAACGTACTGGTGCCGACAATCATCTTCCCCCAGAAGATGCCGCCATCCTGCTTCATGCTGTCCAGCAACCAACGGTGCATCCGGAACATAAAGTTGAAAAAGGGCGCCCGTTCATACTTCCCCGTAATCTCACCCGTATACTGATCCACATACATAGATGCACGACGAGGTTTGGAAAGCGTGACTTGGTAAGCCCGTTCAGGATCAGACGAAATATTAACGCCGGTCACTGACACGCTATCGGGCAAGGTTGCCGCCACTTTAGTCATCAATTGCTCCATGGGTAGCGGAGCAGCCTCAACCTTTTTCACAAAGTAGAGCTCACGATGGCAAAGTTCCATCACCTCTTTCTCGAATACCAGTGCTGCACCCGAAAAGCAGATCAACGTAATCAGTATCCCGAAAGGAACGGAAAGCCACAAGTGTATATTACGGAATATCTTTCTCATTATGTCAATTTATGAAGTTCGTAAAAAAGAGCCTGGCCGGCACATACCAGCAGGCTCTTTATCCCTAATTATAATCAATGAATGGTTTTGCACTTATTTAGTAGGTGTCAACCGACCCACACCGCTGATCTGAGTAGCTTCAATGGTAACTCCCTTCGTTGCAGTGGCGCTCGACGGATTGATCTTGTAGATGGCAGGATAACCCTCGGTTGTCGTTACAGTCAGATAAACATTGCCATTTTCGGTATAAGGCGCGTTGCCGAAACCGGAAATCAAATTAGTCTCAGGCAAGCCGGTTACATAAGTCAGCTTCTTGTCGCCTGCCTTGAAGATGGCCAGTTGATTCGCAGTAAAATCTTCTTCAGTCAAAGGACGGTCATACATCAACATCAGGAAGTAGTCACCCGTAATGTGCCAGCAACGGAGGAAAGATTTTCCGCCACTTTGAGCTTCCAGATCACAATAGTAATCATCAAAGTCTTCCGTGCCGTTAGGAATACGTACTACACCGGCAGGCAAAGTGGTCTGTTGGCGCACATCATCCATCGTCTTTGCAAAACTGGGAGAGAAAACGTAGATATCACCGTTGTCTGCTTCCCAGATTGTCTGGTAATACTGAGATTTATTGCGTCCGCAAGCATAGCTGATTTTATCTGTACTGATCAGTTTCTTGCTGGTAAGAGTCTCATCATCGAAGATAGCTACCCAACATTCATTCGGATATTGCGTCCATTGCAACTCTCCTTTTTTATAGCTGCTGCTGTTTGAGCCACCGTCTTCCTTTTTTATCAGGTCTTGATTACCCGGTAACACCCATTCGCCATTATTATACGCTGCGCCATACTGGCTCAGCCCCATCGGAACAGCTGCGCTATAAATCTTGTTGCCGTGTTGCAAAATACCAGCCAGCGTCACAAACTCACCATTTCCCAGGAAATTCTCTGAGAGATAGGCCTTATTTTGAGTGTCATTGGTCTTATAAGTTTCGGCATCTACATCCAGATAAGAAAGCAGGAATGTTTTAGGTAAGTAACCGTTATCATCGGCATACCCCGTATATCCGTCACCTGTAGAAGAAGTGATGATATATCCCCCGTAAATACCATAGCTGGTGAACCGCTTCACTGCATACTCGCCCGACCGTGCCACCATTTCATAATTTGAATTCATGACGAATGAACGGGTAGTACCGGCATTACCTTGATTGTAGGTCAAACCATACAGATATTGATCTTTATAAAATATCCACTGTGACGCACCGTCATTCACAAGGCCATTGTTTATGGCGGAAACCGTTCCTTTATCCAATGTTTCGGAAGTCAGCAGAACGTTCGTAGTATTTCCCGAAGCTGTCACTGAGGATGCTATCACATACTCACCTCTACCTTCGGTGCCACCACCAAGGCTCGGCTCATTGTCAGTACATGCTGTCAGCGCCAGTCCGGTTATTGCTGTTGCAAAAAATCCAGTCAAAAAGTTATTCTTCTTCATCTTACTTTTACCTTTAATTTTAATCTAAACTATATAATCTATGAATCTTTAATTACCAAAATACACACGCACTTTCCCGTAGAATGCCCGCCCGGGCTTCTGAAGACTGAAATTGTCATACAGTTTCTCGTTCGTAAAGTTGCGGCACTCAAACGACAAATTATACCGTCCGTTGCGCAGACTATAAGAAAGCGCCAGATTGTGCGAGAACTGATTAGGCACCACATAATCGTTCTTATTCGATCCGATATTAGATGAATAATAAGTAAAACTATGCAGATACTGGTTGTCATAGGAAACCGTCAGCGTATTACCTTTCTTCCAAAGGTTGCGCCAATAGAACGTCACATCCGAATCGGCAAACATATACGGCAGATTGGGCATACGCTCTTTATAGGCAAGATTGGCCGCACTGCTGGAGATCGAGGTCTTCATGTTGTCACGCACATTCATCTGTGTAAAGTTTCCTCCAACACTCAGCCATCTTCCGAAACCATATCGGGCGGAAACATTAAAGCCTTTCGTCAACACCTTACCATAATTTATATAGGTAGCAGCTGATTTACCTCCACTCAGGTCGGCAATGTTACGCTGAATATAGTCTTTTGTATTACGGTATATCAAGCCTCCTTCCACATATACGGAGTGTTTCCCGAATGTCCGGGTATAGCTGAGGTTAAGGTTCAAGTTGTCGCTATTCTCAGGCTTGATGCCGATATCTCCCATTTCCAGGTCTTCATCACCGAACATTTCTTCAATAGTAGGCAGTCGATAGGCTTTCTCATAGGACAATTTGGCCTGAAGGCCGGGCAATATGAAATAGGTTCCGGCTGCACCATAACCCATGGAACTCACATCGCGAGTAGTGCGCACATACTCACTCTGATTACTGGAGGTAGCTATCGGCCCTCCTACAAACTGGTGGTAATATTTGCCGAATACGGAGAAGTTCCAGTTTTCAGACGGCATCAGGCGATAGGACAGGCCGGAAATATTCTTGCGTGTTTCCTTGGCGATAGCCTCTTTTTGCTCTTCCTTGGCAAGCAGCGAGGTGTTGGAACGGTGGAAAGCATTCAATACATGATTGAAAGTCAGCATCTGTGCCCTATTGATGCGGTAGTTCACAGTCAGCGTACCATTCCAGTTGTTATTGTCCGCCCGTGAATATTGATAAGACTGTTCACCGGGAGAGTTCATCAGCGCCTTCTGCCCATACCAATTGTACTTGTATGAGGCAGTATCCACATTAGTGGTTTCATTCTTATTGTAATTGACGGTCAGTGCCACATCCAGACCTTTGGTGAGCAGGTCACGCTTGCTATATTCCAATGAAGGCATCAGTGAATGACCTTTACGATGCTTCTGACCGTATACGATTTCCTGACGGACACCGGTCTGTATATCCTTATACATGTGCGAATAGGTGAAACCCAGCAACAGACGATCCGCCCACTCCTTATCTACAAAACCAATCTTTCCGATAATGGCTTCGTTATGGTACGTATCGTTGAAGCGCTTTACACGTACCTTCTTATCCCTGTCAATTCTGCCGGTTTCGAAATCTTCTACCGGTGCCTCTACATGATAGTCGTTATCCGAATAATTCTGGAAAGCATTGATTTCATAAGTAAAACCATTCTTGAAGGTTTGTCCGAAGTTGACGTATGATTTATGTGTATTAAATGAGCCATAAGAATAGGAGGCATCCAGAAACCAGCGGCGACGTTTCTTGTTAGTTACAATATTGATGACCCCACCGATAGCATCGGTACCGAATCCCACAGGTACCACTCCTTTATAGACCTCAATCCGGTCGGCAAAGTTCACAGGAATATTGTTCAGTCCGAAAGAATTTCCTACGCCTTCCTGCGGTACACCGTCAATGAATACTTTGACGTGCTTTCCACTGAATCCATCCAGCATGAGTTGCATATCCGAACCCACACCACCCGATTCACGAAGTTTCATACCCGGTGCCTTGGTTAAGGCGTCACTCAGATTCTTAGTAGTGTTCTGTAACTCTTTCGTATCGACAGCCACTGCATTAAAGGCTGATCTCTTCAAACGGGTCACCCCTGTAGAAACAATGGTCACTTCGTCCAACTGCTGTGTCTCGGGAGTAATCGTGAGGTTCTGTTTCACCCGCTCCCCTGCAATCAGCTTCACTTGTTTCTCCACTGTCTTATAGCCGATGGCAGACACAATCAATGTATAGTTACCGGCGGGTGCTTTTATATGGTAAATACCTTCCTGATTGGTAGTTCCACCATAACTGGTACCCTTCAGGTAGACAGTCGCAAAATCAACGATTTCCTTCTCAGTAGACAGTATCTTACCGGAGATCATTGCTTTGTCTTGTGAAAAGACAGATAATGAGGAAATTAACAAGACAACGAGAACGGAGAGTTTTATTATATTTGCTTTCAATTTACAAAGAGTTTTATACGATTAATAAATCGCTGCAAAGGTCTTTATAAAAGGGAGGCAAAACAATCGCTATATGCAGGTAAATATCTAATCGAAGTATTCGATAGGAGTATACGCCGCAATCGCTATTAATAGGTATATTGCATTAACACAAAAGGATTTCAGCATAGTTCTTTACAAAAAAAGAGGCGGCATACTCATGATGAGCATCCACCTCTTCATCCACTAACTAACCTTATTACCCCTATTTATTTTTCTTTCCAAATCTTATTCCAACTATTCTCCCATGTTCCCCGGTCTTTCTTATCTACAAAAGGTTGTTCTTTCGCCGGATAAACCAAACCATCAGAAGTAAAGTCAGCACGGATAAATCCGATTTTCTCCCGGAAATGAGATTGGCTGTCATTGCCGAAATAGCTGCACCACCAATTACCTTCTTTATCTTTAAAGAATCCGGTGCCACCACCGCAAGGTATCGATTCATGGCGTTTTTGATAGGGTCCGTAAACATTATCAGAAATTGCCAAACAAGTAGAATATCTTCCTTCATAATTGTCAGCCGCTCCCAGATAGTATTTCCCATTCCGCTTGAACAATACCGCGCCCTCATGTCCCAGATCATTCATACCACGACCTACACACTTCTTAGCATGATGGTCCGGATTATGATCCGGTTCAGTCAGGACAACCTTACGAAAGGGTTCAGCCAGGCCACTCATATCATCTTTCAACAGAGCAATCTCAGTTGCCTGCCCGTATGTGAAATAGACTTTACCATCCTCATCCTCGAATAAAGTGGCGTCAATTCCCTCAACAATGGGACGATCAATAGTAAAAGCGTTTACGTAAGGCCCTTCCGGCTTTCCTGTACTACTTTTCAATATTCCAATCCCATCCGGGCACATGCTGAAACAGATGAAATAATTGCCTTTGATGTAATGAATTTCAGGTGCCCAAACAGCACGAACTGCACGTTTCGGGTGCTTACGCCATGCTTTCACCCAATCGTCCGCTTCCTTATCAATATCCCAAACCAGACCTAAATACTCCCAATTATACAAATCCGCAGATTTCCACAGTTCTATACCCTCAGCCCAAGCCCAAATATTATCACCGGAGGAACCTGTAAGATAGTAATTTCCATCGCCACCCAAAGTTACAACTCCATCACGCAAATGTAGTTCCCACGCAGGCTTAATGGGAGGTACCAATCCTTTTTCCACAGCTGAACCCGTACACATCCGGAGATTTCCTTCCTGATATTCCGGACGGGGATGATTGCCATAGTATACAACTCCTTCAGTACCACTTCTCCAGCCTCCACGACCATCTCCCTCTACAGGTATTCCCGGTCCGCTAACGCCAGAGAACTGTTTAGCCCACTCTATTTGTTCTTGCGGTGCAATATATATATCTTCCTGAGCAAATGCCCAACAGGAAAACAAACAATTTACCACAAGAAGGAGACTCCTTCCAAAGCTTGAATTAAAAGAAAACATTCTCTGATTCACTCTCATGTTTTTCTATATATAAAATTAATCTACTTTTACACAACGCACGGAGAAGGCATTGGCACGGCTATTCTTCCCTGCCGTATCTACCTTATCCTTACCCACGTTCATGTAACTTGCATCTGCCCCATTGGATGCGGAGGCTGTACTTTGCCAATAGTAACCGGATTTCTCCGCATCCTGAAGTTTCCCTGTTTTACGATTACGTAAGCCACCAAGCGGATACCACAACTCCTGTCCATTATAATTTAAAGAGTAACCTAAATTCTCCGCATCCCAATTAGAGGTAGAGAGAAAAACACTCGCCTCAATGCCGGATGTAGAAGAAGATGAATTCAACCATGTATCACGCGGTGCAACCATGTAACCTTCAGGACAAGGATCGTATACAGATTTCTGAATAGAAGCAACTGACGGATAATCATATCCTTCGGGATTTCCCCAGAGAGCATTATCACCCCAATAGAGCCAGTCATATGAATAATAGTAAGGTGGGGCGGAAACATTGCTCTTGGAACGTGAATACTTAATATACGTAGCCGGATTCCGAACAGAATAGGCCACCGTACCTCTTTCTTCACTACCACTTTCTATTTTCAGGCTAACTACCCCACTCTGGTCATACATCTCAGCTTCAGTATTCTTTCCTATTTCACTGGTTGTTACAAACGGGTCCTTACGCCCCCATTGATAAAGTAACCCTATGGCTCCCGCATCACCCGGAGTAGCAGAAACAGCACCCAGATTACGATCCATAACTGTATAACTATTGCCTTTGCTATTTACTCCGAAAGGCTGATCTGCAACATCAGTAACCCAAATATGATAAGACCAGAGAATAGTAGCATCTTCTGCATCAGCATCTTCCATGTCATAAATAGCGACAACCGCATTACCCGGTTGCCCATTCAAAGTAGCTGTAAAAGATTTACGGTCGGAAGATAATGACACATTGCTTATAAAATCGGTAGAAACATCATTCCAAAGTAATTTGGCAGAACGAGCTAATCGGCTATCGTCCGAAGCATGATTCTCGTAAGTGTACTTCAGACTGGTAGTATAGTAAGGAGTACAATCAACAGTTACTGAAGTTGTACCGGGAGCCACTATGATTGAATTGGCCTTACCATAATAATTGGTCACCGATACCCATTCAATGCTCTCTAAAGCAACAGAAAGTACTTTACCGCGTTCAATGCTCTTTCCATTCAAGTCTACAGAGCAAGTCCCCATTCCTTTAGGAGAAACAAGTGTTATATCCAACGTACTGCTCAATGCCATCGGCGGAAGGGCAAGATACAGTTCCTGACCTTCGGATATGTTTATATCGCCTTTCAACATAAGTGTTTTAGATGTATTCTCCAGGAAAGTAACCTGTCCCGTCGTTGCATCTACACGTACATCTCCCGCAAGCATATCGTTCTTGGACTCAAAAGTAACGGAGGTAAGAGAAGCAAAATCTTCATTAGCCGGAACTATCAGTTTCAATCCTCCACAGGCTGCATTCATTTTCATATTATTCAAACCGTCATTATCCGTCAGGCAATAAAGCGGACAAGCGGACTGGTCTATCGCACCTTGTGTATAAGTCTGAACCGTCGGTAAAGAATAATCCAGATTATTACCCGAAAGTTGGGCATTAGCAGGATAATAAATCAGATATTGATTGGCAACAGGAACATCGTACATACTAACGCATGCATTCGACAATACAGAGTATTCCGTTCCATTGATGCCTATTTTTTCTCCGGTCTGGATTTCTACCTTCAATTCATCTTCCTGATTAAGGGTCAAAGTAAACGAATTGGGCTGTTCATAAATTAATTGTTCGGTATCGTCACAACTAACCATAATTAGCACTAATGCAGCAACGAGATATTTTATCAGTGTTTTCATACTGTTTCTTCTCCTTATGTTTAAGAGTTAATTATTAAGTTTAGCATCAAGTGTAAAGATATAGTTTTCGATATTCATATAACCGTTGTTTGCTATCTTTGCAGCATCAGAGGGGTCATTCTTATCCAAGCCATATTTGTCTTCAAATTCATCAGGCATACCGTCATTGTCGCTATCCAAAGGTTTCTCCCCGTTTTGAATAGTACCTACACCTCCCAATGAAAACTGCTGTACATCTTGTTCATTCTGAATAATCGTTCCCTTTTTACCCAGTGAAGTCAGCTCATCAATCAGATATTGGTCCACTTCGTCACGAACCGGAAGACTGGCACCTACATTCTTTACAATCCAGTTATAGGCTTCTGTTGCAGATATTTGCTGGCTAATAGCAGGATGTTTATCCGAAGGCGCACTCAGGAAAGTAGGTTCCCCTTTGCAATATTCGGCCCAGTTGGCTTGCGTCAGTTCAAAGCCATTGAGCGAACCATCCTTATCATTATCATAATAATTTCCTTTATAATAAGCTCTAAAGTCGGCATTACCTCCCAGAAACGGCGGAGTAGGACTCATCGGAACTTTTTCCACCTTAATAGAGTTATCTTCTTGTCTTACATTCTGCCAGTTGTCCACAGGCCCTACAATGAAGTAGTTATCCTCAATAGTTGTTTCCGACTGACCGGACGAATCACCGCCCATATTATAAGCGGCACCACTTCCCCAGTTATAAACCACATTGTTTACAAACTGATTCAGACCTTTCACTTTCGGATTACGTGTTTTATTATCAGTATAAAGATTACGGAAAAGGGTAATGCCTGATTCTGTATCTGTTTGAATCAAACCACCGCAAGAATGATTTTGTAATCCCTGACCAAGAATTGAATTCTGAATGGTAATATTGCGTGGAAGTGTCCCTTTACTATCCCAGTTGATGGAGAAGTTTTCATCACGTCCCCAAGTAACAGATAAATGATCGAAAATCATATTTTCACCATTTGCTATTCCGGCAGCGTCTTTTCCATCAGGCCCATTCGTTCCCATACGGATACGCAAGTGACGACAAATCAGATTACTGGCTCCAGTAAACGAAACGCGGTTACCATAAAGGACTACACCATCTCCAGGAGCTGTTTGAGCTGCAATAGTCAGATTCTTGGAAAATACAAGTGCCTCTTTCAGGTTGATAATACCTGCAACATCGAATACAATTATCCGGTCGGGTTTACTTACTGCAGCACGCAATGAGCCTTCTTCTCCGTTGTCTTCCAAAGTAGTAACATGGTAAATGTCACCACCACGACCTCCTGTTGCCCCGGCTCCATAACCTTCAGCACCGGGAAAGGCCAAAACTTTACCATAATCAGGGAAAGGACCGTCGCTGCCTTTCTTTATAATAACTTCAATATCATTATCACTGCAACTCATTCCTAATGTTGCAATAAGGAGTAAAACCCCGGCATTCTTAAAGAAATTAAATAGAGTAGTTTTCATTTTTAGGTTGATTTATACAGGTAAACATTTTGTTGTTCGTTAAAAGCAATAAAGATTGCTGCCTCTGTCCGGAAGGACAAAAGCCAATCTTTTAATAGTTGAAATAAATTACGAGAAAGATTGAAAAGATATAGCCTTAAATTCGTAAAGTCGATTACCTATTGCAGGATAAACACCTCTGCGAATTTAAGGCTATAGACATTAAAAGTATGTCAAAGAGTGGTTATTCACCGCTTTGTAAGTAGCCTGGATGTTGTGTCAGGTTAGGATTGTCAATCATCGGATGTCCGGAAGACTTAGCAGCAAAAGGTAATAATTCACATTTGTTTTTCTCAAAACCATAATACAAGCCGTCACTACCGTCTGCAGCCTCAATCCAGTTCGGATAAGTACCACCATTTTCCGCAGAACCGGTCGGTTTCGTATAGATAATATTACCTATCTGCAAAGCATTATAACCATTGGTAAATCCTACTGCCTTACGTGCGTTACCATTATAAGTACTTGTATAGGCTTCGAACATATTGACGGGATACCATTTATCTCCATCGGCCATAGTTATACCGTGTGCTTTCACAATGTCTGCCAATGTTTCCTGGAAAGCATCATACTCAGCAGAATTAGTAGGCACAGCTTTAACCAAAGCTATTTCATTAGCATCTGTCAGATCAATATAATCTAAGGCCAAGAATTTATCACCATAAGCCTGAGCATCTACCTGGAACTTATACAAACGATATACCGGCACATCCGCATACTCATTTCTGCGATCAGAAAGATCTTTCATCGCCTGTTTACAAGTAGCCAACTCATCAGCCAGCCTGTTCATACGAGTTAAATCGCTACGTAATGTAAACTCACCAGCAAATTCCCATTTACGTTCCTGAACAATAGCGTCCTCAAATTCCTGTTGTCCAGTAGGTATTTCCATAGAGCCAATACCGGCACGTTCGCGAACTTCTTTCAAAGCATCTTTAGCGGCTTGAGTCGGTCCATTATTCAAATAGTTCTGAGTTTCAGCATACATAAGCAATACATCTGCATAGCGCATAACAGGAATATTCAAGTTACGTTGTGATGCTCCTGCCGGTTCTACACACCATGAAATACGGAACTTACCCGGCATGATACAAGAGTAAGTAGTACCGACATCTACCCATGTGTCGCCAGCGGCACCTTTATTCAGAAAATAAACACTATAAGATGTACAAGAAACATCACGGCGGGTATCGTTCTCATCAAATGACAAATAGTAGGTAGGCAACATGAACTGCATGGCCTTACGCGAACCATACGTACCACCTCGTGAACCCGGATGTGCATATACACCAAAATTAGAGTTAGTGGTAGTACCATATTGGGCAAGTTCCCAAATCATTTCACCACTGGTTGCGGAGAAATTACGTTGACAATAATTATACCATAGGTACTGAAAACCAGTCATATTATTTTGTGCTTTAACCAGAGAGTGTTCGCTACGATTGATAATTGCCTTACATGCATCATCAGCAATCTGATAAAACTCCTTTACCTTAGCATCATCACTACGCCGAGCCATCTGGAGAGTACTCGGATCATTGGTTTCGAAATTCCAACGCAATGAATATCCTCCTGCATAAAGAGCTACGCGAGCCAACAATGCATAAGCACCTTGTTTGGATAAACGTTCAGGAGTACCATAACCACTTTCGCTGTACCAAGGCAAGTATTCTACTGCCTGCTGAAGGTCAGCTACAATTTTATCGTAGATTCCATCCCGAGGTGAACGTTTAGGATAAAAGGTGTTTTCATCCGACGGATCCATCTCTTCCAAGGGTTGAAATATGGAAGGTACATCACCATATATACGGATAAGATTATGATAACAAAACGCACGAATAGCAAGCAATTCACCCATTAAAGCATTGCGTTTGCTCGTTTCCGGCATATTACTCAGTTGACTGATACCGATATTTGTAGATTCGATGATACGATATTGTTCCTTAAAAATAGTAGTGACCGTAGCCGGCATGGTCGGATCATACTTATAGTTACAAATCATATATTTCGAGTTATTTGTAGTACCATCTTCACTGGCATGCATCACTGTTTCTCCCATGCCCAATTGGTAAAACATTTCTGAGTGAATCAAGCCACGATAGCAACCTTGTACAAACATGTCAGCTTTATACTCGTTTTCAAAAACGAAGTCTGAATCTTCTGCCGTTAAATCTGGCATTTCAAGCCAGTCCTGGCAAGAAGATATTCCGAAAGAGAAAGATACTATGGCCAAAGCAATAAATGTCTTTTGTATGCCAGCCAATATGATTGATATTTTTTTCATGATAAATCTTTATTTAGAATGTTAAGTTAAGACCAACAACATAACTTCTTGAACGAGGATAAGTAGAACTATCATAGCCCGGTGTACAAACCACGTTATCATTAGCTGACGATACTTCAGGGTCATAACCCGAATAACCGGTAATAGTAGCCAGATTGTTAGCGGTAAAATAGACGCGTGCATTAGATATCATTATCTTTTGCAACCACTTCTTAGGGAATGTATAGCCCAATGTCAGCTGTGCAATACGCAAATAAGAACCATCCTCTACATAATAAGAAGAAGGATAAGTAATATAACTTGAGTTGGTTGTATTCAAACTCCATTTACGCAGTGATTCATTAGGATTCAACTCTTTAAGACGTGCCAGCGTAGTGGCTTTCTTTCCTGTTGCAGGATCAACCAAACGATAATAATTATTGCCAAATTCAGCCGGAACATTCTGATAGAGAGCATAAGGACTCATACTGTGCTTTGTTGCATTATACACATCATTTCCAATAGAGAATTTCATGAATACACTCAAGTCAAAACCATAGAAAGAGAAAGTATTGTTGAAACCTCCAATGCAATCAGGAGTACCGTTACCTATTTTCACATATTGTCTCGTAAACTGATCGCCAGCTTCATTGTCAGCTGCAAACTTTATATCACCAGGCTGGGGTGTTCCATCAAAAGGTTTCACAACACCATCACGCAAAATGAAAGAACCATCTTCTCCCTGAGTAAAATCATCAGTAGTATAAATGCCGTCATATACGTATCCATACATATCACCCAATGCTTCACCTACCACAGCATAATAGGTTAACGTACCCGAACGGTTACTACCAGCTGCGAACGTCTTATGATCTTCTACTCCTTCTAGAGCCAAAACTTTAGAACTGTTGAAAGCAAGATTCAGGTCAGTAGTCCAACGGAAGTTCTTCGTGTTGATGTTCACCGTATTAAGAGTGATTTCCCATCCACGGTTACGCATTTCACCAACATTCTGATACTGACTTGAGTAACCCGTTGAAGACGGAATAACACAATTCATCAACAAGTCACTGATTTGGTTATTATACCATTCAGCAGTCAAATTCACGCGACTGTTAAACAACGATATATCCAGACCAATATTCGTTGCATGTAAAGTCTCCCATTTCAAATCCTTATTACCCAATGTAGTACCTACAACATAAGCTGAATTATTCTCATTATTACCCATAGGGTAAGTGGTTTGTGAATAGTTAGTGGTATATTTACTACTACCAATAGCATTATTACCAGTCACACCATAACCAACACGAAGCTTTAAACTATTAACTACATTCATCAATTTACTGTTCTTCCAGAAATTTTCTTCTGAAATACGCCATGCACCAGATACGGAAGGGAATACTCCCCACTTGTTTCCTTTGGCAAAATTAGTTGCTCCATCACCGCGAACTGTAGCTGTTAATAAATAACGTTCGTCAAATGTATAATTAAAACGTGCAAAAGCCGAAACAATACCACTGTTTTTATGGCTCGTTGATTGTTCCTTAACTGTTGCATCAGTAATATTATCCAGTCCATGATTTGGATAAGGGAACTTGATAAGTGTCATCTTATCACTCTCACTTTCTGAATAAGTAACTTCATGACCCATAAGAACATTTACCTTGTGTTTCTTGGCAAAAGTCTGGCTGTAATTCAAGGTATTGGTTACTTGCCATTTATATGACTCTGAATTACTGATACTACCGTTTATACCAGTATTACTGGGATCCATTATATAAGAAGTAGAATTCTCATCGGCAAAAGAAGTAGATTTACTATGCGACCATGTATAACTACCTGCTGTTCTCCAAGTAAAATGTTTCAGGAAGTCAAATTCCAGACCTGCATTTACCGTATATAATTTGGAACGTTTATTCGAAGTAGAAGCATCATTCTGTACAATCGGATTAGCAGTATCAAAAGAAGCATCAAGTCCCGAGAAGTCCGGATAAGTCTGCGTATAGAGCAAATCATCACGGGTAAACATGCTTCCTCCATTAATAGGCTGAAGAAGTACATTCTTCATTCCGGAATAAGCGCCACCACCATCTGTCGAATTGCCTGAAAACATTGTGTTAAGATCAAAACGAACCCCTTTATAAAGTTCCGTATTAACCTTCGCACGGATTGAATTCTTCTTTATACCATGATTAGCAAGCAAACCTTCCTGATCACTATAATTATAACTCAACATCACCTGGGTCTTTTCAGTTCCAGTAGAAACATTGACATTATGATTTTGTGTCAGGGCTGAACCTCCAAATACTTCATCTTGCCAGTCGATGCCATAAGCATCTCCATATTGGCTATTGATACGTCCATAAACTCCTGAATAAAAATCACTGGCATCAATACCTTTTCCATTATCAAATACATTACTCCACACTGCTGTTTTACCTTGCAGTTCTGCCATCTCATATTGATACTTCACAAAATCCTCAGCATTAGACATCATATCCAGTTTTTTGGAAAGTTTGTCAAAAGAGAAGTAAGTATTATAAGTTATCTGTGTCTTTCCTTTCTTACCGGACTTTGTCGTAATTAACACGATACCGTTAGAACCACGTGAACCATAGATAGCAGTGGCCGATGCATCTTTCAAAATATCAATGCTTTCAATATCATTCACATCAATATTGGTCAAAGCATCACTCATTTCAAAACCATCTACAATATAAAGAGGTTCCGTGCTCTGAGTAATAGAAGTACCACCACGGACAGTGATATTAATACCAGCACCAGGTGCACCACTTTTTGTGACGATGTTCACACCTGCCGCCTTACCCTGCAAAGCCTGAGCAGCTGTTATTGCCGGAACAGCTGCTAACTCACTGCTTGAAACAGAAGAGGTAGATCCCGTCAAATCTTTGCGCTTCACCTTTGCATAACCAATAGCAACAACTTCTTCCAACATCACACTGGATTCTTTTAATGTAATGTCAAAATGCGTTTTGTTACCGATTATCACCGTATGGTTGTCATAACCGATAAAAGAGACTATCAACTCCTTGGCAGAAGCTGGCACAGAGAGTTTAAAGTTACCATCCATATCAGTAATTGTACCGACAGAACTATTACCTTTCACCGTAACAGAAGCACCGATTACCACGTCAATTGCATCCCTGACGGTACCGGTAATCGTTTTGTTCTGAGCTAAAATGCTTAGAGGACAGCTTATTAATATGAGCATTAATAAGCACAGATTTTTGTGTAAGATTCTCATAGATAATTAATATAATTGATTAATAAATAAATTCAAGCCTAACAAATTACACCATGACCGTTATCGGACACAGAACTTGTGTCAGCAAAAATAGAAACTCTTACGTCTATATAAAATGCGAATTTTGACCGAAACACTTTTGCTTTTGATTTTATTCATGAAAAGAAAAGCACTTCAGAAGCTAAATCAACAGATTCACAAAGGATTAATAATGATTTTGATCTAAGACTAAACGTTTTGATTTTACAATAAGTCCTCTTCTTCTACATTGGTTTCACGCCCAAAAGATCTATATTCCAAGGGGGTAAATCCAGTACGTTTTTTGAAAAGAGAGAAGAAATGCTCAGTGGATTTATAATCGAGCATAAAAGATATTTCCTTGACAGACTGGGATGTACCTACTAACAGCTGCTTTGCTTTACGGAGTTTCAATTCCTGAAAATATTTGGCAGGTGCATATCCCGTATAATCCTTAAAAACCTTGCGAAACCAGGAATAGCTAATATTCAGTTTCATAGCCAATTCTTCCGGATCAATATCTTTGAACACATTTTCATTCATAATGATTTTCGCTTGTTCAATCTTTTGATCAACATCACCGACCTCAAAAATCTTATTCTTAGAAATGGAAAGGATCATTCCTATCATATGCAACACAATACCAGAAAGATATTGCTGAGAAGAAATCTTATCAGCTTCAGCAATTTCCAATGCACGCGAGAAAAGAGTAACTAATTCCTCATTCAATCCTACCTCTAATACTTGATTATCTTTAGAAAGGAAACCACCTTTCAACATATCATCTATGACCGGTCCTTCAAAACCAATGTAGTATTCATTCCATCCTGTCTGCTGGTATGGGTGGTATGTGTGCCACTGTCCGGGAAACAGCACCATGAGCCTTCCCTTACAAACTTGCTTCTCAGGAGTGGTCTCAGAGGTAAATAATCCTCGACCTTTAGTTATGTAAACTAGCTGATACTCACGTAAAACACGTCCTTTTTGAGCATTGAAGAAGTAACCAGAAGGGTGATCCTTCAAGGGATAGGGAGAATTCGGCTGGATAGACTGAAAGCCTACAGTATTTACCCACAGACCGAATTTCTGGTCCATGTCATTTACAATCAAGTACTTAAATTCAACCCCTAAATCATTATAGTTCTTAGTCATAATACGTGTTTTTACAGGATAGGATAGGTAAGGGCAAAAATAGAAATTATTTGCGAATAAAAAAATGTCCGCTCCGGGTTAATTCTAAAAATATACCGGAGCGGACTAATAAATACGAATAAAGAGAAAGAGTCTATTTCTTTACGACAATCTTATCATATTGTTGTTCGGCCTTGATTTCTGTATACTTAGGTGCATCTATCATCTCGATAAGTGCACGGAGTACAGGGCCTTCACCCATAGGATCGTTCTCCTGGGTAGGACGGTTGTAATAGTATGCCACAGAAGGCATAATGCCGGTTCCTACACAAATAGAAGTTACATCACCATCATCTGAGATTTTTTTCATCATACCCTTCAAACCTTGTTCAGCCACATAGATAAAGTCCGGATGCAACCAACCCTCCTTCACACCACGGGCAATACCGAACACAAACATAGCGGTACCAGTGATTTCTTCATAAGAATCTTCCTTATCCAGCAATTGATGCCAAAGTCCGTTCTTACCTTGATAGCGTGCTACACCACTGGCTTGCTGACGGAAATTTTCAATAACCGCTTCACGCATCGGATGATCTTTCGGCATCATACTGAGCAAATCAGCTTGTGCCATAAACACCCAGCCATTGGCACGGCTCCAGTGAGCTACTCCATGTTCCTTGTTGTCTGTATGATAACAATGATAATAAATCTGCTTTTCAGGACACCAGAGATAGCGATTATAATTCAATACCTGATTAGCGGCATCATTGAAATACTTCTCATCACCGGTCAACTTACCCATACGTGCCAAAAAAGAAATTGCCATGAATGCATCGTCCGCCCAGATAGTATTAACGTGTGGCCAGATGCGGGCAATGGTACCATCAACCAGACGAGGTTCACCATAATTCAGATGTTCGGCAGTCTCATTAATGTAACCCAGAAATGAATCATTAGGATACTTCAACTGCAACTCTATCAAACTGGCTCCCATCGGTCCATTATCGTCCAGACGTTTGCCACGGAAGATCATGTGCCAACTCAATTTGCGGACAGCATTCCAACCATCCCGCTTAAAAGCTTCATCATATTGTTTACGGAAGAAATCAAGGTTACCTTCGTTGAATACGAAGTTCATATTCTTCAAAACATATTTCTCATACTTCTTATCACCGAGCTTATCACCCAGTTCCATCAAAGCCATATTTGTTACCCCATTGGTATAGTGCCAGTTATTATACTTGCAAGCAACCTTTACATCCATATCAAGAGGTAACTTCTTGACGGACTTATATATCTCACCAGTCTTCGTATTCTTGAACTCGTATGTAGTGCTGGCAAGAATGCGGTCTGCAATCTTTACGGCAGCTTCTCTTGCCGTCATCTTGGTTTGGGCGGTAAGGGTTGCCACTGCCAACAGCAGGGCGAGGGAAAAGAATGTTCGTTTCATGATATTTGTTTAAGTACTTGGTTATCATTTAGGAAGATTAAATGCGCGAGTCATTTCCTGCATTTGCTCCTGACTCATGCCATCAGGCTCAAAGCCCATGTTTTTGGCAGCAATATAAATCAAGGCAGATTTATTCAATACATCTACCTGATCGAAAGCAGACATAACATCCACATCTACAGCAAAAACACCATGTTTTTCCCACATAGCCACGTCATAATCTTCAAGTTGTTCAATAGTTGCTTCCGCCAGTTTCACGGAGCTTGGCAGTTCGTAAGGAATGATGCCTAAACCACGCGGACAGAAAGCCTTTGTTTCAGGAATCATACTCCAAAGTAAATTGGTAGCCACATCTTTCTCCAGGAATTTCTTGCAATGCGTCATAGCAATCAGTTCGATAGGATGGGTATGCAATGAAGCTTTATAGGGAGATCCTTTCTCAATCAAGCGATTGTGCACACTAAGATGGGCAGGAAGTTCGGAAGTAGGCATCACCGGATGATCGGCAATGATGACATAGCTGGCACAGTCATCCAGAATACGAATTACAGAACCGTGCTCCATCGGCCAACGGGCCAGATCACGCATGCGTTTATTGGTGCCTTTGCAATAGAAATAGCAATCTTTCAGATACGGAAGAGTAGCACCGATTTGTTTCACTTCGCTGATGGCAGGCAATGCTTTTATTTCATCGTCTACAAATTCAGTAATATTCAGGGTGATATTACCGCCATTACGTTCGGCCCACCCTTTTTGCCAGAGATATCCGGCAACCTCTGCCACTTGATTGACTGCATAAGTCAATGCCGGACGGTTTTCGAGAATTGATTTCATTATAATAAATTAAGTTACGGGTTACGAGCTACAAGCTACGAGTTGCTGCGCTATCATACCGAAAGGCACTTGTAACTCGTAACTCGTAGCTATATATACTATTACACTTGTGCCATTGCCACCACAATAATAGAAGATATCAGAACTACCAACCCCAGAATAAGAACCGCAATCGTAGTATTGCTGACACCTTTCCATTCCTTCAACAGAATTCCCCAGACATTGCTGAACGTCACGTTCAATGACATCAGGATACTCCAGGAGAAAGCAAGTAGTACAGGACTGTCTGTCAGGAAGCTCTTACCCATTTCAAGGCCGAAGAACTGAGAATACCACAATACGCCTGCAAGCGCACAGAACAACAGATTATTCGTCAGTACCGAACCTTTCACAGAAAGATATTCCTTACCCGTCTTATTCTTGATATTCTGCCAAATACAGTAAGCGGCATTCGTACAGAAACCTCCAAGAGTTACCAGAAAAATTACAGGTAATCCGGCATAGAGCGCTTCTACTCCACCAGCCAAAGCAGCCTCTTTTATCGGTGTTCCCGCATCCAGACCGAGAGCGAAACAAGCGCTCATCACACCTGCCAACAGAGCCACAAGCAGCCCCTTTGTCAGAGCAAAATCCTTAACGGCAGCGCGTTTCTCCTCTTCCGTCATATTCTTGGAACGAAGACTACCGGCATATCCGATAATAGCAATACCTGCCAACGTGATACATACGCCGATGAGCAACATCAGTCCTTCACCATGAAGCAAGTCTTTTCCGGCAAACAAAGCCGGGAAAAGTGTTCCGAAACCGGCGCACGTACCGAGGGCAATACTCTGTCCGAGTGCTACACCCAGATAGCGCATACTCAAACCGAATGTCAGTCCACCCACGCCCCACAGAACGCCGTAAACCATTGCAGGCAAAGCGCCTCCGGCCCCCCAGAGTTCCAGTAAGGAGCTTCCCGCCGGAATGGCAAGCAGTGCGCCCAACAGCGGAAAGACGAGCCATGCAAAGATTCCTTGCACCAGCCAGAAGCTTTCCCACGACCATCCGTCCACTTTTTTTATCGGCACATACGAGCTGCTCTGCCCGAAACTTCCGACAGCAATAATGAGTAATCCTATCAGTGTATTCATAATCTCAGACCTTTTATTCTTAGTTATAACAAGTTATAATAAACAATTGCAAACACCTTAACGAAGGCGGTAATGAGACCTTGATCTCACTACCGGTGACATCCGCATCTCACTTTTACCTTCGTCTGTGTATCCTGCAAATGCATACCTTTTTCATCGTTTTGATGTTACCTCTGCCTCATATTTCTCAATTTCGGAGATAAATTCTTCGCCCACCGGTACATTGTTCTTCAAGCAGAACATATCCCATACGGCATTCCACGGCAGAGACTTCGCTTCTTCAAGCAGTGCCAAGCGTTGGAAGCCCTGGTCGGCAGCCTCATAACGACGCAAGGTTGCAATCGGTTCCAACAAAGCACGCAACATGCACTTCTGTGCGGCACGGGTACCGATGACGTATGCACCGATACGGTTGATGCTGGCATCGAAATAGTCGAGGCCGATATGCACGCGATCCAATGCATCACAACGAACAATTTCTTGGAAAAGTTCAAGGGTGGGGTCATCCATAATCGTTACGTGGTCAGAGTCCCAACGTACCGGACGGCTGACATGCAGCATCAGTTCGGGGACAAAGAGGAGCATGGAAGATACCTTGTCGGCAGCGCTCTCCGTGGGATGGAAGTGCCCGGTATCGATGGTGATGAGCTTCTGGTGCTGCACGCTGTAGCCTACACAGAATTCATTGGAACCTACTGTATAGCTCTCCAGACCGATGCCAAATACTTTAGATTCGAGACAATCCTTCATGTTTTTATATTTCGTGGCAAATATCCGGTCGAGGGAGTCCTTAAAGAGGGCACGGTATTGCATACGGTTCACAGTGATATCCTTGCTACCGTCATGTACCCACAGGTTCATGATACATGGGTCACCTTGGCGGCGCCCCATCTCTTCGGCAATGGCACGGCAACGCTTGGTATGCTCTATCCAAAAGTCACGGATACCTTTATCGGGATTGGCCAATGTAAGGTTTCCACTCTTGGGGTGGGAGAAAGAAGTGGAGTTGAAGTCAAGCTTCATCTGGTTTTCGGAAGCCCACTGCATCCAGCTTTCAAAGTGTTTCACCTCTACCTGGTCGCGGTCTACAAACGTTCCGCCAAAATCTCCATAAATCTCGTGCAAATTCAAGCGGTGCTTGCCGGGGATATAGGAAGTGGCTTTCAAGATATCCCGTCGCAATTCTTCCATCGTGCGAGCCTTGCCAGGATAGTTGCCCGTGGTCTGGATACCGCCTGTCAATGAGCCTGCCGATTCGAAGCCAAGCACATCGTCGGCCTGCCAGCAGTGCATGGAGATGGATACCTGCTGAAGTTGCTCCATTACGTTATCTACATCTACGCCAAGGGTGGCGTAGCGTTCCTTGGCAATTTCATACGCCTTGTTTATCAATTCTTCTTTCATGATACTTTTTTCGATTTATGATTTATAAATTATGAATGGTCTATTATTTGTCCGCCGTCAGTTGTCCGAAGTGCAGGTAGGCGGTATCCCATACTTCCATGTCCTGCGGATGAAAAGTCTTCAAAGGGATGGAGCGATTGATAAGCTGCCGCATGGAAGCAACGTCCCTAGCAGCACCGCCCGTCAGCGCCTGAATCATAACATTACCGATAGCCGTAGCCTCCGAGGGACCGGTGATGACGGGAACGCCCACCGCATTAGCAGTCCACTGGTTCAACAGGTCGTTACGGCTTCCACCACCTATGACGTGCAGTACCTCTACCGGGCGGGGAGAAAGGTGGCGCAGATTATCCAGCACCTGGCGATAGCGCAGGGCAAGACTTTCGAAGATGCAACGTACCATCTGTCCCCGTGTCCGGGGGATAGGTTGGCAATGGTCGGAGCAATAAGTCCGAATGGCCTGCTCCATATTAGCCGGATTGGCAAACAAAGCGTCATCCGGATTTATCAGACTGCGAAACGGCTCACAGGCATCCGCCTCGGCAATAAGTTCCGGATAGGAGGTTTCCCCCCACTCGGCACGGCAACGTTCCAATAGCCACATGCCGCAAATATTCTTCAACAGGCGGATGGTGCCTTCCACTCCGCCTTCGTTGGTAAAGTTCAGTTCTTCAGTTTCTTTGTTAATAACGGGAGCATCGGCCTCTATTCCCATCAACGACCAAGTGCCACTGCTCAGGTAAGCAAAGTTCCGGTTCATGGCAGGCACCGCTGCTACGGCCGAGGCTGTATCGTGTCCGGCTACGGCTATCACGGGGATGTCTCCAAGACCAGTCATGCGTTGTACTTCTTTTGTCAGTACCCCTACCCGGTCGCCGGGATAAACAAAACGTCCGAAGTGTGCTTGCGTCAGTCCAAGTTCATTCAGTAAAGCATCTTCCAACTTACGAGTATTGGCATTGACCAACTGTGCCGTACTGGCAATGGTGTATTCCGTCACCATTTCGCCCGTCAGCATATAACTCAACGCATCGGGCATGAAAAGGATTTTATCGGCAGCAGTCAGTGCACTGTCATGATTCCGGCGTAATGTATCGAGCTGGAACAACGAGTTGAAGTTCATCACCTGGATGCCCGTCCACCCATAGACATGGCTGCGGGGAACCCGTGTAAAGAAAGCGTCCGGTGCCCCCATCGTATGCGGGTCACGATAAGCGTATGGCTGACGGAGAAAACCTCCATCCTTGCCCACGCAGACAAAATCCACTCCCCAAGTATCGATACCGATAGAGGTTATTTCCACATCTTCCTTCCGAGCAGCCAGTTTCAGCCCCTCGACGATGTGGCGATAGAGTTCGTAAATATCCCAGTAGAAATGTCCTCCGGCTTCAATCAGGTGATTGGGGAAGCGATTCACTTCTTCCAGTTCCAATCCGGCAGGAGTAAAAGCCCCCAAGATAGTACGGCCGCTGGTGGCTCCCAGGTCGACTGCAAAAAAGCATTGTTTCATGGTAATTAGTTTTAGTCGCTATTAGACGGTACAAAAATAGGGGATTGCTCCCCTACCTTTTGTACTCATTTTGACGGAAAGGGTGTCTGATTTGACAATCCGCCAATTTGAGGTTCTTATCTAAAAAAATCTATCGAGAATCAATACCTTAACAATACTTCTCCCTGCAAACCTGCATCTTGTAATATACTACTCTCCGAAACGAATAATTCCGGCTTGCCTATCAGTCTGTCATTCTTGTCCTGCCCCAAGTCATCAATGGCCCGGTTATTCCACGAATTGGTGACATGCAATTCAAATTCATTCTTCCCGCTCTTCATGTAGGATGAAATATCCAGCACCCAAGGAGAACACCAAATCGTTCCCGCCTGCTGTCCGTTCACATATACTTCCGTCACACAGTTATTAGACGGTATTTGTAAATGAACACCGGTACTGTCTCCGTTCCACTCAAAAGAGGTTCTATATACAGCCGTTCCCGAATAATAACGGATAGCAGGATCTTCATTCTCATTCCAGTACTCCAGTCGGCGGCAATACACTGTTCCTTTTCCTTTATACCGAGGATCGAAGTAAATGGTCCAGTCATTGTCGAGTACCCGTTGCTTTTGCAATGACGGTTTATGTTCCAGGTTTTCCTTATGATCGGAGAATACAATGAAACAGGATTCTCGAGAAAGAAAATGCAGAGTTACATGTCCTTTATCGGATGGCAGATTATATCGCCTCCCGGAGACGGCATCCCATAACTGAGCATATTTATATTTCGTCTTAAATACATATTGCCCTGAAATCTGCCGGTCGGTATGGTTATCCAAGAAGTAGATATCGCAATCCTCAGTTTCCCTATGGGCGAAATAAAGTTTTGTACCATCTACATCCGGAGCAATACACATCTTTTGCAATGCTTCGGATAAAGTCATTCCGGAAAAGACTCTCCCTTTTCCATAGAAACCGGTAGCATCCCACATGGCATGAACCAATGCTTCATATTCATCTTCTTTCCCGATATCCTTCTTACAAGGCGAACCTGTTGGTCTGTTTCCATAGACGCAAGCTCCCTGTTTTACCAACAGAGCTATTTTCCGTAAAGCATCCAAAGAAATCTCACCGGAGCGGGGAAGTACCATCATAGAATAGCACTGCCCTGTAGGCAGAACTATTTTCCCTTCCTTCAATTCCATCCGGGTCAGCAACGCATCTTCCGAGAATACATCGAAATCATAGCCGGCAGGAATCTTAGGCAATCGGTGAGTCAATATTCTCACAGGTGCATTATTACCCAGATAGACGCACAAATCCGCCACAGACCGTCCTTGGCGCATTACATAGCTGACACGTGCCTGGTAATTCCAAAAGTCCCGGCTCTTTTCCCACCATGTATTGTTACGCGAATAGGTTGCATAATATCGTCCGCCCGGATCACCGGCATTTGCCTCACGAGGTTGATGCACCGAAGCACAGACTACAAACTCGTTAATGCCGAAGGCATATGCACCGTCTGCGATATTCTTCAGATCACTCGGCATAGTGGTCAGGTCACCATCGGTAAAAGCCTCGGCCGAAGCTATCGGTTTGCCGTAAAGGTGTGCTGCCGATGAAGACTCCTTTATATCGTAGTTGCCATCCGGCTGCATCACCCAGAATTCCCCCTGAGGTTTCTGTACCTTACTCTTAGCAACAATCGATATCGCGACAATGCATTGGGCATTTCCCGTTGCTTGTGCCGTAAACACAACATTATGCTTCCGGCACAATCTATCGAAAGTTCCGTAATAACGTTCCGCTATCAAATCGGCTATTGTAAGACGCACATCGTACAGGACATTCTCAGAAGTCTTTATGTCGTCAATCACATATCCGGCCATTACAGGCAGATAAGGAGTCAAATCATATCCTCTAAGTCTTTTGAAGGCTGCCAGGAAATCATCCGTCCAATTCTGGGCACCTGCCTCATGGCTATCCATTGCCATACCTTTTAGATTATTGATGCCATGGTAATCCAAAGAATCGAGAATCTGCTTAAAATAAGAATTGAACTGTAATGTAGCAGCCCGAACGGACAGTTTGTCGCATTCCAGCCCCATCATTTCCGGACGTCCATGCTTCACCTTTCCACCTGTCGGCACCATACACAACCTCAATATTCGCCAATTCCCTGCCGGGGCATTCCATCTCAATACCCCATCCATTCCGAGACAATGGGTTATATCCAATACCTTACCAGAAGGTATAAGCTCTGAAGAAGTATAAGCCGGTGAGGCCATCGTTTTTTCAATATACTCCGAAATATATCCGGCTTTGTACTCATACTCATTAATCATCGGGTCTGAACTTAAAACAATCCCTCCAAGATGCAAAGCTTTCCCTTCGTCAAAACCATTCCAGCCAGAAAGCTTAATCCGATAAAACCGGGCCTTCACTGGAAGAAATGAGATCGTCTTCTTTTTATAACTTTCGTGCGCACGATACAAGGGTTTCAAATCACATACTTTGTGATAGACCTCCCCGTCTTCACTCCACTGCAACTCTCCACAAGGAGGCAATACTTCATATCCCGTACCGACGAAAGTCTCCTGAGGTTCCGCCGGCACGTTTGTAGCACTTGTCGTTGCTTTCCCGGACGGACCTATGATATAGGTGATGCTCCTCAGAACCTTAGCCCTGGAATAATCAATACGAATATAAATCGATTCATTCTTTATAGCCGGAATAGCACAGAGTTCTTGTCCCTCGAAAAGATGTTCAGGATTGACTTGAGAAGTATTTGAAGAAATCTTCACCTGAACGTTCGATACATCTTCCGTAGGTATCGCCATCACCTTTATATCCCGATAAAAATCATATTTATTCTCGGGTACTTTCAGCCTTAATTCCAGTTGCTTTCCGCCCGATACTACCGTTTCGATACTTTCCAGACGTTTCATCGCATCTTCCGGCTTTATCCATGGGCCACCCGCAACAAAGCCATTAGATACATGAAACTCAAAGTCAAGCCCCAAGCGTTCAGTTTCTCTTGCTACATAGTAAACGTTATCCCACCATTCTTTGCTCATTGCCAACTCAGTACCCGGCAACTGATCTCCATGAACCTGATCATAGAAAACAATACCACCAATACCGATCCGCTTAAACGCTTCCAGATCTTTGGTCATCCCCTCCTTTGTAGAAGGGAATTTACCATGAAACCACCACATCTTGGTCCGGGCCGAATCCTGAGGATTCAAAAAGCCGGTCAGAGCTTTATTGAACGTTCCTCCGGGAACCGGGTAAGAGTCGGCATAGCATACGATACTCACTAATAAAAAAAGCGAAAACAATCTGATTTTCCTCATACAATCATCCTCCAATAGAATTCCGTTAATATCCGGGGTTATTAGTCCACGATGCCTGGATGTTCATCACCGTCAGTGGAATCGGCAAGAGTAGATCTTTCTCAGACGGATTGTTTGCGCCCATTTTAGTAACATGTTCATAGTGATCCGAGAAATTCTTTAAGGTCGAAACAAAAGTATCCTTTCCCATTCTCACCAGGTCAAAGTACCGTTTACCTTCCCCTATAAACTCGTATCTCCTTTCATCCATGACATCATCCATTGTCGGAACATGGTCCAAAGGAGATAAATCGGCACGTTGACGAATGGCATCAATCCATTCTTTAGCCTGACTTGCCTTATTATTATTAATCAAAGCCTCTGCATAAAGCAGATACGCATCAGCCGGTCTCAGGATCGGGAAATTCAACGGATAGTCATTCCAAGCTTTTATCGTCTTATTGGTATTGTCTTTTACCAGATACTTTATCATCATACAACGTTCCTTGTAATGCTTAGCCGAATCCTCAGGAGTAAATCCATGTTCAGTAGTATCCCAGTAACCTTCCGTTACAGAGGTTTCCAATCGTTTGTCCCCTAGTTTTTTCATATCATTTACCAACAAAGTATCTACGCGGAAGTCCTGGCCTTGCAGGTGATAGCCACTATAAAACCACTCCGGAATCATAACTCCTCCGGAACCCTCCGTCACATATCCGGCCAATGAAGAACCAAGCCCCTGGTTTCCTGAAGCAAACTGCACCGAGAACAAATCATACGTATTCTCCTTGTTCACATCAAAAATATACGAATAATCCGGTGCAAATCTTGTTTTGGCCTGATCCATAATCGGCTCTAAAGTAGTCTCCGCTTTCTGATAGGCACTCCGGTCGTTCATCGGATAGCCTGCCATAGTCACATAGACCTCTCCCAACAAGCATTTTGCAGCAACAGAACCGACGCGACCAGCTTCCTCTCCCGTATAAAATGCTTCCAGGTTATTTCCGGCATACTCCAAATCAGAAATAATCAGTTTATAAATATCCTCTATAGGCTGCCGGTCCATCTTTTTGGCATCCTCATTTAAAACGGAGCGATCGACTACAGGTTGAGGTCCATAAGCTCTTACCAGCTCAAAATAAGCCAAAGCCCTGAGGAAAGAGGCCTCGGCACGATAGCGAACATACTGTTCAGGACTTCTCTCTAACAGCATGTTTGCGTCAGCTATAATCTGATACAACCGTGCATAGATATCTTCATTGGTACCTGTCACATCCGTAACGGCAAAGTTCCTCAGGTCAACCTGATCCCGTTGGGCATTCGCCAAAGCTGCATAGTACAAATTGTCCGAACGGCCTTCAGAAGCCATAAAATAATAAATTGTAGGAAAGTCCTGACTTCCTCCGTTACGTCCCAAACGGGCATAAACTCCCATCACGGCCTGGTTGATTTCAAATTCAGAAGAGTAAAACTTATCGGCAACATTATTTTCTACCGGATAAATATCAATAAGATCATTGCAGGAACATAAACCACAACATGCAATCATCGATGCTACTATATATATTTTTGTTTTCATAAGTTTTTTAATTAGAAGGTTACGTTTACACCAAAGGAAAAAGTTCTCGACAGCGGATAAGCTCCCCAGTCCGAAGATGCATTGTCTTGTGTAGCCGCTTCCGGTGAAAAGCCTGCATCATAATGGTCCCACATATACACATTATCACAAGATACATAAATGCGAGCTTTGCTCAATACACTGTTAGGTTTGAATGGAATGTTGTAACCTAAGGTGATGTTTTTGATGCGGATATATCCGGCATCATACAACCAGTTCGTATCATACTGCCCACCCGTTACGGTTGCATAGAACGCAGGTGTCTTTCCATCCCCCGGTTCATCTTCAGACCAATAAGCTTTATACAGCCATCGGTCCAGATAATTATATTTCGGGTCATTGGTAGCGCGATTCCAGCTTCTTGAACCGATAGACAAAAGCTTGCCGCCCACACGCCCCTGCAACAAGACGGATGCATCAAAATCTTTGTATTTGAATGTGTTCGTAAATCCCCATTCAAACTTAGGCTGATAACTTCCCACAACCGTATAGTCATCGGACGTTATTTTGCCATCATAATTGTTGTCCTTCCACTTTGTATCGCCAGGACGTTGCCCCGTATAGATGGCGATACCTTCCTTAGGAGTAATGCCATCAGCCTCAAAATCATTTGCAGTCAACGTTCTTTCCACTTCCAGAAGCATATAGGAATTGACCGGATGCCCTACTCTCTGGATAATAGTATTACCCTGTCCGGAACGGATATCCGAGTTGTCGTCCCCAAGACTCGTTATCTTATTTCTATTCAATGAAATATTCAGTGAGGAGTTCCATTTAAAGGATGAGGTTACGATATTGGCTGTATTCACTTCAAATTCCACCCCCCAATTATCCACATTTCCAACGTTGGACATCATATTGCTAAAACCGGTAATTAATGAAACGGGAGATTTCAGCAACAGGTCTTTTGTCACCTTCTTATAATAATCTGCTGAGAAATAAATCCGGTTATTCAGAACGCCGAAGTCAATACCAACATTATAAGAAGTAGTTGTCTCCCAACCTAACAGAGGATTTGCCAGATTACCAGGGACATAGCCACTGGCCAGGTTCTGTGAATTTCCGATTGCATAATTCAGCGCAATCATGTTCGACAAGAACTGTGCTTCTCCAATGCGGTCATTACCAGCCTGTCCCCAACTTAAACGTAACTTGGCAGATCCAAGCCATTCAATATCTTTCATAAAAGATTCTTCATTCAGCTTCCACGCAGCCGAAACCGACGGAAAGAATCCCCATCTGTTTTTGGAGCCAAACTTAGACGAACCGTCTCTTCGCAGAGAAGTAGAAAACAGATATCTGTCCATCAAAGCGTATTGAACACGTCCGAAATAGGACAGAAGCGCATTTTCGGTATAGTCAATCTCATTGCTCTTCACCGTGCTTCCCTTATTCTTATCAAAGACCCAACTTTTATCATTTGGAAAGTCCGATACACTCTGCAAAGATGTATTTGCATTGTTCGACTCGTAAGATGCGCCTATCATGGCATCAATACTATGTAAGCCCCAACTCTTATTGTAGGTCAGCAAGCCTTGCACCAGCAACGAATTTGAGCTATTAGTGGAATAGCTGGAACTAGACAATTCACCGGGATGGCTCGCCGTATCCCATTTAGCATTGCACCATGTGGGGGTATATACTCTTTCATTTCTGTTCCTATAGTTCCATGCAACCATTCCTGAGACTTTCAAACCGTCAATAATATCAACCGTTGCATTCAAAGCTGTATTAATTCTGATATCGGCATTTTTTCTTTCGGGCGCAGTAGCCTGGATATAAGGACTAACGACATTAGGACCCGGTCCCCACTCACCATAGAACTTATAAGGATCGGCACCGGCATTTCTGCCACTTCCGGCAAGTACCCATCCGGGAAGTCCCAGCGTTTTCGAAACGGCGTTTTCCTTTCCGTCCACTTTGGCGCCTTTCTGTACTCCGTAAGAGGGAGCCACTGTCAGACCTACTCTGATACGATCCGTCATTTGGGCTTCTATATTGGCACGTAGATTATAACGATTATAAGAAGAACCATATACGATACCATCTTGTTGATAAACTCCCCCTGACAGTGAATAATTAATCTTCTCAGTAGCTCCAGAAGCGGTCAACTGAATGTCGTATGAAGGAGCAGTGCGGAAGAGCTCATCCTGCCAATCAATCGCATCTATTTCAGAACTTCCCCACCATGGATCGTATATACCATAGGTATTCCGCACACCATTTGCCCCCATATCAGCACGCGAAGACAGTTTCTTTCCAAGCTTTTGTTCCGCATAAGCTATTCTATCCGCCTGGCTGGTAGATGTGGACATACCGGAAGTTTTTGCCCATTGGTAGTCGTACCATTTTTTGTTAAAGGCAATCCACTCTTCAGAGTTCATCACATCCACCTTCTTCTCCAACGATGAAACGGCGGCATAAGCATTCAATGTAATAACCGGAGCACCGGTTTTACCTTTCTTGGTAGTTACCAGCACAACTCCGTTCGAACCGCGGGAACCGTAAATAGCAGCCGAAGCAGCATCTTTCAAGACATCTATCGACTCAATATCACCGGGATTAATGCCCGACAAATTATCGATAGGAACTCCGTCAACAACATACAGAGGGGTACTTTCCCCGTTGATAGAAGCCGCACCACGTACATTAATAGTAATATCGCTGTCCGGAGCTCCTGAAGTACTTCTGACGGAAACACCTGCCATTTGTCCCTGCAAAGCCTGTTCTACTCTATTCACAGGCCGGTCTTGTATAACATCCGAATTTATTTTTGCAATAGATCCCACTACATTGGCTTTTTTCACGGTTCCGTACCCTACAACCACCACTTCATCAAGCATCTCAGTATCTTCCTGCAGAGTAACAGCCAACATTTTTCCGTCTTCCGCCTTTACCCTCTGGCTTTGATAACCGATGTACGACACTTCCAAACTGGCATTCTCAGCAACATTCAAAGAAAAGTTGCCGTCAATATCAGTAATCGCACCGTTCGGTGTACCGTATTCTTTGACAGTTGCTCCAATAACAGGTTCTCCGGTTCCATCTACAACCTTACCGGTAGCCTTGATTTTCTTTACAGGAGTTGCAGTGCCCGGTTGCACCTTCTTTATAATAATCTTTTTACCCTGAATTTCATAACTTAGCCCGTTCTGCCCTTGCAGTATCTGCTGTACAGCCTCTTCTATCACAGCATCCTCCAGCGATACGGATACATGCTTCTTTGTATTCACATCAACCGATGAAAACACGAATGAATATCCCGACGATTTCTTTAGTTGTTCCATTGCCTCCTTCACCGTTACATTACTGTTTTTCAATGTTATACCTTGTGAGAAAGCCGATAAGTTAAAGCAAAGTGTTGCCGAGGCTATTAATATAGCCTTTTTTAAATGCCCCATAATTCTCTTGATTTTTTAAGGTTCAACAATTATATCAATACAATATATATTTCTCATCTTCGTGCCGATACTTCATCCTATTTGTAGAAGCTATCGTTTGAAGCACTTCGTCAATCGTATTTCCCATGATTTTAAAGCTGCCATAAAAACGTTTATTTTTCAAAGAGTCGGCAACCTCTATCTCTACATCATAGCTACGCATCAGCTTCTTTGCAATATCTTCTAACAACTCTTCATCAAAAAAGAGTTCATCGTTTATCCATACACTCGCGTTTTCTGTCTTTACATGGCTTTTTGTCATCTTACCGGTCAATTTATCAAGAACCATTCTTTCATTCGGCACCAGATAGAGTTCCTGCATGGGTCTAATCTCATTGTGCAAAGCAACCTTACCTTCCAGCAAGTTTACCGTTACTTCCGCATCATCGGGGTAATTCCGGAAATTAAATTTAGTTCCTAAAACTTTCAGATTTACCTCTTTCGTCTTAACTTCAAAAGGAACCTTTTCATTTCGCGTTACTTCAAAATAACCTTCTCCTTCCAGCGATAACTTCCTGTCATCTACACCAAACCCTTGTGAATATACGATTTTAGAGCCCGCATTCAACCACACCAATGTTCCATCTGGCAGGTGTAATTTAGTCCGTGCTCCCAGCGGAGCTTCAACAGTCATGTCGGCAAAAGTATGCTTGACAGTCTCTTTCCCCTGCCAATAAGCTCCCAGCGGTAATAACAGAATTAAAATAACAGCTGCCACGCGATATAACACTTTCCAGGAGAAACGGCGAACTTGCTTTTGCTTTTCTTCTGCCTTGGCAATCCTCTGTCTGAACAAATCAAACGCTTCATTTTTGTTGAAAGACGCTCCATCGCCCGACACTCCTGATGAAAACCATACCTCCAACCGGTTTCGTACATAAACTCGGTTAACTTTCGATTCCAAGCTCCACTGTTTCAGTCGGGCGAAGGATGGTTCATCCAATGTACCGGATATGTATAATGATATAAGTTCATCTATATCGTTATGTTTTTCTTCTGTATGCATATATCAAGTGCGTTTATAAATAAGACAAAAAAAAGAATATTCAGGGTAGTCGGCAATTGAAGTTTTTTCAATTCTCCATAAATATATAGAGAACCAGCAGCTTCAAATAATCCCCCATGTGCAGTTGAATGGATGCCAAAGCATTCTTAATATGATATTTAACCGTATTTACAGAGATATTCAGGTCAGCGGCAATTTCTTCATACTTTTTTTGCTCAAAGCGGCTTTTCTTGAAAACGGCACGACATTCCTTCGGAAGTTCCTCAATACATTGAGATAGTTTTCCTTCTAACTCCTGTTCCAGCAATGTGCCCAACGGATGATTGTCATCAACAAAGACAGCATCCAGAAACTCCATATTTTCCGGAAGCATGAAAGAAGAAAAGTGAAGTTCCTTTCGACGAGCCAGCGAATTCAACTCATTCAGGCATCGATTGCGTACTGCACGCATCAGATAAGCACGGATGGAATAAGTAATCTCGATGTCAGCGCGATGCTCCCACAAATAAAAGATAGCATCGTCCACAACCTCTTCGGACAAAGAAGAGTCATCCAACAATTGATATGCAAAACGGCAGAGTAAAACGTAATGGCAATCATATATATATTTGAATGCTTTCTCGTCTCCCAACTTCAGTCTTTCAATAATGTGTTTCTCCATAGTCATGTGAGCTACAAAAGATAAATTCTCCAAAAGTAGGAGAATTAAATATTCTTTTTCATAATATGCGTATAGATTTCAAGTATATTAGTTATAAGACAAAATTAAAAAGATATAGGGTAGTCAAAATAGAATAATAATCGTACCACAACATAATAAAATAAAATGTTGCGATACGATTATTATTATTGCACGGGAAGTTTTTATTCTCTATCTACCCTCATGCAAGATTTATTCCACTCCCTCACAGAAGCGAGTAATCACTTTTTCTCCTTCCGTATTACGAATATTCACATTCTTCATACTGATATTCTTACTATATATAAATTCAGCCCCCAATTTAGAAGTAATATCTATATCTTCCAACACAATACCATCAATCGGCATTTCAGGAATACCATTGAAGAATAAAGCACGGCGGGCTCCGGCGCAAACCAGGTTCTTCACATGAATATTACGGAAACAAGGTGTAGTTTCATCCACTGGCAACGGTTCTACTTTAGCAGGTACCTTCTCACCACTTTCCAACACTTCAACAGCCGATTTGCCACCATAATAAAGATTGAATGTAATCGGCTCCGTCGGGATATCCATCATGGCAATATTACGTATCCAGATATTCTCAACAACTCCTCCGCGCCCACGCTTGCTCTTAAAACGCAAACCGACATCCGTCCCCAGGAACTGACAATTGCTGACAGAGACATTGCGTACACCACCACTCATTTCACTACCAACCACAAAACCACCGTGGCCTTTGAATACTGTACAACCATCTACTACCACATTCTCACAAACACGTCCCCGGCGGCGACCGTCTTCGTCTTTGCCACTCTTCAGACAAATACCATCATCGCCCACATCAAATGTAGAGTTCACAATCAGTGCATTCTTGCAAGATTCCAGATCCAGACCATCACCATTCTGCGCATAACTCGGATTACGAACCTGTACTTCTTCTATCAACACATTCTCACACATCAACGGATGCAGGTTCCATGCCGGTGAATTCTGGAAAATCACACCCTGCAACCATACATTCTTACACTCTATCAGGCTCACCATCACCGGACGAAGAAAATGACGCACACTCTGCCATTCTTCCTCGGTTTTCAGATTCTGAGGAACGTTCATATTACTGATAGTATCCCCTTTCAACGTCTGCGGATAAGGAAACCAGTAGGTGGGACGTTTATATACCCCACCCCGGGCGATAGTCTGTTTCCATACACCTTCTGTTACTTTCTCCCGTTTCAGAGGACGCCAATAATGTCCGTTACCATCAATGGCACCTTCTCCCGTTATCGCTACATTTTCCAGATTGCGTCCGGAAACAGGCGATTGGCAACGGCGGGTATCCAATCCTTCAAATACAGTCTCTACCAATGGATAGAGGTCTACATCAGGTGAAAAGAGGACAACAGCACCCTTTTCCAAGTGCAGGTCAATATTACTTTTCAGGACAATAGGACCTGTAAACCAAACACCGGCAGGAACAATCAAATGTCCGCCCCCCTTTTCCGCCAAGGCATCAATAGCCTTGGCAAAAGCCGCCGTACAAAGTTCTTCGCCATTACCCACTGCACCAAAGTCAGCAAGGTTCACCTTGCGATCGGGGAATTTCGGTGCTTCTACCCTTGGCATATCAAAAGGCAGGTCTTTATATACTGCTTCATACTTATACGTTGAAGATTGGCAAGCACTGAGCAACCACAGACACACGGCTGCAATCACATACAATTGTTTCGTCATTCTTAGTTCTTTTTTATTTATAATCAGATATTTATTTCTATTCTCCCAGATAGAAGGAAGGTACGGGCGCTTGCGGATATCCCATGCTGCGATGCGCCACATAGCTGCGATAAAGCGGATCTTGCATCAGCGTTACGCGGCGGTCACGAGCCGGAATATTGGTATGATAGATACGCAACTCTCCCGGCAAAGCAGTAATCAGTTCTTCACGCCAATCACCTTCCAGGTCAGCTATCATCAAGATATCACCTTCGATTCCTTCAGTCAACACTTCTCCCTGCCATTTCCAGATGCTTTGTTTGCGCCCACCTGAAGATGAAGAAGCTCCCCAGCGGTTATCATCTCCTTTAAAAGTCTCACGCAGCAGATCCGCATCCCACCATATCCAATTACGGCAACCGGGTACTTCCGCATTTGTAGTGTTTATTTTCTTGCCATCGGCAGTGAGCAGGTATTTATCCGTGCTGCCACCTTTACGGTCTTCACTGGCAAAACATTCCATACCGGGATGTGAAGAATCAAAATCAGCCACCATACCGTCACCTACATGATAGGTGGTCTGCCCGATTTTCCAGATCAATTTGCCGGTAGCTGCATCCACCACGGAAACACCGCGACCATCCTCTTTCTTCGGTTCACTCACCATAAACACCTGCATACCTTCCATATCAGGATGAAGTTTGCAGAGATAAGCCTTGTCACTATGCCCCAAACCGGAAGACCAAAGTAACGTACCATTATCATCGAGCATACACGAGCCTAACAGAATCTCATCCCGTCCGTCACCGTCCACATCAGCCGTCACCATGCTGTGCGCACCCATACTGCGCACAATGGGATTTTCTTCATCCCCATCCCAGCGCCAGGCACGTTGCAGTTTTCCGTCTTTCAGCATCCAGGCATCTACCACCATCAGTTTGTAAGTGCCGCGGGCAGCCAATATATAAGGTGTCTTTCCATCCAGATAAGCAACCCCCATTTGGTTACGGTTCTGGCGAATCAGATTTCCATAGCGGTCGTTCCGTTCAGGCCAGTCCACGCGATCTATCTCTTTACCGGTCATGCCATCCAGCACGGAGAGGTATTCACTGCCACCACAAACACGACCTTTTTCATTCTTTACATAGTCATCAGCAGCAGTCTTGATAGCAACTTCAGCTTTCCCATCTCCATTGAAATCGTATACTATGAAAGGAGAATACCAGATTCCCGGTTCGATACCCGGTCCCATATCATAGGTCCAGAGGTAGCTTCCGTCACTCAGATAAGCAGATATTTTATATGTCTTTCCGGTTGTATCTCCAGGCATACCGGGGTCAACATTCGTTTCGGGAGTACGGATGATATAGTCATAAATACCGTCACCGTTCAAATCCGCTAAAGCGATCTTACCGGCTTTCACACCCTCTTTCAATGGAATAGAAGTATAAGGCTTCAATTCGGAAAGAATCACTTCCCGTTTCTCCGACAAGGCAGGTTTCTTTCCTTTCACCAGAGCTTCCACCCAATAAGACGCCTTTTCGGCAGGAGTGACATCCATAAAGTCACAAGTCTGTGTAAGCGGCTTTTTAGTTAGGCGACGCGCTTTACCGTCAGCTTCCCGATAGACATGAAATGCAGTACCGGGAGCATCCGATGCCAATAACCGCCAACTGAGATAAATACCTTTGCCATCGCGGGCAGGGGTTACTGTCAGTCCACGGTTCAGATTCTCAGTCACCCGTTCCCGGGTAAAACCTTCCACTAAGAGTTTCGGTTCATGCCTCGGATCAAGTATTTCATAGTAGTAATGCCTCTCGCGAGGGTCCTGGGCATTCAGAGTACTCGCCAACCCAAGCAGGCAGAGCATAATTAGATTCGATTTCATTGATTATCGCTTTAGTTTGAGGATGTACCGGAATCACCACAGATTACACAGATTTACACAGATATAAATATGATTATTAATGATAAAAAAATAATCTGTGATAATCTGTGTAATCTGTGGTGATTTCCTGTCTCCGAATTATAAAGTTCTTATTTCAAAGTCTGCATAGGAATCAAGTGTACAGGTCCCAGCAAACCGCTTGGAACCGGCTCCCATTTGCCATAATTATCCTTTTTATAATGGATATTCACAATATTGGCATCCTTATAAATACGCCAGGGAACGTCGCGCCGATCCATATCAGCAATACGGTTAGCAGGCAGATTGGTTACTTCCACCTCCAATGTATTCACGCCCGGACGAAGATACTTACCTACCAGACAACGATAAGGAACTGCAATAAGCGTAGCTACCGCCTGTCCGTTGATGCGTACACGGGCACTCTCACGAACATCCCCGAGGTCGAGCATCCACTCTTCGACATCGGCAGGACTCTTCAGTGTAAACGTAGTGGTATAGCAAGCAGCTCCCATCACATTCTTTGCACCTTCGGCAGGAATTTCCGTCCATGAACCAAGAGATACACTGTCCGGAGTGGCAGCAACCGCAGGGCTTGCCTCTACAAAGCGTAATCCCCATTTACCGGTAAAAGAATAAGTTACCGGAGACGTCTTCTTCACATCGTTCTGCACCACAGGCGTCCAGTATCCATATTCGGGTGCAGAAACTTCCTGGTCCGCGAACGTCTTCAGGATAACAGATTCACCGGATGCCAATTGCAGGAACACTTCCGTCCTGCCATTATTCTGGCGCAACCGTGCCTTACCGGAGGTTCCGTTCATTGGATTATAAAGCATTGCCGAACGTGCCTGCACAGCCAAAGGTATCCAGTTCTCGGTATCTTCTGTTTTCAAAGCAGAGATGAAATAGTGGTGTCCTTCAGGATGCGAGCGGCGAATGCTGCTTAATCCGAAAGTTGTTTTCATCTCTTCGGGAACAGCATCAGTGGCGGCCAATGTACGAGCATAATCTGTTCCAAAGAGAATATGTCCCTTTCCTTCCCGCTCCTTTATCTGTGCCAGCGCCTTATTGAACTCAGTACGGCGTCCTTCCAAAGTATTCAACCCCGGCACATCTTCCGGATATTGCTCCAGAAAGACAATCGTAGCACCTTCATCTGCCAGACGAAGCAGTTTCTCCAGTACATCGGCAGGCATCAGGCGGGCACCGGGAACTACCAGCGCTTTATAAAAGACACCACCGGAAGTCAATATCTTGCCGTCCTGACACATGGCATCACGGATGAAGTTATCAGAAATGTAGTCCATATCATATCCCGCACTATAAATACGGTACACCGCCTCTATAAAACGGGGAGCACGCTTTGCCATCTTATGAATATCGAAAAGCAACAGACGCCCGTCCTGTTCATCCCACATATCGTATACAGGCAGATAAACCAGGAAGTCATTATCCGGTTGTCCCATTTGCAGGAAACTCTGGCAACGGGTGACATAATCGAAAAATGCAGGGGCATCCCGCCAAATATTATTCGTAGGACTCATATCAATGGAAGCATAGAACTTCCAACCCGGCCAGGCAGCCTCAGCGGGCGAGTAAGTGGTTCCATGAAAATACATGTGATTCACACCCGAGATAAACATCAGGTCCATATCGGGTTTGCACTGCGAAAGTGAAGTGCGGAAGTGCTCTGTCAGCCAAGTGAATGTTTCTGAAGTCGTGAACGGTTTTCCGGCAATATGCGCTGCCGAAGAAGCATATTTCAGCATGGAAAGATCAGAGTCGTTGGGACGCGTCAGCGAATCCTTACGCAATCCTCGGATACCGAAGTCGGACAGTCCGAACCCCTCACATTCGGGCACGTCGACCGTCGCATAAAGATCTATCAGATTACCGGGAGAACCGTGTGCCTGGTTACGGGTACGTGAACCATGTTTGTGCGCCCAGTCCGTCCACTGGCGGGTGAAGTTCTCCTGAAGCAGTTCGGCAAGAGTTTCGCGATAATCGGAGATAATACGACGGGTAGTCTCTGTCCGGTCTTTCGAAAGGAAGTCCGGAAGAAAGTGTTCCAGTTTATAGCCACGACGGCGGGCAAACTGTTCAAAAAGGTCGTCCGTCCAGTCGGCACCGTAAACTTCATAAGAGTCATTGAAAAAATTATGCGGATACTCTGTTGGAGTTCCGGCAGAACCATCAGTCGCCTTTCCGGCAAAAGCCCGTTCAAACCGGTTCAGATAATTGGATACTGCTTTTGCCGAAAAATGGTTCATCACATATCCTTCACCACCGGGAGCTGCACGCTTCACTTTCTGAAATGTTTTACCTACGAAAGCGGCAATCAGCCGCCACTCCCCTTTCGGAGCCTTCCATACCAGCTTTCCGTTCTCTATCTTCGAAGTCAGGTCATAGCAACGCACAGCCTTTTGTTCTTTCGGAGTAGCACCGTCAGTCAGCACTCTGAAAGCCATCAGCTTACACAGTTTGGCATACGGACGTTGTTTTTCATCCGTCACTTCTATCTTTGCTTTCAGGCGTTCACCACCCTTCAGTGTATATTCTTCAATCAGCAATTTACAGGCAGCATCTTCTATACCCACTTCCGGGCCACCGAAAGGCCAGCCCGTACCTGTGTTCATATCAATCTTCATACCCAGGCGTGCAGCTTCACTTTCCGTATGGCGTAACATTTGCATCCACCCGGGAGTCAGGAACTGAATTTCGTTTGCATCATTACCCTGCACCCCATAGATAGGAGTAACTTCCATCGTGCCCATCCCGGCTTTGGAATATGCTTCCAGATTGCGGGTCAGGTTAGCCGCATCTACCGCACTCCCCATCCACCACCAGCGAGCACCCGGTTTAGCTTCCGTAGTTACTTCAGGCCACGCTATATCTTGTGCGGAAAGGGTTCCGGCACAGAAAGAAGCAAAGATTATTGCCAATAAATTCTTTTTCATGATATATACTATTTATTCAGCTCCAGACAGCCCATAATAAACGGTCCTGTTGCTTTTGCATCATTATCCCGCATCTTCTCACCGATATAATATTCGAAACTGCCATCGCGATACGGATGTCCGCCCAAGCCGCCCACCTGGCAGCAACGTGTCAGTGTCAGCGTACCATCCTGGCGTTCTACCATCAGTTTACTTTTCAATCCCTTGAAAGCCTTCTCAGCCACAGCACGATATTTCGGGTCAATATACCCTTTATTCACAGCTTTTGCATAAGCATACATGAATTGCGTGGTCACAGATGCTTCCGGGAAGTTTCCTTTCCGTTTCGGCTGGTCGAGTACCTGATACCACAAACCATTTTTGTCCTGATAAGCGGGCAACACCTCAGCCAGTCCCTGTATCCAGCCAATCATCCGGGCGCGTCCTTCGTGGTTTTCGGGAATGAAATCCAACGCATCCACCATCGCCATGAACCACCATCCGATACTCCGTCCCCAGAAGTTAGGCGAATGTCCTGTTTCCGGATCTGCCCAACGCTGGCTCTTGCTTTCATCCCAGGCATGATGATAAAGCCCAGTTTTGGCATCATACGTATGTTTCTGGCAAAGCGTAAACTGCTTTACCGCCTCATCAATCCATTCGGGTTTGTTGAACTCCGCACCATATTGTGCGAGGAAAGGAGATGCCATATATAAGCCATCCAGCCAAATCTGATGCTGATAGATCAACTTATGCCAGTACGCGCCTTCCAGCGTGCGCGGATGGTTTTTCAGTTGCTTAACCAGGACATCCATTGCTGTTTTGTATTTCTCTTTGCCTGTTTCACGGTACAGGTCGAACAAAACCTTACCTGAATTTATATAATCGAGGTTGTATGTTTCCACATGATACAAATGGATTTCTCCTTTATCATTAATCAGCGAATCCGCCCATTGCTCCACATAGTCGAAATAACGGCGCTCTCCTGTCTTCTTCCACATCCGCAACATCGCACAGCAGCCTACCCCCTGCGCATATCCAAAGAACAGACGCTTCCCATGATCCAACTGATAGGCTTTCGGAAAACGTACCATTTCCGAATCGGCAAACCAACGGGCATACGAATCCGGCTCCCACGTATCTGTACGGAAAGGAGTAGCCGGGAATCCGGCTTTATTATAAAGATTCACGCGGAAGAAATTGCAATATGCATAACGCACAGCTACCGGCACGGAAACCTGCGGAGCGGAAACTTCCAGTTTGTCTCCCCTGATTAGGGCCGTAGCGGGATAAAAGCGGCGATCTTCACCGGCAACGATAAAACCTTTCACCGGTTCATTGTCCGGAGTCATCAGTCCGTCGTCAGCATAGTCAAAGCTCAATACAGCTTTATTTCCTTCCACCTTCATTGTCTTGAACAACGGGCCGGAATAAGTCACGTCCTTACCATATTGCTTTGCCAATGCCCAGGCAGCCAGACGTTCACCCGTCACTGTTTTATTGCGGGGATGGATATCGAGCGAGTCGCCCGCATCAGTGATAACTGCCATACCCACATTCTTGAGCCCGCTTTGCCAGGTCCGGAGTTGAGCTTCGCGGATAGTGGCCGGCTGTCCGTAGTGCGGAGCTATCTGCACAAAGTAGAATGGCATATCCGGCTGTTTCCATTCCTTACGCCAACTGTTTATCATATTGGTGAATACCTGCTGGTATTTATCGGCACGGATAGAGTTTGACTCTCCCTGATACCAGATATTTCCTTTTATCGTATATCCCAGAATGGGATGTATCATACCATTCCACAATGTTGCGGGTACTTTACAATAGTTTTTCTGTTGCTTCACGCCTTCCAATGCAAAGTCTTTCAGCACATCGGCATAAAGCGGATTTTTCTTCATTACATCCAGCTTTGTCCATGACTCCGCATGTGTTCCGCCCCAGGTAGACTGAATCAACCCTACGGGCATCTTCAGCTCTTTATACAACTTACGTCCGAAGACAAAGCCCACAGCCGAAAAGTCATACAGGTTCTTCGGATTGCAAACCAACCATTCCCCCTCACAGTCGTCCAATTCACCCTCGTGCGCCAACTGGTGTTTCACATGGAACAGGCGGATTTCCGGATAATCGGCATCCTTCAGTTCTTCCGCTTCATTCAGCATTCCGGTATTCCACTTCACATCCGGATGACGCGATACGGGGAACTCCATATTACTCTGTCCCGTACAAAGCCAAACTTCACCTATTAATACATTATTAATGGTAATCTCATTTTCACCGCTCACCGTAACGGACTGGTTGGTTGTTGCCTTCGGTGTCTTCAGTTTCACGGTCCATTTACCATTGGCCGCAGCCTTGGCAGTCACAGCTTTATCCAGCCATGATGCTTTAACCGTTACTTTTTCTCCGGGCGCAGCTTTCCCCCACACATTCACCTGTGTGTTTTGCTGCAATACCATGTTGTCTGAAAAAATAGCAGGAAGTGTTACCTTTGCTTCTGCCGTGAGAGAAGCAATCAAAACGAATACAAGAAAAATAGAAAATCCAAGAAGCTTTTTCATGTGCCTTTAATAGTTTATAGATTCACATAGATTATTTTATAGAACATGCCAATACCTGACGGCACAAAAATAGGGGTTTCCACCGAAACCCCTTCTTTATATTTTGATAGTTTTCTTATTGCTTTTGTCGTTTCAAAGCTCATAAATACACTTAAGTCTATTTTATAATTAACTTAAGAGTTTTAGAATGTCTTTCATTATTTATTCTCAGCAAATAGATCCCAGATGTGCGATGACTCAGGTCAATTACTTGCCAACTATCATCCGCAATAATTTCTCCAGAATCCACCATAGATCCATTCAAATTAATCAAATAATAAGTCGCATGCTCATTCTTACCATTAATGCGTATCCACGCCTGCCGATATACTGGATTGCTACGTAATGCAACATTAAAGGCATCGGTTCCCGTAATATCTTCCAATCCAGTTATTTCTTCTGTTTTAAAATTCATTTCCTCTCCATAAGTTATTCCGGAAGCTGTCTTTGCAAAAGCACGATAATAATAAGTTGAATTATAGTCCAATCCTTCTGCAGCTGCAACCATCTTTAAACCGCTTGCCAACACAGTCTTATATACCTCACTATTACGAATATATCCGTTATTATCAGCTTTCCAGTATTCAAAACCTTGTTGCAGGATATCTTCCGAACCAGCAATGACATATCCATGAAAAGTAGCTGTATTTCCTTCTACTGCGGCAACCTTTAAAGTTTCTACCGTTGGGGTATATAGAACAAAAACATCAGCAGTACTAAATCCAATCCATTCACCATAACAATATTTCCCACTATTGGATTTATAGTAAGGGCGATACTTATAATAAGTCGAAGGTATAAGATTCCTCAAAGAAAAAGCCATTTTTTCATTTACAATAGGGGCCTCTACGAAATTAGAGGGTACAATATTCGGAGCATCCATTTTTCTCCATTCAAATCCGGTTCCACTTTCAGCGTCGCAATTCATATTAGCATGAATAGTTGCAGTAACATACGAACAAGCATCGGCAGGTAACGTTGTTAGTAAAATAGGAAGAGTGGTAAAAGTATAGCCAGTGCTAGTTACGCCCCCCTCTTTTGTTTTTATTCTAAACACAACCTTATATTCTGTATTCGGATCTAAACCAGTACTTTTCAGTTCGGTCGTATTATCATATTCACCATTCGCTCCCGCTCCGGTAAAGCCATAACCTTCCACCGTAGCATCTCCTGCGGTAAAAGTTGCAGAACAGCTAAAAACAGTCTGCCCAATGACAGGTTTGGAAATATTAAGAGACAATTTGCGAGTAGCAAATTTTTGATAATTATAACCCGTTATGCTTAAGTACCAATTATTATTAATACACACAGATGCATAGCATTCATAAGTCATGCCAGGTATTAATCCAGAAAGCGTTATTTCACTCGACGCAACATTATCAAGATACTTCCATTCCCATTCTCCTACAGCACGATACTTCAAAAAGCTTTCGCTAACCAGAACATCGTCTGCTTCAATATTAAGATTCAACTTCGTTTGGGTATAACTGTTGCATACAAGCCCGATGGCTTTGGTTGACAATGAGGGAAATATCATTAAGTCACAATCAAAAGCCCTCAAATTAATCCCGATATTATATTTTTTCCCTGGCATTAAATTTTTCAACTCATGAAATTCACCTTTTTTTTCTGCATAAATAGTATCGTTATCAATAGACAGCATATATGCTTGTTCAATGGCCATATTATTATACTTATTTGATGTTTTAAACGATATTTTCCCTTGTGTAGTGGAAATATTAAGAATGTATGTTTCTATATCAACGACTGGCCCCAAACGCCCCTTTTTGTATGTAGCAATATAGGCTTTTGGACAAAAAATGGTAGCTAAAGACGATACATCCTTAAATGGATTATATTCATATTTTTCAATTGTAGCATATGAGAAAACGTAAGCCAAATTAGAGCATCCCAATAAAATATTTTTCTCAATAGTCTGAACAGAAGGAATTGCTATTGCTTTGAGCTTTTTACAATTATAAAAAGCGCAGCCACCTATAAAAGTTATGGAATTAGGTAACGACATTTGACTCAAGGCACTACAACCTTCAAAAGCAAAAGATTCAATGGAAGTGACCCAATTAGGTATCTCTATTTGTGTAAGAGATTCACAACCACTAAAGGCATAACCTCCTATCGTTGTTACTGACTTGGGTATAATATATATTCCCGTTTTACAAGCTGGAACAAAAATGATTCTTGTTTGCATTTTATCAAAAAGAGCTCCATCAACTGAACTGTAGTTGATATTTTCTGTATCTACACTGATCTGAGTAAGGGACTTACACCCTTTAAAAGCGGCAGAACCAATTGACATAACGAAACAAGGAATTTCTATTTCAGTCAAAGAGATACATCCCTCAAAGGCATTACTGCCTATTTGAAAGATTGATTTAGGTATTTCGACTCGACTAAGCGCTGTACAGCCAGAGAAGGTATAATCACCTATTATTGTTATCAAATTGGGAATTTCTATTTGTGTGAGAGAACTGCAGCCACTAAAGGCAGAATTTCCTATCGAAGTTACTGAATTTGGTATTACAATTCGTGTTAGAAATTTGCAATTATAAAAAGCCAGACCACTAATCGAGGTTACAGTGTTCGGTATTTCATAAACACTCCGAGTTCCACAAGACGGCATAATAAAAAGTTTTGTTTGAGCCTTATTAAAGAGGACTCCTTCTATTGAACTAAATGCCGTATTTCCATTATCAACATTAATTTGTGTCAAAGAGCTACATCTTGCCCAATTACCAACTATACTAGTTATAGTATTAGGTATTTCGATTCGGACAAGAGATTTACAATTATCAAAAGCGCAGGCACCTATACTAATTACCTTTAAGTTAGAAACAACATGCAAAATATTCGCAACTGTAACTGTATCATCAATAGCAGTGACAATAGCGTAATTCATTCCTTTCTCATAGGTTATCCCTTGGTCTTTATAATAAGACGCGGAGAAACTGTTTACTGAAAAGAACAAAAGAACAAAGAGACAAAAGCAAGACATATAACTAGAAACTTTTGCCCGATTCATTAATGTTTTCATTGAATATAAGTTTTCGCACCTCCTGTCCCCCCCTGGAAGCTATTACACAAAAAAAGCGTGGGAACTATCGTCTATTACCGCCATGGGGCTCTCGACTGCCCTTTTCTGTGTAATAAACAAATAGCCCACGCCTAATGAGATATAGTGCATTCTTGAAAGAATGGTATACAACAAAGACGTGAGCGTTCTTGTTTATTATCCACAGAAAATGAAATTGTCGAGATTTCATGGCGGGATAATATCTTTAAACGCTCTTTGTTACTAAAATGTCTGTTCCGAAATCGTACGCGCTGATAGCTAGAACAGCACAAATATAAAGAAAAAAAATAAGCTATGATAATATAAAAGAAAAAATAATTGTACCAGATATTTCATTACCTATTGAAATACTGTAAAAAAATAAAAGATCAAACACAGGAATACAAATAAATGAAAACAGTAAAAACTCTACACCCCAATTTAAAGAGATTTTAAAGTTTTTAAAATATTCGACTTTCATAATCCTAACCAATCCTCAAAGGAATTCGTCTCTTTTTCGTTAAATGTATCTTTTCCTTCGGGACGTTTTTCACATAAATAAGCATACAAATGCGAATCATCTGCATAGTCTACTAATATTTTCTCAATAAAAGCTTTCAGATTAGTTCCAGAAGCCGCAGCTCTCACTGATAAAGTTTTAAACGTTTGTTCTGGTATATCAACCACCTTTCTTATTTTTACATTTGAGAATGATGTATCCATAAGTCTTATTTTTAGCATATATATCATATATACAAAAATGCATCTGAAACATTGGTTCATCATGAAAATGAGATATTTGTTCCTGCAATTTCAAGTCTGAAAGAGGATAAGTTGCCCGGTAGAATAATACACGGGGAACAGGCTATTAAATTATTAAAACAACAAATTTCCTGAATAGCATCAAGTTATTGATTTCCATTAAAATAGACATTCTTTTATTTCCTCATATAGAAAGAGCCCTACTTCAAACACCAGCTATCATGCAGCGCACGACCTATGTTTTCCCATACAAACAAGCCAATCCACACGGGAGAAGATTATGCCCCCAATTCCCGTTTCAACCACACTTTCATTACAGGATCGGGGATAATAGCTTGACGCTTTTCTATTTCTATAAGCTCTTTCTTAACCAGTGCCCGCTTTACGATACTGACATTGGCCGACGAACCGAGTTGGTATTTCTGCAAAATCTCTTGCGTGGTAAATTCGCTGTGAACCCCGTCTATAATGGCTCGCAGGAAATTCATCTGATAAGTCGTAAGACTTTCGGTCTGCTTCTCGAACAACGGTGTGTTTTGGTCAATAATATCCTGATACGCTTCCTCGAAATCCTGTTCCGTGGCTACCTTATCCGTATGAATCCATACCAACCATGCCAGTTGTTGTACATACGAAGAGTGATTGTCCACTCTTCGGCAAATCTTTTCGGCCAACTCTTTTGAGATGTGTTTACCCGTAACCTCGAAACGACCGCAGATATAGTCGATCCAATCCGGTGTTCCTATCTTCTGTAAATACATAGCATCACCGAACTTATAAAATGGAAGGCTCTTTTTTTCGAACAATTCGTTCATCAAATGCTTCTTGCTGCCGAACAGACAGTAAGAAACCGATTTCTGCAATTGCCATACGGAACGCAATCGCTTTTGGAATGTTTTGGAATCTTTGAATTCGGCTATCTGCTGAAACTCGTCGATGCAAATGACGATTCTGTAACCTTTCCTCTGTGCTATTTTTTCAGGGAGTTGCAGAATTTCATCGATATCTTCGCGTTTCGGATTCATTTCAAGTGATATCGAAAAATCCGTCATCGGATCGGGTCCTAATGAAATCTTGGGACTGATACGAGAAAGAAATAATTTAGCATTCTCCAGCCACTCATCTAATTTCGAAGAAGTCTGTTTGAGGATACCCGAAGCAAATGCATCATAGAAATCTCTCTCGCTGCGACAAGAAAAAATATCGAGATAAATGATTTTCAATTTGTCGGACTGCGCCAAGCGGCACGCTTTCTGCACCAGAGAGGTTTTACCCCAACGACGAGGTGAGATCAGCACCGTATTCACACCATGCCGGAAATTCAACAACAGACGTTCCGTTTCTTTCTCCCGATCGGTAAAGTTATCGCCCGATGTCGCAACGCCGAATATAAAAGGTTTATTCTCCATAATTTTCAACCGCTATCTTAACGCAAAGATAAGTAATACATTTATTACTAACAATATTATTACTAATAAAGTTATTAGAAGTATTGGATTTTTTAGATTGAAACTCATTTTTAATTGCGCAAGCAGAAATAAAAGGATTATTCAATGTCTAATGGCATACGGTGTGGCAAACAAATTGGCAGAACCATTTCTGTGACGCTGCCACACTTTCACGAGGTGCATATGCTGAATGAAATCGAAAAGGAAGAAGCCGAAAACATTATCCTTATTATACCAGCAAAGAAAAATAAAGTGACGCTAACTATCAATCTGACAAATTGACAACCCCACTGCACGAGAATGCTTTCTTTCAAGCCACACGAGAAGGCTGAATAGAAAATTACAAGGATTTCGTTTTATGAAAACACATACAAATGCCTATTTATCCCGTAAACAAACAACACGAGCATCTTCTACACTCCTTCACATACCAAAACGATTCCAATTCGAGCAGAACAGCAACAAAAAGCAAACACACAAATAATCAAACTTAGCGTTCAACCAGAGCAGGATAAGCAGATTTTAGATGAAGGCTACACCCTTTCTTTCGAATTGTATCTCCCTTTTAACAAGATGGCTACACCTTTTAGAACAAAAGGTGTAGCCATCTTGCAAATTACATCATTAGTTTTGGGCAAATGCATCATCTATTCAGAGCAACAGACCATGTACTTGCCTTAAACAGATGGTCTGTTTCAAGTAAAAAGAAGATTCATTGCGCTGGAAGAAGAGCTCTGCTTCAAACGTCTGTTAGCAAAATCCACAAAAAAGCATCCTTATGTTCACAAAAAAGCCATTTCATTATCATTAAAAAGTGGCATATAAATAAGAAGTTGAAAGGCACAGCCCTGAACCGCTTTATCCTGCAACGTACAAGCAAAACTAATGCATACAGGATATTGTCGCAATTAGATAACTGGGGGAAAATGCAAGAAACAACCGGTAAAGTAACTCATTAACAAGATCAAAAGGATTACAAAGGAGACCCTTGGAGAAATTAGTTCCTTTCTGATGGGTTATGAATTAATTCACCACAGATTACACAGATTCTATTTTACTGATTACTAAAGTTTCGCATGTAGCCTGAAAGGCTTTTATTCTATAGCGTAGGGCATCGCCCTACGTATAGAAGCGCTCTCCTCCTAAGCCCTGAAGGGGCGCAATATCCGGTTATGCCCTTTCAGGGCGCAGATACAGGGATGCATAATTACGTAGGGCGATGCCCTACGCTATAGAATAAAAGCCTTTCAGCCTACATGCGAAACTTAAACTGATTATTAGATTAATAAATCTGTGTGAATCTGTGTAATCTGTGGTGAGTCTTATTCATTCCTAATACATTTTTGAGAGAAGTGTGACGGACGGAATATATAAAGGCGTGACAGGACATGTAAGAGACATGTAAAAAACGAGTAATATATATACACAAATACTCTTTTTACACAAGAAAATTCATTGCTGATTATCAATGCATTACAAACACCCAATTTCTTGTCAACAAGAAGTTGGGAGTTTGTCGACAAGAAGTTAACTTCTTGCCAGCAAACTCCTAACTTCCTGTAAAAGGAGAAACTGCAGATTTCTCGATTTCCTTACACTGCATGAACCTCGTGATTGACAGGACGAATAGCGGAAGGATTACGCGGACAGCCTCCCTCCCCCATGAACTCTACAGAAACGATACATTTATTAGGAAAACAATCCTTGGAAAGGGTTACATACCGCTGTCTATGCGGGGAAAAAAGCTAAAAAGACCGGATTACGGACCTATACGGCATCTACGCCAAATGCGGAATATCTTATTGTGTTATAGCAAGTTAATCTGTAGAAATGTTTTTTGGCGTGAGGGTAGGGAACTTACCCTCACGCCAAAAAATTACTCTCACTCACACTTAATATTTTGCCTATCAACTGCTTATTTCAAAAGTGAGAGTAGTGAGAGTAAATCACATCAACTTTTATTTAGCGCTCAGCTTTGATATATAAGTAACTGAAATGCCACACTTAATCGTTTGAAATGCCACATCTCAGTAACCGGACTGCCACACTTGAAGAAGTGCGAAGTATGACATTCCGGGTGTTTAAGTGTGGCATTTAAGGTACTCAGATGCAGCATTTCAAACGATTAAGTGTGGCATTTGGAGAACCGTTTTTCGAGGATATAGGAACATCTGTATTAGAAAGACTGAACGCTTTTCTTTCATCCCGCTCTTTTAGCATCTATTATATCGGTGGTATTGGATATATAGATACTGCATGTCCGATATATAGATGCGACATGTCCGATATATAGATGCTGCGCGTCCGATGTATATAGCTAATATCCAGAATATGAGTT
>ERZ826613.535-NODE-535-length-53414-cov-9.490770_pt1 | contig 53414 bp, 45 predicted proteins | sample MGYA00519925_ERZ826613 | MGnify/ENA primary metagenome ERZ826613 (study PRJEB31778, sample SAMEA3449236) | human gut metagenome | biome: human gut; feature: human-associated habitat; material: faeces | place: United Kingdom | collected 2010/2012 ... | reverse complement strand
ACCGCAGCGAAACGACGAACATCGACGTAAAAATCATCAGCAGCAGGAACGACACCAGCACCTCCACAATGGTCTCGCCGCGCTGACTTTGTAAAGTATGTTTCATAGCGGGTCACTCCTGTGTTGTGCCGGTGCTCTGTTTGGCACCGCGGGTGTAGGTGATGGAATCGGGCTGCTGGCTGGTGTCGCAGTGGAACGTCAGGCGGTTGCTGCTGATGTTGCTATCGTCAATAGCCTTGTCATCGACGCCGGGGGCGTAGAACGTCAGTGCGTCAATGCGGTAATACTTTGTTGGACCGTCGTTTATTGTGTAGTATACCTTTGGGAATTTTTTATTGCTTTTTGCCTGGCTGCCGTCGCTGTCGTACTTTACCGTGCGGTCATAGGTCCGCGTAAAGGCAAAGCTCTCGCCGTTTTTCGTGACTGTCACCGTAATGTCCAGCTGTAAATCGACGATCTCCATGCCCTTGCGGTCTTCGCCCTCCAGTGTGTTGAGCAGATTGAGCAGGTCTGTGACACTGGTACTGTTCGCCGTCTGGTTCAGCTTGTCGGCACCGTCGCCCGGGCGGCGGCGCAGTGTTACCGTGATGGCCTCGGCGCCGCCATCAGGCTGGCTGCCTTTCGGTTTCCAGGCGAACTCCTTGGGCTGGGATTCCAAATCATAGATGTCCTTGCCGTAGCTTTGGGAGAACATGAACTGCTCATTGACGAACTTGGCAAAGCTGCTGTCCCTCTTGTTCAGCTCCCCTTCCAGCACGTCGGAAAAGCTGGTTGCCAGCTGGTAGGCTTCCTGTTCCAGCAGCTGGCGGTTGGCATTGGCCGTCAGCACGGAGGCCGCATAGACCAGCGCTGCCGACAGCGCCACAAACAGCGCGCCGATGCAGAGGACCAGTATCATCGAAAGTCCCTGCTCCCCGCGCAGAATGCTGCGTGCCCTGCGGTGCATAATGCCACCTTCTTTCCTGAAATAAAATTACGATGCGTCGCTTGTTTCCGTCTGTTTCGGGGGCGCGGTTTCCGCCGCGTCCGTCTCATCCGGGGCAGCGGCGGTCTCCGGGGTCGCCATGGGCAGTGCCGCACGGGCCCGCATCAGGACCGGGGGCACGCTTGCGGGGGCGCTTTCCGCCGCCGTGCTTTCTGCAGTCTCGGCGGGCGCGACGCTCTCCGCGGAATCCATACTCTGGGCATCCTCCGCCGCATCGGCGGTGTTCGTCTCGTTGACGGGGACCTTGACCGTGCCGGACTCGACGGTCTTACCCTTGTCATCCGAGTGCGCCAGCGTCTGCAGCGTCACACTTGCGGTGAACTTTTGCAGAGCGAGCGAGTCGTCCTGCACCTTTTCCTGCAGCTCGGGCAGGGTGATGCGGTAAACAGGCTCGGCGCCGTCCTCCTGCACCAGTTCCAGCATGGGAACCGTCTGTGCCTTGTAGTACAGCGTACCGCCGTCCTTTTCCACCGTGCCGGTGACGTCATAGGGTTGCGATTCCCAGCCGGTCAGGTTGTTATCTTTGTCGTAGACAGGCTCAACGCTCAGGTCGTACCAGATGCGGGTCTCGTCGGTCTGCTTGTCAAGCGGCGTCGTTTTGCCGTCATAGGTCTTGGTAACGGTTTTGATTTCCCCGCGCTTATGCGTGGTGCCGTCTGTGTCCGTCTCGTCCCTGTCGTAGGTCGTCACCGTAATGATGTAGGGCTGTTTCGTCTTACTATCCAGCGGCGTGACGGTAAAGGTATAGCTGTCTGTCAGGTTGCGCACCGCGCCGTCGGCCTGGGTGTACTTGTTCACCGCGGTCCACTCCACCGTAAAGCGGCGCAGCTCCAGCGGGGTCTTATCGCGCTCGACGGTAAACTTGGGGTCGCTGTACAGGTTGACTTCCTGCTTGTAAACGGCATTGCCAAGTGCGCGTTCCGGTTCGTCCACGGGGGCGTCCAGCGTGATGGCCGGCAGCTGTGCCGCTGCGGCATCCTGCAGGATGTAGTAGAACCAGTTCGACGCTGTCCTGCCGTCGGTGGGCATAACGCGCACCGCGGGCAGCAGGTATTGTTTTGCATGGTCGGGCGTCAGCGTAAAGCCGTTGCCGTCGGGCACAAAGGTATAGCTGGCGGTTTTGTCGTTGACGCTGGCGCTCCCGCCCACCGTGCGGTTGTCTTTCGGGATGACCAGCTCGGCGTCGCCGTTGGCCAGCATCGTGTTCAGGGCGTTGGTCAGCGCCTGCTGGGCCTCATACTTGGCTTGTCCGGTGGACTTTTCCTGCCAAGTCCTGGCCAAACCGGCAATTGTATTGTAATTGTTCTCGTTGCTGAAGATATAGCCGGTAAAGTAGACATTGCCCTTTGCGGCTTCCGTCAGCGTCATGTTGAGCTTGAGGTCGTTCAGGAACGTCTCCTGATTCGGGCTGTCGGGCGCAAAGCTGCTGGCCGTAACCTTGGGCGCATCGGCGCGGCTGACGATGGTCTCGGACTGGCTCAATGCGCCGTCCGGGCCGTCAAAGCAATTGCTATCAGCCTTGCGGCGGGCAATGACGCGGAAGCGCAATGCCTTGCCCTGATACTGCTCCAGATCCAGCGTCAGGCTGCCGACGTTGCCCGTGGTGGGCAGCGTCAGCACAGTATTGCCGCCGTCATCGACGACGCACAGGTAATAGTAGCCAATGCGCGCGTCGTCGGATGGCGACCAGCTGACCGTGTAGAGCAGGGCATCCGCATTGTCGGTCTCGCCGTTGACGCGGGTGATGGAGCTCGGCGCGCTGATGCCGGGCAGGCGCTGCTTAACGCTGTAATCCGCCACAGCGGACGCGCCGATTTCCTTGGTGCCGGCTGCCGCCACGCGGGTGACCTCGAGCCGGACCTTGTCATAGCGCCAGCTGTCGCTGCCGTTGGCCAGCATGGTATCCACGTTGACAGGCAGGGTAAAGCTGTTGCCATTTTGTGTCGGCGTCAGGGTGACGCCGTCCTTCAGCGCAATTTGCTCCTGACCGGTCACCTTGCCGTCCGCGTTCGTCAGTAAGCCGTAGAGCTTGATCTGGTAGTCGGGGGCTGCGTCTGTGGCCTTCATGTCGTCCTGTGTCCATTTGAACGTGTAGGTCAGCTGATTGTTGTTATCCACTACGCCGTCCCCAATGGTTTCGGCCAGCGTCGGGGCTTTTAGGACATTCAGGTTCAGCTGCTTGAAGATGATCTGCGGGGTCGTTACCGTGGCCTGTGTAGCCCAACTCGGGTCATCGGTGCGGTTCACGTCGGAGAAGCAGAGCGGTGTCAGATGGGCATAGGTATAGCTGTGCTCGCCCGTGCGGACGATCTCATAGCCGTTCTTCCACCAGATTTCTTTGCTGGTGTCGTTTGCATGGCTGGCGATGGCTGCGGACACTTCGTCCGCCGTGGCATCCCAGCGATACTTCATATCGCCCTTGCCGCTGGTGACGGGCACCGCGACAACGAGGAAGTCGGTGTAGTTCGTCATGGCATCCGACGGCAGGCTGTTCAGGTTGAAGGTGACGGGAGACTCTGTCACAATGCTTTCCCGCGCGGCCAGCGTGATGTACTGGCCGTTCAAAGATACGCCGTTGACTTCGTCATTACCCAGATATTTTGCCAGCAGCATGACACGGTAGGTCGGGCTGCCGTGCTCGCTGCTGTCGCTCTTGACCTTCGGGGTAAAGCTGAACTTCACGGTTGCTTCAAAGCTCTCCGCTGTCTGGCCGGTGTAGGTCACAAACTCCGTGTTGCCGTCCTGTTTCAGCGTGCCAAGCGGCAAACCGTCCTCGTCCTTGCCGTTAGGGCCGTTTTCATCACGCCACTGGGACGGGAGATAGGTCTCTGACTTGTACTGGGCCGAGCGCAGATACTTTGTACTGCTGCTGTTGTCCGGGGTTGCCAGCGCCGTAAGCGTCAAAGTGCGTTCCAAATTTTTGGTCAGGCGGATGTACTGCTTGCCATTCCGTCTGCTGAAATAATAAGTATTCCTTCCATCGGTCAGCTTGACGGTCCAAGCCTCGTCTGTCGGGTATTCGGCGTAGTTTTTCAGCACCGCGACAACTTCATAATTGAATTGCATCCCCGGGTAATCTGGCGTCTGGCACTGATCCCAGTCAAAGCCGCCGTTCTTGCGTTTGACCAGCCGGAACTCAATCTCCGGTGTCGGCAGGGCGTGCATAAAGGTCTGCACGCCGCTGGTGTTGGGGTTATCAGGCTGCTTCGGGTCGTCGTTGGTGTTGTAGGGCGTTACACGCACGACGAAGTTACCCGTCCACTCTTTATCAGCCACAAAGGTATAGCTGCGCTGGTAGACGTCCGCGGTCAGGTAGGCGACCCCGGTGATGTTGCCTACGGCATCGCAGGGCAGAATTTCAACACGGTAGTAAGCGGCGGGGCTGGCGTTCTTGTCGCTGTCGCTCGGCTCGCCCCACGTCACTTTATAACGGCCATAGACGTTGTTGTCCGCGTCCTGCACCTGGCTGGCCTTGACGTCGATTTTTTCCGGCTTGGCTGGCTTGGTGCTGTCCAGCACGTACTTATAGTAGTTCTGGATGACCTCGTCGGTGATGTCGGTAATATCAACGTCCGATTTCGTACTGTTCGCGGCTTCGCCGAATTGCAGCATCACAGTCGCTCTCTGTTTGCCGGGATTGGTATCATCGCCCGCGCCGGTATCATCGAAAATGTAGGCTTTGTTACCGTCGGTCTTGATATAGGCAGAGTTTCGTTCGGCAGGCCAGCCCGCAGATGTAAGACCGCTAATCCACCACAGACTGTACGCTGCGCCGTTCCCATCGTCTCCGTTCCCATCCTTTGCCAAAGTGGGCAGGAACGCAATATAAGGATAGGTTGTTTTATCAGTGACGTTATAGCCTATGTACAGACGGTGTGCTTTTACTTTTTTCGAGGACGAGTTCCAATCTGTCTCGTTGTAGGCCGGGTCACTTCCTTGCTTATCCGCTTTCTCCCAGTTACCTGTTGTACTGTTCGGTTTTACTGTGGTCAGTTTACGGGAATCTTTCTTAAAGAAGCTCTTGCCTGCACTTTCGGAATCTTCAATATAATAGTTGCCGTGGCCGGTGACATTCTCGTTTGCGTTCAGCACATAGGCAATAGGATACCAACCTGTACCAACCCCAACCGTCGCAAAGCAGTTTGTGACGTTGGTTGCTTTAATCGACCTAGTGCCATTACCGCGGCTTCCGACAATTCCGATTTTTCTGTTATAATTTCCTTCACACGTAAAGTTTGTATTAAGGTTTCGGCAGCGGTCAATATTTACCGTAACGTTGTCAATTTTTCCATTTTTCCACGGGCCGATCCATGCCAGAATGCCGACTGCCTGCGATTCTGCCTTGATTGCACCGCTATTGACGCAGTCGATGATGTTCAGCGTCATAATATCGGTGACCTTCTTCATCTCGATTTTACCGATAATGCCCGCGCAGTCATTTGCGCCGTTTGATTTATACCAAATCTGACCGTAGTTACGGCAGGAAAGCACATTTGTGGTGCCGCCGGAAATAGGCTGGTCAATAAAGCCGACAATACCGCCGACTGCACCGTAACCGCTGTTTTTGTCGTTCGTGTTTGTTGTAATTTTGCCAAAATTGAAGCATTTCTGCACGGTTCCGCCGTAGTCCAGCCAATAGGCGATCACGCCGCCCACATTGGACGAGCGGCTGTTGAACACACTGCCGCAGTTGACTACCTTGCTGACAGACCACCGGTCATCGCTGCGGTTCTGCTGCTGGCCAATGACACCGCCCACATGGACAACAACACGATTTTCGCTCTTGTAAATGTTGTCATCGTCTGTATCGTCCTTGTTCTTAGACCTATCAAACACGCGCGTAAACCGGCGCACAGCGGCACAGTTTACCACAGTGTCCAGCACGCTTTTGTCTGTGACGTTGGATTCGTTCTGGCCGACAATACCGCCGACGGTGGATGCCGTTGTCGCATTGTCAGAATAGACAAACCACTGGCCGGTGGCGGAAGTGTCGATTGTACCGCGGAGAGAGTTAAAGCCTGCCAGACCGCCCAGATAACCGGCGGCACGGACGGTCTCGCTGTTGCTGCTGCCGCGCAGGGCGACAAGCAGATCATTGGCGGCAAGGCCTGTGTTGTTGTAAACGTTCGTGTAGCCCTTGTCCGTCACAGTGTCAACGCCCTTGAGGCCCGCGTAGGTCTTGCCTGTGGTCAGCTCTGCCGCCATGCTGTTGATGCCGGCATTGGCATCTGCCGCATCCAGCCAATTATCAACCTGTGTAACAAGGGCGGGTGTTGCTTCTTTGTCGCTGACCAGCGCTTTTTTGCTGCCGCTGCCCGTGATAGTGCCGTTGTTGGAGCCAGCGACGCCGCCCACAAAGCCGTAACGCGCCGTGATGATGCTGCCCGCGCCGCTGCTGCGCTCGGTGGCGACATAGCTGTTGACGATTTCGGCATTGTTGCGGCCCGCAATGCCGCCCACATGGCTGGCACTGGCGAGCTTTTCGTCTGCGGTCTGGGTCGCGGTGATGTTGCTGATACCGCTGACCTGCAGTTTGATGTATTTGACCTCACAGCCGGTGATTTTGCTGTTGTTCAGACCGGCAATGCCGCCCACCGTGCTGCCGGTGCTGCGTGCACCGTCGGAGACAAGGCCGTCCGCGCCCGCGTCGCCGCCCATCGTGCCGGAATAGGTACACTGCTTCAGGGTACCGTCGTTCTGGCCTGCGACGCCGCCCAAATTTGTATATTTATCAAGATTTTGTGTAAGGTCCAGCAGAACGTCGGTGCTGCTGACCGTGCCGTACTCCGTGGTGCGGCCCACCGCGCCGCCCAGCGTGACGGTGTTGGTGCCCGCGCGCAGGCCGTCGTCCAGCGCCAACGCGCCGTTCTCAACGCGGCAGCCGGTGACGGCACCATCGTTCATGCCCGCAAGGCCGCCGATGGTGACCGCCGGGGTGCTGAACCGCACGTTGGCGTTCTCCGCCAGCTTCACGTTGCGGATGGTCGCGCCCTTGCCGTTGTACGCCGCAACAGCGCCGATGCTCTCCGACGTGCCGGTGATCGTGCAGTCGCTTACGCTGCTGCTTTCCAGCTCGCTGTCTTGGCCGATGATGCCGAAGTTCGTGGCCGTGACGCCGCCCGCCGTGCCGTTGGCCGCTGTGACGGCGGCGCTGACCTGCACATTCTCAATCAGCGCGTCTTTATTATTATTGCCCGCGATGCCGCCCGCCTCGCCGTTGGTGGCGTAGACTGCGGCGGCATTGCCGGACGCATGGCTGCAATAGCTGATCGTGCCGCCCGCGTTGTTCTCGCCCGCAATACCGCCCGCATATTTTGTGCTGGCGCGCACCGAGGCGTGGTTCTCCACACGGGTGATTTCGGCGCTGTTCGTACCGGCCACGCCGCCCGCGTAGTTGGCGGCATTGACGCTGCCCAGGACCGTGCCGTTGGCGTTTTCATCGCCGTAAATGCTGCCCTTATAGGCGTTATACGTCGTATTGATACCGGCCACGCCGCCCGCATAATCGGTGGCGGTGACACTGCTTTGCAGCTGGCCGGACAGCGAGATATTGCCGACGTTGGCACCGGCCACGCCGCCCGCATACTGGTTGGCCTCCACCGTGCCAGTGCTGTTGTTCTCTGTGCAGATGATGAGGCCCTTGCTTGCCGCAACGTCACCGCCCAGGTTGACGCTCGCAATGCCGCCGACATAGCTGTCGCCGCGCACGGCGCAGCCCTGCGCCGGGTAGGCAGACTGAATAAGACCGCCGTTGACGCCCGCAACGCCGCCCAGATAGGTATACCCGGTTTCACGGTTGCCGAGGGACGCCTCCATGCGGCCGCCGGTGATCGTGCCCTCGTTCCAGCCCGCAAAGCCGCCCGCGGCGCACTTGTGAGCCACTGTGCCGTAGTTTGTGCAGTTTTTCAGCGTTGTGTTGGGTGTGGCATAGCCGATGATACCGCCCGCCAGTGCGCCGCGCGCGGTGTCAAAGTCATAGCGGTCACCGGCCAGTTCGCTCAACAAAACGCCGCCTTTAAACGCGCCGTTGTTGGACGGGTTCAGGCCACCGACGGACAGGGCGTTCTGCGTTGCGCCGTTGGCAGCCTTTTGAATCGTCAGCTTCGTATTGGCGTCGTTTGCGCCGACGATGCCGCCGACGTAGATGTCGGCCTGCAGGTTGAGCTCGTTCTGGAAGTTGGCAAGGATGACCTCGTAGTCCGCCGTTTTCACGGCGGGGCTGTCGGTCAGCACGCCGGTGCTCTCATCAATCGTCGGCAGCAGCGCCTCCAGCGTGACGTCCACGGGCTTGGGCGCCAGCAGACGGTTGTAGCCGATGATGCCGCCCGCGACGGCGTCGGCCTCGACGCGGCCCGAGGCCACATCTGTGTTAAACGCGCCGCCCGCCACGGTGAAGCCGCCCACCGGCAGGTTGGCGCCGATGACGCCGCCGACAAGCTGCTGACCTGCCACGCGGCTGACCTTCACAGTGGCGGAGGGCAGTTCCGGCGCGCAGTTCAGGCCGATCATACCGCCGACAGCCTTGCCCGCCGCCACGATCTGGCCGCTGATGGTCAGGTTCTGGCCGGAGGTGTTGGAGATTGTCGCATTTTCATCGTTATAACCGGCCACGCCGCCCACGTAGTTGCTGCCGTACAGGATGGCACCCAGCGTCGGGGTGCCGTTCTCATCCCACGTCACAACGCCGTTTTTGCCGTTGCAGCCCGCGATGCCGCCGACGTAGTCGGCGCAGCCGCTCAGTTCCTTTAACAGGTTGATGCGGCGGGTGTCGGTGGCGTTGTCGCCGGACATACGGTTGGCGCAGTTCTGCACGGTGGCTGTGGCTTTCGGGTCTTGACTGCCGCCCCAGTCGGCATCATTGACGCCGACGATGCCGCCGACGTAGGCCGCGTTCTTTCCAAAGGCCGCGACCAGACCCGTATTGGTCATGCCGCTGATTATGCTGTTGCTGCCGTTGACCGACACGATGCCGCCGACGTAGCGGTTGCCAAAGACGTCACTGCTGTTCGTATCGTTCTGTTGTACGCCGCTGCCGGTAAAGCCACCGGCCAGACCGCCCACAAACCGGCTGCCGAGCACGTAGCCCCTGCCGGTCTTGCAGTCCTCCAGCGTAATATCCTTGCCGTAGCCGACAAGGCCGCCGACGAAATCACCCTTGAGGGGGCTGGCGTCGGTCAATGTCCCGGTTGTGTCGAAGCCCGCCTTGACCTGCTCCTTGAGCTGGGTCTCGGTCAGGTCGCTGCGGGTCACGCTTTCGCACCCTTGCAGGGTCACGCCCCTGCCGTAGCCCGCAATGCCGCCGAAGAACTGCCCCAGCACCAGGCTGCGCGCATTGCCCGCGGTATCGCCCTTATAGTTGGCGCCCGCGCTGACCGTGCCGTTGTTCCTCAGGCCCGTCAGGCTCGGGGCACCGGTACCTGTGTCTGTCGTAAACAGGTTGCCGACGATGCCGCCCGTAAAGCCGTTGCCGGTGACAAGGCCGTTGTTGACGATGTTCGTATTGCCGTTCGTTGTCATCTGGGCGGCGTCCACCGTGCCGAACACGCCGCCCACGCCGACGCTGCGCCAGAGGGAGTTCTTTTCACCCGGCTCAGCCGCCGCAGCGGCGTAGCGGGCCTTCTCGGCCTGCTGGTCTGCCGCTGTGGTCTTTGTAACGGATTGCGTGCCCTTGTCCACAAGCAGACCCGCCACCGTCACGTCCGACGCAACGGTCAGATTCTGCATGACGGAATCCGTTTCGGGTATGGCAACGCCGACGAGACCGCCAATGCCGCGCGGCTCGTCTGTATAATAGGTATAGCTTTTGCTGCCAGCGTCCAGCGTCTGCGCTGTTCGCTGCGTTGCGGTGGTAGTGTTGTCAAACGCCAGCGCCGCAGCCACCAGCGCACTCGTCGAGGAGTTCGTGCCGCGGGTCAGGGCGCAGTTTTCCAGCGTGCCAGTGTTGACGCCGCAGAGTGCGCCGACGGCGCGAACATCGCGCCAGTTCTCGTCGTCCTTCGCCAGCGCCGTGACGAATTTGGTTGCAGTCAGCTTGAGCTGGTTTTCGTTCGGCAGCGCACCGGCGGCGACGGTCTCGGTCTTGACGTTGACCTGAATGTCCGGGTCGCGCAGTGTGATGTAAGAAATGTCGCCCTTGTTCTCACCAATCAGGCCGACATAGTGGTCGGTCAGCTCTTTCTGCCCTTCCCTGCCGGTTTTTGCAACGGACTTGCTGCTCAATTGCAGATTGAGGATGGGCACACGGGTCGTCTTGTTGTTGGCAAGGCCCGTTGTTTTGCTCCTAAGTACGATTTTTTCACCCAGCTCCGGGATCGTCGGCCAGGCGACAGGGTCATTGAGGGACGGCACCTTGGCTGCCGGGTACTGCTCACCCGCGGCGCAGTAGACCGTGACGCCGCCGCCCGTCCAGTTCAGGCCGGTGCTGTTGCTGGCCTGGGGGGTCAGCATGTAGGTGCCCTCGCCGGCATTCTTCCAATCCGCGGACCAGCGCAGGTTGTACAGATGGCGGAAATATTTCAGGTCAGCCGTGACCGCCGTGCTGCCCTTGGCCAGCAGGGTGTTTTCCTCGTTTGTTGTTTCCTCTTTGCTGGCTGTGTAGGTGTCGCTGTAGTTTTCCCGCGGCTCGGCGCGCATGGCAATGTAGATGTCCTTCGGGTCGTTCAGCAGGCGGGTGATGCTGTACAGGCTCGTGGCGGCAACTTCAGCGCTGTTCTCACACGCGCGCAGCAGCGCCGCGTCCGCCATGGCGTCCAGCGTCAGTACAAAGCTGCCCTTGTTGTAGCTTAACGGGAAGTAGAGTTTCTTCTTCTCGGTACCGGTCTGCTGGCCTTCGTCGTCGTATTGGTAGATAACAACAGGCATCTTGGTGATGACCTGCTTGTTATCATCCGCCGCGCCCGCGGTGTCGCGCTTGATCGTGATGGTAAACAGCGGTTTCCGATTGTCGCCGGTGTCCCCGGCGGCGTAGGCCGTGGCCGTGTAGGAAGTGTCCAGATCGCCGAGGCTGGAGTTGCCGCTCCAGCTCAGGGTCAGCGTCTCACCGTTCGTCAGGCGGGGATTCTTGACCTTCAGCTTCGTCTGCACCAGCTGCACAACGTTGACGCGGTCCTCGGCAGAGTAGTAGCCGACAAGGCTGTCATTGCGGCGGTGGTCATAGCTGCGGTCATAAATATTCGTAGCACCGTCCTGATTGAAGCGGAGCTTATCGGATTTGGTATCGTAAAAGACCGAGTAGACCTGCCCGCTCTGCACGTCGATCTCGACGCAGATCGAGGCATTCAGCAGCGAGGCGTCGTAGATGTAATCGCCCAGCAGCCGCTCCACCAGCGCGTTATGGTTGCCCGCGGCAGCGCCCGTGCGGTCATAGTAGAGCGCGGCCACGTTCTGGTTCAGTTCGGTCTTGGTGCGGCTCACAAGGGTTTTGCCGTCCGCGTCGGTCACGGTGACGTCGTTCTGGAAGTGGTCGCCCGTGCTGCCCTCCTCCATGACCTGCCGGCGGAACGCATCCAGCTCCCCCGCCGTCTCCATCCGGGTCAGGGAGATCTGCGCCGTCTGGAACAGCGTGCGGGCGTTGGCCTCGTTCTTTTCAAACCGGGCCAGCCGCGTGTAGGCGATCAGCCCGCCGCCGACCAGCGCCGCCAGAATGGCCGTGATAGCCAGAACGACCATCAGCTCCACCAGCGTAAAGCCTTTCTTTTTGTTTTTTATATTTTTATTGTACTGCACCATAGATGCTCCCGTCGTTTCTCCGGTGAAAGGTTACAATTAGACACAATATCACATTATATATATTGTCATTATACTCGGAATGTGACGTTTTCGCAACAAATTCTGCAAGATTTCAGCAAATTCACACCAAATATAGTGGGTCAGCGGCAGGTTGTGCACGATTTCGCCATAATTTCCGTTAGCTTTGAACAAAAAGCAGAGTTTTTTTCGTGAAATTTCTTGCAAATACAGGCCCGGCACGGTATACTAAATAGCGTGTTATTATATGGTAGAGGATGTGTAACAATGCTGGCAGCACGACTGGGCGCATGGCTGCGCCATACCGGGGAACGCTGGGCCAAAGCTGCGTTTGCGGAAAAGCTCGCCGTACTGCTGGTGCTGGGCTCTGTCCTGTATACTATTGTGACCGGCGCGGCGGAGCTGCGCTATCAGGCCCGTGCGCGGGAGGCCCTGGCTCAGGTCAAGGCTGCGCGGCTGGCGGCCAGTGCCGTGTCTGCCCAGTGCTACTCCGCCGGGCAGACCTTCGCCGACCAGACAAGCGCGGACGGCTTTGCGGACGGCATCGCCGAGGAAATCCGCACGCTGGGCTCACTGCCCGGCACAGTGACGCTTTTGCAGATCGACCCGAACGGCTACACCGTGCAGCGGCTCCTGTATCAGGAGAACGGCATGTACGCCATCTATGATGCCGACGGCGGTTACCGCGTTTTCCGCGCGGAGGACCGGCTGCAATACGGCGCGGGGGTGGGCCATGCTGCTGCTTGAGGTTCTGCTGGGACTCATTTGTTTTCTGCTGGGCGCGGCGCTGTTCAGCTTTATGAACGTCGTCGCGTGGCGGCTGCCGCGGGGCATGGACCCGCTGAAGGGCCGCAGCGTATGCCCACAGTGCGGCCACACGCTGGGTGCGCCGGACTTAGTGCCTGTGTTCAGCTGGTTATTCTTGCGCGGGCGGTGCCGCCACTGCGGTGCGCACATTCCGGCGCGGTACCTGCTGGTGGAACTTCTGGGCGGCGTGCTGGCGCTGGGCTGCACTTGGCGGTACGGCGCTGCCTACGCCCTGCCGGGCGGGCTGTTCGGCATGAGCTGGGCCGCGCTGCTGGCGCTGGCGGTCTGCGGGATCTTGCTGAGCGTTTCGCTCATTGATGCCGAGACGCAGACCATCCCGGATCGGCTGAATCTGGCGCTGGCGGTCTGCGGCGCGGTGAGCGTGCTGCTCTCCCCTGCCGACTGGCTGCCGCACATCATCGGTGCGCTCTGCGTCAGTGTGCCGATGTTTCTGCTCTGCCTTGTCATCGACGGCGCGTTCGGCGGCGGCGACATCAAGCTGATGGCAGCCGCCGGGCTGTTCCTGGGCTGGCAGAATACGCTGCTGGCGATGTTTTTCGGCATTGTTTTTGGCGGTATGTACGGCATATACCTGCTGGCCGCCAAAAAGGCAGGGAAGAAGGACCACTTCGCCTTCGGCCCGTTTCTGTGTGCGGGCATCGTGATCGCAATGCTGTTTGGCGGGCCCGTTTTGGAATGGTACTGCGCGTTTTTGTGATACTCCTTGCCTCCCTCTGCGAGACAGGCTCCCCCGGTACGGGGGAGGTGGCGCTTGCGCCAGAGGGGGCCAAGGGAATCAGCCTTTCATCTATTTCTTTCGGAGGAATCTCCCTCATGCCACGTTTTCGTTATACTGCCACCAATGAGAAGGGCAAAACCGTCCGCGGACTGCTTGAGGCCCCCAGCGAGGAGGCGCTCTACGCCAAGCTGCGCAATGACGGCCTGTACATGACCGACGCGCAGGAGGCCCAGAAGGCCCTCGCGACGTTCCGCCCGCTGAAAACCGCCGTGCTGGCGGATTTCTGCCGCAACCTGGGCACCCTGCTGACCGCCGGTGTGCCGCTGGTGCGTGCGTTCCGCATCATGGCGGACGAGCGCACCATCGACGCCCGCCAGAAGGCTCTGTACGAGGCCATCCTGAGCGAGCTGCGCAAGGGCGTGCCGCTGTCCGATGCGATGGAGTCCTGCGCACCCGCGTTCCCCACCCTGCTGCTGGCCATGATCCGCAGCGCCGAGGGCACCGGCAGCATCGACCACGCCTGCGCCCGCATGGCGACCTACTATGAGCGTGAGCACAAGATGAACCAGCAGGTCGGCAACAGCATGATGTACCCCATTATCCTGTCCGTGCTGATCGTCGGCGTTATTGCGATTTTGATGACCTTTGTTCTGCCGCAGTTCAAACCGATGTTTGACCAGATGGAGTCCCTGCCGTTCCTGACCCAGCTGCTGTTTGACGTCAGCGACTTTGTCGGTGCCAACTGGCCGGTGCTGCTCGTCGTGGCGGCGCTCATCGTCTTTGGCGGCAAGCTCCTGCTGGCGCAGCCGAAGGTCCGCCGCCAGTGGGACCGCTTCATCCTGCACGCGCCGGTGGTCGGCGTGCTGAACCGCAAGATCTGCACGGCGCGCTTTGCCAGCACGCTGTCCAACCTGTACGGCAGCGGCGTGCCCATCATCACGACATTGGCCGCGGCACGCGACGCCATCGGCAACCGCTGGATCGAGAGCCAGTTCGGTGACGCGCTGGACAGCATCCGCGCAGGTCACAGCCTGTCGGAAGCGATTGCGGGCATCGACGGTTTTGAAGTGAAGCTCTCCTCCTCCGTCGCTGTCGGCGAGGAGACCGGCAAGCTGGACAGCCTGCTGGCGACCATCAGCGAGACACTCGACTATGAGGCCGAGATGGCGACCAAACGCCTTGTCACGCTGCTGGAGCCCGTCATGATCGTCATCATGGGTCTCGTGGTCGGCGGCGTCGTGGCCGCGGTCATCGTGCCCATCTACCAGTCCTACGGCACCATCGGCGCGTCGAGCGGCGCGATTTAAATTCTATTGCGGGAGGCCCACCATGGCACTTCTTACCTCTTTATATCTGTGCAGCCGCACGGTGTATGCCGCCGTCGGCACACCCACGGGCAGCGGGGCGCGCGTTGTCGCCGCCGCCCAGACCGAGCTGCCCGAGGGCTGCCTGATCAACGGCGTCATCACAAACGAGGCGGACCTGACCGCCGCGCTCAAAGAGTTTTTCACCGCCAACAAGCTGCCGATGAACCGCGTGGCGCTGATTGCAGGCGGCAGCCAGTTCATGCACCGCATCCTGACGCTGCCCGCCATGAGCGAGAAAAAGCGGATGGCCGTGCTCTCCCATGAGCTTGCCAGCGGCGGTGCCGAGGTCAAGGCTCCGCTGGACGACTACATGCTGCTCTCCCGCGATGCCAAGACCCGCGTGGATACCGTGCTGGCCACCCGCGTGGAGCAGAGCGTCATTGCCGGGTACGACGCGCTGGCCAAGGCCGTCGGCTTCAAGCTGTACAGCATCGACTTAGGGCTGGCCGCGCCGATCAAGGCCGTGCGCACGATCCCCGATTTGCAGCAGAAAACCTTCGTGCTGCTGCAATTTGACGATGACACGATCTCTGCCTGCCTGTTTGTGCAGGGGCAGTACACCTACTCGACCCGCAGCCGCCTGTTCAACCCGCGCGGCTCGGCGGAGTCCGGCACCGAGATTGCGCAGAAGCTCTCGGGCCTGATCCAGTTCCACACAACCAGCAAGAGCGAGCACCGCATTGAGACGGTCTGCTTTGCCGGCTCCACGGCGGACGACCTTGCGGTCTGCCGCCCGGGCTGTGAGGCGCTGGGCCTGCAGGTGGACCGCTTCCCGGATTCACCCACCATCAGGCTGCCGTCCGGCACCGCGCTGGCCGATGTGCTTTACGCGGCGGGCAACCTGATCGCACGCTGATTTTTACCTGCAAATACTTGCCCCGGGGGCTTATCATTATGGCTATGAAACAGAACAACTTTTATCTGCGCTGGCAGAAGGCCGCCGGTGCGGCCAAGTCGGAGTCCCGCAGCCAAAGCCTGCGGACGCTGGTGCCCGGCCTTGCTGTCGTGGCTGTCTCCATGCTGGGCTGGGGTGTGCTGACGCTGCACACCTCAATGCTGAAAAGCCAGCGGGAGGACATCCTGAACTGGTGCAGCGACAATACCGAGCCATACCGCGCCGCAACGCAGGATTCCGAGTCTGCGGCGCAGTTCCGCTCACTGACCGACTATTCCGACGGGATGACCGAGCTGCTGAACAGCTACCCCGACGTGACCAGCAGTCTGCTGCACCGGGTCGAGGCTGCCGGCGGGTCCGGCATCACGATCCAGTTCACCGACTACAACGCATCGACGGGCGAGCTGCTCTTTAACGCGAACTCCTCCCAGGTCATCGACATTCCGGCTTACATCCGTTCCCTGCAGAACTGCGGGGTGTTTTCCACCGTCAGCTACACCGGCTACAAGGCCGATGACGACGGCTATTCCATTGATCTGCGCTGTGTGCTGGCAGCGCCGCAGCAGTAAAGGAGGGCGCTATGGAAATTGCACCAATGACAAAGCGCGATAAAATTCTGCTGTACGTCGTTCTGATGCTGGCGTTCGTTGTGCTTTTTGTCCGGTTCCTGCTGATTCCGGGCCTTGAGAACCACCAGCAGGCCGACGCCGATCTGCGCGAGGCGCAGGACGCCCAGACCTCCATGCAGGATGCGATCATGCTGGCCGGCACCTACGCCGCCGAGAAAAACAACAACTGGGGCGAGCTGCAGACCGCCAACGCCAGCTACTACAGCCTGCTGAGCAGTGACGAGCTGGACACGCTGGTGACAAGCCTGGAGCTGAACCACAATTTACAGCCCGACTCGCTGACAATCGGCGAGCCCGTGACCCAGAGCCTTACCTATTATACCGCCAGTGAGAACGCCGGACAGAGCGCTGCCCCCAGCGCAGCCGCGTCCGTCTTTGCCGGTGACGACGACAGCATCACCGCTGACACCGCCGACACGACGGCCCAGGGCAACGCCATTTTGCAGCAGATCTTAGCCTCCGACCTCATCCCGGACTATGACCAGCCGGGCTATTACCGCAGCGTGGCGATCAGCTTCTGCTGCACGGGCGAGGACAGTGATTTTCTTTCGATGCTGGACGACATGGCCGCGAACTACCCGTCCGTACAGCTTGTATCCTTCTCCATCGATACCCGCAGCTTCGCCGACACCGACGGCAGCGCCGTGACGGCCACGGCGTTTAATGTATCCCTGAACGTGATCCTCTGTGACAAAGGAGGCGTACAGCCGTGAAAAACATCCGCCTCGGCGACGTTCTGATCGAGTTCGGCTATATCACGCCCGACCAGCTGAACACCGCCCTTGCCTACCAGAAAGAGCACCGCGACCTGCGCGTCGGCCAGGCTTTGCAGGAGCTTGGCTACGTCAATGAGCGTCAGGTCCTGGAGGCACTGGCCCAGCGCCTGCAGCTTACAATGATCGACATCGAGCACACCAACGTCGATGTGACCGCCGTTGAAAAGGTCCCGCAGGAGCTTGCGCAGAAGTACGATATGCTGCCGATTGCGCAGAGTCCGCGCGCGCTGACGATTGCCGCCAACGACCCGCTGAACTACTACGCCCTTGAGGACATCCGCCAGCTGACCGGCCTTGAACCGGAGATCGTGCTGGCCGAGCTGGAGCCGCTGCGCCGCGCCATCCGCTACTATTACGCCGAGGTCAGCGCCCGCAAGGCGGCCCGCACCGCCAACGACAGCGACATGGCCGCCGCCCAGACCGAGGATCTGGCCATCGACATGACTGCCGAGGGCGGCGACCTCGACGCGCCCATCATCCGTCTGTTGAACAGCCTCGTGCAGCGTGCCGTCACGACGACGGCATCGGATATTCACATCGAGCCGTTCGAGGGCGAGACGAAGGTCCGTATGCGCATCGACGGCGTCATTATTGACTATGTGACGCTGCAGCGTGCTTTGCATCAGCCGCTGATCGCGCGTATCAAAATCATGTCGAACCTTGACATTGCCGAGCACCGCATCCCGCAGGACGGCCACTTCCGCGCACGCCTCGAGACCGGCCCCGACGTCAACGTCCGTGTTTCGATCCTGCCGACGGTCTTTGGCGAGAAGGCCGTTCTGCGTATTCTGTCCAGCAACACCTACATCAAAAATGCCAGCCATTTCGGCATGAACGACGAGACCTACAAGCGCTTTCTGCCGCTGCTGAACCGCCCGAACGGCATCGTCTACCTGACCGGACCGACAGGCTCCGGCAAAACGACGACGCTGTACATGGTCCTGCAGACGATTGCCGAGCGGCAGGTCAACGTCTCGACGATCGAGGACCCCGTGGAGCGCAACCTGGCCCGCATCAACCAGACGCAGGTCAACAACATTGCCGGCCTGACGTTTGAGAGCGGTCTGCGCGCCCTGCTGCGCCAGGACCCCGACGTCATCATGGTCGGCGAGACGCGCGACGCCGAGACAGCGTCCATCTCGGTGCGTGCGGCCATCACAGGCCACATGGTTTTCTCAACGCTGCACACAAACGACGCACTGTCGTCCATTGTCCGTTTGGAGGATATGGGTGTCGAGCGGTACATGGTCGCAAACTCCGTCGCGGGCCTCGTGGCTCAGCGTCTGATGCGCCGCGTCTGCCCGCACTGCGCCAAGCAGATGCCGGTCACGGCGGAGGAGCGCACCTATTTAGGGCCTGACATCCCGTTTGTGCGCCGCGGCACGGGCTGTACCCAGTGCAACGGCACGGGCTACCGCGGACGTATCGCCATCCACGAGCTGGTCATCATCAACCGTGAGCTGCGCGAACTGATTTCTGCCGGGGCAACGCAGGCGCAGCTGACCGAGGCCGCCCGCCGCAGCCAGGGCATGACGAGCCTGCGCGAGGCCGCCCTACAGCTCGTCCGCGAGGGCGAAACCACCCCCGAGGAGCTGCTGAAGATCACGTTCTATGAGGAGTGACGGGAGGAGTAACTGCCATGCAGATCCATGAGCTCACCGCGCTGGCGCGGAACAGCAAGGCCAGCGATATTCATATCTCCGAGGGGCTGCCGCTGATGTTCCGCATCGACGGGCATCTGGCGGAGGCACCGGTCCAGCTTTCGGCGGCAGAGACGCGCTCGCTGATTTTGAGCCTGATGGACGAGGCCCACCGCGAGGCCATCACATCGGAGCGCATCGACGCGGATTTTGCGCTTGTCGCGCCCGACGGCACCCGCAGCCGTGTGAACGTCTTTTACCAGCAGGGCAGGGCCGCAGCCACACTGCGCCTGCTGAACGACTCCATCCCGACCTTGGAGGAGCTGGCCATGCCGCCCGTTCTGACAAAGCTGGCCGACGAGCCGCGCGGCCTGATCCTGGTCACCGGCCCCACGGGCAGCGGCAAATCCACCACGCTGGCCGCCATGATTGACCACATCAATAAGACGCGCAGCGACCACATCATCACGATTGAGGACCCCATCGAGTACGTCTATCAGGGCCGCTGCTCGCTGATCCACCAGCGCGAGGTCGGCGCCGATGTGCGCAGCTTTGCTTCGGCGCTGCGCAGCGCCCTGCGTGAGGACCCCGACGTCATCCTCGTCGGCGAGATGCGCGACTATGAGACGATTTCCGCTGCCGTCACGGCTGCCGAGACCGGACACCTTGTCATGAGCACGCTGCACACCATCGGCGCGGCGCAGACGATCGACCGCATCATCGACGTCTGCCCTGCCGGTGCGCAGAACCAGATCCGCGGCCAGCTGGCCTCCGTGCTGCGCGGCGTCATCACCCAGCAGCTGCTGCCGCTGGCCGTCGGCAAGGGCCGCTGCGCCGCCACGGAGATTCTGGTGGGCACCGACGCCGTCGCAAACCTGATCCGCGAGGGCAAGTGCTACCAGATTCCGAGCATCCTGCAATCCGGCGCGGCCCTTGGTATGCACAGCCTGAACGCCGACCTGGCCCGCCTTGTCAGCACAGGCCGCATCACCCGCGAGGCCGCCGAGCGCTGCGCCACGAACAAGAGCGACCTGAAAAATTACCTGTAAGCAAAATAAAAGAAGGGTATCTGCCGTTCATGCGACAGATACCCTTCTTTTTTACCGACTCGCAGGTTCACGTTGTCAGCCTTCCCCCTTGGGGGAAGGTGCCCGAGGCCCCGCCCGAGGGCGGATGAGGGGCAGCCCTGCGGTGATTCCCCGTTCTCGCTCTGCTTTTCGCAAGCTCATCCCTCATCCGGCCCTGCGGGGCCACCTTCCCCCACTTGGGGGAAGGCAAAGCTGCCCCCATTCACGGGCAAAGCCCCTCCTGCCATCGCTGCCGCGCACCTCACTTTTTCGCCCCCTCCTTCCCCTGCGCCAAAATCCTTACCAGCCACCCGGGCACGGGTGCGCCCATGGCGGCGGCGTTCTCAGCAATGGAACCGAGCTCGGTAAAAATGTACCACACCAGCACCACCGGCAGCACCACGCCGTTCACCTCAAGGCCCAGCCCGGGCAGGTTGGCAACGGCCACCGCCAGCACGGCGTCGGTCAGGGCGCACACCAGCACAACGACCACCATCCCGGCCTTGTGCCAGATGCCGGCCCGGGCGGCAGCGCTCGACCACGCGCCCCTGCTGGCCGCGGCGGCGCTGCCGCTGACCCAGTCCAGCGCCATGCAGGCGGCCCACGCCACAACAAGCCAGCCCAGCCAGCCGAACGCTGCCGTGAACGCCCCGCACACCGCCGCCACAACGGCCTTGCCGCTGACAAACAGATTTCGTTTCTCCATTAAGCATCCCTCCATTCGCTTCTGTACAGTCCGGCATCCACCAGCCCGCGGGCCCGGCAGACTTCCAAAACCGCGTCCGCATCGCCCTGGGTGACCGGCCCCACCGTGATGACCTGCATCCGTCCCGCCGCGCCGTACACGCCGACAGCGTTCTCGCACCCCGCATACACCGTCGGGTCCAGCCCGACGCCGCCCGCTACGGCGCGCACCTCCAGGTGGCAGTGCCTGTACGGCGGGTCGGCCAGCGCCGCATTGCCGGTATTGCCCATGACAGCCAGCGCGTCCCCGCTCGCCACGCGCTGCCCGGCCTTGACCAGAAGCGACGCACAGTGGGCAAAATACAAAAAGTTTACGGCGTCGGGCGTCTGCCCGCGGTCCAGCTGAACACACACATAATAGCCCCACTCCCAGGTCTTGTCGCGCCTGTCCGTGACGATACGCGCCCGGGTCACGCGGCCCGTGATGCGCTTGCCTTTATAGTAGGGCATTCGGATCGTCGCGTCGTCCAGCCCGGCCAGGTCAAGCCCGCCGTGCCAGACCTTGCCCCCGCCGCGGGTCCAGCCCCAGCGGGCGTAGGGGCAGCGCACCTCGGTGCGGCCCGCAAAAATTCCTGTCTGCTGCATCCTCAGCCTCCTCTGCGCAGGGTGTAGATGACCTTCATCGTCTTGTCGGCGGTCTTTTCCACCGACTTCGGCAGGTCGTTGATCGTCGCCAGATAGTTTGCCCGCAGCACACGCTCGGTACGGATGCGGCTGTCGCCGTAGTAGCGGCGCAGCGGCGTCAGCGGCTCGCCCAGCACCGGCACTGTTGTGGAAAAGCCCGACGTCGTGTTGTCGTAGCCCGCCGCCTCGCAGGAGAACAGCTCGTTCTTCCCGGTGTTCAGCACCACGGCGCGGGTGCGGTAGTAGCAGTACAGCCGCCCGTCGTGGGCGTCGGACAGGTAGGCCATGTCGTCGCCGTGCATCGTCACGGCCTGCACATCGGTGGGGTCAGCCAGCGGAAAGCGATAGATCTGCTCAGCCTGGTCCTGGACCATGTAAAGGCTGCCGCCGTAGACCGTGCCGTTCAGCGGCGTGCCGCGGTTCTCACTGATGAAGGACTGCAGATCAACGCCGGTGTTGTTCGGCACGGTGTAATCCTTTGCCGTCAGCGTTTTTCTGTCGTACTCACGTATTTTTACAACGCTCCTTGCGTCAATGTAGTCAACCTCCGGCGCAGACACCAGATAGATTTTATCCGCCTCCGCGTCAAAGCAGATGCGGCAGTAGTCCTCCCCGGCGGAGGAATCCACCTGCAAAAAGTCCGCCACATCCAACGTGTCGGTGCTCCGCAGGCTGTCCCACAGGCCGGTGGGGTCACGGCGGAACAGGTCCAGCGTTTTCAGCCCCAGCGCATGATGCCGCAGCTCCAGCACGCCCTCGTCGGCGTTCAGATACCCGGCCACGGCCTCATCCGCCTCGGGGTCGGCGTAGAGCAGCACGCCCTTCTCGTCGGTGGGGTAGGTCGTTTTGGCCAAAAGGCCCGTCAGCAGCTGGTCACCGCCCAGCGCCCCGCCAAAGCCGAGCCGGTCCGCGTTGCAGGCAGCCGCGTCCGGCGCGTCGATCATCTCGGAGTAGTACGCACCCATCGGGTGGGTCAGGCAGACCGAGCCGATGACGCCGTTGGCCTGGCTCGTCGCGAACTCATAGACGTAGGTCACGACGCCGCTCCACGGGTCGATCTTCGTCTCGGTCAGGTTGGCGCTGCCGCGCACCGTGTTTTTGGTCGCGTTGACCTGCCCGGCCATCGCCGTGCCCACAACACCCGCGCCCGCCGGGGCAAACAACGTGGCCGGGTCGCTGCCCAGCGGCGTGTCGTACAGCAGCAGGCCGCCGTAAAACATCGTCACCAGATCCTTCGGGGCATTCGTGTACCCCTGGTCGCCGCGCCACAGCAGCATGGCCTTGTTCAGGCTGCCGCCGTAGCCGTTAAAAATGTCCGACACTGCGTTGGTGATAAGATTATCGCTCTCCACCACCTCCACCGCGCCGGTGTGCACATCGGTCAGTTCAATGCGCGTATGACCGTGCAGGGTCATTGCATCCGCTCCCTTCGTTTTATACATTGATGCTCCGTGCTTTTATTGCAATCGGCAGCAGTGTCTCCTCACATTCCAGCGTGCCGTCCCACGGCGTCTCGCTTGCCATGCCCTGCCCGGTCACGGTGGCCTTGATGCCGTAGGGCGCGATCTTCACCGTGCCGCCCGCGCAGACCAGCCGTACCGACAGCCGCGTGACCGTCCCGGCCTCCACCGACGCAAACGGGTAGAACAGCGCCAGCGTGTGTGCGCCCGTCTCCAGCCGCTGCCGCGGCGCAAAATTTTCCACCGGCACGTCGTTTATATAGTACCGCACGGTCAGCGTCAGTACCTTGCCGGTGTCGGGCGCTGCGTCCAGCAGCAGCTGCGCCAGGAACATAGCGCTCGTCTCCTCCACCGCCGTGAAGGCAATTGCCACGGCGGGCGTCTCCACGGTCTGCACCGCCAGCTCCGCCGGGTTCGTGAAGCTGTAATACACGATCCGCTTGCTCTCGGCGCTGTTCTGTAAGCGGCGCAGCGCTTTTTCCGTCGCGCCGTCCGTTGTGCCGCCTAAGTAAGGGTTGCGGCCCACGCCCTTTAAGGTCTGCCGCCCGCGGTAGCGCCAGACGAAATGCGTCACGAGCATCTCGGGCGCAGTGCCGTCCTCCATCGGCAGCGCCACGCGGTCCCCCGGCTCAAACGCCGGGTCGCCGGGCATCGTCACGGTGGCCGGGACGTAGTCCAGCCTTTGCAGCGCCGCAAACAGGTTGTCGGTGATCTGCTGCCGTGTGGCGGGCAGACCCTTTTCGGCCAGCGTCATGTTGGAAATGCGCATCGTCAGGCCGGTATCCTGGCTGCGGCCCGCGGCAAAGCTGCCGTCGTCGGTTTCGATGCTCAGCGCCGCGTAGTGGCAGGCAAAGTCCGAGACCGCCGCCTCGCTGCGCGCCGCTGCGGTCAGCGCGGCACAGGGCTTTTCGGCAAAGGTGCGCAGCACCAGCCGCCCCGCGCGGTCCGCCGCCGCAAAGCCGCCCACCAGCTGTGCCACGGCGGCGGCGCACTCCCGCCAGGTAGACAGGCCGTCCGCGCCGCTCAGCTGGCAGACGAGGGCAGCGTTCGGGTTCAGTGCGCCGATTTCGGCCTCGGTCTGGCCCAGCGTCAGCCCGCAGGCCGCCGCGATCTGCCCAAGCAACGCATAGGCCGTGCCCTGCATCGTCGTACCATCATATTTTTGCTGCAAGGCCAGAATGTTGTCATAGGCCTTGATGCTCACATACATCGCGCGCCGCTCGGCCTCGGCCACCGTGTAAACGCCAAGCGGCACGGTCTCCCACCGCCTGCCGGGCAGCTGCAGGCCGTAGTGCAGCACAAGCTTTGCGCCGTAAAACGCATGGCGGCTCAGGTCGGTGCGCAGGTTGAGCGCCGCCTGGCCGAGGTAGGCGCAGCCAAAGGCCAGTTCCTCCCCCGTGACGCACTGGTTGTCCAGCGTCAGCGACCCGCTCATGAGGTCTGCCGCGTCCAGATTCAGCACCGTGCCGTTTGTCAGCGTCAGCGTGCCCGTCACCCGGTCGGTCCGCGTCCGCGCGCGGATCGCGGTTTTGTAGGCATCCGATACGGAATAAATTGTCACTCACCTCGTTTCCACATCCAAGTAGGGGCGGGGCATGCCCCGCACGCAGCCATCCCATAGACGGCCTGTTGCGGTAAGGCCGCGGGCCGGACATGTCCGGCCCCTACCACCTGCATAATTTTGCATTAAAACTCGATCAGATTCACCGCCACCTCCCACACGGCCTGCCCGTCGCGGGCGGCCTTCAGGTCGGCGGTGCGGTCCCCGGCGTACATCTTCGCCGTGCGCACGCCGCCAAAAAAATACTGCACGGTCATGCTGTCCGGGGCTGTGGCGTTCAGCACCTTGGCGCAGTCCGCCGTCGAGAGCGCCGCCCAGCCGACGCTGATCTTTGCCACGCCGCCGCGCACCCTCTCCCGCACAAGAACGCCGTCCTCGGTGCGGCCCGTGCCGCTGCTGTCCAGATCGGAGAGCTGCACCTTGTACGCACTCGGCGCGGGCAGCGCCGTGCCGTCAATGTTCAGAATTTCCACGCTTCACCTCCCGCCGCTGCGCAGGGCGCGGCGATTCTGGCTGTTGGCGATAACGCTGTCCAGCAGCTCCTCGCCGATGTAAATGTTGATGGGCTGGCCGTCCGCGCTGCCCTGCCAGCCGGCCAGCGTCTCCGCCATGGCCTGCTTGATGGTCGCCAGCGGCGCTTCCACGTTCGTGCCGGTCGTCTGGTCACCGAGCATCGCCAAAAACTGCCGGTTCGGCGGGATGACCGCCCCCTGCGCCAGCGCCGGGACCGGCACCGACGCCGCGTAGCCCAGCACGGGCATCGCACTTTGGCTGCTGACCAGCTTGCCCGCGCCGCCCAGCACGCTGCCCGCCATGCTTTTGGCATGTCCAATGGCCGACAGCAGCCCGTTGATGGCCGCCGCAATGGCCGCGACCATGCCGCGCACAACGCCCAGCACCGTGGAGACCGCCGTCTGCACAATGGAGACGATGCGCCCCCACACGGTAGAGACCGTCGCGGCCATCGCAGCCCAGGCAGCGTCCCACTCGCCCCGCAGCACGGCGGTCAAAAAGTCGGCCATACCGCGCAGCACCGCCAGCGCAATCGTGATGCCGTCCGCAATGATGCCCGCCGCACCGGTCACCGCCGTGCCCAGCGCCGCAAACACCTGCACGGCCACGGGGGCCAGCGCCGTGATGAGCCACTGCACAAACGGGGCCAGCACGGTGTTCCACAGCGTCAGCAGCAGCGTTGTCACCGCGCCGAGGCACGCCGTCAGCTCGTTCCAGAGCGGCTGCAGGTGCGCGGTCCAGAGCGCACCCAGCAGGTCAAACAGCTGCACCAGCACAGGCTGCAGCACCTCGCTCCACAGCGCCGAAACGATGCCGACGACGTTCTGCCATCCCTGCGCAAGGCCGTCCAGAATCGGCTGGCCGTAGGCGGCCCACGCCTGTTCCATGCCCGCCCAAAGCCCCTGCCAGACCGTGTCCAGCAGCGCCAGCGCGGGCTGGACCACCGTAGAGAGCGCCGCGCAGAGCTGCTCCCATACGCCGGCTGCCGCCGCGGAAAGCCCCTGCCAAACCGTCTGCCACGCTGCGGCGAACGGCGCAAAAAATTCCTGCAGGTACGCCCAGAAATCCGCCCACGCACCGCGCAGGCTCTCCAGCACGCTCTGCCAGACTGCCGTCAGGCCGCTCAGGTCGCTGCCCGCTGTACCGCTGCGGCGTGCCGCGGTGCCGGTGGTGGATCTTGCGGCCTTCTCGGCCTTCGCCGCGGCCTCGGCGGCCTTTTGCTGCTTTTCCGGCGCCGCTGTTTTGTCCTCCGCCGGGGCGGACAGGCGGTTGATCTCGTCAAATTTTGCCAGACTGCGGGCCGATTTCACGCTCTGTGCCGCCGCAGCCCGCAGCGACACGCGCAGCTCGTCCACAACGCTGCGCGCCTGCTGCCCGGCGTCGCCCACGCTCCCCAGCGCCGCAGAAATTTTATCCAGCGCCGTGCGCAGGGATGCCGAGGGCTGCTTCAGCGTTGACAGCTCGTCAAAGGTTATCTCCTGCATTTCTCATCCCCCCAGCAATTCCAGCAGCCGCCTTCTCTCTGCCTGTTCCTCGGCGCTCTCCACGCCCCGCAGCTCCACCACGGCGCGGTGGGTGCGGTAATAGTCCAGCTCCCAGTTTTCCAGCCGCTTGCCGCGGCGCAGCTTATCGCGGATGGCCACCACCGTCGCAAAGCTCCCCTCGCCGATGGCATCGAACCACGCCAGAAAGCTCCACCAGTGCAGGTAGGGCAGCGTGCGCACATCCTGCCCCGCGGCCTTGCTGATGCCCGCGGCGATCAGCGGTGCGTCCTGCTGCCAGTCCATCAGCGCGGGGCCGGGGCGGGGCTGCTCGCGGCGGCCCGCCGCCAAAAACTCCGTCAAAAACTGCGTGGCATCAGGCCAAAGCGGCTGCGGCAGCGCGGCAAACTCCGGGTAGAACAGCCGCATGGCCACGTACCAGCGCTCGCTCTGGTCCAGCGCCGGGTCTGCCTGGCCGTTCAGCCAGCGCAGCAGCTCCAGCACGTCGCGGTAATCGCTGCGGATGGCATACCGCACGCCGCCCAGCTCCGCCTGCATCGGCAGTCCCCACGCCCCGGTCATACTGCGCCCCGCTCGGCGCGGGCTGCATCGGCCCGGGCTGCGGCGGCATCGGCGGCAGCGGTCAGGCGGCGCTCGGCGCCCTCGCGCAGGATCGGCGTCAGCGCCTCCAAAAGGTTCTGCACCACACGCTTGCCGTTGGCCCCGACGCCCGCCAGGTTCACCCCGCCCAGGATCGCATCAAAGTCGTTCTCCGCGCCAAAGATGCCGGTCAGCAGCTTCTTGATTTTGCCGTCGTACTCGTTCAGCAGGGCCAACCCCGCCGCGGCGCGCTGCTGCTCGTCGCCGTCCAGCGCCGCCAGCGCCTTTGTCAGCGCGGCGTCGTAGCCGTCAAGCTCTGCCCCCGCCGCAAAAAAGCGGTGGTAGAGGTTCGGGTCTGCCGGGTTAAAGCGCAGCACCCCGCGCCCGTTGACGCGGAATTCCTCCACGCCGGTATCAATGTTCAGCTCCATCGTACTCTCCTTTCTTCAAAGCCTTCCCCCTCGGGGGAAGGTGGCGCCGCAGCGCCGGATGAGGGGCAGCCTTCCGGCAGCCGCTCTTTTGCCTGTCACGCCTGCGTAAACTTCTTGGTTGCCGGGTCAAACGTGCCCTTCGTCTTGACGCCGGTGTAATGCACGTTGAACGGGATCTGGTAGCCGGTGGTGTCGCCGCCGTAGCTGACGACCTCGATGTAGCATTCCTCGCGCACTGCGGGGTATGCCCCCGCCGTATCCTTGTCCCAGAGCTTGACCTCGACGATGTCGGTTTTCAGGTCATCCAGCACCAGATCGCCGTCGATGATGGCCTGCAGACGCTCAAACAGCGGGTCGCCCGGCTCGGCATAGTAGGGGCTTACCTCGCCCTGCTTCTGGTAGCCGTTGATCGTAACCGTCGTCTCACCGACGATATTCGACTTTTTCTCCACGTTCGCGGTCAGCTCGGGGGAGTATTCCTCCAGATCGCTGCCCAGGCGGGTGTAGCTGGCGTCGCCGCTGCCAAAGGCGGCGTTCAGGTAGTGGGCCATGTACTTGCGTTCAATTTTCATGTAGTTTCCTCCGTATAAACTTGTGTGTATTCCGCTTGTAAACGCACGGTGTAGACCGCCGTGCCGCCTGCGTCGGCGCGCTCCATACGGCCCTGCTCGGCGCGCAGGACCTCGCGTCCCGCGTTGCCCAGCACCGGCCCGCGGCCTGCGGCGCTCTCCGCTGCCGCCCAGGTCTGCAGATCCAGCAGCCGCGCGGCGTTGTCGGCATCGGTGCGCGGCAGGCAGAGCCGCAGCGTGAACTCCGCCCGGCAGCGCTGTGTCACGCGGCCCAGCAGGTTTTCCCGCCGGTCCAGCACCGTGATGCCCCGGCACCACAGCCCCGCCGTGTACGGCGCAGGGCCAACGTCCCCCACCGTCAAAGAAAGCCCCTGCAGGGCAGGGGCCCGGGCCAGAAAGGCCGTCATTTTTGTAAGCATGGTTTGCCTCCTTCTCTAAAGCCTTCCCCGAGGGGCTGCGCTCGCAAGCTCGCCCCTCATCAGCCGCCTGCGGGCGGCAGCTTCTTCCCTGGGGGAGAAGCCCAAAAAATTCTCACCTCGTCAGGCTCCTCACGCCCGTTCCGCTTCCGTTCCACCAGGCACCGGCCTCGACATGGTGCGGTTTACCGCGCAGCCGCATCGGCAGCACGTACTGCACCAGTGCCGCACCCTCCACCGCCGCAGGCACAAAGCCCGGCCAGTCGGCCCAGGTCAGCGCCGGGCCCTCGCCGGGGAACAGCCTGTCCCCCGGTGCCAGCGTATAGTCCGCGCCGTACCGGGCCGTCGTCTCCGGGATGACCACCAGCAGCGCCGCGCCCCGGCGTGTGCCGCCTGCGTCGGGCAGCTCCCGGCGGCCCTGCTGCCAGCAGACGCCCCGCAGTACGGTGCGCACCACGGTCTGTGCCGCCGTGTCGGCGTGGTAGAGCGTCACGGTATCGCGGTACAGCTTATTCATGGGGCAGCCACCGCCCGATCCGCAGATAGTAGCCCGCCTCGTGGCGGAAATGCGCCGCCCTGTCTGCCAGCGTGCGGGAGCACAGCTCGGGCGGCGCGGTGTAGGTCTCGCTCACGCTGCCGACGCTCACCTTCGCAATGCCCCGGGCTTCGTCCTCCTGCGCGAACTCGTACATTGCGTCGGCCACAGCGCAGAGCGCCATGCTCTCGGCCAGCTCCGGGTCCAGCCCCTGGCGCGGTGCCACGGCGTACATCTCCCGCATACGGCGCAGCTCGTCCCCGGCGCGTCTGATGAAGCGGGGGAACTCCTTCTCCGGGATGTCCTCGCCCAGGTAATCCTCTACGTAAAAGGTATAATCCGGCACGCGCACGCCCCCTTACGCCTTGAACTTTGCCAGCACGACCTTAGCCTCATTGGACAGCACAGCGACGTAAAATTCGTCCGCCGTGATTTCGGTGGTGCGGGTCTTGGGCTTGCGCTCGGTCTCAATGTTGACCTCGCGCTTGCGGTAGATGGTCAGCGCCGGGATCTCGTCGTCGACCTCGGGGTCGGCCTCCAGCTTGACGATGGGGCAGGCGTAGACGCCTTCGGCCAACGGGACCTTCTTGCTGGGCACAAGGCGGCAGCCCGCGATCATGCCGATCTCGCCGGTCAGGCTGACGCCGGGCGTGTACTTGTCGGCGCTCAGGAAGTCGGGATTCTTGCGCAGCTGGGTGACCTGCTTGGGGTGGATGAACAGCACCTTGTCGGAGCAGCCCATCTCCTCCTCAAACAGGTCAACGGCATCGACGATGGCGTTGTAGCTGATCTGGGCCTGGCTGCCGTCGTAGATCAGGCTTGCGCCCTGCAAAGCGTCCATGCAGTCATTGTCGACCTTGGCGGCAATGGCCTGCGCCAGCTGGGTGTTGGCCTCGCCCACCGGGTTGCCGTAGCCGGACAGTACGGCCTCGTCGGTCAGGCCGATGCCCTTCATGGCCTTTTTGATGGTGGCCTTGCGGGTGGAGGTCGTCATCTTCTCAATGGCGACCTCGCCGCCCTCGGCCACGTCGGAGGCGTCGCCGATGTAGGTGTAGGCAGGCACGGTGATGGTATCGCCGGGCACGCCCTGCAGCGTATCGTCAATTTTGGCAAACGGTGCCACGCGCAGCTTCTTCGGGATGCGCGCGGACACCATATCCCCCATAACCTCAGGGTCGATCAGTTCGGACAGCTTCGTGATGAAATCAGACATATAGTTTCTCCTTTTTATGTGTTTTTACTTTTGTACGGTAGTGGCTGCTTTCTTGCCTCCCTCTGCGAGACAGACTCTCCCGGGACGGGGGAGGTGGCGCGCAGCGCCAGAGGGGGCCAAGAGGGTGTCCCTCACTTCCTCAACTCTTTATAAACCTCCGGGTTCTCCTTCTTCAGCGCCAGTCTCTCCCGGTACCCCATCCGCGCAAAGGCGTCGCGGTCCAGCGCTACCGGCACGCTGCCGGTCCCCGCGGCATAGGGCGCGGGGGTCTGCATCGGCTTGTTCTGCTCGTTCTCCATTGTATTTCACCTCACTTTCTGCAGCATCGTAGGGCGGGGTGACCTCACCCCCGCCGCACTGCACGGCAGGCTCATTGCGCCCGCCCTGCATCGCCCATAAACCGGCGGCGAATCTCTGCCAGCTCCGCCTCGGTCTCATGCGGCAGATCAAAATACCACGCCAGCGCCAGCTCGGGGCGCAGAAGCCCCGCGTCCACCAGCTCACGCTGCTCGGCCCAGATACGCGCACGGTCATACAAAACACCGTCGCCCCAGTCGATAGCCGGGGCTGCGGTCTGCGGCAGACCGTCCAGCCCGTACACCGCGCCCAGCGCACTGCACAGCGCCATGGCCTGCTGCACCGCATCCGTCCACGCGCTCTGCAGGTCGCGGATCGTCAGGTCGTAGTCCACCGACGTTGCGGTGATCTCCGTCGCCGTGCGCGGCTCGGCGGGGGTCTCGACCTCGCTCAGAATGCCGCGGCGCAGGCCCAGCAGGCTCTCACACCCGCGCAGAAGATCCTGCTTGCGGGCCAGATAGCTGCCCTCCCGCAATGTCGGGCTGTAGACCGTCACGCCGACATTGGCCGGGTCGTCCGGCAGGCCGACAAACAGATCGTCCTGCAGCGCACGGCGGCCCTGGGCATCGGGGCGCAGCAGATCCTCCGACGCAAAAACGCGGGACGCACCGTTCGCAAATTCGGCGTTCAGCTGCTCCTCGCAGCGGGCCAGTGCATGCAGCAGACCCGCCGCCGGGGCGTAGATGCTGACCGCGTCGGTGCTGCCGTCCACACAGTTCATCAGCGGCGTTTTCAGTACGGCCAGCCCGACGCCCTGCACCCCCGGCAGCACAAGCTGCGGGACCAGCTCCGCACAAGCGGGCAGTGTGGCCAGCGGCACACAGCGGCCCAATGTCTGGCCGTTCAGCTCAAACAGCCGCGTTTCGATGGTCAGGCCGTCCGCGCCCGCGGTGCGGCGCTCCAAAAGAGCGTACTGCCGCCCATCGACGCTGTGCCGCTCCATCGTGCCGACGGCCAGAAGGCTGCCGTGGGCGTCGCGGGCCAGCGGCACGTAACAGTCGCGCCGGATGGCCGCAAAGTCGAACGCCCCGTCCCGCGGCACCGGTTTCAGCAGACACTCTCCGCCCACCAGCGCGTACTGCATTGCGGTCTTAGCCGCCGCATTCAGCGCCGACAGGCTGCGGCGCAGCGGGTCCGGTGCCTCGGGCGGCAGGCGGGTCTCGTACTCGGCAAAGACCGTGCGGCAGAGCTTGCCGACGATCAGCGCCGCCATACGGGGCGCGGTATCCTCACCCGCGCGCGGCACACCGTAGTACAGATCAAACCATTCCCGCACCGCCGCCCGCATTTTGACAGATGTAACGTCACTTTTTCCAAATGCCTGTTCCAAATAGGATTGCAAATCATCCTCTCCTTTCTTCATTGCCACGCGGTAGGGGCCGGGCACGCCCGGCCCGCGGCCTTCCCGCAGACTTTCGTTTTCGCCAGGCTGCGGGCCGCACATGTGCGGCCCCTACATGCGCAGCACATTTTAGCTTCCTCTCCTTCTCCACACCCCCTCCACCGCGTACCGCACCGCGTCAATGTGGTGGTTGTTCACGTCGGGGTAGCCCGGCAGCACCTCGCCCGTCCGCGGGTCGCGCTCGTACTCGTACTCACTGAACTCCGCCGCCGTGGCCGGGCAGCGCACCGGGTCAACAATGATCGCCGCCAGCCCCTGCAGCCACTTCATGCTCTCGCGCACGCTGCCGGGGCCCTTCTGGGCCGCGCGGCAGGGCAGCCCGGCGGCGCGGTAGTCGGCGCAGGATTTCGGCTCGGCGGCATCCGCCGTCAGCGGGCCGTCCGTGCCCGCGCCGCGCGCCAGCAAAAGCTCTGCCGTCTCGCGGTTCGGCGTGCGGCTGCGCGTCAGTTCGTCAAAAATCACCAGCACCCGCCGCGCCGCATCGTAGGCCGCGGCGTTGTAGGCCCAGGGGTCGGGGTACCAGCCCCAGTCCACGCCGTAGTAGACGCGGTCATACCGTTCCAGCTCGTCGTCCGGCACGGCCCGCAGCTGCAAATTGGCAAACACCGCCGCGCCGCTGCCCACGACCTCGCCGCCGTACTCATGGCGGAACGCCGCCGGGTTCGTCCGCTGCAGGTGCTCGGCGTCGACCCAGAACCGCTCGCCCAGCATGGCCCGCGGCAGATCGCGGTAGGTCGAATGGTGCACCATACCAAGCAAATCCGAACGTACTTCTTTTCGAAGGTGCGTTCGGATTTGTTTTTTATCTGCAGTCTATGAATATGAAATAGAAAGAGCCTTGCAGCGGGAAATTTCTCGCTGCAAGGCTTTTGCTGTTTCAGAAAGCATTCTGTATTTACGAAAAGCTGGATCTGTCCAGAAAATGATTATTACGCCACTCCACCACGAAGGTGGCTCCGCCTCCGGGCGTGTCCCGTACACGCAGGATCGCTCCGTGCAAGGAGGCAATTTGACTGGCAACGGCCAAGCCAAGGCCGAAATGCGTTTTGTCGGTCCGACTGCGGTCTCCTCGGGCAAACCGATCAAAGATACGGTGTTTTTCTGCGTCGGGGACCCCGGGGCCGTGATCCACTACTGCGATGTGCAGACCACCGGAAGGCGGCAGCTCCGCAAGAATTTCCACGGGAGTGCCAGCAGGGGAATACTCAAATGCGTTGTTTAACAAGACGGCGAACAGCTGCTCCAGCCGTTGTGCATCTGCGTGCAGGGCGGGCAAGGGATTGTCTGGCAGGTGGAGCGTGAGGGAGTGGCCGTGGTCACGCGCTACCGGGACAAATCTTTCATAGAGTTCCACCAAAAAAGTGTCCGTATTGATTTGGGCCAGGGAGGTACGCAGTACCCCTGCATCACCGCCGGCCAAAATCAGCAAATCCTCTGTCAGACGGGAAAGCCTGTCCACCTCCGATGCGGCATGGCTTAAAAATTGAGGAGCCAGATGGGCTGTTTCGGGAGCCTGCGCCGCTTGCAGACTTGCCTTCAGCACAGTCAGTGGGCTGCGCAGTTCATGGCCCGCAGCTGCTACAAATTCCCGCTGTTTCTGCATTGCCTGGGCGGTTGGGCGCAGGGCACGATCCACCATCCAATGGGAGAGAAATGCCAGTATCAAGGCACCCGCAGCCCACAGGGCTGTATATTGCCAGACCATGGCCCAAAGGCGGTCATGCAAGGGGCCCATATCCCGGATAATGTACAGAAGAACCGCACTTGACATCTGTTCACTGGGCAACAGCATTGCGGTACAGGTGTAGGAGCCGCTGAGTTGTGCGCCGTTCAAGGAAAAGTTTACCTTTTGCCGGTGCAGTATGTCCGGATTCAGCCCGGCAGAGACTGCCTGTTCTCTGGCCAGCGCCACCAGTGTGGTGCGCGCATCGGCAGGTGTCCACCCACCGGAGAATACAAGGGGGTGACCATTGTCCTCCATATACAGAACCAAGCGGCCAGCGGCTTCCTGACTCGCCAGCCAACTGTCACGAACCAGATTGTTCTCGGTTACAGCATCTTCAATTGCCGAGACGGTATTGGCAAACACGAGGTCCGCTCCGGAAACTGCTTCGATTTGGGCCATGCGGCAGGTCGCCGTCAGCGCTGCCGCCAGCACAGCAGCGGTGAGTATACTGAACAGAATTGTCAGGCGGCGTCGGAGGTGTTTAAGCATGAGCGTTTTCCTCACCATCAGGCAAAAAGCGGTAGCCTGCGCCTCGTACCGTCCGTAAGACTGCCCGGCTGCCGACGGCAGTCAGACGCCGCCGGATGAAACGGATATAACTATCCAGACTGCAATCCTCAATCTCGGCCGCCGATCCCCACACGCTGCCCAACAGGACTGCCCTTGCCCGAAGCAGGCCGGGCGCACGACAAAATGCCGCCAGCAGGTCACATTCCCGGCGGCTGAGCGTCACAGTGGAGGAAGGCCCCGTCAAGGTCAGCTGGGAGGTATCCAGGACAAGATCGCCGCAGGCAATCCGGTGGGCCGCCTCATTCAGATCCGCCGGCCGGCGGACCAGTGCCCGCAGCCGGGCCAGCAGTTCACGGGTATCAAAAGGTTTTGTCAGATAGTCATCGGCACCTGCATCCAGACCGTCCACACGGTCACCGATCTGCCCCAAAGCAGTGAGCATAAGAACGGGGATGGATATGCCGTCGGCCCGGGCACTTTTGAGCAGCGTAAGGCCGTCCAATTCTGGCAGCATCCTGTCCAGGATGCAGGCATCATAGTATCCGGTTTTGAGAAGATGCAAACCATCGGCACCTGTATGGCAGCAATCGGAGGCGAATCCTGCTGCCTGTAATGTGGGCTGTAAAACTTGGCAAAGCGCCTTGTCGTCTTCAATCAGTAAGATTCGCATGGGTATTTCCTTCCCGCCATAACCGTCGTTTCTATCAATCCAGTATACCTCTATTATATGAACATTCTTAGTCTACACAGCCAGTCTGAAAAAAACCTGAAAACACTTTTCAGGTTTTTTCCAGATTGTTTTGCTACAATGCCGGTATTCCAAAATCCACACAATTGTCGGGAGGCAACCATGAAATCTGTACATACGATTCTATCCTCGCTTCTGGCAGGCATGATGATGTTTTCTCTTGCCGCCTGCACCGCATCCGGCACAGGTGCATCCGGCTCCGATTCCAGCGCCGTCCAGACGGACGCGGTCCCCCAGGGACGCTGGGTGGAACGGCAGGCTGACGGAATTTCCTCCGGATTGGTACTCGGCGCGGCGCCTGCCGCACTGGCAGATGGCAGTCTTGTACTGTATGCCCGGGATGAGAGTACCGATATGCCGGTCACTGTCCGTCTCACCTCCACGGATAATGGTGCCAGCTGGCAGTCTGAGACTCTGGACTGGGCCGAAAAAACAGGCACGCTGGCACGCTGGGCTGCCCGCCAGGACGGCACCGTGGCGTTTACAACCACCGACTCCACCCTGTGGGTCGTACAATCGGACGGCAACCCGGTTCAGCTGGACCTGGGCGTGGACGGGGGGAATTTCTATCTCAACCAGATGGGGTTCCTGCCCGATGGCACCCTGGTGGCTGTCCCGTCAGGCGGACCGGGTGTTTCTCTGCCGGGAAATATTCTGTCTTATGATGTGGATGCCCAAAAGGTAAAAAGCTGGGTACAGGTAAGCAGCGGGAACCAGAGCTGGATGGGGGCGGGAGCCGATGCATCCGGTGAAAACTACTATTTCGGCGACAATGACATTGCAGGGATCCTGCCGGCCGGTGATGAAAACGGTTCGTTCCTCTATTATTTCTCTTCCAACGGAGATCTTTGCCGGGCGGATCAGGACGGCACCACCCAGACGGTGCAGACAGGATTTCTGTCGGACCCGTACAGCGCCCAGGCTGCCATGGGAACGGATGGCTCCATCTGTTATGCCGACAGGACCGGCATCTACCGGCAGGCACAGGGAGGCAGCCTGCGTGAGCAGGTGGTGGACGGCACCGGCACGGCGCTGTCTCTTTCCAGCAATTACATTTCTCAGCTGTGCTGCGCCCCGGACGGCAGCTATCTGGCCATTGTCAGTGACGGCTCCATGCAGACAAAGCTGTACCGGTATTCCTTTGATCCGACGCTCTCGGCCCCGGCCAACACGCTGAAAGTCTGGAGCCTGGAAGAAAATGCTACCGTCCGTGCTGCGATACAAACCTTTACCCAGCAAAATCCCGATTGTGCAGTAGAGTATGAAGTGGCCCTGCAGGAAGGCGCCGGACTGACGAAAGACGATGCCCTGCGGACGCTGAACACCGAGCTTCTGGCGGGGGAAGGCCCGGATCTGTTGATTCTGGATGGTGCGGATCTGGAATCTTTCTCCGGCAGTGGCTTGCTGTTGGATCTGTCCGGGATGGTGGATACGGGCAGTCTCTATGATTTTGTGACCGATCGTTATACCGATGCGGACGGAAAACTCTTTACGCTGCCCGCTCGCTTTACGGTTCCGGTCATGCATGGCGCAGCCGGCACACTGGATGGCGTCTCCACCCTGGACGATGTGGCGGCCTTGGTACAGCAATATGCACCGCGCCCGGCGGAAGCAAGCTGGGCACCGCTGGACGAGTCCCAGCGGTATGCCCTGGGCTTTGACAGCGTGGACAGCCTGGTGCAGTTCGCCCTGCAGACCTCCCAGCCCGCGCTGTTCACGGCGGACGGCCTGGATGAAGCGAAGCTGCGCGATCTGATGGCGTTCCTCCAGACGGTGGGAGAGGATTACAACATGGCGGACTACCCCGAGCAGGATACCATGAGCGGTACGGCAGGTAATTTCGGTGGTCTGGATACCATCGTCTGGTACGCGGGAATGTCGGAATATGCCCAGACATCCCGGGCTGTATTCGGCTACGGCAGCATGACGACCCCCTCCTGGCTGGGGGCCACCGACTCGGAACAGCGTGCTTCCGGACAGACCATTCTGCAGCCGGGACTTTGCCAGGGCGTCTACCTGCCTTCCTGCTTTGCGGCGGTTTCCGCCAACAGCGATCAGACGGACTATGCGGGGGCCTTCCTGAAAGCCTTGTTCAGTGACGAGGTGCAGGGCAGTTTCCAGGAGGACGGCATGCCGGTGACGAAGGCAGGCATGCAGATCTCACTGGATCGCAATATGCCGGCCATGCAGGATAACGGTTATACCGGCGGCTTTGAAGAGCTGCTGGCGCAGCTTTCCACCCCTGTGGTGGTGGACGAAGCCCTGCAGGACAGCCTGATTGCCCACACCAAGGCGCTGCTGTCCGGCAGTGAAACGATGGATCAGGCGGTGGAAGGCGTAGTCGGTGATCTATCGCTGCGGTTTGCAGAACAGGGATAAGCCATGAAAAAATCTGCGAGCAATCTCCCCGCCTTGCCGCCCCACAGGCATACATGGCGGCATACCATACCCAGATCCCGCCGCAATTCAGATGGCCCGGCCGCTATTTTGTTCCTGCTGCCCAGCCTTCTGGGGACCGCAGCCTTTATGTTGGTCCCCTTTGCAGAAACGGTCCGCCGCAGCTTTTGCGATGCATTGGGAAAAAGGTTTGTGGGGCTTGCCAATTATCAGTCGGTGCTGGAAAACACAGCCTTTCAACTGGCAGCCCGCAATACGGTACGGTTTCTCTGCACCTGTGTGCCGATCCTCCTGTTGTGCAGCCTGTTTCTGGCCCTGGGCGTGCAGGCGGTGGCCAGGCAACGGAATGGCAGGGATACCCGGCGCGGCAAAGTGTTCCGCACCAGTTTCCTCCTTCCCATGGCGATCCCCGTGGCAAGCATTGTGATTTTGTGGAAGGTATTGTTTGCCAAAAATGGTCTGGTGAATGGGCTGATTTGCTCTTTGGGAGGGCACGCAGTGGATTTTATGGGCACGGAGGCTGCCTTTTGGGTATTGGTGTTCACCTACGTCTGGAAAAATGCCGGTTATGACATGATCCTTTGGCTGGCAGGACTGGACGGGATTTCCGCTGACCTGTATGAAGCTGCTTCCGTGGACGGTGCCAATGCCTGGCAGAAGTTTTTTTACATCACACTGCCCAACTTGCTGCCCACCTTGACTTTGGTAAGTGTGCTGAGTCTGCTCAACAGTTTCAAAGCCTTCCGCGAGGCTTTCCTGGTGGGAGGAAACTACCCCCACGAAAGTATGTATCTGTTGCAGCATCTGTTCAACAACTGGTTTCTGTCCCTGGATCTGCCCCGCCTGACCGCGGCCGCTGTGCTCATGGCGCTGGCCCTTTCCGGCCTGATCCTGGCCTTGCAGCGGATCTGGACCCGGGACAAATAATTCCCTAAAGGAGGATTGGTTATGAAGGAATTTTCTGTTTTTGTGATTACTGCAGCTGCCTGCGTATTCTTTCTGACTGGCTGTGGGGCTGCTTCCGACAGCACCTCTTCTGTGGAGCCGGATACGCCTCACACAGAGAGCACGGCTCAACCGACGGCCACGCCAATCATCACCCCGGCACCGGATGCGGAATCCTCCGAGGCTGTGGAAAAATCCCTTTTTGACCCTGCGTCGGCAGATTACACCGGGTCTGTGGTGGAGATGACGGATACAGGCTTTACTCTTTCTCCGACGGTTGTCCAGCGCCAGGGTGCGGATGCCAGCGCAGCGGTTATGGCTGAAGCAGGAGCCTCCTCCTCCTGGTTTTCCGTGATGTGTACCGATGATACCCGGTATATTGCCATTTATGCAGACGGAAATGGCAGTTCCAGTCAGGCGGAAGGCTCCGCCGATATGGTGCAGGCAAAGGCCTTTGTGTATATCACCGGCATCAATACGGACAGCGGTTTCACGGCGGATACCGTTGCCATTCTGAACCCGTGAAACCCGCAGTGACCCGTGCGCTGCTCACGGTTTCGCTGGGATGGATGGCCTTGAGCGTTTGGTGGCCGCTGTGGTTTCTCTTCTTTGGGGCACTGACCCCGGCGGATGAACTGGCGGCTACCATCGGCCCGGCTTTGAGCGACGGCGCAGCCGAGGCGGTGCGGTGGAAACTTCTGCCCAGTTGGCCTACCCTGCAGCCTTTGGTTGAATTGCTCCTGGATACGCCTCAGTTTTTTTCCATGTTCTGGAATAGCTGCATCCAGGTGTTTCCCCAGCTCCTGGGGCAGCTCATCTTCTGTACCCCTGCGGCCTGGGCCTTGTCCCGGTTACGGTTTCGTGGCCGCCGGATTTGTATGAACCTGTACATGATCCTGATGCTGCTGCCTTTTCAGGTTACGATGGTACCCAACTATCTGGTACTCAATAAGCTGGGGCTGCTGGATACGCACTGGGCTTTGATTCTGCCTGGCTGCTTTTCCGCCTTTACAGTATTCATTATGGCACGAGGATTCGACGCAGTTCCCATGGTTTTGCTGGAGGCTGCGGCTTTGGATGGTGCCGGCCCGTTTCGTACATTCTGGCACGTCGGACTGCCTTTGGGAATGCCAGGCATACTTTCCGCGATGGTTCTGGCATTTCTGGAAGGGTGGAACGCCATCGAGCAGCCCATGACATTTTTGAAAGATCCGTCCCGATGGCCGCTGTCCCTCTATCTGGCCTCTTTCAACGATGCCAATGGTCAGACGTTGGCCACCGCCATGGCAGCTAGCCTTATTATGTTGGCACCTGCTGTACTGATTTTCCGCTTTGGGCAACAATACCTGGAACTGGGAATTCAGGCAAGCGGCTTAAAAGAATAATACAAGGATTGCAAGGACATATTTCCATGAAGTTTCGATTTCCGCTCTATCGTATTCGCACCGCGTTCGACGCGTGGAAGAACAGCGATCCCAAGCAAGCTGAGCGCCTCGGTACGGTAGTTAAATTCTTTGCCGTTATGCTCATCCTTACGCTTACAGCTCGGGGAATCGCCGGAGCCAGTATGCCCAGAGTGACTTTGGGACAGGCAAGCGCAGGCTCGATCACCCAAAGCAGTACGGCATCAGGAACCATTTCTGTGCAGGGAGGTACACCTCTTACTGCCCCGGAAGGTTTGTTGGTGGCACAGGTAACGGCTACAACAGGGCAGGCCCTTTCAAAAGGAGATGCCATTGCCCGATTTGATGAGGTCTCCCTGGAGCAGGCATTGGCAACCAAACAGGCCCAAGTAAAACAGCTGGAAGTCTCCGCCATGCAACTCTCCGATCCGGACAAAGCAGATAGTTTTGCACTCCAGCAAGCCCAACAGCAACTGGAACGAGCCTATTCCGATGCACAGAAAACATGGCAGGACGGTGAAGATGCGATTGAAAAAGCGCGGCAACAGCGGGATGCGGCCCAAAATGCACTGAATGCCCTGCAGAACCAGCCTGTTGCTACTCCCGAAAGTGCAGAGGCGGAGCGGCAACAGAAAATTGCAGAAGCCAAAGCCGCGCTGGATGCTGCCGAATCGGCCCTTGCCGCGGCACAAAAAAATGCTGAAGACGCCAACGAGGCAGCAACAGACACTGCCCAAAGTTATGAGGATGCCCGCAACAGCGCTGCACATACGTATAGCCAGTCCGCGGAGGACGTTGCCAAGACAAATGAGGCAAATCAGGCACAGGCTACGGTGACGCAAGCACAACTGGATATTGCACGCGCGGAATTATCGGCCCTGCAGTCATTGAAAGCGGCGGATTGTGTTCTTTCCGCTCCTGAAGATGGAACACTTACCCAACTGAATCTTGAGGCAGGGCAAAACAGTACGTCCGTGGCAGGGCTTCTTGCGGATCGGAACGCTGCCAGTGTACTGACCTTTTCTTTGGAACAGGCGTCGGCCCGCCTTGCCACGGTGGGAACACAGATCACTGTGAAGCAAGGAAGCCAGTCTATGCAGACAACCATTACGGCTTTGTCCGATCCATCGGAAGAGGGAAGTATACAAATTACCGCTATGTTACACTCCGGCGATTGGAAGGCGGGAAGTGCCACGGTGGAAATCAAACTGAACGCAGGACAGTACGAACAATGCCTGCCGGCCACCGCCATTCAAACAGACAGCTCTGGTATGTTTGTCTACCTGGTGGAAGAGAGAGCCACGCTGTTGGGTATACAGAATGTACTGATTCGTCTGCCGGTAACAGTGGAGGCACAGGGCGATGGCATGGCTGCTGTTTCCGGCAGCATCAGCGGACAGGTGGTCACCGGTGCGGACAAACCGCTCTCGGAAGGTTCCTGGGTTCGGGTGGCATCATGAAAAAATGGATATTCACGATATTGGGGTGGGCGTTGATCGCATTCGCAGTTGGGGGACTGTTTACTTTAGCGGCAAATCTTCCCGCAAAGGGATATGAGCTGCGGTTTAAAGAGCCGGTCTCTGTCTTACAAGCTAACTCACTCAGCAAGGCAGCAGAATATCTCGGCCTCAATCTCGCACTCTGGAAAGAAGATTCAGAAACAGTTACAACGGATTTGGAACGAAGTTCTGCGGCACAATGCATTTCTGTGTATGGCAGCCCGACCCTCTGCTTCCCGGCGGCCTGTCTGTACGGGAGCGCACCGGGGGCAGGCCAGTGGGATGGATGTGCGGTCAGTGCCGGTCTGGCCGATGCACTTTTTGGAAGTCGTGAAGTGACAGGATTGGAGCTGATGGTGAAGGGAGAAAAACGTCGTGTCACCGGTGTGGTGGAAGGAAAAGAATGTTTTCTGATATGCCCGGATGTGACTGCTTCGGATGCTGGATATACAGCCGCCTCCCTGGAAATCGAGAACGGAAACAACCCCCGTGGAACAATACAGAATCTTCTGCAAAGTGCCGGACTTTCGGAAAACGGCACAGAGCTGCTGCCAACTGGCACATTGCGTCAGATCATAAATTCTGTCGCATGGATACCATTGGCGATTGCTGCACTGCTCTTCCTGCATCAGCTGTGGAGGCTGGCCCCTCTTGGAAAGATGGGGCGTCAGGTGGCCGCATTCGCGCTGCTTCTGATGGCAGCACTGGCACTGCCGGATCTCTTGGCCGCTTTGCCTCGCTGGCTGGTTCCCAGCCGATGGTCGGATATGAATTTCTGGATGGACTTGGGCAATCTTGCCAAGCAAAGCCTGATGGCATTTGGATCCTTGACAAATTCGGTTCGGGATCAACTGCTCGGCACCCAAATACTTGCGTTCGGCGGTTGCCTGCTGGGGCTGTTGGCAGGGGCGCTGCTGCTGGGACTGAAAAATTGCATTGAAAACCGTTGCCATCATCCGTAAAAGGAGAAACTTTGATTCTCCAACAAAGAGAGACATTATAGTTCGCTGCGAATAACCTTTTCGAACTCCTCCCAACTTATCTCTCCCAACTGGTACTTACTCAGCGCCATCTGAGCCTGTTTGCGCCAGGCGTTGTAGTCGTCCCGCATTTTCTGGTTGCCGGGGGCACGAGAGCAGCGCATCTGGTAGCGGTTGCGCATCTTGTTGTAGAGTTCCTTGGCTTTGTTGGCCTTCAGCTCCTCAGCATAGGCCAGCTTGGCGGCAATGTCTTTGCAGGTGGCGCCGGTTTCCGGGTCCAGCACCCGCTCACAATACTTGGCGCGGCTGGAGAAGGGAACAAACAGCCGGTGGCAGCTTTCACAGACGGCAACCGGCAGGTTCTGGGCGCACATCTGTACGAATTCCAAAAAGAGTAACGCAGGCAGCGTATCGCTTGCGTAGAACGTGGCGGCAGAAATGCCGCCTTTTTTGTTGTCTGTGGACCGTTTGTACCGGGTCTGGATATGGATGTCGTCCTCCAGCTTGTGGTATTTCTGGTAGGTCGAATCGCCATTTTCCGCCAGTTCCACCAGCAGCTCCGAAGGGCGCTGACCATGCTCTGTTCTGGGGCGGCCGTCCTCGTCCACCAGCGTAGCCTCAATCAGCTGGCGCAGATCGGTTTTTCCGTCCACCAACTGCTGCAGCAGGGACACAAAGGATTCCAATACCGACAGCGCCGTCCGGCACAGAGAGGCCTCCCCGGTATCACGCTGGATAAAGACATTCATCTGGTCTGTGTACTCCGGAAAGTTCCGGCAGAACCCTTCCATGATGTCGCTGGTTATGGCCAATTCGCCGAGGTGGGACATTCTGGTGCGCAATTCATCAAATGTATACGAACTGTCGTTTTTTCCGGTCTGTATAAATTGCCACAGGCTATGTTGGGTCGCTTTCAGTTCCCGTTCATTGCGACGGAAGTTGGCAAGCGTGTAGCCCTCTACAAGATCAAACAGGGCCGGGGAAACCTGCCGCACAGCGGCGGCAAAATCATGGTAAAAGGAAGCCACCTGGTAATACACACAGGTGTCAGGGGAGGCCAGGCTCTGCTGCATGGTCTGATCTTCCGGAAATTTTACGCCCCGGAATTTCTCCAGCAATGCGCAGCCCCGTTCCAGATAGGGGGCGGCATCCAGATCCAGCACACCAAATACCAGGGACCCCAGCGGATATGTATGCTGGGGCGTGTCGTAGCCCTGGATATATTCGGTGCGGCCTTCAAAGAAAAGGTACGTCTGGTAGTTCAAAATTCTTCACCATCCTGTGTTGGAGCATAGTGGGCGTAAAATGGCTCTGTGTTTTTCTGTGTTTCAGGAACAGCCGGAAAAGTGTGTGAATCATCCAACATGAAAGCAGTCTAACACATCTTGAAACTGACTGCAAGACGTTGTATGCTGTATGTGTCGGAAGAACCTATGACGAAATCATCGAACATTTCTCGAGGACAAAAACAACCGGAAAAGAGGGATGCCAGAAGCCAAAGTCCGCCACCAACCCATAACCCAAGGAGGTGCCATCTGAATCATGAACTCGTTCCCGCAGAGGAAAACCTGAACCGCATCGATAGTTTTCTGATGATCCCGTCCAGCCTTCTGTCGGAGCAACCCTACCGGGAACTTCCCGGCGAAAGCAAGCTGCTGTACGGCCATTTGTTGGGGCTGCTGCGGCTGTCGGCCCAGGATACCACCGGGCACTGGAAAGCCAACGGTAGGCCCTGTGTGAGCCTTTCACGGGCCAGTGCCGGGAGGCTTCTGCACTGCCAGCGGGAGAAAGCAGCCGGATTGTTTGCCGCCCTGGAACGATGCGGGTTGCTGGAGTCGGTGCCGGGACAATCAAACGGAAAGGCCCGGCGGTATTATCTCAATCTGCCCCGGCCCAAGGAACCCAACGAGCTGTGACTACCCGTCGGAGAATCCGGCACGACCTGTAGGAAAAACGGACAGGCATTTGACGGATTTGCCGACACTGACCCGTCGGAAAAACCGACACGATAAAGATAGAATGATATATCTAACTAAAAGAGAAATAGAGAAAGAATTCCACACCCCGCGTTTTGCAAAAGGTGGACGGAGGCTGTGGTGTCTGGCTTCCAGAGGCAACCACAGACGTAGTAACCGCTACGACGGCAACTCAACTGGGAGGATGGCACAGTGGTTTTGGTTGGCAGCCATATCCCAATCCCTCCCGCCGCAGCGGGCCCACTGGCACTTTGCCGGCAACGCCGGAAAGTGTCATAGTGGGTCAGATGCTTTGCAAAGCATCTGCGTACCCCATCCGCAGCAGAACCGTACCCAGGAAAGGAGTCGCTTATCAGCAAAATCCATCGGACCGTGGTGCGCAATGAGCGCTACCGTAAAAATGCCATCTCGGTGCGGGAACGGCACAACGAACGCAAGAACGAAGTGTACTCCAACCCGGATGTGCTGCTGGAATACAGCCACAACAATGTGACCTTCAAGGCCTGCGAGGCAGCTACTTACGCCCAGCAATTTGACCGGATGGTGGAAGAAGGCGTCGTTTCCACCCGAGGTCTGAAACCGGATGCCTACGTCTTTGATGAGCTGGTGTTTGATGTGAACACCGATTACTTCGAGACCCACGGCGGCTATGAGTACGCCAAGCAATTCTACGCCGAGGTGTACGAGCTGGCCAAGGAAATTGCTGGCGGGGAACAGTACATCATCTCGGCGGTCATGCACGCCGACGAGCGCAACCGGGAAGCCAGTGACCGGCTGGGAAGGGATGTGTTCCACTATCACCTCCACGTTGTCTATCTGCCGGTGGTGGAAAAGCAGATCAGATGGTCCAAACGGTGTAAGGACCCGGCGCTGCGTGGCACCGTGCGGGAAACGATCATGCAGGTCAGCCACAGCAAAAAGTGGCCGATGGTCCCCATGACCGACGAGCAGGGACAGCCTGTGCTAAAAAAGAATGGGAAGCCCCGGTTGGTGAGTTCCTACAGCCTGCTGCAAACGCAATTCTTCGAGCACATGCGGCAGGCGGGCTTCACCGACTTTGAGCGCGGTGTACAGGGCAGCGATGCCGAACACCTGGAGGTGCTGGAGTATAAGGTCCAGAAGGACCGCCAGACAGTGGCAGAACTGTCTGACCAGAAAAAACAACTGCAAGGCCAGCGGAAGGAGCTTATCTTCCAGGTGAAGAACATTTCCGGCTCAATCCGCGATGTGGCGGACATCGAGCAGCGGGCCAAAACCAAAGGAGTGCTGGAAAAGCGGGTGGAACTGCCGGTGCAGGATTTTCAGAAGCTATGTGAGTTGGCAAAAGCCAGCGGCAAGCTGCAGGCGGAAAATCGCGGTCTGCGGATGCAGCTGCAGCAAAGTACGGTGAGGGAACAGGAACTGCGCCAGCGCCTCCACCGTTGTGAGGAACAGCTGGATGCGGTGCTCAACGACACCCGGCCATATCGGGAAGCTATGCGGGTGGCACCGGAGCAGATGCAGGCATTTGTGCTGGGCATCTGCCGCCGTCAACAGGAAGAAAACGGGCTGAACCGTCAGCAGCGCCGCCAGCGGGCCAAGGGCCAAGACAGATGACAGAACACATCATAAGGCAGCAGGGGGCAGCCCTGCAGAAAGGAGCCGCTACGGAAGATCGGCAGAAGAAGAAAACCACACAGGCAGCGGCGTCCGCCAAGTACCGGGAGGATGGTGTGCCCCAGCAGGAGTTGGAACGGTTTGCCCGGTTTCTGCTGCCCAAGATCCAGACATTTTACCAGTCGGAAGAGGGACAACGGCTGTTTGAGGAGTGGAAGGAAAAAAGCCGGTAAGAGAAATGCCCGACGGCAAAAAAAGCGTTGCCTTATGGCAACGCTTTTGCTTTCGGAAAACAGATGGTGAATGTCGTTTCGTGGTCAGGGGAGCTTTGTACCTGAATGGCGCCGCCCATAGCAACAACCAGTTCCTTGGTTATGGAAAGGCCAAGGCCGTTTCCAGGGGTTGTTCGGGAAGGATCGCATTGATATAACCGGTCAAAAACGTGAGGAAGATCGTCGGCAGAAATGCCTGTGCCATTGTCGGAAATACGGATCGTTGCCTGTCGGGCGTCAGGGATCAGACAGAAACGAAACTGAGTGCCGTGACTGTGCCGGAGCACATTCTCGCAAAGGTTGTTTACGATACGCTTGTAGGCGTTTTTATCCAGATCTGCCAGCCAGGTTTCTTCCGGGATCTCAATCGTATAGGAAAAACCGCTGCTTTCCAGCGGGCCGATCCATTCGGCAACATATTGCCGTGAAATCTCACAGAGATCCAGCGGCTCTATCTGCAGTTTCTGTTCGCCTGCATCCAGTTTGACCCATTCGAAGAGCTTTTCCACAAAGGAACGCAGGGCACCGGCCCGTTCATAGGCGGTCTGCAGATATTCTTCCTTCTCTTGGCCCACAACGAGCCCGTTTTCAACGGCTTCCAGATAGCCTGTCAGGGAGGCAAGCGGTGTCTTGATGTCATGGGAAAGATTGGTGATCAGCTGTTTATAGGCCTGCTCGTGGCGCTTCTGTTGGATGGCGCTCTGCTGGCTTTGCTGTACAATCTTGTTGATGCCGTAGCCAATGGATCGAATCGCTTGCGGACCGCGGGTTACAATCCTGCGGTTCAGGTTTCCGGCTCCGATATCTTCCAGAGCTTTCTGGATTTCCAGAAGCTCCCGGTGCCAGAGAAAAAGCGTTGCAGCAAGCCAAAGGGCCAGCGCCACACACAAAATACAAATCACGGACAGCATAGATATTCTCCCTTATGCCTTTTCATTGAAGCGATAGCCCACGCCATACACCGTCAGTACATAAAAGGGGTGCTCGGGATCAGGCTCAATCTTTTTGCGCAGCTTGCTGATGATCGACATAATATTGCCGTCATCCTGGTAATAAGGCTCTTTCCAGATATTCTGATAGATTTGCTGTTTGGTAAAGATGCGTCCCTTGTGCTGGGCCAGAAAGAGGAGAATGTCAAATTCTCTGGCGGTCAGAGATACCGGCTTTCCTTGTACTTCCACCGAATGAGCTGACGGGTCGATGATCATATCGTGAAAACGAAGGCGCTGATTTTCTTCGTGGTGGGGATTGAACTTCGTATACCGGCGCACCAGAGAGTTCACGCGGGCCGTCAATTCTGCCAGGCCGAAGGGCTTTGTCAGATAGTCATCTGCACCGTTCTGCAGTCCGGCAACCTTATCTTCTTCCTGATCTTTGGCGGTAAGCATCAGGACCGGTACGTTGCTCACAGCCCGAACCTTTTCCAGAACGCTGTATCCATCCATGCCGGGAAGCATGATGTCAAGAATGACCAGAACACAGTCACTCTGATTCTGATAGAAGAAGGAAAGCGCATCCTCCCCACGCAGAAAAGTATATACGGGAACTTGCTCCGTATCGATACATTTCTTCACCAGTTTGCACAGTGCTTCGTCATCGTCGATCGTCAGAATATATTTCATGGGTCCGTCCTCAGTTTGGAAGTTCGTAAACACAGCCATAGGAGGCTATTGTATATATTGTATCACGTTCCGGGCTTTGAGAAAATTTTGGAATCGGCCTTTTCTCTGTTTTGAGGGAAAAACAAGATTTCGTTAAGATTCTGATAAGGCGAAAGTAAGATTTTGAGCGTATACTGAACACAAGTTCCAAGAATTCTCCCTCACCAGAACAAGGAAAAGAGGTTTACCATGAAAGAATCCTATGCCATTGAAACCCGGCACCTGACCAAAAGATACGGTGAACAGGTCGCTGTCAACGATGTCTGCCTGCACGTTCCCAAAGGCCATATTTATGGCCTGCTGGGACGGAATGGCGCCGGGAAAACCAGCATCATGAAGTTGATTTTACAGCTGATGCCGGCTACCTCCGGCGAAACGCTGCTGTTCGGAGAGCAGGTGAAGCGCAGAGAACGCGGTGTCTTTCAGCGTATTGGTGCCATCATCGAAACACCTGGTTTCTATCCCAATCTGACAGGGACCGAAAATCTGGAAATTTTCGCCAAGCTGCGGGGAACGATCCGCCCTGACGCAGTGGAGCACGCCCTGCAGGTGGTGGGATTGCCCTATAAGGACAAAAAGCTCTTTGGGGAGTATTCGCTGGGCATGAAACAGCGGTTGGGGATTGCCAACGCCATTATGCATGACCCGGAACTGCTGATCCTGGATGAGCCTACCAATGGCCTGGACCCCATCGGGATTGCGGAGGTACGGGCCTTTATCCGCTCCCTCAGCGAAAAAGAGGGAAAGACCATCCTGGTTTCAAGCCATATCCTTTCGGAAATTTCCATGCTGGCCGATGATATCGGCATTCTGGACCATGGTGTTTTGCTGGAAGAGGAAACGATGGAGGAACTGAAAAAGAAAAACCAGAAATATATTCTGCTGCAGGTGTCCGATACAGCGGCAACGGCCCGCATTCTGGAACAGCAGATGGCTCTGCAGGTCGGGGAATACTCCATTCAGGATACAACCAGCGTCAAAATTTTTAAAACCACCATCGACCGGGAGGCACTTGTGCGGGAACTCACGTTGCAGGGCGTGGGGCTTTCGGGACTGGCGGAAAAAGACGATACGCTGGAAGACTATTTCAAGAAAATCACGGGAGGCGAGGGCATTGCTTAATGTGGTGCGCGTCGAGTTTTCCAAACTGCGGCGCTGGAAACTTTTACGGGTCTTGCCGTTGCTCTCTCTGGTGCTGCCGGCGATTACCTTCTCCTACTTTGCCACCCATCCTGATTATCTGACGGATATGGGTTTATACAAGCAGGCGCTGTTTTCCTTTAATATTTTTCTGATTCTGCCTGCCATCCTGGGCGTTTTGGCATCTATGCTGGTATATAATGAGCAGCGCTGTGACGTCTTGAAACAACTGTGGATCATCCCTGTGAGCAAGGGAGGCTATCTCTTTGCCAAGTGGGTGGTCGTTCTGACGGTTTCCCTTGCTTTTATGATGCTGGCGGTGGGCTTTACCTTTGCATTCGGGCTGGCTTTCAGGTTCCTTTCCTGGAACGGAGAAATGATGGCATTCATTCTGTATAAGGGAATCGAAGCCGCAGTTTTGGAAGCGGTGGCGGTTATCCCGATTCTGGCGCTGGCGGTATCGCACAAGGGGTACCTACTGCCTTGCTGCGCAGCGATTATCTATGCTTTTTTGGGCTTTATCGTTGCTCAAACGAACCCGTACCTGATTCCCTCTGCTTGTGCCATCCTTTGTATTTCAAGAGATCTGCCCAATATAATAATGCCCTGTGCCTATCAGCCGTTTTTTGCTGTACTCTGTTTTGGAGGCTGGGCGGTGGCTTCTGGAATCTACGCCTATCACGGACTTTCGGGAAAGTGAGGAAAACACAATGCAGGTTATGATTTGGACAGAATTGAAAAAACTTCGCCGTTCCCGTATGCTGCTTGTGGCACTGTTTGGGCTCTGTATGGTACTGGTCATTGTGACAGCGCAGGGCTTTTTCGCCGGAGGAAATGAAGCGTATGGCATGGAACCGGAATGGTATCTGACCGGGGTACAGTCCCTGGGAACGATGTATGCGTTGCCGGGCATCATCGCGCTGTTCGGCAGTTATATCATTTGCCGGGAGAGCCAGGATGATGTGCTGAAGTCCCTTTTGCTTATTCCGGTCAATATGGGCAAGATGGTAGTGGCCAAGGTCATGGTGATTCTGGTTTTCAGCGTGGGAACTTATTTTGTGCTGTTTCTGGCGGCCTTTGCCGTAGAGATGGCTTTTCATGCTCAGGTCCTTACGGCAGCAATTTTTTGGCACTATCTCAAAATCTATCTGGTGGATGGAATTTGCGTTTTCTTCGCAGTGCTGCCCATTATCTGCTTCATTACCGAAAAGAAGCTTGATTACTGGCTCAGCCTTCTGGCAGCGGAAGTTTACTCCTTTATCACGATCTTTGTGGGAAACCTGGGAACCATATCCAAACTGTATCCGCTGGTGGCTGCGTTCACGCTTTCCGGGTATTACGAATCCACCCCGGCGGACATCCTGCTCAGTGTGATTTCGATGGCTTTGTGCGGTATGATATCCGGCATTCTGATTTATCGGCTGAGCAAAAGAGACGCTTTGCAGTAAAGTTGTGGCATCAGGTGCTTTCGGAAGCCTAAGTGGACAATTCTTCTTGCAATAAACCTAAAATTCGATTATACTTGAATTAACGAATTGCGCAGGAGGTCTTTCCATGGATGTATCCGTAGGCACCCGGCTGCGCGTGCTGCGCAAGGACGCGGGGCTGACCCAGGCCCAGCTGGCGGCGCTGGCCGGCACCAACCAGGCTGCCATCAACCGGTACGAAACCGACCGGGCGGCAGCACCTTACTGTATCCTGGTCTGGTATGCCACCTATTTTAATGTGTCTCTGGATTATATCTTCGGTCTGTGCGAGGACCCCCGCGGACGGTATGTCTGTGTCACGCCGGAGGGGGCACAGGAGGTGGTACAGCGCAAACCGGATTGGAGTGAGTTTGTGGAAGCCTGCTTCACGCCGGGCAGCGAGCTGAACCGCCGTCTGAAACAGATGATCCTCAATATGGGAGAAGAAGAAAAGCACAAGTGAGGAGGTGCACGCCATGAATGCCGTGATCTATGCCCGTTACAGCAGCGACAACCAGCGAGAAGAATCCATCGAAGGGCAGCTCCGGGAATGCAAGGAATATGCCGACCAGAACGGCATCACCGTGGTGCGGACCTACATCGATCGGGCACTGTCCGCCAAGACCGACAGCCGCCCACAGTTCCAGCAGATGATCCACGACAGCGCCACCCACACCTTTGAGGCGGTGCTGGTGTGGAAGCTGGACCGCTTTTCCCGCAACCGGTACGATTCGGCTCACTATAAACGCATCCTCAAAAACAACCGGGTCCATGTGGTGTCGGTGACGGAATCCATCTCCAACACGCCGGAAGGTATCATGCTGGAAAGCCTGCTGGAAGGCATGGCCGAGTACTATTCGGCGGAGCTGGCCGAGAAGGTCAGCCGCGGTCATAAAGAGAACGCCCTCAAGGCCAAGTTCAACGGCGGCCCGGTGCCGCTGGGCTATCGCATCGACAGTGAGCAGCACTACCAGATCGACCCGGTCACTGCACCGGTGGTGCAGGAAGCGTTCCAGCGGTACGCAGCAGGGGAGAGCATCCGCAGCATCATCGAATCGCTGAACGCCCGCGGTATCCGCAACAGTCGGGGCAACCCGTTCACCAAGAACAGCTTCCAGACGCTGCTCAAGAATCGCCGGTATCTGGGTGAATACCGCTATAAGGATACCGTCATTCCGGATGCCATCCCGGCCATCATCGACCCGGATTGTTTTGATGCGGTGCAGCGCCGGTGCGAGATTCACCGTCAGGCACCGGCCCACAACAAGGCGGATGTCCACTATCTGTTGACTACCAAGCTGTTCTGTGGCAAGTGCGGCACCATGATGGCGGGGGAGAGCGGCAGAAGCCATACGGGCACGGTCCACTGTTACTATAAGTGCGGCACCCGAAAACGCAGCGGCAAGGAGGTTTGCAGCCTGAAGCCGGTGCGCAAGGAACCGCTGGAGCAGTTTGTGGTGCAGACGGCGCTGGAGAAGGTGCTGAATGACCGGGTCATCGACCTGCTGGCGGACAAGCTGCTGGAATACCAGAGCAAGGAAAACACCCGCCTGCCGGTTTTGCAGGCGGAGCTAAAAGAGGTGAAGCGCCGCATAGACAATCTGGTGGCGGCCATCGAGCAGGGCATCCTGACGCCCGCCACCAAGGCGCGGATGGAGGAGTTGGAACAGCAGCGTGAAGCGCTGGAAACCGGCATCCTGCAGGAGCGGATCGAAAAGCCGCCCATCACCCGGGAACAGATTCTATTCTGGTTCGATCAGTTCCGCCACGGCGACCCGGCGGATATCGCCTTTCAGGAAAAGGTCATCGATTGCTTTGTCAACTCCATCTATCTGTTCGATGACCGCATTGTGGTGAATTTCAACTATCAGGAGGGCGGCCGTCCGGTATCTTTAGAAGAAGTACTTAGTTCGTTTTTGGATGGGAATGGTGCACCAGCTTGCCGGGGCGGGTCTCCAGCGTGTAGCGGTTGGCCCAGCTGCGGGCCATGGCCGGCGGGTTGAAGCTCTTTAACGTCAGCGTCCAGCTGCCGCCGCGCAGCACGGTCTGCTCGACGTTGCGCACCTCCTCGGGGCCGTCGAACTGGTCAAGCTCCTCAAACCAACAAATGCCCACAGCGCCGAACGGCAGCTTTAAGCTCTTGAGCTTGCCCGGGTCGTCCGTCCCGAAGAATAAGATCTTCTGCCCGGTGGGCAGATAGGTACACTCCATCGGGCTGACCGTGCAGCGGAAATACCCCGCGCACCCCAGCTCCCCGATAGCCCATACGATCTGGTTGTACACGCTGTTGCGCAGCGTGCCGCCGACCTTGCGCAGCACCACAGCGTGGCAGTCCGGGTGGCGCAGCAGCTGCCAGACCAGCTCCATCGAAAGATAGCTCGACTTACCGGACCCGCGCCCGCCCTTGGCCACGACCTCTGTCACCTCGCCGCGCCGTATCGCCTGATGCACGGGCCAGAACACGCCGGGTATCTTCTCCTTCAGCCGCACTTCCACCTTGGCGCCTCTCTCCTCTCTCTTCTCTCCTAACTTTCACTGTCCACAATGACCACCCCCTCTGTTTTCGCCCCGTCGCCCAGGCCCAGATGCTTGTACAGCATTTCCAGCGCGCGCAGCTTGTCGGCCACCTTGACCGGCAGACCGCCCTCCTCGCCGGGGACGGCAAAGGCGATCTCGGCCAGCTCGTCCAGCACATGGTCCGCGTCGATCTCACACAACGGCATCACTCCTTTTTCCCGAATGGGTATAAAAAAACTCGCGGGAGGAATCACTTCCTCTCACGAGTTTCGATGGTATCATATTACCACTGTTGGTTGTGAAATACAATGAAATTTTGCGAAATCTTCGGGAAATTTACTGAAATCTTTTTCACGCCCGCTTCGGCACGGCCATCCCCTCCACAGCCGTCCGGTGCAGCTGGTACGCCCGGCGCTGAACTACCCCCATCGCCTCCGCGATTTCCGAAAAATTCTGCCCCATCACATAGCGGCGGCGCAGCACCTCCTGCCCCGGCCTATCCCGCACCGTCATAATGCCGCACATAATCTCCGCGCGCGTTTCCATGCAGCTTTCCAGCTGCTGCTCCAGCCTTTTCTGCGCTTCTTCGATACGTTCTACGGCACGCGGCAGCCTGTCCGCGTTAGGGCCGCTGCGCCCGGGCATGCCGCTCATGCAGGCCGTCACCCGCTCGGCGTCGCTGCGCAGCACCTCGATTTCTTCTTCCAGCATGTGCTGGCAGCTGACAGACGCCTGATAGCGACCCAGCCACTCCACTTTTTCCTTATAGTCCATCGCTGTCCTCCTTATATGTTGCCGCTCCTGTCAGGTATTGTTGGTTACTCTCATCTTAATGCAACAACATATAGTTGTCAATATATTTTTGCAAATTCCCGTCTGGCAATCCCAAAAACCGGACTTTCGCTTCTTTTTCCGCTTTCCCGCTTGACACCCGCCGCCCCTCCATGCTACGATGACGGTACTAAAGGCAATACCGCATAATTCCCGCCTTACGGCTTAAGCACCGCTCCGGCGGCTGCGG
>ERZ826613.532-NODE-532-length-53600-cov-5.710860_pt1 | contig 53600 bp, 43 predicted proteins | sample MGYA00519925_ERZ826613 | MGnify/ENA primary metagenome ERZ826613 (study PRJEB31778, sample SAMEA3449236) | human gut metagenome | biome: human gut; feature: human-associated habitat; material: faeces | place: United Kingdom | collected 2010/2012 ... | reverse complement strand
TAATTTGCTGTGCGAACATGCACATCGGAAGTAACATTCCTATCAGACAAACCATGATTCGAAGCCTGATCGGCATTTTGTACTTTTGCATAATATAAGAGTTTAAAGTTAGTAATAAAAATATAGATTCACATGCATTTGTCCCCTCTGTGAAGGAACAATGCAAATGTATCTGATAAGAGGAAGCAATAAGGGGGAAAAGAGTGAAAAAGTAGTAGTTTTAGGCGTCTTATAAGACATAAAACACTAATAATCAATGCTATCAAGAAGATGCATTGTTCCAAAAAAGTAGTAAAAATATAAGCGTAAAAAAGACACTTATATGCCTTAAAAGTGTGGTTTTAGTCTCTCGACTTACCTATTTTCATTACTTCCTGTTCCAGTTGGTCACGGTCGCCCGCAGCTTTATTGCGAACTTTGGTACGGTAATTATAAATGGTAGTCACAGAATAGCGCAGGAATTGGGCAATCTTCACACTGTCGGTAATTCCCAAACGGATAAGGGCGAAGATACGCAGTTCGGTACTCATTCGTTCGTTGGCCTTGGGGTAAATCTGCTCCCCTTCGGCAAGCAGGGTGTTGAAGTCTTCTACAAAAGTGGGAAACAGTTGCAAGAAGGTATTATCAAAATTGGCATAAAATTCTTTCAGTTCCTCTTCTATGAACTTGGAAGATTTGATGTTTTTGTATAGCTCATCTACCTTGCCCGTAGCGGCTATCTTGCCCAGTGAACGCCGATAGTTGTCCATCTTTTCCAGATATACGGAACACTGGTCCATATAGCGGCCGATGTATTCCTCTTTCAGGTAGGAGTTTTCGGCAATGATGTGGTTGGCTTCTTTCAGTTGCAGATTGTAGCGGTGGAGTTCTTCATTCAATTCTTTCAGACGCTTGTTGGCATCTATCACTTCGTGGCGTGCGGCCGCTACGCGTTTCATCTGCTTATACACATAGAAGATGGCAATCAGCAGGAAGATGGACAGCAAGCTGATAGAGACTAACGCCCATTTCATTTGTTCCTGTTGCTTTTCGGCCTTTTGCTGGTAAGTGTCGTTGATGAGGGGGAAAATTTGCAGGATTTCCAGAATACGCAACCGGGCATTGCAGAACACGGCATCGTCCATACACAATTTCAGATACGAATAGGCACGGTCTATGTCTCCTTCCTGATAGAGCAGCACAGCCAGTTTCCTCAAAGAAATATATTCGCGCACTGCGGACTTCATATCTGCAATGGAGGAAAGAATCAAATACTCCTTCTCTTTTTCTGTGTCTTCTTTCAGGCGGTATGACTCTGATAAAGTGTAGGCACAGATTGCCACATCGTGCACATTGTCTATCTGTCCCGCCAGGTAGTCGGTCAATAACTGGATGGCTTTATCGAACTCGCCCCGCACATTGTGCTGGTCGGACTGAATCAGCGTGTACACCAGAAGATTGTCTTTGTTGACCAGCAACAGGGAATCACGGTATCTATCCGTTATCTCGGCATAGAGTTTTTTCTCCTGTTCCGTAACGGCGTAATCGGCCATAAGGCCATAGACGGTACGGTAAATATGATAATAATACGGGTGCAGGTCATCCGGTAGATGATTGATTTGTACGTTGTGCATCAGGTCGACTGCTTCTTTATACATGCCTGCTGTGCCCATAATCTCGGCAGTGTTCATGAGGGCGTTGTCTTGATGTTCCTTGTTTTTCATTCGCAGGGCTACCTGATATCTCTCGCGTGAGATGTAGAGCGAAGAGTCGGTGTTGTAGGAACGGTATTCATCCAGATATTCCCCCAACAGGGTAAAGCGGTTTTCGTCAGAAATGCGTTGTCTCAAGGCTTGTCTCAGGTCGTTCAGCTTCTTTTCTTTTTGCTCGATGTATACAGGGCGGTTTTGAATTACATGGTCCAGTTGGGATAAAAGGGAGTCTACAACATTGTTGGCGGCATGGAGCTGACACATACATACACAACATAATAGATATAAGGATGTGACTATTTTCTTCATCTGAGTTTCGATTGGTTAAAGGTTACTTCTACAAGAAGTTCTATGCAAAAATAAGTAAAATTTGATAGAATCCCATGCGGATAGCACTTAAATCACAATATCTTTAAAGTAAAGGCGATAGTTTTTTAAAGAATGGAGATGCTTACATGTGCATGTTAGCAATATTGACATGTGCATGTAGAGAAGGTCAACATGTGTATGTAGATATTGCTAACATGTACATGTAAGTAAGTGTATTCTTTAAAAACGGAGACGAAGAAGATATAATTCATATTATATCATCTATATTTATTTGATAGTTCTTGTCTATTAGAATATAATTATACTTTCTTGATATACATTGTTCCAAATTATACCTATTGGTTTTACTTACATCCTCAAAGTAATGTTGTAAACAACTATTTTTATTGAGCTACTCCCCGCTTCTTTACATTCATTTATAGTTCCGTATTTATTTCTTCAAAATCAGCATGATTAATCGCTGGAAGTAAAACTTCTAATATATCTTTTGTCCTTATTTTCAGGCTACAAGTATTTTCACATGGATGACAGCCTATATAATCTGCCTGGATAACGTCTTTATCAATTAATAATTTAACCTTATTCTCTTTGTCATAAATAAGTCCGAGAATACTTACAGCTCCGGGTGTTGTAAAAAGGAGTGTTTCCATATCTTCATCAGAAGCAAAAGAAAGGTGCGAACTTCCTATTTGCTTTGCAATACTTTTGGCTGATAGTTTTTTATTTCCCGAAAGTAGAAGCAAAAAGTACTCTTTCTGTTTGTTGACCAAAAACAGGTTCTTACAGGGTGAAACACCCAGTTTCTGTGCTATTGTCATACCTTCTTCCATAGTCATAATGGGAGGGTGTTCTAAACGGGTGTAGTCGATACCTAACCTGTCAAGCGTATTGTAGATTTCTTGTTTCATTGGTAACTTTTCATTTTTCGGTCTATTGCTCTTTTTGCTTATATGCACATTCGATATTTGAGAATATTGCAAATATAGAGAAAGTGTAATTCACCGCAAATAGTGAGCTGTACTTTTCTGCACATCATCGAGTTTACTGTTTACAGTTTAAAGCCTTTACTTTTCTTCGGATTACTAACAGCTTACTTTACATGGTAGTGACAAATGGTGTCAATGATTCAGTGATTTGCACCATTATGAATAATATTTCATTCTTTATAATGTTTGCCATGCTTCCATCAGAATATTTTTTGTACCTTAGTAGCATAAAGAAATACCACTTCTTCAAGTGGACTATATCTAATTGAAAATACGACAAGCAATATGAAAAATACTGCCATTATTATATTATTCGCTATGTCTTTGCTATCGTCTTGTACCATTCGGCAGGACTACAACCAGCAATTACTTAAGGCAGATTCACTTATGCAGCTGCGCCCGGATAGTGCCTTGAATATTCTTAAAAGCATTTCATCTGAAAAACTTTCTACACGAGCTGATAATGCATACTATGCATTGCTGCTGACGCAAGCGCAAGATAAAAACTTCGTTGTACAGAAGGATGATTCATTGATACAGATAGCGGTTCATTATTATGATTCTATTGGAGATACAAAGATGCAAGCAAAGGCACATTATTATTGGGGATGTGTGCGGAGGGATAAAGGTGAACATCTGAAAGCTATAGATGAGTATCATATATCGCATTCTTTTGCTAAAATGGCAAAGAATATTGAATTGCCAGCATTGATATATAGTAATGTTGCTTATTTATATTATGTCCAAGAATTAAATGAAGAAGCGGATTCTATCTATCAATTAGCAGAATTACTTGCTATTCAACAAAAAGATACTATCTCTCTAATTTATGCTTTATCACAACAAGGCATGATTAACCTTGAGAGAGGAAAACATTATTATTCAAGGGCCGAACTGCAAATGCAACAGGCATTGTTATTAGCTGAACATTTTTCAGATACTACTGTAAAAACTCCTGTATATGAATCTTTAAGTACACTTTATTGCGAAATGGGAGAAATAGAGAAGGCACTTCAATATGCCAAGCTTAACTATTACTCCCAAAGAGATACATTACATCGATGTAGAGCTTCTCTATTGCTAGGCGACGCATATTTTAAAAATGAACAATATGATTCTGCCGAGGTATATTTACAAAGTGTATTTACAGAAGATAGATATTATGATACTAAAGCAGATGCTTGTATGCGATTAGCTGAAATTGCAGAAATACATGGAAAAACAGAAATTATCGCAAAAATGCAACAAAAGCAGATTGCCTATATGGATAGTGCGCAACAAAAGTTACAGACACATGCTATACTCAAGAATATAGTGTCTCAAGAAAAATCTAATAATGATAAAATCAGAAAGCAATATCTATATTCTATTATTGTATTGGTTACATTTTTTTCTATTGCAGGATGTGCTATTGCTATGAATTACATTAGACGAAATAAGAAGCTGAAAATTGCAGAAGAACAGCAAAAACCAAAGTTAAAGGTGGAAATTAGGAAACACTCAATTATAGAAGAAGAATATCAAAGTTCAGCTGTATATATTAAATTAAAAGACATAGCGCGTACATTAATAAAAGTTGAGACAAAGGAAAATCTTAATGAGGAGGAATGGCAGCATTTGATTGTTTTGACAAATATAAAATGGAATGGAATCATCACTCACCTAAATACAAAATATAATTTGTCAGGAGAAGAAATTCAAATATGCTGTCTCTACTTGGCTGAAATACCAGTTAAACATATAGGCCATTTTATCAAAGGCTATGCTCGTAGTACCGTTCAACTAAAAGCAAAAAATCTATTGCAAAAAATAAAAGCGCCTAAAGGTAAATTGCTCAAGGATGTGCTGTTATCATTGTCTCAAGAACTTAAAGTTTAATTTTAAGCACTTTTTGAACATTGAAGGCACAAAATCGGGCACTTTTTGGACAGCAATTTATATGAAATGCGGTTAATTTTGTAACAAAAGAACAATTTAATCACATTTATTATGAAAGCACTATTACTTTTCTTGTTATTAGCTATAGGAAATATAAATATTTATAGCCAGACTTTTATTACTAGTCAAGTAATTGAATTTAAAGATAAAAGGCCGAAAGATAGAGGTGGGGATATCGGTGGAGATCTTCCTATAAGACGCAGCATTTCTTTTCAGCCAATTTATGCTTGGCTATATAATAATGTAATAAGCCTTGATTTTGAAGATTTATTGCCTACTATTACTATTAGTATAATAAATGAAACAACAGGTGTGACTATCTATTTAGAAAATTACAATAATCTCAATAGTATTATTATAGATTTGAGTACTGAAAAGAGTGGCTATTATCTAATTAGAATTGAATATGATGACATAATATTAGAAGGTAATTTTGTATTAGAATAATTTTTATCACTATTACCGCTCGCTTTTAAAAAACACTTTATAAACCTATTCAGAAGTTATGCTTAAATATAAATTACTTTTGTACATATGTATTGGACTTAATATTAGTGTTATGGCTCAACAAACATCTGAAAATATAAAATCGGTAAATAGTTTAGAGGACAAAGTATATGGACTTAGCCTATTATGGTCAGAAGTAAAATATAACTTTGTAAATATTGACCGACTGGATTTTGACGTTGACAGCCTTTATCGTGAGACCATGAAAAAAGTACTTGTCACAACAAATGATGTGGATTATTATAAGGAACTCTCTAATTTTCTCCGTTCTTTTAAAGATGCTCATACAGAGTTGCTTGATATGCCCGATTCTGGTATGGAAGATATCGATTATCCGAAGTATTCAACAAAGCGCTTTGGTGATAAATTCTATTTTGTAAATTATAGACTAAACTGTAGTGACGTTGATCCACGTCTATTGGGTGCCGAGATAATTGAAATAGAGGATATGCCTACGTTAGAATATGTTGAAAAATACGTAATACCTGAAAGAACGGGATCAACCCTTAATTATATACTGAATAGTGCCGGTACTTTTTTGCTTAATGGCATAGCTGGAACATATATAAAAGGTAAAGCTCTATGCTCTGATGGAAAAGTAATAGACTTTAATATCATACGTGATGGAGAAGCTACGCGTACAGATCAGGATAAATATTTCCCTGAAATAAAGCAGAGATCAAGAAAAACTGTGACATATGATTGGAAAGACAAGATTGCCGTACTGAAAATCAGTCGATTTATTCCAGAATCGATCAGCGATGAAATAGATAACGCGATGAGTGAAATCAAGTCTAAAAATCCTATAGGTTTGATTATTGATTTACGTGGTAACGGAGGAGGTGAAACCGATGTGGCTCTCCGTCTTCAGATGCATCTCACTAAAGCAGATTCCATTAAGTCATTTGGTACACAGTCCAGAACAAATCTTGGCTATGGTCGTGCACAAGGAAACTACGATAATAACTACAAAGACTATTTTGAATATAAAGCCTATCAAACATTCCCCGCGGAAGTCATAGAAAGGGATAAAAGCATTGTACCTATACAATGTCCAGTTGCCATTTTGATAGACACTTATTCTTTTTCCGCTTGCGAAGACTTTCTTATAAATATTTATGAGATGCCAGGGCGTCCAGTGCTTATTGGAGAAGAAACAGCTGGATCAACGGGAGCTCCGCTTGTCATCGAACTTCCCCACGAAGCATACGCACGTTTATGTACACTCAGAGCATTATATCCATATAGTATGAAGCCTTTTGTCAATCAAGGCATATTACCAGATATAGAAGCTAAACCTACTGTTGATGAATATATAAAGGGGATAGATGTTGCAATGCTAAAAGCAATAGATATACTCAATAAATATTAACTTTAAAAATTGAAATTATGAAAAAGAACAAGTCAAAATCAGTTCTTTATCTGAATGAGAAAGAACTTGCACAACTAAAGGGTGGATTAGAGTTTTTTAAAACCAGTAACCTTAATAAAGCTACCGGATGTTTATGTGACAATAGACCGGTAAGTAGTATGAGAAATAAAAATACACATTTTGAATGTACATGCTATTGTAGCCCTGACTAATTGTATTATACTAAAAATGTGTGAATTGCGATAGAATTGAATAAATTCTAGAAAATACTATCGGGTAGTAATTTGAATTGCTACCCGATAATGTTATTAACCTTTAAATTTATATTATGACAGATCATTATTCATTTAGTAAGTTCAACTACTTTAAAGTAATTGGGAAGACTGTTATTGGCGTTAATTTTGTAGATAAATTATTGTTTGCTATTGATTTGGAAAAATACAATTTACTTTTGAATTATAAAAGTGATCTTGAGGGACTAAGAAAAGAAAATCAGGTATTCTACAGTACTATGGTAAAGCTGGGAATAATAAAAAGCACTGAATTAGATCGTGCATTTTATGAAGATGCTTTATTGAAAAGAAGGCTAACTGTATTTAGAGATCCTAGTTATAGATTAACAATAAACCCTACTCTCAATTGTAATTTCTCATGCTGGTATTGTTATGAAACGCACAATAAAAAGTATATGAGTAATGAGGTAAAACAGCGTATCCTAAAATTAATTGACAATATTGTCTCCAAACAAGATATACAATATTTCGAGCTTGATTGGTTTGGTGGAGAACCATTGTTGTGTTATAAAAACATGGTACAACCAATATCAGAATTTACTAAAAGTGTATGTGAAGAAAAAAAAGTGTTTTTTATATCAGGAATTACGACCAATGGATATTTGATAAATACAGAAATGATAGATTTCTTTAAAAAGGTAAATATGCAGTCTTTTCAAATAACTTTGGATGGTTCTAAAGATATTCATGATACTATTAGATATACGCACAGTAATAAAGGAAGTTATGACAGGATAGTTCATAATATAATTTTATTGACTCGTGAACTAAAACCCCAAAATTTATCTTTAAGAATTAATTATACGAGCAAATCATTTAGCTCTATTGGATGCATTATAGATTCTTTTCCTAAAGATATAAGAGCTAATATAAAAGTTTTATTGCAACAGGTATGGCAAGACAAAGAAAGTAAACGATTAACGATGAGAGAAATTGGTGATCTCCAGTTTAAATTTAAAGAGGCTGGATTTCAAATAGAAAGAGAGATCTTACATTGTTCAACAGAGACTTCGTGTTATGCCGATAATTTTAATCAGTCTGTTATCAATTACGATGGACGAGTTTTTAAATGTACTGCTTTAAATTTTGAAAAAACTCAAGAAGATGGCATCCTTACAGATGATGGAAATATATTATGGGGAAATTCTTTGGCGCATAAGATTATACATGCTACTTTTGAAAATGAGTATTGTAAAGAATGTAGATTTCTTCCTATTTGTTATGGACCTTGTCATAAAAAGACAACATATGTTGCTGATGGAGATGATTTTGAAAAGTATTGTTTTAAAGAAGGAATAAAGGATACATTAGATTATATAATGACAGAATTTGAAAAGACAGGGCAAGCACTAGCACCATTGCTAGATTTTCGGATTTAGCTACTTTATAATGTCGAATGGTATTTAATAGTAGTTATTTATTTTCTTGCCTATTATATACAATGAAGGAAATTCCTTATTATACTCAATATGATGTTATGGACTGTGGTCCAGTTTGTTTACGTATGATAGCTGCTTTCTATGGCAAGCATTATACGCTGGAAAATTTGAGAATAAAATCATTTATAACTCGTGAAGGAGTATCTATGCTGGGCATAAGTAGGGCAGCTGAAAAACTCGGTTTTCGTAGTATTGCTATACAAGGAACCTATGAACAGTTAAAGGAAGTTCCCCTACCCTGCATCATACACTGGAACCAGCAACATTTTGTTGTTGTCTATAAAATGAATAATCAGCAAGTATGGGTTGCCGATCCCGGAGCGGGAAAACTGAAATATACCAAAGAAGAATTTAGCCGTTGCTGGATAAGTTCGCGAAAGAATGGAGAAAATACAGGGGTTGCGCTGTTGCTGGAACCGACTCCCGAATTCTATGCGATGAAAGACGAAGATGAAACCATTGACCGTAAAGGTTTTAGATTTCTATATTCATATCTTCTCCCCTATCAAAATTTGATTGGACAACTGTTGTTAGGTTTGCTCTTAGGCAGCATGATACAACTAATGCTCCCATTTCTTACACAATCCATCGTAGACTTTGGAATTAATAATCAAAACCTTAGCTTTATATACCTAATACTGATAGCTCAACTCATGTTGAGTTTCAGTAGCAGTGCTGTGGAATTTATTCGTGGCTGGATATTGTTACATCTGGGAACACGTATCAATATTGCCCTCATTTCAGATTTCCTTATTAAGCTAATGAAGCTCCCTATGGGATACTTCGACACTAAAATGACAGGAGATATCCTGCAACGCATCAACGACCATACACGTATTCAGAATTTCCTAACGGGAAGTAGTTTGAGTGTAGTGTTTTCTACATTCAACATCGTGGTTTTCGGTATTGTACTGTTACTCTATAATTGGATGATTTTCCTTATCTTCATGGGAGGCAGTGTGCTCTATGTGGCTTATGTTTGGCTTTTCATGAAGAAGCGGGCGGAACTGGATCACAAGCGTTTTGCACAGCAGAGTGCCAATCAGAGTACAGTGGTACAACTGGTAAATGGTATGCAGGAAATCAAGCTAAGTGCCTGTGAACAACAAAAACGGTGGGAATGGGAACGCATACAGGCACAATTGTTCAAAGTGAATATTCGTAGCCTTGCCCTGCGACAATATCAGGATTCGGGAGCGGTATTGATAAACCAAACCAAGAACATTATAATAACGGGATTGGTAGCAAGCCTTGTGGTACGGGGAGAAATGACACTGGGTATGATGCTGTCCGTACAGTATATCATTGGGCAACTGAACAGTCCTGTGAATGATTTGATAACTTTCGCACGCGACATGCAGGATGCACGCCTCAGTATGAATCGTCTGGGTGAAGTGCGGGACAAGCCGGATGAAGAAGAACCAACAAAACAATTGATACGGGAAATCCCTGTGGGAAAAGATTTGAGAATAGAGAATCTAAGTTTTAAATACGACCCGTTGAGCGAATTTCCGACACTGGATAATATCAATCTGGAGATAAAAGCAGGAAAACAAACAGCCGTGGTTGGTATGAGCGGAAGTGGAAAAACAACACTCGTAAAGTTGTTATTGGGGTTCTATCCGCCTGCAAGCGGACAAATACTGTTGGGAGATACGCCATTAGAAAATTATAGTATCCGAGAGTGGAGAAAGCAGTGTGGCGTCGTAATGCAGGATGGGTTTATCTTCTCTGATAGCATCGCGGGAAACATTGCGCCGGGAGTGGAACACATAGATAAAGAACGCTTGCGCCACGCCGCAGAAGTGGCAAACATACATGGATTCATAGCAGAATTACCGCTGGGATATAACACAAAAATAGGACAAGAAGGGCATGGACTGAGCCAGGGACAAAAACAACGTATCCTCATTGCCCGCGCCGTATATAAGAATCCGGAATTCATCTTCTTCGATGAAGCCACCAATGCACTGGATGCTAACAATGAGTGCATCATCATGGAGAATTTGCAGAAGTTTTTCGAAGGAAGGACATCAGTAGTGGTAGCTCACAGGCTGAGTACCGTCAGGAATGCAGACCGGATAGTAGTAATAGAACAGGGACATATAGCAGAGATGGGAACACACGAGGAACTCACTGTAAAGAAAGGTATCTATTACAGATTAGTGAAAAACCAGTTGGAACTCTGATAAGCAGGAAGTCTGAGAGGCATGGAAAAAGAAGAAAAAGATATTGAACTGAGGTGTGAGGAGGTGCAGGAGATACTGACACGTCCGCCACATGCACTGGTAAGGTGGGGAATCACAGTATTCTTCACTGTGTTGGCCCTATTCTTTATCGGAGGATGTTTCTTTAAGTATCCGGATGTAGTGAGTGCGGAAATTACGGTCACTACGGAGCATCCACCCGTGTGGATAGTGGCACGGGGAAATGGGAAAATAAAGGAAGTATATGGCAAAGACCGGGAACAGGTGAAAGTCGGTAAGATCATTGCCGTACTGGAAAATCCGGCAGAGACAAAGGATGTTTTACTACTGGAAAAAAATTTGCAGGATTTCTGCCTGACAGATAGTTGCATACACAGCACTGTATTTCCCGAACAATTAGCTTTGGGCAGTGTACAGGCGGCCTATGCCACATTTATCAAGAGCCTGACAGATTATCGTAATTTCCTGTCTTTAGACCTTTACGAACAGAAAATAGAGGCAACTCGCAAGGAATTGCAGGAATATCGCAACTATATAAAACATCTGAATCGTCAGGCAGAACTGGATAAGGAGCAGGTACGTATAGCTGAGACTGTACACAGCCGGGAAAAGAAACTTTTTGGTGAAGGACTAACGGCACAATCGGACTATGAAGAGGCTAAACAGGCATTTCTGAACAAGCAGCAGGGACAAGAGCAAATGATGACTTCGCTCTCATCCGCCAAAATACAGGAAGCACAGTTGCAACAAAATATTCTGGAAACTCAAATGGAACGAAGTCGGGAGGCTAACAACTTAGTAGCAACATTAAAAGCTGCTTATGATGAGCTACAGGTAGGCATTGAGGACTGGAAAATGACATATCTCTTCATTAGTCCGGCAAATGGCATACTATCTTACAACGATGTATGGCAAAAGAATCAGAATGTGAACAGCGGAGATAAAGTTTTCTCCATCGTGGCCTCGCAGACTGGGGATATTATCGGCAAGATAAAGCTACCCGTTAACGGTTCGGGCAAAGTGAAACCCGAACAACGGGTAAATATCAGTGTGACAGGATATCCTTATATGGAATTCGGATTTCTGACGGGAAAAGTGGTATCCGTCTCTCTACTGACAGATGATAAAAGTATGTATACCGTGACCGTAAGCTTACCACAAGATTTACGGACGTCTTATGGGAAAGTATTGGAGTTTAAAGGTGAACTAACCGGAATTGCGGAAGTTATGACGGATGAACGGAGTGTGACCGGGAGGTTGTTCGGACCGTTGCGTTACTTGTGGGAGAAGTATTTATCTTAATTATGTATGTGTCGCGCTGTATAAAAGTACTTGTAAGACTCACAAGCGCTTTTGCAAGAGGATTTTGTTTAAAGAAAAAGGAAAGAAGTTAGTAAATTTCATTGGTTATAGCTACTTTTGTAGGTATCGACAAAAATAGATGGTGAGAATAATTATGAGACAAAGCAAAAAACAAACAGCCTGGAAAAAGAGTCGTACCTTTGGAGACGTCAAAGGCGGAAGAAGATGGCCTAAGTTGAAAGATAATATTGTAAAAAGAAAACACTCATTATTAAAACCATCAGAGTTCGACGAGTTACCTGTCTATATGGTAGAGAATCCGTCCAAAGACTTCTATTTCCCTATAACAATAGATGATATAAAAAATGTATTAGCACAACTTCCACCTGAACATGTAGAAGGTCTGACACATATTTGGTTACGAAAAACAAATAAGAAAGAAAAATATCAAGGAGTTTATACGGTTGGTAGTGGTGTTCGCCTCATTACCCTATATCCTTTCCCCAAGAGCAATCAACTTATTCTTGGGAAAGAAAGGCCTACCCATAAATTACTGACATGGTATAAGGGCTATGCTTCCGAACCTCAAAAAGAAAAAGATAATTGGTATATTGAATTTACAGAAGAAAGCGCAAGAAGATATTATCTGGAACGTTTGCTATTGCACGAGATTGGACATTATGTTAACGAGACATTGGTTCGTAATAAGGCAGCCAGATATAAATCAGAGAATAGTGCTGATAATTATGCTTTTAATATGAAAATAGATATATAAACAGAAGTAATTAAAATATGGAGCAAAATCTTCAAACCGACGATAAATACAGGCAGGAATACCCACTTACTGATATAGTGAAACTTGACGCCACCCTCAATGAGATACTACAGAAAGTGCCATCTACAGCAGAGATATTGGTTTATAAGCAACAAAATTTCAACATCAATACTCAATGGAAAGATTGGGCTTTAGAGATGTTGATGGCCGGATATGAGACGGAAAATCTTTTTATATTAGCTGGTGAAGACATCCATTGCAATCCTTTTGAATTTACAGAATTAACAGATAAGATTTTCGAGGAACTGCATCTTAATGAAATCGACGCAAATTCTATCATTATATTATATAGCTTATTCATAGTAAAATCAGTAATACAATCTCCTGATAAGAATAAAGTGTCTGCTGCTTTGAATAAACTTGAACAAGAATGTATAAATAATGAGTACAACACCTTCTTATACGATTTTTATTTGTTATCTAATGCCATAGACGAGTTGAAAGCATTAGGGGAGCAATGGTATTGGAATGATGCATCTTTAACAAAAGAGAATTGGTATGAATATACTCTCAGGTTCTTCAAACTGTGGATAGAAAATCCTGATCCTAAATATAAAATTCTACGAGAGAATAATTGCAATGCATCTCTCCCCAAAAAGAAAAGGTGAGTATTTACGACAATACCCTAAATTCTTATGATAGACTTAACCTTGGAGAGAATTAAAGAACTTCTCCAAGGTTTTATTTTGGTTGCATTTTAACAGTTGGATTCTAAATTTCTTTTCTTTGTATATCAAATAATTAGCAAAATAAAAGACGCTAAAACGCCATCTTATTTAGACAGTTGTTTTGACAACCAAAAAAATACCAAAGTTATCCATACCAAACTCAATAAACGTTTGGCTATGATAACCTTTAAATTCAACTCATTATTCGACCTTTTAACAGCATTTCCAACTGAGGAAAGTTGTATTAAGTATCTTGAACAGCAACGTTGGAAAGATGGTATTCCCGTATCTCCCTATGACATTACGTCTAAAGTATATAACCGTGGCGATGGAATGTATCGTTGCAAGAATACGGGCAAGAACTTTAATATTAGAATAGGAACCATGTTTGAAGGTTCCAAACTTCCTTTGCGGAAGTGGTTTATTGCTATATTCCTAATAACTTCCAATAAGAAAGGAATATCATCCGTACAATTAGCCAGAAATATTTCCATAACCCAAAAGAGTGCATGGTTTATGAATCAGCGTATTCGTGAATGTTTCAAAATTGTAACACAAGAAAAATTAGACGGAGAAGTAGAACTGGACGAAACTTTCGTTGGCGGCAAGAACAAAAACCGGCATAAGAACAAGAAAGTAAAGAAGTGCCAAGGACGTAGCTTCAAAGATAAAATTCCAGTAATGGGTATGCTGGAAAGAGGTGGGAAAATCGTTTGTAAAGTAGTTAAGAATACTTCTTATAAATCACTTACAGCTCCCATTCTCCGAACAGTAAAGCGTTCCGCAACGTTATTTTCAGACGAATGGTGCGGATACAAAACGGTTAGCAAAGTTTATAAACATTATGTAGTTGACCACGGTAAAGGGCAATATGTCGATGGTGACGCTTATACTAACAATATAGAAGGGTTCTGGGGTATTATGAAACGTGGTTTAATTGCTATCTATAATCATACCAGCCGTAAACACTTACAGCGATATGTTAATGAATTTTGTTACCGCTATAACAATCGAACCATGAGTGAAGTAGAACGGTTCAATCTATTACTTTGTAACTCAAATCATCGTATAACTTATAACAACCTAATCAAATGAGGAAGAAAGAAGAAAAACTACCAATAGAACTGAAGTCAGTGGAAGAGCTAAAGAAACCAGCGGAAATTACGGTTGATTTTTCAGCTCTTTTAAAGAAGACTATAAAGTATAATGTTAAAAAGAAGGGCAAGAAATAAATCCTGCCCATCCATTAAGCATTGTCACTATTGAGGAGTGAGCATCTTCAATATCTTGGTATTTGTTATCGTTCCATCAGAGGTTGATAAAATCTGTACTCTGGCTATAAAAGAATATTTTTGACCTTTCCTGTCTCTAATTAATAAATGAGAATTTTCAGATGGCATTGATTTTAAAATAACATATCCTGCATTTTTCCAATCATTAATAGCAGTATAATTATTCGCATAAGTAACAAGATTGATATTTAAAAAAGAAGGATTAACTTCTCCTTTCTTAAAATAAACGTGACACATACCACACCAATCGGAAGTTCCAGAAATGATGTCACATAAGGAATTATCTAATTCTTCGCAACACATAGTTTTGGTCTCTACATTTTTGAAACCACTTTCCTTCATAAGTGTTTTTGCTTTTTCTTTATTGAGAAACAGCATAGACTCACCAAATTTAGGTGCCGATTGAGGGAAAACTGCAATTGCTGCTGTTAGCAGCAAAATGATACAAAAATACTTTTTCATAAGGCGATATTTTTACGATTTTCTCCATAGGTAGCCAGTTGGAGAATACAATGTTTATAAAAGAAAGTGGGCTGCCGTCCGTGCATACTCGTAAGGTATCGCCAAACACCCGTATATACGCATAGACGAGCAGCCCACTATATATGAGCTGTTCTCTATGCCTCGTATATACTATTGTCTCAATTTGGCGATTTCAACGAGTATAAGGCACTTTCCTTATTATATTCCAAAACTTTGTCCCGAAAGACACAGCAAAGATAGCGAAAAAATTGTATTTTTGCTCAAAAATACAATCATGAATTTGATAACTCCTAAACTAAAAGATTCAATTTTACGAGATTTTGTAATTTCGGAAGATGTCCCGATTGATATTGAATATGACGAATTTGCATCTAAGTATTCAACATCAAGTGATAGGTTATGCATGATATTAGAGCAGTTTGAAGCTATGAATTTAATTAAGCTCACTCCTTGTATTGGAAGTTGCTTTATACAGGTCACAGCATATGCTCACGATTATATATCACATGGAGGTTTTACCGCTCAAGAAGAAATTTTGAAAGCGAATATTGAGAAATTGGGATTGGAATTAGAAACTCTTTCTAAACAACTTGAACCAAATCTTCTTGATAAAGCTGAAAAAATTGCATCGTTGGGTAGTAATATTCTTAATGCTCTTAACCTGTTTCTCTGAAATATTATCGTCAATCCAGTCTGTAAATGATTTCAATGGAGATATTTCTTTGGAATAAAGAGTAATACTACAAGTGTTATTAAAAATTTCTTTATTGTCGATTTTAATCAATCTGCGAATGAATGTTTTAGAATCAGCAATATTTGTTTCATATTCGATTGTTATTACTTTCTTTCTCATAACTTCTTATTTATCAAGTGTTCTATAATCGGGATTGACTTTCATTTTACTCCGAAGTGTAATATAATTGAACAAGGAAGAATAGAAAAAAACTGGGAGGTTGTATTAAAAGGACTACTCAAAACAATTCGGGTACTTTAAATACCCATAAATAAACGTTTGATATGAGGGAATTAACTTTCATTGGTTCACGTTTTGAGCGCACTGCATCCGGTACATGGATGTTAGTTGCGTACTATATTTAACTGTAGTTCTCACCTCCCAGTTTTTCTATCTTGCTCTATATATTCTACAAATGCTTTGAATTTATGTATTTTATAACTGCTATTCTTTCAACAAGTTGCTGAAATAATTTTGAAACTGCGCCAATGTATTGAATTTGCTATAATCAAACTGCACATTGGCTGCTCGTTCAAAATTACGGATAGTTATCAAATCCGTTATAGGAAATTTCATGTTAACTTCCTCAATATCTATCAGTCGTCCATTTGTTTTTTCTCCACATCTGATAGTATTTAATAATTTTGATAAACTAACAACTGAGGCACTTTGGGAAGCGTCATAGTTTTCCACTTCTGTTTTCCTAAAAAGATGAACTTCTAAAGGCGGATCATTGGAAGCATCTATATCAAATGTTTCTGTGAAATAGATACGTCCATTTCTTCTTCCGCTAATACTTATATGACGGTTGCCGTTATCTTCTTCTATCTGTTCGATAGCGATTGTTGTTCTATTCATATTTCCAAATTTTTCATTATTCTATATCTGAAAACTTTGGGAATGAATTATTATGACATTTTGTCAGATTTAGGGTATTGGCACACGGTTTGTACAATGACGGTCGTGCCATCGGCATACCGTTGTGCTTAAAATTCAATTCTTGGATACAACGGCAGTTTTTAACCAATCTTCCTGACTATTAAGATGGCGGAGTTCCTCTTCGTTAACAAGGGCAGTCAACTTGTTAAACTTTAATCATTTGTAATAATGGCTGTATTTGTAAAAAATGCTCCAAATACTTCTCATCTAAAACCGCCCTGTCCGTATGGAACATGGATAGAATATTGGGAGGATATGAGTGGTATTGAAATAGCAGAAAATGAAAGTTATAATTGTCCTGCTAAATGTGGCAATGCTGTTACAAGAGAAGAATTTGACGGATGCCATGTACAAAAGGTTTTCGATAAGACTCAAACTATGTACATCATACCTTTGTGTAGCGGATGTAATCATAGAAAAGATTCTTTCTTTGTTGATGAAAACCTTTTAGTACCAGCGCCATAATTATTTGCATTGCCCATACTCAAACCTTGTTGCAGCAAGGTCATGAGTCTTATCAAAGCTGCTGTCATTTTGGCACTATGATGGTGGCTTTTTCTTTATAACGCTGCAAATATAACGTATTATATCTGGAAACGTTCAATTCCTTTTCAAAGTTTAAGATTTCAGTTATTATGAATCAGACAAACCTATTTAGGGTATTGTCGTAAATACTCACCAAAGAAAAATATATTCAGTAGACTTATTTCGTATTTAAAACGAAAATAAGAGATATAAAAAGATAACCGGATACTTAGAATTGTGAGAGATATTATATAACTCTGATTTTAAACCTCTCGAATTCGAGGGGTTTAGAAAAAAGCAAAACCAACGACTACAATAAACAAAAAATATCCATCCATGCATACAGGTTAATTAAATACAGCCTAAACAAATTACAATATAAATCTTTTCAATATCAGAATATAGCCCTACCTTTACGCAAAAATATTATTATGGCAAGATTAATGATATTAATCATTAACGTAAATAATGAAGATTATTTATGCCTTACAGATACCCTAAAAGGTCAAAGGGGATCTTTTTATTTTCGACCAACTAAGAAATAGAAATACATTAGAATATCTTGGTATATGGGAGAAACTTTATATTTCTAATTATGGCGAATTCACCATAATTAGAAATCAATCTTAAAGTCAGCAAGTATTCTTGAGAATATAAACAATAAAAAGTTACTAAATAATATGGAACAACAAATTCAACTCAACGACCACAACAAACAGGAATATCCTCCTATGCACACCTGCGAGCATATAGTTAACCGTACTATGATGAATCTTTTCGGTTGTGGACGGTCAATATCAGCACATATAGAGAGAAAGAAAAGTAAGCTGGACTATGCTTTGGAAACTGCTCCTACCGAAGAAGATGTAAAACGACTGGAAGAAGCTGTAAATGCAGTGATTGCGCAAGGATTGGATGTTACCACAGAATTCATCACGCAGGAAGAAGCACAAGGACGCTTTGACTTGAAACGACTGCCTGAAGATGCTTCGGAAACTGTACGCATAGTGAAAGTAGGCGATTATGACGAATGTCTTTGTTTGGGAACGCACGTAAAGAATACCTCTGAAGTTGGAACCTTCAAAGTCATCAGCCACGACTGGAATGAAGAAGCCAAACGATGGAGAATGCGTTTCAAACTGCAATAAAGATTCTCATCTGTTTCCAATTGGGTATGCTAATGTTGCATTTACACCTAAAGTACTAATTTCCATTTGCCTGTTGCCTATAAAGATTTTACCTTTGCCTGTGAAGGTACAGCAAAATCTAATAATATCATTTTAAAAGGCACATATATGAAGAAAATCATCTTATCCATCTTTATTATGATGGGACTGGCAAATCTCTCACATGCCCAACAAGGATATCAAAATCCAATCATTCCGGGCTTCCATCCGGACCCGAGTGTTTGCCGCGTTGGCGAAGACTATTATCTGGTCAACAGCAGTTTCTGTTATTTCCCCGGAGTACCCCTGTTTCATAGTAAGGATCTGGTCAACTGGGAACAGATAGGGAATTGCCTGACACGGGAATCACAGGTAAAGTTAACCAATGCCGGCACATGGGGCGGAATCTACGCCCCTACCATCCGATACAATGAGGGAGTGTTTTACATGATTACCACCAATGTTTCGGACAAGGGGAACTTCCTGGTTCACACCACAGATCCACGTGGTGAATGGTCAGAACCTGTTTGGATAAAGCAAGGAGGTATTGATCCATCCCTTTATTTTGAAAATGGAAAGTGCTATTTGGTCAGCAATCCGGATGTAGGCATCTACCTGTGTGAAATAAATCCGATGACCGGAGAACAGTTAAGCGAATCCAAACGTATCTGGAACGGTACGGGCGGACGCCATCCGGAAGGGCCACATATTTATAAGAAAGATGGTTGGTATTATCTGCTGATTTCCGAAGGAGGTACTGAATATGGTCATAAGGTAACCATTGCCCGTAGCCGGGATATTGACGGCCCGTATGAAGGTAATCCCGCCAACCCCATCCTGACACATATAAACAAAAACGCACAGAACAGTCCGATACAGGGAACCGGTCATGCCGATCTGATAGAAGCCCACGATGGTTCGTGGTGGATGGTATGTCTCGCATTCCGTCCGCAAACCGGCTCACATCATCTGCTGGGGCGCGAAACGTTTATCACACCTGTACGATGGGATAAGAATGCCTGGCCTGTGGTAAACGGAGATGGAACCATAACCTTACAGATGGATGTCCCCACCCTTCCACAGCAACCTTTTGAATCGAAAACTCCCCACACTACCTTCAACACCGAGAAACTGGGACCGGAATGGATCTATCTGCGCAATCCCAAACAGGAGAACTATATCCTGAACGGTAAGACACTCCGATTGAAAGCAACTCCCGTCAATCTGAACAGTATGGACTCTCCCACTTTCATCGGCCGCAGACAGCAACATATCGACTTCACAGCCGGAACATCCGTTGAACTACAGAAAGGGCAACCGCAGGACGAAGCCGGAATAACGGTATTCATGGAGAATCATTCGCACTATGATCTTTTTGTAAGGCAGGATGCCAAAGGACAGCAGTCTATCGTCCTGAGATATCAGTTGGGAGAACTGAAACATATAGAAAAGGAAATCAATATCCCCCAAGGAAAAGTGCAGCTTCAGGTCAAAGGGAATAATGAGTCCTATTCATTCGGCTATTCCACCACCGGAAATAAGTTCCAGAAAATAGCCAAGATGAATACGCGCTATCTCAGTACCGAAACTGCCGGCGGATTTACCGGTATCATATTGGGCTTGTATGCCGTATCCGCTTCTTCAAAGGCACAGGCTGACTTTGATTATTTCGACTATCAAGGAAACAAGTAAACCGGAGGCGAAACATTTCATATTCATAGTATTCTAAAGCAATTTTATATAACGAATGTACAAAACGGCATAAAACAAGTAATTTTGTCAGAACTTTAGTGACATTTTGTTAATCAGCGAAACTAAAATCAATTGGCACACGTTTTGCGATTATGTTTGTGAACGACGGTTCAGGAACCGCATGAGAGTGATTAAGAAACGGCTCCCGAAAGCAGTTCAGGACCGGAAGTTCAGAACTAACCGAATGTTTAACTTAAAGGATAGGAGACTAAAATTATGATGCCTGTTAGAAGAACTCAAAATTGGTTACCAAGTATCTTCAATGATTTCTTTGATAACGAATGGATGGAAAAAGCCAATGCAACCGCTCCGGCTATCAACGTGCTGGAAACGGAAAAGGAATACAAAGTGGAATTGGCTGCTCCGGGAATGACCAAAGATGACTTCAACGTTCATATCGACGAAGACAACAATCTGGTTATCAGCATGGAAAAGAAGACTGAAAACAAGGAGGAAAAGAAAGACGGTCGCTATCTGCGTCGCGAATTCTCATACTCTAAGTTCCAACAGACCATGATATTGCCGGACAATGTGGACAAGGAAAAGATTGCAGCACAAGTAGAAAATGGCGTGCTGAACATCAATCTGCCGAAGTTCTCAGCCGAAGAAAAACAGAAAAACAAGAAATCTATTGAAGTGAAATAAGGTTTCCGGTGAACCCAACAGATGTATTAACCAGAACGGGCAACCTCTCTTACGAGAAGCTGCCCGTTTCTTTTTATATCTCCGGATGTATTTATTTCGCCTTACGCGTTCCTTTCAGAAAGCGATTGGTCAGCCATTTGCGTACCGGTTCGTCATAGAGCTTCAGACAGGCATAAGCAAGGACGAAAGCTCCGACAAAGGTCAGTATCATATAAGGAAGACCTTCGGTGATGGTCGCATTATGGTTGCATGCCCAGGCCGTATATGTGTATATCAGCGGATAATGAGTGATATAAACGGGATATGAGATATCGCCCAAGAACTTACAGATACCTACAGAGCGTTTTCCCGTTACTTTGCCACCGGCTCCCATCGAAACAATGACCGGGAAGATAAAGATAATGCAAAGTGCCTCGTAGAGTCCGTTCATCCAGAAACCATCTTCACCGCCAATACGGGGAGCGGAAAGAACTATCACAATCATCAGGCTACACCACCAGAATGCGCGTTTCTTTACTCGTATAAGCCAGCCTAAGCGTGAAAGCAGCAAGCCTGCAAAGAACGGATAAAGCAAACGGACGAAGCCCACATACTGCTGTTCCCAATTCAATGCCCATCCGCCCACGATATCACCATTGGGTGCCGTAAGACAGAGATGCAAGGTGGCACAGGCTGCCAGAAAAACAAGGATGGACAAAGCAACCTTGTTGAACTTACGGACAAACAGTGCGTACAGGATATTGCCGATATATTCATAATAGAGTGACCATGCCGGCCCGTTCAACGGGTGCATTTCCGTCCACCCGCGAATGTCCCATTTCAAAGGAAGGGGAAGCAGTGTACAGCCATAAAGCATGATTATCAGAACTGTTCCTACCGATACATTATCCATATTCGGAAAGCAGGGGGATTTCTGTAGGAAAAAGAAAAGGGCGCCGATAATGCTGCCCATAATTACCATAGGATGCAGGCGGATGACACGGCGTTTGAAGAAAGTGCCGATACTCATCCGGTTCCAGCGGTCATCATAGGCATAACCGATTACAAAGCCCGAAAGCATAAAGAAGAAGTCGACGGCAAGATAGCCATGATTAATGATTTGTGCGAGATGGTTGCCACCCGAATGTGCTTCAAGAAGATGGAAGGCTACGACCATAACAGCTGCCACTCCACGTAATCCATCCAGGATTTCATAATGCGGCTTAGAGGCGAGATAAGTTGTCTGCGTGTTCATTAGGATATCAGATATAATTAATTTGGATGCAAAAGTAGGATAAAATGTGGAATAAACCACGCAATTGTACATTGAATTGTACAGTCCTGATTTGGCTTCTCTAATAGTGGAATCGTTAGTTTTGCTATCAAAATACAAAATGACTATCAACTTTTAAAAAGGAAATATGAAAGAAAAGAGAAAAGCAAAGTATGTGACTCCGCAAATAGAGATCATAGAAATGGAAAGTGAGGGTGTAATGGCATTGAGCAATATGCCCGGTGGTAACCCTGGTATGCCTGGTGGACGTAGTTCCCGAAGATTTACCCAACGCTATAGTTCAAGTAGCATAACCGAATTGGAAGACTTGATAAACGATATACTAACCTTTGAAAAATAAAACTATGAAAATAAAGATTGTGATACCTTTCTTTGCAGTATTCCTATTGGTATTAATGGGATGTACCCAGGATGAAGTTATAAAAGAGGATACTTCCGTCGGGGGAAAAGAAAAAATATCCGTTACCGTCACACAAGGCGGAGCTATCACCCGTATAAGCCATGAAGAGGATGGCGCTAACGGCCTGATACTAAGGTGGACGGCAAATGATACCTTTAAACTTTATGGTACTACGACTGAGGTCTTTACTACGACAGGACCTACTGATGGTGATGGCAAGATTGCTACTTTCACAGGAAATGCGGTTGAGGATGCCCAGCATGCTTTCTTTCCTGCATCAAAAGCTGAGAAAAGATGGGAGGATTGCTGCTTTAATGTTATAGGGCAGGTTATCGATGCAAACGCTCCTTTTGCCCATCTGTCCGGTTACAACTTTATGACTGCACAGACTACTGCTTCTGGTACGGAGATTTCGGAAATAAGCTTTAAGCATAAAATAGCTGTTCTGAAGTTTGAGGTAACTCTTCCTGATGGCATTGTTCCTAAATACATCACTCTAAGCACACAGGATGATGCCGGTATAGCCATCTCCCAGAAAGCAAGCGATGAAAGCAACGTCACTACTGCCAAACAGCTTACTGCGGCTATATCCGGTGCCAGTAGCAAAAAATTCACTGCTTACATGGCCATTCTTCCTTCCACATTGAAAGAAAAACTGGCTCTTGCCGTGACAGGCGACGACGGGATGGTTTATAGTTACACGGTTTCTTTCAATGGAGATTTTCCTTATGAGGCAGGCAAGGTTTATAATTCGGAGCTTACTTTTGGGGGAATAGAAGGTGGTTATGGGACTGCTGCTATATTCGATAATAATGTAATAGGCAACACTTGGGATCAGAGCGATAATAAAGGTAGTACGAAAGATAACCCTTACTTGATAGAGAGTGCCGGGCACTTGAAATATTTAATTGAACAAGTAGAAGCGGGAGAACGCTACGTAGATAAGTTCTTTAAATTAACTACTGATATAAAAGTCACGGCTGATACATGGACGCCAATAGGGATTTCATTTGCCAAGCCTTTTAGTGGAAGCTTTGATGGTGGCGGACATACCATAAGCGGCGAATTAAAAGGAAGTTTTTCTGATGATCTACAAAACTTCGGCTTCTTTGGTTGCCTGATATCTGCAAGTAGTATGTTGATAGAAAATATCCATATAGCGGCCAATGTTACATGGTCCTTTGCATACCCAGAAGGAACGATCATTTCATCTTTTGGTGTAGGTGGTGTCATTGGAAATGGACCCACGACGAAAATAACAGTTCACAATTGTACAATGTCAGGAGAAATGAAAATATCAGACGGAAACCTCGCCTATGGCTATTTATGCATAGGCGGCATAATTGGATATTCAGGAGCCCATATGAACAACTGCTCTTCAATAGGAAAAAGTGATGTAAGTTGTAAAGGAAGCATGGTTAATATTGGAGGCATAATAGGAGATAACGGAATACTACAAAGTGAGCATAAGCATTGTATAAATACTTCTTCCATTATACTTTCTAACCCAGAACGTTCAAATACAAATTATGCTATATTAGTAGGTGGAATTGGGGGAACTATGGCCGGAAATGCTTTGGGATGCTGCAATCAAGGCTCCATAACCGGACGTAGCCTCTCTCCAGTGGATGTTGGAGGAATTGCAGGGGAAAGCGCATGGGGGAAATACCATCTCAACCGGAATTTAACAACAGATTTTAATATTACTTCTAAGGGAACTGTGAGACTTGGATATTTGATAGGAAGACCTCACGGTACAACTACTGTTTATTCCTGCAACGAAAGTGTTGGTGAACAATCCCAATGGATTGGAGGCAATCCCGCCTGGACACCCACTATCGATGATGAAAACGAACATTAACCCCAAACTCTCCTGTCCCAAATAACAGGAAATTCATCAAATTACCGGGAGTTTAGAAAAGAATATAATAACTCCCGGTAATAAACTTCCTTATTATCAGTTTTCTAACATTTTCAAATTATCGTTTTATTAACCCACCCATTTTACTTATATTTGAGACCTATACAAGTACCCTAAACAAAATGAACAAGTATTTTATATTCCCGCTAATCATTCTCGTATCCGGCATAGTAAGCTGCAACAAGCCGCCAGGCAGCACCCATCCACCTGCGCAATTCCATGCAGACAGTATAGCCATACTGGCAAAAGCCAATCAGTTCCGGCTAGACAAAGAATATGACAGCGCTATTTCCCTACTCGACTCCGCCTTCCTGCTACCCGTCAAAAGCAGCCAACACCCCAACGGACTATCTCCTGACGACGCCCGCCGTCTGATGTCCTACGCAATCAGGCACTTAATGTTCGCATACAATCATTCCCGAAGAATAGCCGAAGGACACGAACACTTCCTCCGGCTCAAAGAAATGAACCACCCGATACTATCCAATCATTGCCAACGCGAGATTTTGGTATGCGACGCACAAATGTTGCAAACCCTCGGCCGCCGTGCCGAAGCCTGCCAACTCCTCGACCAAGCCATGAGCATAAATGAAAATGATGATCCTTCCAGTGAACTCTTTTGCACCATAGCCGCCGGAATCACCTATATGGCCGTCGACTCCACCGAAACACGGGCAGAACCCGCCTTGCTGCGAGCCGCCGAAGCTATGAGAAACGGAGCATACGACGACACCGGACTCTATCCGCAGGCCATGGCCAACCTGGCAAACATCTACATCCGGAAGAATGAGTTCCAGAAAGGCATCAGCCTCTGTCAGGAAGTCATGGAACAAAGCAATAAATCACAGAATCCGCGTGGGGCGATGCTCGCCGCAATCAACCTGTGCGGCAATTACACCGAACTAAACTTCTTCGACAGAGCCTTGCATTACAACAATGAAGGACTCCGCCTGTTCCGTGAAGATAACGAGACCTGGGGTATGGCGGCAAGCCTGTACGAAAGGAGAGCCCTGATTTATAAAAGAATGGGCCTCATCGACTCAGCCTTCCTCGCGCTCAACCTTGCCGACAGCTTCTATATCAGAGCCACCAATCCGCGCGGACAAATACGTGTAAAGATGGAAAAACTGGATGCCAAAGCCCAGTTCACGGACTCACTGCCGAAAGTCCTGACGCACTATGAAGAAATAAAAGATAAAGTGCCCGGCTATATGCTGCTGGATTATTACATGGGCTACGGAAATGCCATGTACAGAGCCGAAAAATACCAAGAAGCCATCCCATTGCTTGAAAAAGCCGTCAGCTTATCCAAAGCCCGCGGAGATATGGAAACCGAAAATCACAACAACCGGTTACTGCTCGACAGCTACCACCGTACCGACAGGATGAAAGCTGCAAAAGAACTGCTCCCCCGCTATAATATGATTATCGACTCTGTAATTCATGGGAAATCCATTCGCGAATCCATAGCCTCGCATATACGTTACGAGACGGAGAAGGTGGAACAGGAAAATAGTCTGCTCACAGCAGGCATAGCCTTACGCAACAGTGTTATCCGCACATACACCATCGGCACAATTGCATCCATCCTCTTTATCCTGCTCCTGGCCACCTGGTTCTGGAACAGACACCGATCTCTGAAATTACATCATCAACTGGACGAAAAGGAACTCGAAATCACCTCCATCCGCCTGGATAAAAAGGAAAAGGAATTGAAAAGAATTCTTGAATCGCGCCATGAACTTCATGAACACAACCAAGAACTGCTTCGGCAACTGGCTGAAATACAAACCTCAAACCAATCCGGTAGCGAACTCAACAAGCTTATGGAAACTCTGTCTCCCACCATGCTGACACCCAAAGAAGAAGCTGAATTCCGTGTCGCCTTCTCCGGCATTTATTCTACGGCACTTATCCGCCTGCGCGATGTGTGTCCCAATATCACCAAGAATGAAGAATTGCTGTGTATGCTCATCCTGCTCAATCAAAGCACCGAAGAAATAGCCCGGATATTAGGTATAGCCTCCGCCAGCGTCACCAGGATACGTTATCGGTTAAGGCCGAAACTCAATATCCCGGAGAAAGCTTCGCTGGATGCGGAGATCAAAAGGATTATGAAAGAGTAATCTCAACTACTCTTTCTATAACTCCTCACTGCCCACAAATTAAAGAACACCGCAAAGGCCATCAATGCTCCCAACTGTGGAAGTAACTCCACAATGCCACCACCCCGCAGGTAAATGGTACGCATCACCTCTACAAAGTATTTCAGCGGATTGAGCGCAGCAATCAGTTGTGCCCACTCCGGCATACTGTGTACGGGAGTGAACAAGCCGCTCATCAGCATCAGTATCAGCATAAAGAACCACATGACGAACATGGCCTGCTGCAACGTAGCGGAATGATTGGAAATCACCAGACCGAATCCGGAGACTACAAACAGGAAGACCACTGCAAAAAGGTATATCGTCACGAAATGCCCCACAGGAAGAATGCCATAGAGCAGCCATGCCAGAAAGAAACATATCGTAAGCACAATGAAACCTATCAGCCAATAAGGTATCAGCTTGGCAAGAATAAACGTCAGTTTGGAGACAGGCGTTACATTGATCTGCTCGATAGTGCCCACTTCTTTCTCGCCTACCACATTGAGCGCCGGAAGAAAGCCGCAAATCATTGTCAGCAACATCACCATCAATGCCGGAACCATAAAGAGCTTATAATTCAGGTTCGGGTTATACAGATTCTGCGTTGAAATACCAATCCGGGGCAATCCCATCCCGACAGACATTGCCTTTGCCGGTGATTCCGATTGCAACTCACGGGTATAGTCATTAATGATGGAAGACAGGTACGAGCCGCCCAATCCTCCCTTTGTACCGTTCACCGCATTGACGGCAACCAACAGGCGGGGGCTGTTGCCCGTCACCCAATTCTTCTCGAAATCGCGGGGAATCTCCAGGATAATATCTGCCGAACCGATTTCGATGGAGCGCAATCCTTCATTGTAAGTATCAGGAAGGGCCGTCGTACGGAAATAGGTGGATGCACCGATCTTATCCACAAGGCGGCGCGAAAGGACGCTGTGGTCATTATCCACAATGTTCAGGTTAATGTTCTTTATCTCCAGATTTGCCGCCCAGGGCATCAGTATCATAATCATACAGGGGAAGATAAGAATCATCTTCGGCAGGAACGAGTTACGGAGCAACTGCTTGAATTCTTTTTCTATCAGAAACTTTATCATACCACCACTCTCCTATTCTAATCGGTTCTTAAACTTCTTGAAACTAACCGTAATCAGTGCAACCGCCATTACAGCAAGAATACTGACTTCCATCAATACCAGTGAAATGTCCACTCCTTCGATCATCAGCTTCCGCACAGCCTGAATGTACCAACGGGCAGGAAGTACGGCCGAAATGCCTTGAAGCAGCAAGGGCATGCTCTCTATGGGGAATATCATACCGGAGAGCAGCATGGTAGGCATCATCAGTATCAATCCCGATGCAAGCATGGCAGCAACCTGCGTCCGCGTCACCGAGGATATCAGCAAGCCCAGAGCCAGGGAAACGAAGATAAAGAGCAGCGATACCACAATCAGCCAGAACAAGCTACCCGCCACGGGAACATCGAGCACATAGACAGACAACAGCAAAATCGTTGTCAGGTTGACAAACGAAAGCACAAAGTAAGGAACTGCCTTGGCAAGAATAATGAATAGCGGCTTCACCGGAGAAACCAACAGTATCTCCATCGTTCCCGTCTCCTTCTCCCGGACAATGGATATGGAAGTCATCATGGCACAAATCAACATCAGGATCAGTCCCATCACACCCGGCACAAAGTTGTAGGCACTCTTCATCTGCGGATTATAGAGCAGCTTCACTTCGGGAACAATAGTGGAAACCTGCATTCCCGCCGGAAGCATTTCGCGTCCGGCAGAGGATATGATGTTGGCGGCATAACCGGTCTGTGTGGTCGCCGTATTGGGGTCGGTAGCATCGGCCACCAACTGTACACAAGCATCTCCGGTATAAACGTGATTCGCAAATTGCTCGCTGAAGATGACTGCCAGGTCAATGTCTCCACGTCTGAAAGACTTCTCAACCTCGTCCGGAGTATTCAGATTCGTGGTGACGGAGAAATATTCACTCGCATCCAGACGGTCGATAATGCGCCGGGTGACAACATCGTTCGACGGGTCGAGAATGGCGACACGGATGTTCTTCACTTCCGTGGTTATGGCAAAGCCGAAAAGGATAATCTGCACCACAGGCATACCCAGCAATATCAGCATGGTTCGCCTGTCGCGGAAGATATGGAAGAATTCCTTTCGGACAAAAGCTATAAATTGTTTCATTGTTCTTACTAATTATGTTATGAATCGGCTAATCCGCCGTACGCACCGCCTCCCGTGCCAACTGCTGGAAAACATCATCCATTGTAGCAACCTTAAATTGCCGTTTCAGTTCATCGGGCGTATCGAGAGCACGGATCACGCCATCCACCATGATAGAGATACGGTCGCAATACTCGGCCTCATCCATGAAGTGGGTGGTGACAAAGACAGTGATCCCCCGGTCGGCAGCCTGATAAATAAGCTCCCAAAACTGGCGACGGGTAGCAGGATCTACCCCACCTGTCGGCTCATCCAGAAAGACGATCTTCGGTTCGTGAAAGATGGAAACGGAGAAAGCAAGTTTCTGTTTCCAACCCAGCGGCAGACTTTTTACCAGCGTATCACGCTCGGCACTCAGCCCGATGCGTTCCAGAAGTTCATCGGTCTTGCGGGCTATTTCATCTTCTGCCATGCCGTAAATCCCGGCAAACAGCCGGATATTCTCCCACACTTTCAGGTCTTCGTAAAGAGAAAACTTCTGGCTCATATAGCCGATATTCTTTTTCACATCCTCCGTCCGGGTGGCAACATCGAAACCGGCTACGCGGGCCGTGCCTCCTGTGGGATGGCTCAACCCGGTAAGCATGCGCATTGCCGTAGTCTTTCCGGCACCGTTGGCACCCAGGAAACCGAATATCTCGCCACGATGGACTTTGAAAGAGATATGATCCACTGCCGTGAAATTGCCGAAACGTTTGGTGAGCTTATCCACTTCGATGACATACTCATCCTTCTGTTCCACCTTGCCATGTTCCAGCCCCGGCGGACAGAGAATGCTTGCGAACTGGTTCAGAATACGTTCCGGAGTATCTATCCCATGTATCTGCCCCTCATTGATAAAGGCAATGCGATCACATTGGCGTGCCTCATCAATAATAGGCGTAGAGGCTATGATGGTGATGCCCTGTTCCTTCAACCGGCGAAGCATCCCCCAAAACTCCTTGCGGGAAACAGGATCGACTCCTGTTGTCGGCTCGTCGAGGAAAAGCACATCCGGTTTATGGATAAGCGCACAACTCAACGCCAGTTTCTGCTTCATACCTCCGGACAAAGCTCCGGCACGGCGTTTGCGGAAAGGCTCTATCTGCTGGTAGATATCCTTCACCAATTCATAATTCTCCTCAATGGTGGTATGGAAAACAGTAGCAAAGAAGTTCAGGTTTTCTTCTACCGTCAAGTCCTGATAGAGGGAGAAGCGTCCCGGCATATAGCCTACGCGACGACGGATTTCTTTATAATCCTTCACTATATCCAGACCGCACACCGAAGCATTTCCACTATCGGGAAGCAGCAAGGTGGTGAGGATACGGAAAAGAGAAGTCTTCCCCGCCCCGTCAGGCCCGATAATGCCGAACAACTCTCCGGAAGGAACCGTCAAGGAAACACCCTTCAACGCCTCCACCGCCCCATATTTCTTGGTAACGTTATCTACAACAACCGCATGTTCCATAAATTAATCACTAATCACTAACCGTTAATCACTAAACTCCACTCCCCCGTACATACCTATCTTCAACAGCCCGTCATTGTGCACGGCAATCTTCACGGCATACACCAGGTTGGCACGTTCATTCTTAGTCAGGATAGTCTTCGGGGTAAATTCCGAGGTATCTGAAATCCAGGTTACTACGCCCGGATACTGCTTGTGCTCATCGGTGCCGTAATCGGAGAAGACGGTTACTTTCTGTCCCAGCTTTACCTGCGACAGTTGTTCGGAGGTGATGTAAGCACGAAGGTACATCTGCTCCGTATCGGCCACTTTAAAAAGCGGAGTGCCCATAGCTGTGAGTTCTCCCGCTTCGGCATACTTTGCCAGTACAGTGCCGGTTATCGGAGAGGTGATGTGGCACTTCTTCAACTGGTCTTCCACCTGTGCAACCTGAATACCGACGGATGAACTTTGCCACGTCAGGCTCTGGTGACTGTTGGACAAGGTAGAGTTCTGCGCAACAAGTTGCTTGCGAAGCACTTCAAGCTGATCTTCCGCATCATCCAGTTGTTTCTGGTTTGCCGCACCTACCTTTAGTAAGTTTGCCACACGGTTCCGCTCACGTTGGGCGGCAGATATTTGTTCTTTGGTGGCGGCTACCTGTTTCAGGATATCAGGGCGCTGTTCTTCGACGGATTTAATGCTTGCCTCCAGTTGCAGCTTCTTCAGGTAGAGCTGTACGGTATCTACTACGCCGACTTCTTCACCAGCCTTCAGCAACATTCCTTCTTCGATATCGAAATAAAGCAGGCGGCCCGATGCTTCGGCAGATACAAGCACTTCCGTAGTCTCAAACGTTCCTGTTGCATCATATTTCGGGGCACCGTTTCCACAAGCGGAAAAGAGGGCCAATAGGGAACAAAGTCCCAGTAAATTCCTTGATTTCATAATGATCTATATTTTTATGCCTTTAATTATTCAATGTATATTTCAGATTCCAGATGTTCATCAGTAACTGCACCTCATGTAAAGCCTTGGTTTGACGTGCCAGGTTCTCGGCAGTGATTTCACGAAGCATATCGGTCACGGTCAGCGTACCGTTCTCCACTTTAGCTTCGGCGGCCTTGCGGATGTTGACACGTAAACGGATAATCTCATCATCATCCACCATCTGCCGGCGCATGGACTGGATGGCCGAGCTTTGTTGGGTAGATTCCAGATTGGTATTGAACAGGAACACATCGCGGCTGGTCTCCAATTTACGACGGTTGTTATCTATCAGCCTCCGATCATTGCGCAACGTGTAGAGGCTACCGAAGTTCCACGACATACGGACTCCCGCTACATAGTATGCGGAGAAATCATCTTTCAACATATTCAATCCCGGATTTCCGTAAGCTCCCTGCACGAACAGCCCGAAGCGGGGACGAAAGCGCGTCTTCAATGAAGACTCCTGTACGTTCAATTGTCCGCCTTGGGCATCGAACCAGCGAAGTTCCGGACGGTTGTTCACCAATGAAGTAAATTCAAAAGTATCAGCAGGCTTCTCCAATGTAGTTCCGGAAGCGATTTCCTTTCCTATAAAGATAGAGAGCATACTCAGATAGGCCTGTCGCGAAGATTCCAGTTCAATGCGTTTCTGCTTCGTGTTCAATATCTCCACGCTTACGGCATCCAGATCGCTCTGATTGGCAATGCCGTTTGCCATATAGTTGGATACTTGCTGATGAGTACGTCCCAAGTCTTCCTGCAAAAGCTGATTCTGCCTTAACTGTTCGTCCAGTAACAGGATGCCGAAGTATAGCTGATTCACACGATCATTCAATGCATACATATCTACTTCCTGTTTCCCACGGTCTATCTCCGAAGTAGCCCGGGTCAGTTGCTTCTTGGAACGGATATCTCCACCGTCCCAGATGTTCTGCGACACTTCCAACATCACCTGATACTGATCTTTGGGCATACTCTTTATATCGATTCCCGGAACGTCCACCGGCAGCTTTGTAACATCACTTTGATAGGTTGCTTTTCCTGAAAGGGTGAATTGTGGCAGATAGCCTTTTCCGGCATTCTCCAGGTTATACTCCCGGGCTTTCTCTATCAAACCGTATTGCCGCACCAGCGGATAATTGGTCTGTGCCGAGTGTTGGCATCCCTCCAGCGTGAGCTGCGCATGTGACAGCATTGCCGCAAGAACAAAGGAAAAAGAGAGAATAGTTCGTTTCATTTCCATATACATTTCTTGTTTATTTCTTTATAGGACGCAAAGATAGAGCTTAAAAGTATATGGATACATTCTATTTGTGTGCAATGATGCTCTATTTATCCGATTACCAGTATTAAAAGACAGGAAAACCCTACGTTTTCTTATCTTTGCCACAGATATAGATAAATTAAAGGAGGAAAAGGATATGGAAAAGAGCAAACCTATGGAGCTTGGACTTGGCGAGCTACTGAGTAATCCAAACATCGTAAACAATAACAGTTTCCGCTTTATCAGCCGTGATCTCGGTGTTATCATCAGCTTTGCCCAAATGGATAGTATCCTCTTTAGCACAGGGAGGCCCTATCGAGCTAAAGAGAGCAGAATCATCCGGATACTGAAAGGTGAAGCACGGATTTCCATCAATCTGATAGAATATAAGGTAAAGGAACCAATGATTATTATCAGCCCTTTCAATTCACTGATAGAAATTGTGGAAATCAGTGAGGATTATGACTTTCAGGTCATTGTTCCCGATAATAACTTTTTGCCCATCGCACAGGGAGGTGCACTGACGGATTCGTACACAAAGCATGGCATTTTCATTTCGCCCACAGAGGAAGAATTACCGCAAATCGATGCTTTCTTTTCAATGATATGGGATACTGTGCACAAAGTTCCATTCCGCCGGGAAGTGGTACAACACTTGATTATAGCATTGCTTTATAATATAAGGTATATACATGCAAAGAACGAAGAGTCCGCCCCATTGCAGCTCTCACGCCAGGAAGAAGTATTCCGCCGCTTCATCGGGTTGGTTAATGAACACAGTAAACGTGAACGTAACATCAGCTTCTATGCAGATAAACTGTGTCTGACTCCTCATTATCTGAGTACGGTTATTCGTGAAGTAAGCGGGCAGACGGTAATGCAGTGGATTAACCAAGCCATTATTCTTGAAGCAAAAGTGTTACTGAAACACAGTGATTTGTTGGTATTCCAAATCTCGGATGAACTGGGATTTCCCAATCCGTCATTTTTCAGCAAATTTTTTAAACGGATGACGGGGATGACACCAGCGGAATATCAAAAGAAACGCCACACCTAAGTGGGGCAAATGCCACACCTGAGCAGGGCAAATGCCACACCTAAACGGGGCAAACTCCACACTTCACACTCGTCCAAGTGTGGCATCGGCACCCACGAAGTGTGGCATTGCGGGTGCTGAAACACCGCATTGGAAAACATTCAACTGAAAATGAGAAACTTTCATCTTATAACAAGATGATACGCTTCTGCATAATATCCACCAATTGCGCTTTCAACAACTTGGCATTGATAGGCTTGGGCATATATCCATCGAATCCGCTTTCCATCACTTTCTGTTCATCCGAAGCATAGGCAAAGGCTGTAACGGCAATAATAGGAATCTTTGCAGAATACTTACGGATCTCCCGGGTAGCCTCGTACCCATCCATTACAGGCATATTGATATCCATCAATACAATCTGAGGATTATGTTTCCGGAACATTTCCACAGCCTCCATACCGTCCCAGGCATGAATCAAATGATAGTCGTATTTCAGGATGGATTCAAAAAGCTTATAATTGCTTGCATTATCTTCTGCAACCAGTATGGTCAATTTGTTTCTTTCTATCGAAACGGGTTGAATATCTTTGGGCATCTGTTTCTTGTCTTCCTTCACAGCCGGTTTGTAGGGAAGCGTAAACCAGAAAGTAGAGCCTTTACCCTCTTCCGATTCCACGCCGATTCTGCCACCCATATGATCCATCAGTGTTTTACAGATAGAAAGTCCCAACCCGGTTCCCTGGGCAAAAGAGTTCAGCTTGACGAAACGCCCGAAAATGTTTTGTTGCTTATCCTTCGGAATTCCACATCCGGTATCGGTCACATAGAAATATAATTCATTCTCCCGCATTTCATAGCCAAAACGAATGCTGCCTTTTTCGGTAAACTTAATGGCATTTGTCACAAGGTTAATCATCAATTGGGACAAACGGTTCTTTTCCGTATAAGCCATACATGGCCCGGCAGGTTCCACAAACTCCAGTTTCACCGCATCCGTCTTCACTCTCAACAAGAAACCACGCTCCAGTTCCCTCATCAACTCATTCAGTTCGATATTAGAGTAATTCAACTCCAACGTTCCCGCCTCAATCTTCGACAAATCAAGAATATCACTGATGAGTTGCAGCAACAAAGTATTATTGTTCTCGATGATGCTGACATATTCCTGTTTTTCCTCTTCTTCCTCGGTAGACGCCAATATCCCCGAGAAACCGACAATAGCATTCAACGGGGTACGAATTTCATGACTCATATTAGCCAGGAAGGCCGACTTTAAACGATTGGATTCTTCGGCAAGCTCTTTTGCTGTCGTAAGTTCTTGTTCCATTTTCTTCCGGTTGGTGATGACAAGCGACGAGCCTACCAGTGTCAATGGCTTTCCATCTTCGTCACGAGCTTCTACGGCAGCCTGTGCTTCCACCCACTCCACCTTGTGCAGGTTGTTTTTCTGCACATTGACGATACGGTATTCTTCTTTCACTTTTTCCGCCCGTCCTTCTATCAGATCCCGGTAGGCCTGTTTCACCCGTTCACGGTCTTCCTTGAAGATTTTTGAGAAATACTGAGAATCGGGCACAGATAGTTGTGAATCTTCCACCTCCTGTTCGTCAGTACTCAGTTCAATCGGTCTATTGATATCACACAGGATTGTTTTGCTCTTCAGATCCCACTTCCAGGGTACGATGTTGGCAACATCAAGAGCCATCGCCAGTTTGCTGTTGGTAGCACTCAACTTTTGCTGTGCTTTGTGCAGTTCTGTGCTGTTCAGGCAGAAGATATCAATCATATTTCCCTGATGGGTTCCTTTCAATACCACATCGTAAAAAGTATCGATGGCTTTAAAGTAGTAAGGGAATGTGATGGCTCTTTTCTCCGTCAACGCCATCTTTGTAAAATGCAGGAATTCGGGCATGGATTCCGGGAATATTTCACTTCCTTTTCTGCCTATGACCTCTTCCTTACGATAGAAGTGTTTCTCAAATTCCGAATTTACATTCCGGTAAATCAATTCGATGGGATTACCGTTCTTATCGGTCACCAACTCCTCCTGCATATAGAGTATGGGCATATTGTTCACTAACATCTTATAAGTAGCCATTGCATCTATCTCGTTCTGTTGTGCTTTTTTCAATGCATTCAAGTTGCGAATACGATACAGGAAGAGCAGTGTAATAAGCAAAATAGAGAAAAGAGTTCCCAAGATAAAATACCGGTAATGCTCCCAAAACGTAGGCGGTTTATTCAGAAAACGGGTATTGGCAGGACACGTGGAAAGAGAAAGCCCGTCACGTACCAGTATTTCATAATTAATAACAGGCGCCCCGTCTGTGGGGATATAGCAAGGAATATGGCGTGCCTGTTTGTCTTTCAACACATCCGAAATGGTTTGAATCAATGCTGCATCATAACGATCTTGATTGTAAGTATATCCACCCAGCATACCTTCTTTTCCACTTGCTATATTTACCATACTCAAAGAAAAGATAGGAACGGAAGTAGCAGCTATAAGCTTATGAGAATTAGTGGCTAACATGCTAGTACCAGCAAATGCGTATTTGTAGAACCACGAGGCGAACAGAACTCCCGTTGTTTTAGTGTCTACGAAATACAGGGAATCCAACAGCTGATTGGTCGTCATATTTTCAGCAGACCAAAATTTATACTTGATATCCGGATACTTCGTATTCAGTTCTTGCTCGATAAGTACGGAGTTGTCTTGATTGACTTTGCGCCCGTCACCTATAAATATAAGCTCTTTCATTCCGGGAATCATCTGTTTCATCAGGCGAATGTTTTCCGGGATATACAAATCAGCGTACAGATAAACTAAATTGTAGGGGTCAACCAAATAAGAAAGAGGAGTTCGTTCTTCAGGCGTAGAAGGCTGCCTGTGGATATAAGCCTCATAGGAATCTAAATAATCTTCCTGTGCACAAAGCACAATGGGAATATCTCCCCAAACTTTTCTATATTCATTCCGCAACAACAATGCCGAATTTCCCAGTAATAACAGCATGCGTGGAGAACGACCTTTGTATTTATCGAATATATTGCGCTTGGATTCTTCCAGAATGGAATCATTTTCAACCAGCAGCATATTCAGATGCTCTACGTAGAGAGTGATTCCAGGGTCTTTTTGAACGAATTCCGTAACGTTGGAAATAAGCCGGCTGCTCCAGGGAGATGATTCCGTATATGAGTTTATACAAAGGATATAACTTTTACCCTCTATCGCATCTTTTTGTGCAAAAGCCCAATTTACAGACAAGAGGTAGAAAAACAGAAATAGAAGATATTGTTTCATCTGTACCAGAAGAATTTTATGTTATGCGAAATATTTGCTTGTTTCATTTTGCAACACAAAAGTAGCAAAAAAAGAAGAAATACAACTATATAAATAAAAAAGAGAACCTTTTATAGAAAAAAAGGTTCTCCATCATCAAATTCAGATGTATCTATAATTACTTTCGCATTTTTTCCCTGCAATAGGACCGGTGTCCATAGATCACAATCACCACAAAACAAATGAACGGAAGGATGAATGACAGGTTCACAGCAGGCATACCTAACAGCGTATGGCAATCAATGATGCTTGCCTGAAGGGGCGGCAATACCGACCCTCCGAGAATCGCCATAATCAATCCGGCAGCACCGAATTTGGCATCATCACCCAATCCCTGCAATGCTATACCGTAGATTGTGGGGAACATCAGAGACATACAAGCAGATACTCCTACGAGGCAGTACATTCCCCAGATATCCTGGAAACCAATCACCCCGGCCGTAAACACGCAAGCTACAATAGCCAGTACTTTCAGCAACAGCCCCGGACTGAGATACCGCAGGATAAACGTACAGATGAAACGGCTGGCACAGAAAATAATCATAGCTACAATGTTATATTGCTGTGAAAGCACTTCCGCAGCTTTCTCTTCCATTCCTTCCGACATGAAATAGCGCGTACCATATTGAATGATAAATGTCCAGCACATAATCTGCGCACCTACATAGAAGAACTGTGCGATCACTCCTTCGCGGTAATGGTGTATATCGAATATACGTTTCAATGTAGGCAGGAAGTTGATGTTATGAGACTGATCGCCATTCTTCGGCATCTTCACCATACGGATCACGATCAGCATTGCCAAAATGACAAGCCCGATAATCAGATAAGGCGCAATCAGTACCATCAGGTCTGAATCACGTACCGCAGCAAATTCTGTATCCGAAAGCTGGCTACGCTCCATCGTATCCATCGGGTTCAAGCGATTCTGGATAAAGTTCATCGCCACGTACATACCCAATAACGAGCCCATCGGATTGAAAGACTGTGCAAGATTCAGGCGGCGGGTGGATGTAGCTTCATCACCCATAGAAAGGATATAGGGATTACAACTGGTCTCCAGAAACGAGAGTCCGCATGTCAGTATAAAGTAAGCTATAAGGAAGGGATAGTAATTGCCCGTCAGCATGGCGGGATAGAACAGGAATGCACCGATAGCATACAATCCGAGTCCCAGCAGTACCCCTGCTTTATATGAAAAGCGACGGATAAAAATAGCTGCGGGGAATGCCATGGCAAAATATCCGCCATAGAAAGCCACCTGCACCAGTGCCCCGTCGGTAACACTCATACGGAAAATCTTGGAAAAGGCTTTCACCATCGGATTCGTGATATCGTTGGCAAAGCCCCACAAGGCAAAGCAACTGGTGATAAGAATGAACGGAATGAGGTAGCTTACTCCGTCTTTACTGATAATGCTGTTTTTCTTAGTGTTATTCTTCATGGTAGTTATTTCTTTGGCTGGGATTAGTCATAAAGGTGGAAAATACGCTCCATCGGTTGCCATTTCTCGGCGGCTGTGGAACCGGGTTTCACAAGCTGGAAGATGGCCATATAGTCTTCCCATTCCTGTTGTCGGGGCAAGGAAGCGAGGCGCTCCATAGCTGCATCCCAGTCAAACCCTACAGGCACTTCGACTATCATAAACAGGCGGGTGTCCAAAAGATATATTTCCATTTCCAGAATACCGGCTTCACGGATACCGGCAGGTATTTCGGGCCAGATAGCCCCTTGGCTGTGCCGGCGACGATATTCGGCTATCAACTGCGGATCGTCACGGAGTTCCAGTGTCCGGCAGATACGCTCCACCGGCTGATGATGCTCTTTGGCGGGATAACGTTTGATTGATGTGTCCATAGTAAATCAATATTGAAACGCAAATAAACACAGATTTTAGCAGATTAAAAAGTGATACGATAATTATCTACGCAAAGCAGTGTTTATCTGCGTTCCGGCTAAGTTATTAAATAAATTCTTTGATTTCTTCACGGCTGCCGATCTCTCCTTTGGCAATGGCTTGCACCAGAATATTACCGATAGCGGTTGCCTCTACAGGTCCGGCATAGACGGGAATACCCAAAGCCTCGGCTGTCAGGCGGTTCAGCAGTGAATTACGGCATCCGCCACCGATGATATTGAGCTGTTCTATCGAAGCGGGAAGCAGACGATTCAGTTGGTCTATTCCTTGCTTATAGCGCAGGGCGAGTGATTGGAGTACACAACGCACTACCTCACCGTAAGTTTCCGGTATAGGCTGTCCGTGCGCTTCACAATACTCCGCAATGGCATCCTCCATATCCACAGGGTTCTGGAATATCTTATCATCTACGTCAATGACGGATGGAATATCCGCTGATTCGGCGGCAGAAAGCAAGAAATCGTATTCACATCGCTCTCCTCTTTCTTTCCATTGTGCCATAAGACGTTGCAAGATCCAAAGCCCGGTGATATTCTGAAGAAAACGAATCTTACCGCCTACCCCGCCCTCATTGGTGAAGCCGGCCCGGCAAGCTTCTTCCGTGAGGATAGGCTCATCCAGTTCAACACCCAGCAGAGACCACGTACCAGAACTGAGGAAGGCACAACGGGATTTATCCACCTGTGTCGAAGGAATCGCATAAACAGCGCTTGCCGTATCGTGCGAACCGACAGCTATGACATCCACTTCATCCGTCAGACCAATTTCTTCGGCAATCTCCCGTTTCAGTTTGCCACGTATCGTACCGGGCATCACAATGTCTCCAAAGAGATGTGCAGGTACTCCCAAACGATGGATGAGTGGCTGATTCCAAGTCCGGCTACGTGCATCAAGCAGTTCGGAGGTGGATGCAATGCAGTATTCATTATTTGCCACCCCTGTGAGGAAGTAACTGAAAAGATCGGGCATAAACAGAAGACGGTCTGCAACTTCCAATTGCGTATCACCGCTTTTCTTCATGCTGTAAAGCTGAAAAAGTGTATTGATGGACATCACTTGTATGCCGGCTTCGGAATAGTGCCGAACAAAGTTGTCACCGAAAAACTCTTCCGGCAAACCATCCGTTCGGGGGTCACGATAACACACTGGGTTTCCCAGCAAGTTACCGTTACGGTCTATCAATCCAAAGTCCACACCCCAGGTATCAATGCCAATGCTCCTGATATGATATCCCTTGCGCACCGCTTGCCGGAGTCCGTTCTTCATCTCATCAAACAGAGCCAGAAAATCCCAGTACACATGGTTTCCCATCCGCACCTGACGGTTTGGAAAGCGGTACACCTCTTCCAGTTTCAGCGTACCCTGGCAGATGGAACCGGCCATAACGCGACCGCTTCCACCTCCAAAATCTACTGCCAGATAGGTATTCATCATTTAGTCTTCTTTCCTAAAATGTATGTTTCAAGATCGTCGATCTCTTCAGGAGTAAGTACTGTGTAGTCTCCTCCGGACTGGATCATGATGCGACATGCCATTTCAAAGAACATAGCGCGTTCAAAAGCCTGGTCGAAGTCCTTACCACACACCACCTGCCCATGTTTCAGCAAGAGGACGGAATTATGGTCTTTCAAAGCATCAATCACTCCCTGGGCCAATTCTTTCGATCCCGGACGATAATAAGGAACTACCGGAATCTCACTTCCCACATGGCAGGGAATCTCCGCTGTTACGTTGAAATTCGTAGGACGATTCTTCATACACGCCACAGCCGTGGCATAGTGTGACTGGAAATGCAAAACTACATTCACATCAGGACGCTCACGGAGTACTCCGAGATGGAAACCGCTTTCCATAGAGGGTTTCACTCCATTCAATACTTCTCCTGTAGAAAGGCGGCAGACAGCTACTTTTTCTTTAGGTAGAGAAGGTACCCATGAACCTGTTCCGGAAAGCAGGACTTCGTCACCAATGCGCCAGGAGATATTGCCGCTACTGCATATTGTCAATCCGGCATCTCCTACCCGATGCGCCTGGGCTATGAATTGTTCTATGTGTTCGTTTGTTATCATGTCTATTTCTATTTGTTATTTATAGATAGGTCCGTACGTTGTGCAGGCTCTGTAATCAGCTCCTTCTTTATCCATACCGAATGCATTCCAGGCAGCAGGACGGAATATCTTCTTCTCATCCACATTGTGCATGCAAACAGGAATACGAAGCATGGAAGCCAGCGTAATCAAATCCTGGCCGATATGTCCATAACTGATAGCACCATGATTGGCTCCCCAGTTATTCATTACCGAATACACATCTTCAAATGCCGGTTTATCGCAAAGACGGGGCACAAACCAAGTAGTAGGCCAAGTACGGTCCGTACGTTCATCCAGCAGCTTGTGAACTTCCGGATCAATCTCTACCGTCCATCCCTCAGCAATCTGAAGCACAGGGCCAAGGCCTTTTACCAGATTCAGACGGGTCATAGTTACAGGCATTCCACCCTTCGACAGGAAGTTGGAAGAGAAACCACCGCCACGGAAATAATCACGGTTAGCGGGATACCAAGTAGTAGCTTCAAGACATTTCTCCATTTCAGCCTCGGAGATTTCCCAATGAGGTTTCATGACAGGTTCACCCTGTGCATTTGTTTGCTGGCCTGTACCGTCCAGAGTGGTAGCACCGGAGTTAATCAGATGGATAATGCCATTAGCTGCCAAACCGGTCAATTCTTTACCTGTAACACGTTTCACAGCTTCAGGGCTCCAATATGTACGCACGTCAGAGAATATCTGTGCACGGTTTGTCAGCAAATGACCAAAGAGCATGGCTACACCGTTGCAGGCATCATTTTCAGTAGCTACCACGTATGCTTCACGGATGCCGTTCCAGTCAAAAGAAGTATTCAGCAGAGCTTCGGAGTAGTCGCCATTCGGATAAAAATCCGTCCACTGGCGTTGTCCCTGGAAACCGGCGGCAATGGCATTGTGTCCAAGTGCTTCTTCCTTGAATCCCATTTCGCGAAGTTTCGGATTACCTTGTATAAGATCGCGCATGATGAGGGTCATTTTCACAATAAACTCCCAATCTTCATCTTTTTGCTCACGGGTCTTGGTCTTTGCGGGGAGATTGAAATCCTTGCCCTCATTCTTCTTGCAATATTTCTCTGTCCATGCCATGGCTTTAGCGAACTCTTCCTTATCATAGATACCTTCAGTCATGCGACGGATAATTTCAGTCAGGTCTACAGATTCGCAACGGATGCCCAGATATTCCTGGAAGAAATCCGGATTCACAATAGAACCGGCAATACCCATAGATACGCTACCCATCGACAGATAAGATTTTCCGCGCATGGTTGCTACTGCCTGTGCGGCACGTGCAAAACGAAGCAGTTTTTCTGCAACGTCGGTAGGGATGGAATTGTCATCCAGATCCTGCACATCACGTCCGTAAATGCCAAAAGCAGGTAATCCTTTTTGTGCATGTCCTGCCAGTACAGCTGCCAGATATACAGCTCCCGGACGTTCCGTACCGTTAAATCCCCAAACAGCTTTCGGATAATACGGATTCATGTCCATAGTCTCGGCACCATAGCACCAGCAAGAGGTCACTGTGATAGTAGAACCCACGCCTTCGCGTTCAAACTTCTCGGCACAAGCTGCGCTTTCGGCTACGCGACCGATGGTACTGTCTGAAATCACACACTCCACCGGACTTCCGTCACCATTCTTCAAGTTACTGGTGATCAACTCGGCTACTGCTTTAGCCAGGTTCATTGTCTTTTCTTCAAGGCTTTCACGTACACCACCCTGGCGACCGTCGATAGTGGGACGAATCCCGATTTTCGGATACTTTTTCATGCTATCATTTATTTGGTTAATAAAACATCATCTATGCTGAACTGTGCTGAAATCAATTTGTAAAAAAAGGCTATAAAGAGCCTCTTAAATTTACTTCCGTCGGCAGACAAACTTGTATGGGTTTGCCACTCAAGATGAAATCTGCCGTCAGGATTCCCATCTTTTGCCAATCAACACTCATCACTGTTATTCCCTTATCAATCACTTCATAAGCCGGCGTATCATTATAGGCTATCAAGCCGAAATCAACGCCACACGTCAAACCTGCCGCACGGCTCTTCTTCACAATCTCCACCACATCCACCTGACGGATGGCAATATAGGCTTCACCGGAATGCACTTCCCTGTCGTCCAAAGTCTCTATTATCTCACATTCCAATTGATGATCTGCACAATACTTCCTGAAATAATCGCACGTCTCCTTGGGATGCTTACTTTCCCGTGCCAGAAACAGGATAAGCTTGCGATAGTTCTGCAACCTATCTGACAATTGAGCCATAGCTGCGTAAAAGGCTTCACCGAAGTCCTGGCAGATGTATGAGTACTCCCGCTTGTCAAACTGCCCGAAATCAAGCAGCAACAGGCGGGAAGAGTCTATCTTATAGAGATAAGGAGAAATCTTTTCATTATCGAAGTTCATTACCACGTATTTATTATAGCGGCCAATGGAATCGCGAAGAATAGCATTGAACAATGCTTCGTTATACTGATGAAACCACAGGTCTACCTTATAACGCGTGGAAAGGCGGCGGATGATGCTGTTATACAGCGTATCTTTAAAGGGTGAGTATTCATCGAGCAGCAGCAGGATATTTTTCTGGCGGTTCACCACATAGTAGCCTTTACCAGGAGTAGAGTCGATAATCCCCCGCTCCTTCAGATCAATAAAAGCTTTAAAAACCGTATCGCGGGAAACTTTATAATCGTGGCTCAGCTGATTGATGGAAGGCAGGGCGGTATCCGTCTTGTAACGTCCCATGGAAATGTCCTGGCTGATCAAATCGGCCAGTTGTTTTACCTTCGTCGTTTGTTGCCCGAAAATTGTTTTCATATTGCGTATACAGGTTTAATCAAAGTAAGGATGATACAAGCAACTGTGCTGAACTGTGCTGGTGCAAAGAAAGATTATTTATTCTGAATCAGCAAGAAATAGGGATATGTTTTGCAGCATATAAAAAGCAAACACAATGTTATCAATCTAAAATCTGCTTAAACAACTCATCCGCATCCTTAGCTTTGTCTACACGTCCGGCCTTCACATCCTCCATAGCCTTTTCTATACCTGATTTATCGTTGGTAATATCCTCTTCCCATGCACCGGACAATGTTTCAAAGAAATCTTCTGATTTTGATGTCACTTTCTCAGAATGAGGAAGTTTCTCTTTTAATGACTCTGCCAATTTACAGATTAAATCTAACTTTATATCTGGACTTAACGGAGCCAGCAACTGCATATACCATTCGGTAGGATTCGGTGGCAATTCCATAATATGTTCTCCTTATTTTTTATGAATAGTGTATCTCAATTCCCCTCCTCCGTCGGAGGAGGGGTGCCCAAAGGGCGGGGTGGTAGGTGAAGCAAGAAATACATATAAATCATATACATAAGGAATTCTTTTTTCATCTACCACCTCCCCCTACGGGTACTCCTCCTCCGACGGAGGAGGAGAATTAAGATAGTATTACTTAATTTTTTGATTCATCGCAATACCGTTTAAACTTAATCCCACTAAGAGATTATTTATACTCCGCCCACGATTTAATTGCCAGATCATCCAGCGTCATCGTACAGAAAGCATTGACGAAAGCACTTGCCAGGCGGGCATTCGTAATTAGCGGAACATTCAGGTCGATAGCGGCACGACGAATCTTATATCCGTTGCTCAACTCACCCGCAGTGAGGTTCTTCGGAATATTCACCACCATGTCGATCTCCTTTTTGTGCAGCATATCCAACGCTTGCGGCTGTTGGTTAGTCTCACTGGGCCAATACACCTGCGTATTCTCCACCCCATTCTCCGTAAGGAACTTACTGGTACCTCCCGTTGCAAAGAGCTTATACCCTTTTTGCTGAAGCAGACGGGCAGCGGAAAGCATTTCCACCTTCTGTTTCGGTGTACCGGTAGAAAGCAGGATATTCTTCTTCGGTATGCGGTAGCCTACAGAAAGCATAGCCTTCAGCACGGCACAGGACGTATCACTTCCGATACAACCAACCTCACCTGTAGATGCCATATCCACACCCAACACCGGGTCGGCCTTTTGCAAGCGATTGAAAGAGAACTGACTGGCCTTGATGCCTACATAGTCCAGTTCAAAGAGATTCTTATTCGGCTTTTCTACCGGAAGCCCTAACATCACCTTCGTAGCCAGTTCGATAAGATTAATCTTCAGCACCTTGCTGACGAACGGGAAACTACGGGATGCGCGCAGGTTACATTCAATCACCTTGATGTCATTCTCACGGGCCAGATACTGGATATTGAACGGACCGGAGATATTCAGTTCGCGTGCAATCTCACGACTGATACGCTTAATGCGGCGTACCGTCTCCACATAAAGCTTCTGAGGCGGAAATTGAATCGTAGCATCGCCCGAATGCACTCCGGCAAACTCAATATGTTCAGAGATAGCGTATGCCACAATTTCTCCATTCTGTGCCACCGCATCCATCTCCACCTCCTTGGCATGTTCGATGAATTGGCTGACAACCACCGGATGCTTCTTTGATACATTGGCCGCAAGTTGCAGGAAGCGTTCCAGTTCTTCCTGATTGGAACAAACGTTCATTGCAGCACCTGAAAGTACGTATGACGGACGCACAAGTACCGGGAAACCTACTTCTTCCACAAACTCGTTGATGTCGTCCATGCTCGTAAGCTCGCGCCAGCGAGGCTGGTCTACGCCGATACGGTCCAGCATGGCAGAGAACTTCTCACGGTCTTCGGCGTTGTCAATGCTTTTGGCGGAAGTACCGAGTATAGGCACCTTCTGCGCATCCAGACGCAGGGCAAGATTATTCGGTATCTGACCACCGGTAGAAACAATCACCCCGTGCGGATTTTCCAGTTCAAGGATATCCATTACCCGTTCGAAGGTAAGTTCATCGAAGTAGAGGCGGTCGCACATATCATAGTCCGTAGATACGGTTTCGGGATTATAGTTGATCATAACGCTGCGATACCCCTCTTTACGGATGGTATTCAGTGCCTGTACACCGCACCAGTCAAACTCTACGGAAGACCCGATACGATACGCACCGGAACCAAGTACAACGATGGATTTACGGTCGCCGAGATAATGAACATCATTAGCGATGCCACTATACGTCAGATACAGGTAATTAGTCTGTGCAGGATATTCGGCAGCAAGAGTGTCTATTTGCTTTACCACAGGGACAATGCCGACGCTCTTACGATGATTGCGTACATAGAGGATACCGTCTTCCATGTCTCCTTCATAACCGATGGCACGGGCTATCTGAAAATCAGAGAAACCTTGTACCTTGGCTTTTTTCAGCAATTCCAAAGGCAGATCGGCTATCTGTTTGTGGTTCTTGCTCCACTTTTCCAACTCTTTGCTGGTGTTCATTATGTTCATCAGCTTCTCCAGGAACCACTTATCGATCTTCGTCAGTTCGTGCACCTGATCAACGGTATATCCGGCACGGAAAGCTTTGGATATGACGAAGATACGCTTGTCCGTCGGTTCACGGAGCGCCTTGTCTATATCAGAGATAACAAGTTCCTTATTTTCCACGAAACCATGCATCCCCTGTCCTATCATACGCAGACCTTTCTGAATGGCTTCTTCAAAAGTACGACCGATAGCCATCACTTCGCCTACTGACTTCATGCTGGAACCCAGTTCCTTGTCTACACCATGGAACTTACCCAAGTCCCAACGGGGTATTTTGCAGACCACATAATCCAATGCAGGTTCAAAGAAAGCACTTGTGGTTTTCGTTACAGAATTCTTCAGGTCGAACAATCCGTAGCCAAGACCGAGTTTTGCAGCAACGAAAGCAAGCGGATACCCCGTAGCTTTAGAAGCCAGAGCAGAAGAACGGCTCAAGCGGGCATTTACTTCAATCACTCTATAATCCTCACTTTCAGGATCATAAGCATACTGCACATTACATTCTCCTACAATACCGATATGGCGAATGATACGGATAGCAAGTTCGCGCAACTTATGATAATCGGAGTTACTGAGCGTCTGAGACGGAGCGATAACAATGGACTCTCCCGTATGGATACCCAGCGGGTCGAAGTTCTCCATGTTACAAACGGTGATACAGTTGTCAAAGCGGTCGCGCACCACCTCATACTCCACTTCTTTCCATCCACGTAAGGATTTTTCCACAAGCACCTGCGGGGAGAAGGAGAAAGCTTTCTCAACCAACACATCCAGTTCTTCTTCATTGTCACAGAAGCCGGAACCCAGTCCGCCAAGCGCGTATGCAGCGCGGACAATCACCGGATAACCCAATTCGGCAGCAGCACGACGGGCATCAATGGCATTTTCTACAGCTTCGCTTTTGATAGTCTTTACATTGATTTCATTCAGCTTATGCACGAAAATCTCACGGTCTTCCGTATCGATAATGGCTTGTACGGGAGTACCGAGAACTTTTACACCATATTTCTCAAAAACTCCGTCTTTGTAGAGGGCAACACCGCAGTTCAATGCCGTTTGTCCACCAAAGGCGAGCATAACGCCGTCCGGACGTTCTTTTTCGATGACTTTCTCTACAAAATAAGGAGTGACAGGCAGGAAATAAATCTGGTCGGCAACGCCTTCCGAAGTCTGCACAGTAGCGATGTTCGGATTGATAAGAACGGTGTAGATACCTTCTTCTTTCAAGGCTTTGAGTGCCTGGCTGCCGGAGTAGTCGAACTCACCTGCCTCACCGATTTTCAGTGCACCGGAACCGAGCAGCAGGACTTTCTTTATATTGTTTTCTTTCATTTCTATTTATTCATTATATTTCTAAAATCTATCTCAATTCTCCTCCTTCTGGAAGGAGGAGTACCCCAACGGGGGGGGAGGTGGTAGGTAAAGCAATAAAATACCTATGGATTATAAGGCTAAGGAATTTTTTTACCTACCACCCCGCCCTTTGGGCACCCCTCCTCCGTCGGAGGAGGGGAATTTAGATACTATTTTACAGCAGTTTCACGAACTCATCAAACAAAAACTCCGTATCCGTCGGCCCGCTGGCAGCTTCTGGATGGAATTGTGCAGAGAACCAGGGATTCCGTTTATGCTTAATGCCCTCATTAGACCCGTCGTTCATATTGATGAACAGCGGTTCCCAATCTTCCGTCAGCGTAGTGTTGTCCACTGCATAACCATGATTCTGCGAAGTGATGAAGCAACGCTCCGTGCCCACCATACGCACCGGTTGATTGTGACTGCGATGACCATATTTCAGCTTGTATATCTTTGCTCCTCCTGCCTTGCTCAGTAACTGATTTCCCATGCAGATACCGAAGATAGGTAGTTTTTCATTCTTCATTGCCCGGCGGATATTCTGCACCGCAGCATCACAGGTATCCGGATCACCCGGGCCGTTACTGATGAAAAGTCCGTCGAACTCCAGTTCATTATAATCATAATCCCAAGGCACACGGATGACTTCCACATCACGCTTCAGCAGACAGCGAAGAATATTAGTCTTCACTCCACAATCCACCAGGACTACTTTCTTCTTACCCGCACCTTCGTTGTACCGGATTATCTCCTTGCAACTCACCTTATCCACATAGTTCACTCCCGCATACACGGCATCGGGCACATTCTCCGGTTCATCATCAAAAACAATCTTCCCCATCATCACGCCATGTTCGCGGAGCACCTTTGTCAGCTCACGCGTATCGATACCTGTGATGCCCGGCACCTGTTCGCGCTTCAGCCAATCAGCAAGGCTTTCCACAGCGTTCCAATGGCTAAAGTCCTCACTATAATCACTTACAATGATGGCTTCCGCATGGATACGTTCACTTTCCATAAAGGTAGCCAGTCCATTCGGTTCGATAGTGAAAGGCGGCACACCATAATTGCCCACCAACGGATAAGTGAGCGTCATCAACTGTCCGGCATACGAGGGGTCAGTCAAGCTCTCGGGATACCCCGTCATAGCTGTGTTGAAAACCACCTCTCCCGCTACCGGCTTTTCGTAGCCAAACGACTTGCCGTGGAAGCGGCTCCCGTCGTCGAGGATAAGAGTTACATTTCTCATGTTAGTTAGTGATTAGTGCTTAGTGATAAGCAATTAACGTTAATCACTTATCACTAAACACTATTTCGTTAAAATTGATATACTTGTTCTATATAGTCAATAAAGGCATTATTCAGCATCTTCACCCCGCCCGGCGTAGGATAATCACCGCTGAAATACCAGTCTCCCCGATGATTGGGACAAGCCTCATGCAGCCCCTCCAACGGTTGGTATACGATTTCCACCTTCGCCTTTGTTCCGGCAGGTGTCAGCAGTTCCACCATCTTGGCGGAGATTTCCTCGTCAGTAAAGGGTGCATAGATATCCTTCACATAGTTCACCATTTGCTCCTTCGGCAACCCTACCTGGTCTTTCGATTTGCGGTAGGCAGCGGCAATCACATCTTTCATATCCCGGTCTTTCAGCAACTCGATGGCCGCTTTGAAAGCAATGAATTCACTCATCTTTGCCATATCGATGCCGTAATAATCAGGATAACGTACCTGTGGGGAAGAAGAAACAATCACAATCTTCTTGGGACCCAGACGATCGAGAATACCGATGATACTCTGTTTCAGAGTAGTTCCGCGTACAATGGAGTCGTCGATAATGACAAGATTGTCTACACCCGGCACCAGACTGCCATAGGTGATATCATACACGTGCGCAGCCAAGTCATTGCGGCTGTTTCCTTCTGCAATAAACGTGCGCAGTTTGATGTCCTTGATGGCTACCTTTTCGCTACGGATACGGCGGGAAAGTATCTGTTCCAGCTCCTCCAGACTGGGGCTATGTCCCAGGGAAGCGATCTGTTGCACTTTCTCTTCATTCAGATAATCATCCAGTCCCTGCAACATGCCGTAGAACGCAACTTCCGCTGTATTCGGAATGAAGGAAAACACGGTATGGTCAAGGTCTTTATTGATGGCTTTCAAGATATTAGGTATCAGTTTCTCACCCAATAGTTTACGTTCCCTGTAAATATCCACATCACTGCCTCGTGAGAAATAAATACGTTCGAAAGAACAGGGTTTCACCTCGCGTACTTTATTGATTTGGGTGGTGCGCAGCTTGCCTGCCTTGTTAATCAGCAAGGCTTGTCCGGGCATCAATTCCTTAATGCTGCCTGCCGGCACATTGAAAGCGGTTTGTATCACAGGGCGTTCGCTGGCAAGCACCGCCACTTCATCATCCTGATACCAGAATGCGGGGCGGATTCCCCACGGGTCGCGCACGGCAAACGATTCACCGCTTCCCGTCAGTCCGCATATCACATAGCCCCCGTCCCACTCCTTGCTCGAAGTACGCAGCACGTTCGCCAGGTCCATATGATCTTCTATATAGTGAGTCACGCCCATTCCTGTCAATCCTTCCGCTTCGGCAAGATTGAAGAGGCGCTCCACTTCACGGTCGAGACGGTGTCCCACTTGTTCCAGCATGATGTACGTATCGGCATACTTCCGTGGATGCTGGCCGATAGCAGTGATGCGTGCAAAGATCTCATCCACGTTCGTCATGTTGAAATTGCCGCAAAGAGCGAGATTCTTAGCCCGCCAGTTGTTACGCCTCAAGAAGGGGTGCACATAAGAAATGCCGCTCTTTCCGGTAGTGGAATAGCGCAAGTGCCCCATGTAAGCCTCGCCCGCAAAAGGGAGGTATTTCTTAGCGTAATCCGCATCATGAAGCTGCTCTTTTGTCAGATCCTTAAAGTTGCTCTGCACCGTACCGAATATTTCGGTAATGGCGCCCGAACCGAGTGCACGCTCACGGAACATATACTCCTCACCGGGATTTGCTTCCAGCTTTACACAAGCCATACCGGCGCCCTCTTGTCCGCGGTTGTGCTGTTTCTCCATCAGAAGATAGAGTTTGTTCAAACCGTACATCCATGTGCCGTACTTCTGTTCATAGTATTCCAGAGGTTTCAGCAGGCGTATCATGGCAACGCCACATTCATGCTTCAGTTCTTCCATCAGTTCATTTACAATTTACAATGTACAAAGTACAATTTATCGTTTACTATTTATTTCGTATTACCCTCTTTATTCCACTGTGACGCTCTTCGCCAAGTTTCTCGGCTGATCCACATCCATCCCTTTGCATACTGCGATATGATAGGCCAGTAACTGCAACGGCACTGTAGTAATTAACGGGTCGAGGCACTCGATTGTTTCCGGCAACTCGATACAAGTATCGGCAATCTTGCTGATAACCGTATCCCCTTTTGTCACCAGGGCAATCACTTTGCCCTTACGCGCCTTGATTTCCTGTATATTGCTCAATACTTTCTCATAAAGCCCGTTCTGTGTAGCAATCACTACCACCGGCATTTCAGCATCTACCAATGCGATAGGCCCGTGCTTCATTTCAGCAGCCGGATAACCCTCGGCATGGATATAAGAGATTTCTTTCAGTTTCAACGCACCTTCCAAGGCTACAGGATACGAATATCCGCGTCCCAGATAGATAAAATTATGCGCATACGTGAAGATCTTGGAAAGCTCTGCAATGCTGCCGTTCAGCTTCAGCACTTCTTTCATCTTATCAGGAATGCGGTTCAGCTCTTGCACAATGGCAAGGAATTGCCCCTCATCTATCGTATTCTTCTCCTTGGCGAGCGTCAGCGCCAGCATGGTGAGCACTGTCACCTGTCCCGTAAACGCTTTGGTGGAAGCCACTCCGATTTCAGGGCCTACGTGGATATAAGAACCCGTATGCGTAGCCCTCGGAATAGACGAACCAATCGCATTACAGATGCCATAGATAAATGCCCCACGGCTCCGCGCCAGTTCCACAGCTGCCAGTGTATCCGCCGTCTCGCCACTTTGCGAAATCGCAATCACCACATCATTACTGTCTATCACCGGATCACGGTAACGGAATTCCGAAGCATACTCCACTTCCACCGGAATGCGGCAAAGACTTTCTATCAGATGCTTTCCGATAAGCGCCGCATGCCAGGAAGTACCGCACGCCACGATGATGAAACGTTTGGCTGCCAGCAGGCGGTCTTTGTTATCAATCACTGCGGAAAGCACCACATTTGTACTTTCTACATTGATACGTCCGCGCATACAGTCATGAATGCAATCGGGCTGTTCAAAAATCTCTTTCAGCATGAAGTGCGGATAACCACCCTTTTCCAACTGTCCCAGGTTCAGCGCCACCGTCTTCACTTCGTGCGGACATTCCACATTTTTCAGGTTCACCACCTTCAGTTTCTCTCCGCGGCGGATGACGGCGATCTCTTCATCTTCCAAATATACGACTTTATCTGTATATTCCACAATCGGCATAGCATCCGAAGCCAGGAAAAACTCATCTTCACCGATACCTACCACCAACGGACTACTCTTGCGGGCTGCTATAATCTCATCCGGATTGTCCTTATCCAGCACGGCAATGGCATAAGCGCCGATTACTTCACGCAACGCTAATTGCACAGCAGTCAGCAGATCTGTATTTTTGGATTTCTGGATGAATTCTATCAGTTGCACCAGTACTTCGGTGTCCGTACTGCTTTTGAATGAATAGCCTTTGGCCTGGAGTTTTTCTTTAAGGACGGCGTAGTTTTCGATGATGCCGTTGTGGATGAGAGCGAGATGTTCGGAAGAGGAATAATGAGGATGGGCGTTAGCGGAGCAAGGTTCCCCGTGCGTAGCCCAACGGGTATGGGCAATTCCGATGTTACCGGAAATATCTTTTTGAGTAACGAAAGTTTCCAGTTCCGAAACCTTACCTTTCGTTTTGTAAACGTTCAACTGTCGGTTATCACTGATTAATGCTACCCCTGCACTATCATATCCGCGATACTCTAATCGCTTCAATCCTTTGATAAGAATGGGGTAGGCTTTCTTTTGACCAATATAGCCTACTATTCCACACATACTAATTAATATTTGATTTTGCGCTGCAAAGATATAAAAACCCGAGAACATAAAGTTAATATTTTGCCTATTTATTTATCAAAAGAATAGAAAAAAGTTATTTTCTTGTCAAAAAGTTAAAGAAAACAAACTTATTAAAGCAAAAGGAATAATTTTATAATTTCAAAGTAAGCAATGGAATTTTAGTTTTATATTGAAAGGAGATAGCGGAAAAATCTTCCAATCCGATAAAGAGTGTCGTTTTTCAAGGTTGCCAAATTGCCAAAAAGCCAAATTGCCAAGGCCAAAAGGAAAAGGCCAATAAGATAAAGAAAAACTGTTGGTGGAATTAATTCATAATGAAAAAGTAATGAATAAAAGTAATGAAACAGTACTATCTCAATTCTCCTCCTCCGTCGGAGGAGGAGTACTCGTAGGGGGAGGTGGTAGGTGAGAAAAGAATTCCTTATTGATATGATTCATCGGTATTTCTTGCTTTACCTACCACCCTGCCCTCTGGGCACCCCTCCTCCAACGAGGTTGTGTAAAAAGTCAAATTCAAGCGTTCTTTG
>ERZ826613.530-NODE-530-length-53987-cov-4.753338_pt1 | contig 53987 bp, 49 predicted proteins | sample MGYA00519925_ERZ826613 | MGnify/ENA primary metagenome ERZ826613 (study PRJEB31778, sample SAMEA3449236) | human gut metagenome | biome: human gut; feature: human-associated habitat; material: faeces | place: United Kingdom | collected 2010/2012 ... | reverse complement strand
TCTATTTCCAGTTAATTGCCAATATGTTCTATATTATAACATATTTTTCGTTAAATTCCAAAACTTTTTTATATTTTTATAAATAAAAATTGTCCCTGTACCCGATAAATGAGTACAAGGACGATTTTCAGAACAAATTATTTATGTTTACATGAAAAATAAAGAAGAATATTATATCTTTTTCAGATGGAATTCAACCGGAAAGTAATCTCCCCAGCTCTGAGGAAGAAGAATTCCGCCGTTCATAAGTGATGAACCTGTATATTCATTTCCGGAAAGTTCATCTTTATAAACCGCTTCTGAATCCAGTCCGGAAAGTTTAAGTCTGTAACGCTTCATATTTGCCTCTGTACGGAAAATCATTCCATGAAGCAGAACTTCAGACCTGTCTTCCGCAACGTAACACCAGAAAGCACCTTTATCAGTAAGCGGACTGCTCAGACGATAATACTTTCCATTATGAATAAGTGAATCAAGTTCCCTGAATCTTTTTATCTGTTCCTTTGCTGTATTTCTTTCCTCATCAGAAATATTGTTCAGGTCAAGTTCAAAGCCAAAGCTTCCTGCCATAGCCGTAACACCCCTTGCAGACATAGGAGTTATTCTGCCTGTCTGATGATTCGGAACAATGGAAACGTGAGAGCCGACAGATGAAACTGGATAGATATATGATGTTCCGTACTGAATGATTGTTCTTTCATATGCATCGGTATCATCGCTGCACCATATCTGCGGACAGTAATAGAGCATTCCGGCATCAAATCTTCCGCCGCCGCCGCTGCATCCCTCGAACAGCACATCAGGGAATTCACTTGTCAAGCGTTCAAGAAGTGAATACAATCCCAGAATATATCGATGAGGAAGTTCAGACTGTTTTTCTGCTGAAAGTCCGGAGCTGTACCAGTCGCAGATACTGCGATTCATATCCCATTTAACATATGAAATATCTGCACTTTTCAGAACACTGCTTATTTTATCATAAAGATATTCCCTTACATCTTCCCTTGAAAGGTCGAGCAAAAGCTGATAGCGTCCTCTCATAGGATTTCTGTCAGGTATCTGTATTGCCCATTCTTTATGTGCTCTGTAAAGGTCGCTGTCCTCGGAAACCATTTCCGGTTCAAACCATATGCCGAATTTCAGCCCCAGAGCTTTTATATTTTCAACGAGAGAACCAAGACCTCCCCTGAGCTTGTTTTCATTTACTATCCAGTCGCCAAGACCTGAACAGTCACTGTCTCTCTTGCCGAACCAGCCATCATCGAGAACAAGCATATCAACACCTATTTCAGCCGCTTTCTTTGCTATGCTGAGTATCTTTTCCTCGTTGAAGTCAAAATAAGTAGCTTCCCAGTTGTTTATGAGCACCGGACGCTTTGCAAGCTTGTACTTTCCTCTGCATATATTTTCCCGTATTACCCTGTGAAAATGGTGTGACATTTCAGCAAATCCGTTTCCGCTGTAAGTCATAACCGCTTCAGGAGTTTCAAAGCTTTCACCTGCACCAAGATGCCATTCAAAAAGTTCAGGATTTATTCCCATTACCAGTCTTGTCTGGTTAAGCTGGTCATACTCTATTCTTGTTTTAAAACTTCCGCTGTAAACCAGAAATGCCCCTATGCATTCGCCATTTTTTTCAGTACAGTCAGGAGAACAAAGTATTACAGACGGATTCTGCTGGTGGCTTGATGTTCCCCTTGAGCTGGAGCTTTCCTGAACGCCATGAATAAGCGGCATTCTTTCAGGTATTCTTTCCATTGCATGTCGACCATGAAAATGTATCCACTCCCATTTACCGTCAGCAATGTCAAGACAAAGGCTTGCAGCATTTTTCAAAATAACCGTTTCACTGCCATTGTTTCTGAAAACTGCACTTCTTGTTATAATGTCAAGTTCCGGCAAAACACCATATCTCAGAACAACTTCAAGAGGCTGTGAAACATCGCAGAGTGTAATTTCAAGAGTCTGTGCATTTTTATCTCCTGCATAGACCGCAGGCATTCCCTCAACTGCATATTTTCCGTCTTTTATCTCAAACGATTTAAATCTGAGGTCTAAAGCACAGCTTCCGTCATGATAAGCCGCTGATACTGCATTTATACGGAAATCCCCCACACCTGCTCCGGAATATTCCAAAGGCATTGTGTTAAGTGAATATGTACGGTCATTCCCTGCTTCATATATATTTCCGGCAAATCCCACATCAGGATATTCAAGAAGATAATCCATATCGCTTTCAACCGGTGCACCATACCAGAGATGCTTTAAAACGCCATATTTATCAGCTTTCAACTGATATTCCGTATTAGCTGTTCTTATGCTGAAAAATCCTGTTTTTTCATTAACAACAATTGCCATAGGTCTGCTCCTTTTTACACTATCTCAAAATCATAGGTTGTGAGGTCTGCTTTAAGTGTTATACTGTCCTTTTTATATTTTCTTACAATCTCAAATTTATCATTTTCAGCCTTTATACTTATCTCACCTTCAAGTGAAAATGCCGGATGAGAATTTCTAAGTTTCATAAGCTCTTTAAGCTTTGCAACAACAGGTCTTTCCTGCTCCTTTGCAACTTCTTCCGAAGTATAATAATGACGGTTTATATCCCTTCCGTTTCTGGTTTTCTCCATAAGTTCCAGATCATTGCTTCCTGCCAGCATTCCGACATAGTACACCTGAGGTATTCCCGGAGCAAAAAACTGTATTGCCCTTGCAAGAAGATAAGCTTTGTCATTATTTCCAAGTGCTGAATAATAAGTTGTGTTCACCTGATATATGTCAAGGTTGTTATAGGCCTCGGAACTGTATATCTTCTTGACATTTGCACCTCTCTGGTACATCTGTTCCTTTACCTTTTCAATTTCTTCATCAGGCAGAAGATCCTTTACATCAACTATGCCGATACCGTCATGAGTATCAAGTGTTGTAAACTGTTTCATCGGACACTTTTCAAGCCAGTCTTTCAGGTATGTTCCCGTATGATTGAACAGCGCATGAAGTGTCATAACAGGAAGAGCAAAATCATATATCCAGAATCCCTTGTCAGCTATCTTCATAGGGATAGTATAATGTTCATGGATTTCAGGAAGTATTTCTGCTCCGTTTTCACTGACTGTTTCTTCTATCTCGTTCAAAAGCTCCCATATTTCCGGTTCTATGAAGAAACAGTTTGTGTCCGGTTTTTTGACTGCATATGCAAAAGCATCAAGCCTGATAACAGCCGCCTTATGAGCACACATATCTCTCAGTGTCTTTTTTATAAATTCCATTGTGACAGGTTTTGTCACATCAAGATCTATCTGTTCTTCGCAGAATGTACACCATACCTTTTCAGAAGTTCCATCAGCAAACCTTGCATCAATATACGGTGCACGGGGTTTTCTTTTATAGATTGCATCTGTCTGTTCCTGAGTTGGTTCTCCGCCTTCCCAGAAATCCTTGTAACGTATAAAAAAGTCCTTATATTCTGAATTATCCTTGTTTTTCAGAAAGTCCTGAAAATATCCGGAGTGTGCAGAAATATGATTTACCATAAAGTCAAACATAAGGTAATAGTCATTTCCGATATTTTCAACATCTTCAAACGTTCCGAATTTTTCATCAACTTTTTCATAAGTCATCGGTGCAAATCCACGGTCGGCCGATGAAGGAAAGAACGGCAGAATATGAACACCCCCGACAGCATCTTTATAATATCTGTTCAAAATTTCATGCAGTTCTTTAAGATTACTTCCCATGCTGTCAGCATAAGTTATCAGCATAATTTTATTTTCAAGCTTCATTTTTTATCACCTGTTTCTTTCATGTTATCAACTGTATATTATCCCTTTACTGCACCGTTTGCAATACCGCCGATTATCTGTTTCTGACAAAGAATGTAGAATATCAATATCGGGATAAGTGCAAGAAGATAAGATGCAAACGCAAGGTTATAGTTGGTTCCGAACTGTGTCTGGAAGTTAAGCTGTGCCAGCGGAAGTGTTGTTCCCTCAGAGCCTGACATAATTACCAGCGGTGTCATAACATCATTCCATGTTCCGAGAGCCGTCAGTACTGCAACAGTAGCGTGCATAGGCTTCATCATAGGGAATATGATAGTCCAGTAGGTTTTCCACGCAGAAGCACCGTCAATGTCAGCAGCTTCTTCAAGTGCAACAGGAACATTTTTAAGATATCCGCTGTAAAGCATTACGTTCATCGGCATATAAAATACCACATAAAGAAGGATAACACCGATTCTGTTATCAAGTCCCATGATGGAAGTTTCTTTTACAAGCGGCATCATAAGGATAGCAAACGGAACAAACATACCGCTTACGATATAGAAATAAACAAATTTAAATCCTTTTTTTCTTGCCATGCTTCTTCCGACAGCATAGCCTGTCATTGAATGAATCACAAGTGAAAGAACAATTGTAACGCCTGTTATAAGAACGCTGTTTCCAAGTGTATGCCAGAAGTTTGTTACCTTCATAGCCTCCCTGAAGTTGTCAAGGCTCCAGCTGCTCGGAAAGCTCAGTGCACCGGCAACGTCATTTGTCATTTCCGAAGGGCTTTTGAATGCGATTATTACAGCCATATAAAGCGGAAAGAGAACAGTAATACAGCCAAGTGCCAAAACTATTGTAAGAATTATATTTGATCTTTTTGCTCTGCTTTTCATTTTCATAACTGTTCCTCCTTTTTGCCTGTCATTTTCATCTGTACAATAGCAAATATTACGATAACTATAAAGAAGATAACTGCGTTGGCACTCTGGAATCCGAACTGTCCGCCTGCCATACCGTTATTGTAGATAAGGTAGGAGATAGATTCTGTACTCTGTGCAGGACCGCCTTTTGTAAGGGACATGATCTGATCAAATACCATGAGCATATTTTTTGTGCTGAGTACAAGGTTTATCGAAATAAATGGCAGAAGCATCGGGAATGTAAGTTTCCAGAACTTTTTCCATGGTGTAACGCCGTCAATCATTCCGGCTTCATATATGTCTGTCGGAATCGTCTGAAGTCCTGAAATGTAAATGATTGTGTTCATGGCAACAGCCTGCCATACGCCGACAATGAGAACACCTATCCATGCGTGGCTTTCACTTGCCAGTATGCTGTTTTCGATAAATCCGATATGTGCAGCCTTTCCGACAGCAGGGATAATATAAGTAAAGATAAAACTGAATATGTAACCTACGATAAGTCCGCCGAGAATATTAGGAATAAAGTAAATGCCTCTTAAAAGACCCTTTCCTTTTATCTTGCTGTTAAGTCCCATAGCAAGAAGAAGACTTATTACATTTATGAGAACAGTTCCTGCAATAGCATATTTAAAAGTAAACAGATATGAATTTCGTACACGCTCATCGCTGAACAGGTCAACGTAGTTTCTTATTCCAACAAAATCATAGTCGCCGTATCCACGATAGTTTGTAAAACTGTAAACAGCACCTGTTATCAAAGGGATAGTATTAAACGCAACAAACAAAACAAGTGCAGGAATTATCATAAACAGGAACGTTTTTTCACGATTGGTCATTTTTCTTCTGCGTTTCATTTATTTTCCCTCCTCTTCATATTTTCTTACCTTTTCTATAAGGTCACGGTTATAACGCTTCCAGTCCTTGTCAAAACGTGAAAGGAATGTCTGTACAGCGTTTTCTGAATCGTCCATAAGGAATGTCTGTATCATTGCATCAACGCTCATTTCGCTCGGATAATGATGGTCATGGAAGTCTGACATATTTCCTGATGCTATATCAGCTTTCATTCCGTCAAGCATTGAAGGAAGTGTGAAATCGCCTTCCTTGCAAGGGATAGCATTCTGATTGTCAAGATATATCTGGATTGTATCATCCTGATACATAAAATCAAGGACTTTATAAGCTGCTTCTTTATTTTTGCAGGTATTCATAACTGCAAGCAAAAGGTCAACACCTGAATTAAGTACATTATCATTTGCATCTTCATTTGCAGGGAATGTGAATGAATCAATATTTATATCAGGATTTACTGACTGAATCTGCGGTACTGCGTAGCTTCCTATCGCAAACATTGCAGATTCACCTCTTGCAAATGCTGTGCAGGCGTCATTATAGCTGTATGCATAAGGATTTGACTCACCGTAAGCCACAAGCTCCTTCATCTTTTCAGCAACTTCTGAATATGCATCTGAGAATGTTGTTTCTCCGGAATTCACCTGGCTACATACATCAGGATCTGTAAGTCCGACAGCAAGTGCATTCCATGGTGCAAGACAAGTCCATGTGTCCTTGAATCCGAAATAGAAAGGATTCTTTCCGCTGCTTCTGATAGTTTCACAAAGTGACATAAGTTCTGTCCATGTTGTCGGAATCTTCCAGCCGTTTTCTTCAAACATATCCCTGTTGTAAAGGATTCCGCCGCAGTTTGCAACATAAGGAAGTGCATGAACACCATCTTCCGGAATAAATTCAAGTTCATCAACTATATCCATATATGCCTGTTTGATATCTGAAACTCCCTCAAAATCAGAAACATCCATGAACATTCCGGCATCAAGAAAGTTTGAATAGTTGATATCACCGCCTATTCCGATTATATCCGGATAGTCATTACGGATAAAACGTGTTTTCAATACTGTCATGGCATCGTTAGGCGATTCAATTTCAAGATGTATTTCGTCCTGTGATTCATTAAATTTCTCTGCCATTTCATCAAATGCTTCAACAGCTTCCGGCTTATACTGAACCATTGTTATAACAGTTTTTCCCTCATATTTGTCATTGCTTCCGCATCCTGTCAGGAGCAATGAACTCAAAGCTGTTATAATCGCTGTGCCAAGTGCAATGCATTTTCGATTATTCATTTAAAATTCCTCCCTTTTAGGTAATTTTTTATTCGTCCTTAATTTTGTAATTATATTATACTATGCAAAATGCGTTTTGTAAATATCACTATATACACCTGTTTATATCATTTTGCCACTTTTTTCAGCATATAAGAAAATGAAGTTGCATTTTGATATATTTAATGTTATAATAGGTTAACAAAGACGTTTCAGAAAGGAAAATTGCTTTATGAAAGATATTTTATTTTCAGTTTTCCCGAGTGAAAGTTTCATAGACCTGGGACTTTTTCAGTGCGGACGTGAACAGTGTAAACCATCACATTCCTTTGGTCCGGCAACAAGAAATCATTTTCTGTTTCACTATATTATCTCAGGTACGGGAATGCTTATGGCAGATAATTCAAAAGGGGAAACCCAGACCTACAATGTACGAAGTATGCAGGGGTTTATGATATTTCCGAGACAGATAAACACCTATATTGCCGATAACAATATGCCGTGGGAATATATATGGGTGGAATTTGATGGTCTGAGGGTAAAGGGACTACTTGAAACTGCCGGTCTTACTCCGGATACACCTGTCTATCATCCGAGAAAAAAAGAACTCCGTGAGGAAATGCTCAGGGAAATGATATACCTTACAGAAAATCCTGATTCTTCGCCGTTTCATCTGGTAGGTCATCTGTACCTTTTTCTCGATTATCTCGTACGTTCAATGGCAGCTTTGCAGGTTACAAGCGGAAGTACACTCCGTGATTTCTATATTCATGAAGCACTTGAATTTATTGAACATAATTTTCAGAACAATATTTCCGTTGAAGATATAGCTGATGTCTGCGGTCTTAACAGAACATACTTCGGCAAAATTTTCAAAGCCGCAATGGGAAAAACTCCTCAGGAATTTCTTCTGAACTATCGTATGGCAAAAGCCGCTGAACTGCTGACACTTACCCTTCTTTCAGTCAGCAATATAGGAAATGCCGTCGGCTATAACAACTCCCTCCATTTTTCAAGGGCATTTAAAAATATATATGGTGTTTCTCCGAGAGAATGGAGAAACCAAAACAAATTCAAACATCCGGATAAATAAAAACAAGCGTATGCTCATAATGAACATACGCTTTTATCTTTATACAGCGGTTATCAGAATTTTCCTCCGCCTCCGCCATGAGTTGTTCCGGAAGAACTTGTATGTGTACTGCTTCCGCCTCCTGATGAACCGGAAGAAGTTTCACGTTTGGTTTTGGACACATTTTTATAAAGAAATACATCATTGGAATTTCTGACTTTGAATGTATCTTTGAGTATGTAAGAATCCGCATTGTTCTGCGGTCTTACAGATTTCATCTGTGCTTTCATAGTAAACGCAACAGCAAATCCTGCAATAATTCCTATTCCAAGACCTATAAAAACATATACTACATATGTAGATGTGCTTTTATAGCTGTTACCCACGTCATATGGCGTTCCGTTTGATGCTTCTTCAAGAAATTCATCTGCAAGGTCAAGGAACTCACTGAATCCGTCATAGTAATTTCCATCGCTGAAATTACTTACAACCTTATCACCAATAAGGTCTATTCCGTAATCAGTAAATGCTGTTATTCCATATCCGCAGGTTGAGATGTACCAGTCACGTTCTTCCATGCTGAGGAGGAAAAGCATTCCGCTTTTATCATCCCCTGCACCATATCCGTTATAGTCATAGTAATCATCAGCAAATTCCACAGGAGTATTACCGTCAAGCGAATCAACAGTAAGTATAACTATATCGTAATCATATTTATTTTTAATTTTTTCAATCCTGTCTGCAAGATCACTTTCATTTCCGTCAGACAGAAGATCAGCTTCATCTACAACTCTTGGCAGATCAGGATCATTCAGGTCAGCTGAAACAGAAAGTGAAAGCGAAAGCGAAAGGCAAAGCAGACCTGCAAGGAAAAAGTACAGTATTTTCTTCATAATAAATTACCCCAACAAAAACATCAGTATTATTGCTATCACACTTACGATTCCGAATGTTCCGAAAAACCATGTCCAGAAGAGTTTCCAGTCTATCGGAAGATCACCCACAAATTTTCCGGACTGACCATTCATCGCAAACAGATACTTCTCATTCTTCCATGTGGTATTCAAAATCCACACCGGGAGCAGAGCATAATGTGATTTATTGTTTGAAAAATCCACTACTGAATAATTAGTTGTAACTGTTGAATAACCATGAACTGTTTTTCTGAAAGCATCAGCCGTACTGTTCTTTATTCTTTCATTTGCTCTCTCGATACTGCTGTCACGGTCAACGTCATATTTATCTGCCATATAGCCTGCAAGATATGCTGTGTCAAAATCCACGCATTTTGAATAATCAAAAGGCTCAACGGATTCCATAAGATCGTCAGGCATTTTTTCAGAACCGTCTACCGGCACATATTTAAATCCCAGATCACCGTCACGATAAATATCAAAATATGATGTTTCTGTATAATCGTAGTTGCTGTCACTCCATCTTCGTATTTTTGTAGCCTTGTATTTATTACGTGAAGACGTATCACAGTCAAACAGCCAGAACGGTACATAAACGCCCTTTATTTCATCAATATGATTCTGGCTCTTAAAGACTTTCGGAAGCAGAGGCTTTCCCTTCAGATGTCTATACAGAGCTGCCTTTGCAGCCTTTTTGTCAAGCTTGAAAGGAATTATATAATTCGGACGAAGGTCACCGGAAAAACTTGACTTCATAATTACCGGATTATCACAGTAAGGACATTTCATTGCACCGGCATTTTCATCAGCAATAAGTTCACCGCCGCATGACTGGCAGACATAAACTTTCATTCCTTCAAGTTCCTGAGTGCTCCACTGATTATCAACGTCTGATTCCCATTCATGCTGTTCAGGCTTTTTAGCATCATTATCTTCCTGCTGACTTTTTTTCAGGACTTCAATATCAAATTCGGTATCACAATACGGGCAGACCATTTTCTGCTGTCCGCTGTCAAAATTTACCGCACCGCCGCAACACGGGCATTTATATTCAAGAATAGTTGACATTTTATACCTCGCTGTATTTGTAATTATACTTTGTCGTTTTCATCAAAAGGGTCTGCACACTGAGGACAGAATTTAGGCGGATGTGTCGGGTCTTCAGGTTCCCAGCCGCATTTGTCACATTTGTAAAGAGGTGCTCCTGCCGGTTTTGCCTTTCCGCATTCTGTGCAGAACTTACCCTTGTTTACAGCCCCGCATGAACAGGTCCATCCGTCAGATTCAGCCGGTTTTGCATTTCCGCACTCTGTGCAGAATTTACCTGTATTTACTGCTCCGCATGAGCATTTCCAGTTTCCCTGTGGTTCTGGTTTTGATTTTCCGCATTCAGTACAGAACTTGCCTGTATTTACAGCTCCACATGAACAGGTCCATCCGTTCTGAGCCTGTGCTGGCTGTTGCACCTGTGCCTGCTGAGCCGCCTGCTGCTGTCCCATAGCAAAAAGGTTCTGGGCATTCATTCCGCCGGACTGTGAAGCCATACCCATTCCCATAAATCCTGTCATAGCTCCTGCACTGTTTCCTGCCGCAGTTTTCATAGCATCTGCCTGAGCTCCGACAAGAGTAGCTGCCGCCATATTAGGGTCACGCATCATGGCAGTACGCTGAGCCTGTTTTATCATATCTTCGTCTTCTTTTGGTGCAGTAATTGAATTGATAGCAACAGAAACAATTGAAAGTCCGCGAAGTTCAGACCATTTCTTTGAAAGCACTTCATTCATTGCATCTGAAAATTCCATAGTGTGTCCCGGAAGGGCACTGTAACGGATTCCCTGTTCGGAAAGTTTTGCAAAAGCAGGCTGAAGTGCACTTAAAAATTCAGATTTGAGCTGTCTGTCAATTTCTTCTCTGGTATATTCAGCCTGAACATTTCCGCATACATTGGTATAGAAAAGAAGCGGATCAGAAATCTTATATGAAAATACGCCGTTACATCTTACAGAAATATCTATATCAAGACCAATATTTCTGTCAACTACACGAAACGGTACCGGATTCGGTGTTCCGAACTTGTTGTCAACCAGTTCCTTTGTGTTGAAGTAATAAACCCTCTGGTCATTTGCCGCTTCGCCACCGTATGCAAAACGCTTTCCGATAGTCTTGAATGTTTCTTTTATTCCGCTGCCAAGTCCGCCGGAAAAAATACTTGGTTCTGTTGACATATCGTATGTATATTCGCCCGGCTCAGCACAAACTTCAACAATTCGTCCCTTGTCAACAATTATCATACACTGTCCGTCAGAAACAACAATACCGCTTCCGTTAGTGATAATATTATCGCTGCCCTTTGTATTTGATGAACGCTTACTTGTTTTTTTCTGTCCTTTAAGAGCCAGAACATCATTCGGAATTGAATCACAGCAGAAATATTCTTTCCACTGATCGGCAAGTGTTCCGCCCACCGAACCTAATGCTGCTTTAATAAGTCCCATAACAGACTCCTTTCAAAATATAAATTTATAGTTAATTTCAATTGTTATATATATAAATTATCGGCAGTTTTACAAATTATTCAAGCATTTTCACATAAAATTTACGGCAATACCGCACAAATTTTATATAAAACGCTCCAACAGAACCATATTGTACGATATTGCCTGATTATTTTTATTTACTTCTTTTAATATCCTTATAGATATTCTATTATTATTTAAGGGCTTTTTTAACCTGTGCTATAATATTTTCCTTGCAGAGTCCGAATTTCTTCAGAAGTTCTGTTGCAGGGCCTGAGTAACCATACTCATCATTAACGCCGATTTTAATAACCGGTACAGGATAACATTCTGTCACTGCTTCAGCAACAGCAGAGCCAAGGCCGCCGATTATGCTGTGTTCCTCAACAGTCATAAGAATTCCTGAATCTTCAGCCGCCTTGCAGATAAGTTCCTTGTCAAGCGGTTTAATAGTATGGATATTTATAACGCCCGCATTGATTCCCTCTTTTCTGAGTTCATCTGATGCCTGAACGGCTTCATAAACCATAAGACCAGTTGCAATAATTGTTATATCATTTCCTTCACGAAGAGTTATACCCTTTCCGAGTTCAAATTTATATGTTGAAGGGTCATTGTAAACCGGTGCAGCAAGTCTTCCGAAACGCAGGTAAACAGGGCCTTTATGCAGTATAGCTGCTTCAACTGCCGCTTTTGCCTCAACATCATCAGCCGGATTGATTATAGTCATTCCCGGAATAGTTCTCATAAGGGCAATATCCTCATTACACTGATGAGTTGCACCGTCTTCACCTACTGAAATACCGGCGTGTGTAGCACCGATTTTAACGTTCAGTCCAGGATATCCGATGGAATTTCTTACAACTTCATATGCTCTTCCTGCCGCAAACATAGCAAATGTGCTTGCAAACGGAATTTTTCCACATGCAGCAAGACCTGCGGCAATACCCATCATATTTGCTTCGGCAATTCCGCAGTCAAAAAATCTTTCAGGATATGCTTTTTTGAAAATGCCTGTTTTAGTAGCGGCTGCAAGGTCAGCGTCAAGAACAACAAGATCCGGATATTTCGGAGCAAGTTCTGTCAGAGTTTCGCCATAGCTTTGTCTGGTTGCTTTTTTTTCTAATTCTGCCATTTTAAATTAATCCTCCAGTTCTTTAAGCTGTGCATCCAGCTCGTTCATTGCCTGTTCATACTGCTGTGTATTCGGTGCACTTCCATGCCATGAAACCTGATTTTCCATAAATGAAACACCCTTGCCCTTAATACTCTTCTGGATTATGGCAACAGGCTTTCCTGTTATTGTATCAGCTTCATTGAATGCTCTTTCAATATCATCAAAATCATGAGCGTCCATAGTAATAACGTGCCAGCCAAAAGCTGCAAATTTATCTGTAATAGGTTCTGGAGAGCATACTTCTGAAAGTGTTCCGTCTATCTGAAGTCCGTTATTGTCAACTATTGCAACAAGATTATCCAGTTTTTTATGTGAAGCAAACATAGCTGCCTCCCATACCTGACCTTCTTCTATTTCACCGTCGCCAAGAACTGCATAAACCTTGTATGACTTATTGTCAAGTTTTCCGGCAAGAGCCATTCCGCAGGCAGCAGAAATTCCCTGTCCGAGAGAACCGCTTGACATATCAATACCCTTGGTATTTATACATGGGTGACCCTGAAGCATTGAGCCGATATGACGCAGACTTTTCAGTTCCTTTTCTGAGAAATACCCTTTAAGTGCCAGAACAGAATAAAGTGCAGGTGCACAGTGTCCTTTTGAAAGCACCAGACGATCTCTGTCCGGATCTTCCGGATTCTGAGGATCTACATTCATCTTTTCAAAATAAAGATAAGTCAGCAGTTCAGCAATTGAAAGCGAACCGCCCGGATGACCTGATTTTGCGTTGTAAACCCCCTCAATAATTCCTTTTCTGACTTTACAGGCGTTGACCTGCAGGCACTTCTTAGTATTGCCGTCCATTTTTTTACCTCCTGAGTATATTTACGGAAACCGCTGTTTTACGGTTTCTTATATTCAATTTAATTTATATGTACCGCATGAATTTACGATATTCAGATTTTTCCATCATATATCATATCAATAAGTTCTGCAATAGCTCCCTGTTCATTGCTTTTTTCAAGAACAATATCTGCTGATTTTTTTACATCAGTCTGTGCATTGGCTGTTGCCGCCCCCACATCAGCAATCTGAAGCATCTCAATATCATTATGATAATCTCCGGCAGCAATCACCTTGAAATCTTCCATTCCCATAATTTTTACATATTCTTTCAGAGCCGCACCCTTAGAACTTCCCTTTGGCAACATCTCAATAAACGTATCATGGGAACGTACAAAATCAACAGGATAATTTTTGCTCCTGATATATTTTTCCAGCAATGCAATATTTTCCGGACTGTCCGCAAAAAGAATTTTATACCAGCCCTTTTCAGGCACATCTTCAAGATCCGAGTAAGCAGGCTCTACCTGACAGATGCGGACGTGTTCCTTTTCATATTCATTATTACACACAACGTAGATATTGTCAAGTCTTAAAACCTCTCCGCCGGGATTTTTCATATATTTAAAAAGTTCATCTGCAATTTCCTTTGCATATTCCGGAAGTTCATCAGTAAACAAAACCTCATCTTTATGTGTATCATAAATCAGCGAACCGTTATAAAGTATAACCGGAATATCAACTTCCAGCTGCTGAATATATTTTATCGCTGACTGGAGAGTCCTTCCTGTTGCAACAGTAAATTTACCGCCGTCACTTCTGAAACGGTTTACAGCCTCAAGATCTTTTTCAGATAAGATTTTACTTCCGGGAAGCAGTGTTCCGTCCATATCAGTTACGAGCAGAATTTTTGATAAATCAGGCATAATCATCTGACCTTTCTTAAAATTTCTTTAAAATATTCAGGCAGTTCACTGTCAAACTCCATATATTCATGACTTACAGGATGAATAAACCCTATCTTTTTTGCATGAAGACACTGTCCGTCAATACCCTTAAACGGCTTTCCATACACATCATCACCAAGAACAGGATGCCCGATATATGACATATGAACCCTTATCTGGTGAGTTCGTCCCGTTTCAAGCCGGCATTTCAGATGTGCATATTTTTCAAACTGCTCAATAACGCTGTAATGCGTAACAGCATTCTTTGAATTGGTATAGATAACACACATTTTCTTGCGGTCGTCAGGATTCCTGCCAATAGGAGCATTTACGGTTCCCTCTGTTTCCCTGAACCTTCCCTCAGCAACAAGTTCATATTCCCTTGTAAAGCTGTGTTCCTTTATCTGCTCTGCAAGAAAATTATGTGCCGTATCAGTTTTTGCAACTATCAGAAGTCCGCTGGTGTTCTTATCAATTCTGTGAACGATTCCCGGACGTATCACGCCGTTTATACCGGACAATCTGCCCTTGCAGTGGTACATAAGAGCATTCACCATTGTACCGCTGTAATTTCCCGGTGCAGGATGAACAACCATTCCCTTTGGCTTGTTTACAACGAGCAGACTCTCATCCTCATATACAATATCAAGAGGAATATCTTCAGGCTTTGCATCAAGCTCCACCGGATCAGGAATTGTAACTTCAATCACATCTCCGGATTTCTGTTTATAATTCTTTGAAACGGTTTTTCCATTGACAAGCACTCCGCCCGATTCAATAAGATTCTGCACAGCAGTTCTTGTCATATCTGTTTCCTTTTTTGAAGCAAGCCATTTGTCAAGTCTGATGCCGCTGTCAGTTTCTTCAACATTCAACACAAATTTTTCCATCAGGCTTTTTCCTTTTCCACACCGGAACTTTTGTCAAAAAACAACATATACACAAGCAGAAGTATTACACCGATAACCACGCAACAGTCCGCAAAATTAAATATTGCAAACTTAAAAAGTTTGACATCAAGATAATCCACAACAAGTCCGTTACGGAAAATACGGTCAATTATATTTCCAAGTCCTCCGCTGACAATAAGAGAAAGACTTATCACAACAAATCTGTTGCTTTTATGCTTTATCATATAATATATGCAGAAAACCATAAGTGCGGCAGTCACTCCGACAAGAATCCACCTCATACCGGCAAAGCTTCCGAACACTGCACCATTATTTTCAAGATAGGTAAGATTGAGTATTTTCAGCTTTCCGATTTTTATAAATTCTCTTGAAGGTTCGCCCTTGAGATTTTCAACAACCCATATTTTTATAAGCTGATCTGCACCTGTCAGCAGGACAATCGCTGAAAAAGCTATTATTAAAACTAAAATAAAGCGTCTTCCTTCCTTTTAAAAATATAACTTGCCGCCCAAAGGAACGGCAAGTTAGTTTCTTTTTATTCAACAACACCGGCGCATCTTTCGCAAAGTGTCGGATGATCACTGCATTTGCCGACAGTTTCCGAATAACACCAGCATCTTTCACACTTTTCTCCAGAAGCCTTTACAACTTCAAATTCCGGTGCTCCGGCATTTGCCCCGACTACAGAAACTCCGGAAACGATAAGTATTTCAGCCAGCTTATCAGCTATTGAATTATACTTTTCAAAGTCCTCATCGCTGCAATGAATGATTATATTGGCCTCAAGGGACTTACCGATAACCTTTTCATTACGTTTTTCTTCAAGAACCTTGTTTACTGTTTCTCTGAGATTATAAATGAATTCCCACTTGCTGATAAATTCATCGTCAAATTCAATTCCAGATTTCTTCGGCATTTCATTCATAAATATGCTCTCAGAATTTTCATCAGCACAATGAGGCAGATATCCCCAGATTTCTTCAGCTGTAAATGACATAATAGGAGCAATAAGTCTTGCAACTCCGCTCAGAATTCTGTACATAACAGTCTGTGCCGCACGTCTTTCAACAGATTTTTCCTTTTCACAGTAAAGTCTGTCCTTGATTATATCAAGATAGAAGTTTGACATATCAGTAACACAGAAATTGTGGATGCTATGGAAAGCGATATGGAAATCAAATTCGTCATATCCCTTCTGAACCTTGTCGATAAGACTGTCAAAACGCATAAGTGCCCACTTGTCAATCTCTGTCAGTTCATCATCAGAAACCATATCTGTGTCAGGATTGAAACCATCACCATTTGAAATATTTCCAAGAATAAATCTTGCGGTATTTCTTATCTTCTTGTAAGCGTCGGAAAGCTGTTTTAAGATATCAGGTGAGATTCTTATATCTGAATGATAGTCAGATGAAGCTACCCAGAGTCTTAAAATATCAGCACCGTATTTATCAATTATCTCAGCCGGATCAATACCGTTACCGAGAGATTTATGCATTGTTCTGCCCTGACCGTCAACTACCCAGCCATGTGTGCATACTGCCTTATAAGGAGCAGTTCCCTTATAAACAACTGATGTAAGAAGTGATGACTGGAACCAGCCTCTGTACTGGTCAGCGCCCTCAAGATAAAGATCAGCAGGCCATGAAAGGGATTCATTTTCGTCCATAACAGCTGTATGTGAAACACCGCTGTCGAACCATACGTCCATGATGTCATATTCTTTTGTAAACTCATGACAGCCGCATTCACACTTGACAGTATCAGGAATAAATTCACTGAGTTCCTTTGTCCACCATGCATCAGCACCTTCCTTGCGGAAAAGGTCTGAAATAGCCTTTATTGTCTCATCTGTAACGATAGGCTTTTTGCAGTCTTTACAATATATGATAGGAATAGGTACGCCCCATGTTCTCTGTCTGGAAATACACCAGTCGCTTCTGTCACGAACCATTCCCTTGATTCTGTCTTCGCCCCATTCAGGAATCCACTTAACATCTTCAATTGCCTTGATTGCCTTATCCTTAAATCCGTTTACTGAGCAGAACCACTGTTCTGTTGCACGGTAAATAATAGGGCTGTTACATCTCCAGCAATGAGGATACTGGTGGGTTATCTGCTGGCTTGCAAGCAACGCTCCGACTTCTTCAAGCTTTGCAGCAATCGCCTTATTTGCTTCGTTTGTATCAAGACCTTCAAACTCGCCGGCTTCCTTTGTCTGTCTTCCCTTTGCGTCAACACAAACAAGAATTCCGATATCATCATAATTCTTGCAGACTTCAAAGTCCTCCACACCATATCCAGGAGCAGTATGAACACATCCTGTACCACTTTCAAGTGTAACATGATCACCGACAATAACAGGTGAAAGTCTGTCATAAAGCGGATGCTTTGTTTTGATATGCTCAAGTTCAGCACCTGTAAATGAGCCGACTGTTGTATAATTTTCGATCCCGGCAGTTTTCATTGTTGTATCAACAAGTTCAGCCGCCATTACATAATATTCATCACCGTTTTTAACGAGTGTGTATTCATATTCAGGTCCCAGACAGATTGCAAGGTTGCCAGGGATTGTCCATGTTGTGGTTGTCCAGATAACGAAGTAAACCTGGCTCAGGTCAAGTCCCATAGCTGTAAACAGTCCCTTATCGTCTGTTACATTGAATTTTACATAAATTGATGTACACGGGTCATTTGCATATTCAATTTCTGCTTCAGCAAGAGCAGTATTACAGTCCGGACACCAGTAAACAGGTTTCAGACCCTTATACATATATCCGTCCTTAGCCATTTTACCAAAAACTTCAACCTGTCTTGCTTCATACTCAGGTCTGAGTGTAAGGTAAGGTGCGTCATAGTCACCAAGACTTCCAAGGCGCTTGAACTGTTCCATCTGGCTCTTGACGTGTTTGAGAGCAAAATTCTTACAGTGTTTTCTCAGTTCAACCGGAGGAATTGCACCGTTTTCAACACCGATATCCTTCATAGCTTTAAGCTCAATAGGAAGTCCGTGTGTATCCCAGCCCGGAACGTATGGTGCACAGAAACCGGTCATATTCTTATACTTAACGATAAAATCCTTTAAAACCTTGTTCAGAGCTGTTCCAAGATGAATCTGACCGTTTGCATACGGAGGACCGTCATGAAGGATATAACTCGGCTTACCCTTGTTATTTTCCACCATCTTATAATATAATCTGTCTTCTTCCCATTTTTTCAGGGTTTCCGGTTCTCTCTTCGGAAGATTTCCTCTCATAGGGAAATCAGTTTTCGGCAGATTCAGTGTCTTATTGTAATCCATCGCCATTATACTTCTTCCTTTTCAGTTGTTGTAGTTGTTGTATTATTGCCGCCTGTCTGTGCATTGTTCTGTCCGAACTGCAAATCAGTAAATCTTGACTCATAAAGTCCCTTTACTGTTCTTGCAGAAAAGCTGGACGTTGCAAATGGGTCAGGCTTAGGCGGTTCTTCAGCAATATCATCAGCTGAACTGCTGTACTGCTGATCATTATCGTCATCATCAATTTCGATTTCCGGCATAGCAGAAATCATCTCAAGATGAGTTTTATACATATCAAACAGGCTCTTCTTAAATTCAGTTACCTGTTTCTGAGCTTCAACAAGGTTTTCCTTTTCCTTTGCAATCTCGGCTCTGTTCTTTTCCATTGCCGCTTCATGCTGAACTGTTGCCTCATCAATAAGAATCTTTGCCTTTTCTTCAGCCTGAGCAATTATCTCATCAGCCTTTTCCTGAGCTTCAGCAACAACCTTGTGTCCCTGCTTCTGAGCACCAAGCAAGGCATCTTTCAGAGCGTCCTCGTCCTGACGGTATTCTCTTACCTTGTCAGCAAGAATCTGTATTTTGCTGTGCAGATCTTCCCTTTCAGCGTCTATTTCTTCAAATTCAGTAATAAGCTCTGCGAGGAAATCATCAATATCCTCCTGCTTATATCCGAATGCGGCTTTTTCAAATTTTCTGTCTCTGATATCGCTTGCACTTATCAACGCCACTCACCTCTTAACAATATTTCAACACAGTTATGTGTATTCTTCCTTTTTTAGTCACGCCGGAAATTTCCTCAAGACGGAATTTGCCATATCCCTTAACAGAAAAAATATCTCCCTCTGACAGCTGAAATGAGCAGTCATTTTTCAGAAAATAGTTTACCTCTGCACCAATTCCGTTTATAAGTCCGGCTGCTTTGCTGCGGCTGATATTCAGGGCAAAACTTATCACCCCGTCAAGCCTCATTGATGCCACTGTTCCGCTCAGCTCTTTAAAATTTTCATTTTTCTCAAGCTTTACAGGAACATCATCACACACTCTGACTCCAACAGATCCGATTTTACTGATATTGCTTATAACCACATCTTTTACGGAATCAGAAACAGCCATCTGGGCAACGCCCTCACCAATTACAATATCGCCTGTTGTATCACGCTTTATTCCAAGTGCCATAACTGCACCGAGAAAATCTCTGTGAGAAAGAACATTTTCCTTCCTGAAATCAAAAGTAATACAAGTCATAGGGAATTCCCCGTTTTCAGGACGAAAATATTCTTTATATACACATATCATTTTGCGTTCAGCGTTTTCAAACAAGCCGTATGAGCAGTAATTTTTAAAGGCTCTGCGTCTGAATTCATTTTCAGCGACCGCATATTCATGACTGTTCAGAAAATGGGAATAGACCGTCCCTCTTTTTTCTGCAAGTTCAATCATATCGTCAAGCCTTGAAATCAGCTTCTTTTCTTCTTCTGCAGCAGATGTATTATCAGCCATTTATCAGATAATCACTCCATTGTTCTCCAGCTCCCCCACAAGGTCATCTCCGACAAATCCGACATTGTAAGGTGTTATGATGTATGTCATGTTGGCAACTGGTTTCAGGCTTCCTCCCTGAGCATAAGCAACACCGACAAGGAAATCAATTATTCTTCTCTTGTTTTCAGGAGAAGCTGTTTCAAGGTTCAGAACAACTGTTTTCTTTGACATAAGATGATCAGCTATCTGCTTTGCATCTGTAAACACTTCCGGCTTTACAAGTACGACCTGGAGCTGTGCTGTTGCCTGAATATTCACAACCTTATTCCTCTTTTCTTCATTTTCATCAAAACGGTCAGCCCTGTAGCTTCTGCTGCCTTCTTCGTAGTCACTGCTGCCGCTGCGTTCAGAATGATAGCTGCTGCCGCTTCCTGAACCTGAAGAGTGAGATCTTGTGTGCGGCATATCATCATACTGCTCGTCCCCATCCTCCGGCGGCACAAAAAAATCTTTGATGTTCTTGAAAAATTCCATATTCGTTCTCCTATCTCCATAAAGTTTTATAACTGGATTATTAAAATTCATTACACTGCAAAACCAGATTATGCAGTATCTGAATCAGGGAAAATTCATTTATTGTAATTTCTTGGTCCGAAAAGACCCCTTCCTATACGAACAAGGTTTGAACCGTATTCGATAGCCTTAACATAGTCATTGGACATTCCCATAGATAAAATGTCCATATTTATATTATCCATATTTTCAGATGAAATGTCAATATATAATTGCTGCATATCACATAAAAATTTTTCGGGATTTTCTATCGGCGGTATTGCCATAAGTCCTTTTACTCTGATATTTTTCATTTCAGAAACTTCAGAAAGTAGTTCCTGAAGCTGACTTTTGTCTATTCCGCCTTTGGATTCTTCGTTTCCGATGTTTACTTCAATAAGTATATCCTGAAGCTTGTTTACTCTCAGAGCATTTTTATTTATTTCAGCAGCAAGTTTTACGCTGTCAACCGACTGTATCAGAGAAACACTGTCAATAATATATTTCACCTTGTTTGTCTGAAGATGACCAATAAAATGAACATCAGCATTTTTACTGTAAAAATCCTTTTTTGACAGATATTCCTGAACACGGTTTTCACCCAGAAGATCTATTCCCAGTCCCACAGCATGATTTACTGCCTCCGGTGCAACGGTTTTTGTAACAGCCATAACCCTGATTTTTTCATCAGGCTTACGGTATTTTGCCGCTGCCTCATTGACATTAAAAAGTATTTTTTTCAGATTTTCATCAATATAGCTGAAATCAGTTTCCATCAGCGTCCACACCTTCCACTACAATATCATCATAAAGAGAAACATAGTCGCTTCCTGCATTGAATGCAGACAGAACATAATTGCTTCCCTCATACACAACATCAAGCTTTTTAAATTTAATCTGTTCGCCGAGTTTTATATAAACTCCCTTGCAGTTAACAATCTGAGTGGTTTTCTTTCCTGTTTCCTCATCTTCAATAGTTTCTTCAATATCCTTGAAACGGATAGCTTTTCTCGGAACCTTGATTCCTTCATAGCTGCCTTTTACCATTTCCACCTGTTCTGTTCTGTGCTGAACGAGGTCATAAGTTATATCATCGCATTTTACAATTACGATGCTTTTACCGGCTGTTTTGGTATCTCTTATATCATAAACAGTTCCCCTGACAACATCAGAAGTAGACTGAAATTTCAGAGTAACGTCTTCATCAACTGAAAATTCTGCTGATTTGTTATCTATAACTCCGACAGCATACCATTCGTATCCGTCAATCAGTTTTCCCACTATATTTGGTTCTTCAACAGGTCCGCTGTCCTGAACGCTGTCAATAATCTCCGGCGTAAGACTGCTCAGATTGTCCTTTTTAAATTCATCTTCATAGCCATCAGCATAGCTTACAAAATAAGCAGACCTGTCAGCAACAATACTGTCAAGCGGAACGCTTTCCGAAGCTTTCAGCTGAGCTATCTGGGAATTTATTTCAGAAACACGGTTATTAAGTTCAATATCAGAATCTGTTACCAACTGATATGTACTCATCAGCACAACAAGTTCATCTCTCTGAGCAGCAAGGTTTTCAAGATTGCCCGTTTCACGCTCATTTATAATGCTTTTATACTTTTCATTTATAAGCGTTGAAAGATTTGAAGGCTGTGCCGATTCAACAGTTCCCGGATTCTGAATTTTTTTTATCAGTTCCAGCTGTTTATTCAATGCAGCAATATTCTGCTCAATATCTATCTGGCTCTCATCAGCATAAATCTCCGCAATAACAGAACCCTTGCCAAGCTTTCCGCCGTCTGAAACCGCATAGCTGACAACACCGTTGCCGCTGTAGCGCACGACTTCTTCATCACGGATATAAACCGCCTTGAAAGAAACAGAATCGTCAGCCTGTGCAGAAATTGCTGTTTCGGTTTTATACTTCTGGTCATTCATATGATAAATAACGCTGAAAAGCGATGTCAGAAGACCAAACACAAGAATAATACCAAGTATTCTCGATGTAACTGAATTCATTCAATTCACCTTACTGTTCAGCTTTTTCCGCAGCGTCAAGTATCGGAATAGGCTTTACAGGGATAATTGTGGAAATTGCATGCTTGTAAACAAGATTCTGCTTTCCGTCGCAGTCAAGAATAACGATATAATTATCGAATCCCCTTACCATACCCTTGAACTGGAATCCGTTTGTCAGGTAAATAGTTACCGGTATCTTGTCCTTTCTTGCCTGATTAAGAAATACATCCTGTAAATTTAAAATCTTATTCATATTTACACTCCTTATATTAAAATGCATAAATGAACATTTGTTTTATATGATGCCGGAAATTTCCGAAAATCACATATAAAAATACTTATTTTATATTATATCACAAACGTAACGTTTTGGCTATATTTTTTTTACAATATTCAGAAATTTTCTCTGTATTGTCAAATTCATCTAACATTATCCACTGAATTTTTGCATTTTTCCTAAACCACGTCAGCTGACGCTTAGCGTATCGTCGGGTTTCCTGTTTTATTTTGTCGATACATTCGTCCAGAGATGCTTCTCCCCTGAAATAAGGTATAAGTTCCTTATAGCCGATTGCATTGGCAGCTGTTTTCATTTCACCCGATTCAAAAACCTTTTTCGACTCTGCAATAAGTCCGTTTTCTATCATTATATCAGCTCTTTTGTTTATCCTGTCATAAAGCTTCTGACGGTCAGAAAAGTTCAGCCCGATAATTACCGATTCATAAGGCGATTCCTCAAGACGGCTTTCCGCCTTGAATTCGCTGAGTTTTCTTCCGGTAAGTTCAAAAACTTCAAGTGCCCTGATAACCCTTACCAGATTGTTCGGGTGGAGTTCCGCCGCTGTTTCCGGATCACACTTTTCAAGTTTTGCAAACACTGCTTCCGCTCCGGATTTCTCTATTTCTTTTTCTATGCGTTTTCTTATTTCAGGACTTATCTTTATATCCGGAAACTTCACATTGTCAACAAGAGAAGATATATAAAGTCCGGTACCACCTACAATTATCGGAAGATGTCCTCTGCCCGAAACCTCCTGTATCTTTTCATGCGCAAGTTCAACATAATCCGCCACACTGAAACTCTGACTGCGGTCAAGAAAATCTATCAGGTGATGAGGTATTCCCTGCATTTCCTCTGCCGTCGGCTTGGCTGTTGCAATATCCATTCCCTTGTATATCTGCATGGAATCAGCTGAAATGACTTCGCCGTCAAAAGTCTTTGCCATTTCAACTCCGAGTGCCGTTTTCCCCGAGGCTGTCGGCCCAGCTATAACAGCTATTTTTATTTTCTCCATAGAATTTATACTATCCTTCTGAATTGTTTTTCTATCTCACGTTTTGTAAGCACAAACATGACCGGCCGTCCGTGAGGACAATGCCTTATATTTTCATTGTAATATACATCTTCTGCAAGTTTCTGAAGCTCCGCAATACTGTTTTTATCGTTTGCCTTTATTGCCGCCTTGCAGGCAAGGTCATGAAGTGCATCATCAAGCTGATGCGTCTGAGGGTCAACTTTGTTCAGATAAAAATTCTCAGCAATTTCCGGTATGACCTCATCCATGTTAAGACTTTCAAGAATCAGTGGTACAGCCATTATATGAACATATGGTGCAGATGAAACATCAAGCTTAAATCCCATATTTTCAAGCATTACGGAATTTTCATAGAGTGCATTGCATTCATCTTCAGACAAAAGTATTTCCAGCGGTGAAACAAGCATCTGGCTGTCTGTATTTTTACAGTTCCCTCTGAGTTTTTCAAAAATTACTCTTTCATGTGCGGCGTGCTTGTCTATCATTATCATCTTATCTTCCAGCTCTGCAAGAATATAATTTTTGAAAAGCTCCCCTATCACTCTTATCGGTGGTTCGTCTTTCTGTACCGAATTCTCCTCAGCTTCATTTTTTACAGGTTCGGTTCTTTTAAATGAGTTTCTGTTGATATAGGAAAATCCGCTGAGTGTTTCTTCTTCCGGTTCATTGTCAGCAATGTCCGTTTCTGTTTTCTGAGTACCGCTCTGCACCATATCAGAACTTTCATATTCCGTCTTGCTTGATTCCAGAACAATTTCTCCGCTTTGTGTTCCATCAGATTTTTCATATACCGGCACCGTTTCCCTGACTGAATACTCCGAAGCTGAAACAGGTCTGATAACACCTTTTTCTTCAGCATTTATCACACTCTGTACCGGCTGAACAGGCTCGGCCGGTTTTTCAGTTACAAGCACAGGCTGTTCAAATTTTTCGGGTTCAAACGGCTTGGCGGTATAGTCAGAAACACTCTTTCTTTCCTCCTTCATCTGAAATTCATAAATAAGTCCCGATGCCATAAGAGCATTCTTAACAGCAAAATAAACACTGTTGAAAACAATTTTTTCATCAGAAAATCTGACCTCTGCCTTTGCCGGATGAACATTAACATCAACAGCAGCAGGCGGCACATCAAGCATAAGCACACATGCCGGATATTTTCCGACCATTACAAGATTCCTGTATGCTTCCTCCAGCGACACACAGCAGGTAACCGACTTTACATACCTGCCGTTTATAAAGAAATTCTGAAACGCACGGTTTGACTTTGAGTAAAGCGGTTTTACAACATACCCCTTTACGGTTATACCGTTTTCACTGTAATCCACAGGTATCATATCGTGAGCAAAATCACGTCCGTAAACACCGTATATTGCAGAATAAAGTTCGCCGTCTCCGGCAGATGTAAATTCAATTCTGTTATCCTTTATCAGTTTAAATGATATTTCAGGGTGCGAAAGAACTATCTTCTGCATAATGGAAATTATGGCATTCGCTTCTGCCGAATCCCTTTTCATAAACTTCTGGCGAACAGGGACATTATAGAAAATATCCCTTATGATTATGGTTGTTCCGTCCGGACAGCCTGTTCTTTCATTCAGCTTTTCTATGCTTCCTTCTATGATGTAATTCGTTCCGAGTTCATCGTTTTTTGTTTTGGTAAGTACTTCAACCTTTGCAACGGCAGAAATTGAAGCCAGTGCTTCGCCTCTGAAACCAAGCGTCATGATACTGTCAAGGTCTGTTTTGGAAGTTATCTTGCTTGTGGCGTGTCTTAAAAACGCTGTTGCCACCTGTTCCGACTCTATTCCGCTTCCGTCATCAGTTATCCTCATGTATGTAGTACCGCCGTTTTTGATTTCAACTGTAATATGCTCTGCTCCTGCATCAATTGAATTTTCAAGAAGTTCCTTTATAACTGATGCCGGACGTTCAATAACCTCTCCAGCTGCAATAAGCTCTGATATTTCTTTGCTGAGCACATTTATTTCTGCCATTTTTTCACATCCTTTCAAGGTCAATCATCAAATTCACATATATAGCCCATTTTTCCTGAGTACTCAGGTGAAACCTCAACCAGATTATCCGGAGCATCATACAGATATATTCCGCCAACATACTTAATCAGTCCGCACACCGTATCTTCCCACTGTGACTGCTCATAATCATATTCAGGTAAAGAATACTTCCAGAAACCATGCATATGATCGGCACTGGTAAAACTCTCATCTGCATTTATCCATCTCGGTTCCATAAATTCATCGCCGACCCATTCAGCACGGCGATAACCCACATAAAAGCTGATTTCCTGCAAGTTTTCATCTTCAATCTGCTTCTGAACTATATCCTGCTCAGCCGGAGAAGTGATCGTCGCCAGATATCCGTCCTTTTCCATGCAAAGTTCCCGTGCTTCGTCCCAGCTGACATCTGCACATATGAGTTCATACCTGTGTCCGTATGAAGTATGATGACCCGTTCTCAGAACAGAAAGAATTTCTTCTTTTGAATATGTTCTGGCATCAAAGCAAACACTTTGTTCCCTGTCAAAAAGTCTGTCTATATTTTCTTCAAATTCCTCTGCGGAAACCTCATCATTTTCCCATACATAACGCTCTGTTTCCGGCTCATCATTCCAGTACACTTCATGCAGACCATTTCCGATTACTGAAAACTTGCCATTTTCAAGTTTTCCTATGATTACCGGATACCCCCCATGTGTCCGTTATTGGCATAAAAAAGCCCGCTTCTTTCAATATATCTTGCTCCAAGCCTTGAAATATGATAATATTCCGTTTTGCCGTCATAATATGAAACCAGCATTTCTCCTCCTGCCTCATATTCTGATGACACGAACAGTTCCGGAACATCATCATCGTCCAGATATACAAGATTATAAGTGAAGTCTTCATCTTCAACAACATATCTGATATATCTTTCATATGCACTGCACCATTCCGGCAAATCCGAAACAGTTGTTTTTGTAGCTTCAGCTGTTTCCGTATCAGAAACCAAAGATGACAATACTGTTTCACTTGATACAGATGTTTCCGGTACTTCCGTAGCTGTCGTTTCTATAGCCGATGTTTCAGTAATTTTTTCGGCTGAATCGTTCTGCGGGATTTCACCGGAATTACCACAGCCGCATAAAACAAACGTCAGTGCAGTAATTGCCGCAAATAATTTAAATTTCATCTGTCACCTGCCACATATCCCATATATCTTTAACATTCACTTTTCCTCTGCCAGTTTTGTAAGTTCTTTCAGAAGTTCCCGACATTCGCTGTCAGTAAGTTCATCAACATTCGTTTTTACAAGGGTGTCTGCAAGAACATCACGGCTGACATTTCCGAATGTCATCTGTCCGTCATCTTCATTATGTGCCTTTATGTTGCTGTTTTCATTTTCCATTTCAGCAAGAAGCTCCCTTGCACGTTTCACAACCTTTTCAGGCAGTCCTGCAAGTTTTGCAACTTCTATGCCATAGCTTTCATCAACGCCGCCACGCACAATCTTTCTTAAAAATCTTATGCCGTCCTTATTTTTTCTTACTGCTATGCTGTAATTCTTAACGCCGTCCATTATATTTTCAAGTTCTATAAGCTCATGATAATGTGTTGCAAAAAGCGTTTTACAGCCGAGTTTCTTAGAGTTGCATATATGTTCAGCAACCGCCCTTGCTATGCTGATACCGTCAAATGTAGACGTTCCTCTTCCCACTTCATCAAGAATAACAAGACTGTTTTTTGTCGCAAATTTCAGAATATCTGCAACTTCACTCATTTCAACCATGAACGTACTCTGTCCGGCGGTCAGGTCATCAGATGCCCCGACTCTTGTAAATATTCTGTCAACTATCGAAATTTTTGCATATGATGCCGGAACAAAACAACCTGTCTGAGCCATGAGCGTAATAAGTGCAGTCTGACGCATATATGTTGACTTACCTGACATATTAGGTCCTGTGATAATGGACATTCTGCTTGAACCCGTATCAATGTAAACATCATTCGGCACGAACATCTCATCAGTCAGCATAAGCTCGACAACAGGGTGACGTCCGTCATGTATATCTATAACACCGTCTATGGCAATTTCAGGACGCACATAATTATTCTTTATGGAAACATCTGCAAATGATGCAAGAACATCAACTGCTGCAACAGCTGACGCTGTACGCTGTACGCTCTGAAGTTTCGTTGCAAGAAAATCACGGACTTCCGCAAATATATCTGCCTCAAGCCTTAAAGCCTTATCCTTTGCACCGAGAATGTTATTTTCAGCATTTTTCAGTTCTTCTGTTATAAAACGTTCACAGTTTGCAAGAGTCTGCTTTCTTATATATCTGTCCGGAACAAGATCATAATATGAACGTGTGACTTCTATGTAATATCCGAAAACACGGTTAAACCCTATTTTCAGAGCCTTTATACCTGTTTCTTCACGTTCACGCTGTTCTATTTCCGCTATTATGTCCTTTCCGCTTGTCATTACATGACGCAGTTCATCAAGACCTTCATTAAAACCGTCCCTGATAACTCCGCCGTCCTTTACAGAAACCGGAGGCTCATCTATAATTGCATTTTCCACAAGCCCCGAAATTTCCTCAAGTGTTGAAATACTGCTTTCAAGTGATTTTATAAGCTTAGAACCTGAAAGTTTTTTCAGCTGTTCTTTGAGAAGCGGCAGCTGAAGTGATGTAAGCGAAAGCGATTTGAGATCCCTTGGTGTGGCAGTTTTATACATGACTCTTGTCATAAGTCTTTCAATATCATAAACACGCTCAAGAATATCCCCTGTTTCCATAAGCACAACAGGATTTTTCACAAACTGCTCTACAGCTTCAAGCCTGTTAATAATTCTTGCTGGACTTGTCAGAGGCTGTTCAATATACGATTTCAGGAGCCTTTTGCCCATGGAAGTTCTGGTTGAATCAAGAACCCACAGAAGCGAACCTTTTTTCTCTTTATTGCGAAGTGTTTCGGTCAGCTCCAGATTGCGTCTTGCGGTAAGGTCAAGAGCCATTGCGGAGGACATATCCTGACGTTCAATTGAAGTAAATCTTCCCGTAAGGGTTTTCTGCGTATCACCTATATAGTCAAACATTCCGCAGACAGCACTTACATCTGTTCCGCTTTCGGCAAGTCCCAGCATATCCATTGACGAAACCGAAAACTGTGTAAAAACAGTTTCCTTTTTCAGGGCAGGGTCAAAGCATTCGTTATCCCTGAGCGTTACAGAGCAGTGGAGTTTTGTCTTTATAAAATCAAGTGCAGTTTTAAGCGACAGAAATTCTGCATTGAAAACTATTTCAGAAGGAACATACCTTGAAAGCAGATCTATAATTTCCGGTTCAGGATTTTTTCCCTCAGCTGATGCAAGGTGAACCTCACCCGTTGAGATGTCTGCAAAGCACATACCGCAGCTTTTTCCGTCATAATAAGCACAGCAGAGATAGTTATTGCTTTCATCGTTCAGCATACTGCTTTCTATCAGTGTTCCCGGAGTAACAACCCTTATAACGTCCCTCTGAACCAGTCCTTTACTTTCAGAAGGGTCTGTAAGCTGTTCGCATATGGCAACCTTATATCCCGCTTCGATAAGCTTTTTTATGTATATTTCACTGCTGTGATGCGGAACTCCGCACATAGGTGCTCTTTCATCAAGTCCGCAGTCTTTTCCCGTCAGTGTAAGCTCCAGTGTCTTTGATGCAAGCAGAGCGTCATTAAAGAACATCTCGTAAAAATCGCCCACACGAAAGAACAGTATTGTATCGGGATAGGCTTCCTTTGCATCAAGATACTGGTTCATCATAGGCGAGATTCTGGATCTGTCTATTTCCATCAATAACCTCCAATTATGCAATTTGACCTTTTCATAAAGAAAAAGTCAAAGAGCGTTTCATATTACAGAATCAGTGGCATCCACCGCAGGTAGAACAGCTTCCGGAGCATCCTGCCGGCTGTGACGGACAGGTTTCAGGGTCTTCGCCGTTTGCAGAAGCCGTTATGATATTGTTTATCTCTGCAAGCATTCCGTCCATGGCATTTTTTGCCGCATTAAAAGCCATCATGTTAGGGTTCGCCATGATATCTCCGTAAATGCTTTTTATTTCAGAATCAAGTTCCTTGAGCTTTTCCGTGTCCTTGTCTGTCTTGGACATTTCCATGTTCAGTTCATAACGTTTCATTGTAAAATCACTGATAAGCTTCTGGAGTTCGCTGTCCTTGTCGTTTGTTTCCTTTGCCTTGAAGTATGCAGCATATCTTTCATCAGCCTGTATAAGTTTTCCGAGTTCTCTTGCCATTGAAATTGTATCCATTTTTATCTTCCTTTCAGAAATTATATTATTTTTCCGGTAACTGCCCAGTTCATGGCACCTGTTACCTCAACGTCAACAAAAGTTCCTTCAAGGGATTCATCACCCTCAAATTCAACTATTATAAAATCATTGCTCTTGCCTGTCATAAAGCCTTTCTTTTTGCTTTTTGAATCCGCAAGAACGCGCATTTTTCTTCCGACAAATCTTTTGTAATTTTCGGTAGATATTTCTCTCTGAAGTTCAAGCAGTCTTCTCATACGATGACTTTTTTCCTCATCGGATATAAGGTCTTCCATAAGAGCCGCTTTTGTGCCTGAACGCTTTGAATATATGAAAGAATAAATATTATCGTATTTTACTCTTTTCATAAGTTCCAGAGTTTCCTCAAATTCCTCATTGCTTTCATCCGGAAATCCGACAATGATGTCTGTTGTGAATGAAAAATCGGGAACAATACTTCTTGCGTAATCTATCGTTTCCATATATTTTTCAACGGTATATCTGCGGTTCATTCTGTCAAGAACATCATTACTTCCGCTCTGAACCGGAAGATGAAGATGCTTTCCGACCTTGTCACATTTAATTATCGTATCAATTAGTTTCTTTCCTGCATCTTTCGGATGCGATGACATGAATCTTATGACAAAATCACCGTCAATATCATTTATACGTTCCAGAAGCTGAGGAAAATCAATCCCGTCAGGCAGGTCTTTACCGTAAGAGTTTACATTCTGCCCCAGAAGCATTATCTCCTTATATCCGCAGGCAGCAAGTTCCCTGACTTCATTTACAATATCCTCCGGTTTTCTGCTGCGTTCACGTCCTCTTACATACGGTACTATACAGTATGTGCAGAAATTATTACAGCCGAACATTATCGGAACAGAAGCTTTGTATGTGCTGTCCCTTTCCTGTTCAAGCCCCTCAACCGGCATATTGTATTCATTTGTATCAAATATACGCTTTTCGCCGCAGAGCTTTTTCAGCAGTAGCTTCGGGAATTTATCAAGTGCAGATGAACTGAAAACAATATCAACATATCTATATGAATTGTTTATTTTTTGAGTAACGTGTTCCAACGATGCCATACATCCGCAAAGGCATATTATCATATCCGGATTTTTTTCCTTGTAATGTTTCAGATATCCGAGATTTCCGAAAACCCTGTCCTCTGCATTTTCCCTTACCGCACAGGTGTTGAAAATAACGATACCAGCCTCTTCGGGCTTGTCAGTTAATGTACAGCCCATTTTAAGAAGCATACCCTTTATCTTTTCACCGTCAGAAAAATTCAGCTGACAGCCGTAACTGTGCACACACGCTGAAAGCGGTCTGTCCATATCGGAAACTATACCGTATACGGCACTCATATATTCTTCAATTGTAATATTCTTTTCCTGTTCCAACTGCTGTTTCTCCATTCGCATTTACAGCTTTTTTATTATTGCCAGAACTACGTCTGCTACTCTTTTTGCTGCAATTTTTTCAAATTCATCAAATGTCATTTCGCCTTCATCGTCCGCATTATCCGAAATGCATCTGATACTTACAAAAGGCACCTTATTCATATATGCACAGTGACCTATTGCAGAAGTTTCCATATCAACTGCCAGTGGAGAAAACTTTTCACATATTTCCTTTTTAACTTCACTGCTTGAAATAAAGGATTCTCCTGAAACAATTCTTCCGATATGTCTGCTGAATCCGAATTCATCACACACTTCACAGGCAAGGTTTATCAGCCTTTCATCTGCTTTGAACACTGAATTATAAGGCGGATAATTGCTCAGAAATCTAAGTTCAAGGTCATGAGGCATAACCTCGTTTGACACTACTATATCACACACCCTGACAGATGTATCCATTCCTCCGGCAACACCCGTATTGATTATTGCGTCAACATCAAAACGGTCAATCATTACCTGTGCACATACTGCCGCATTTACCTTTGCGATTCCGCAGCAGGCATTGACAACAAGAATTTCATTGAATGTGCTTATATAAAAATCAAATCCGGAATAATTTTTAACCGCTGCACCGGCAAGCGTCTTTCTTATATCCGCAAGTTCTGACGGCATAGCGCCGATAATTCCAATAGTTTTCATTTAAAATTCCTTCCTGTCAGACGGCATCAGCTGTTGAACATAACCGATGCCGGACTTTTAAACGTTCATTTTTTATTATAGCAAAAAATATTATTTTGTGCAATACCCAAATATTAGTTTTATATATAAGAACCGTAAAAACCGCCCTTAAACTCACTTTATATAAACTTTTCGCAATTCAGTATACATTAAAATAGCTGTCAATAAAAGCGTTCAATTCTGAAAAAATTGTGAAATTTATTGTAATGAAAGGAAAAATAAGATATAATGTTATCATACTAAAATTGAAGGAGCTGGTGCTGATGCAAAAGAAAAATCCACCGCAGATCAGCGGCACCCTCAGAAAATTTGCACTGAGAGTTCCGACTGTTATCAAAGAGTGCAGCGGTATTATCGTATTCGGAAAAAGAATCAAGTCCCTTGTATTCACAACAGATGTCTGTATTATAAGGAACGTTAATGCAGACGCCGTTATCGCTGTTTACCCGTTTACTCCGCAGCCGATAATAACACAGGCTGTCATGCTTGCAGCAGATATCCCTGTATTTGCCGGAGTCGGCGGAGGACTGACAAGCGGAAACAGAGTTGTAAATCTCGCACACTACGCAGAAATGCAGGGCGCAAACGGCGTTGTCGTAAACGCTCCTACATCAAATGAAATAATAACAAAGCTGAGTCAGCAGATAGATATTCCTGTTATCGTAACAGTTGTAAACGATACTGTTAATTATCGTGAACGTGTTGAAGCAGGCGCTACTATATTTAATGTATCTGCCGCACAGAAAACTGCTGATATTGTAAAAGAGATAAGACAGGAATTCCCGGACTTTCCAATCATAGCAACAGGCGGCCCGACTGATGAATCCATTCTTAAAACAATAGAAGCGGGGGCAAATGCCATAACATGGACTCCGCCGTCAAGCGGTGAGGTTTTCAAGGACATTATGGATGCTTACAGACACGATCAGCCTCATCCATAAAATGTATATATACATTTTTAATGCATAAATACTGTATATTTTCAAAAATTGTGCATATTTATGCAAAAACCACTTGACATTTACACATAAAGGTGTATAATGAAGTTAATGAAGTTTAAAAATCAAATCGGGAGGAAAACGATTATGAATAAACCAAAGACAAACAAAGAAATCAAAAAGGTAGTTTTAGCATATTCAGGCGGTCTTGATACTTCTATCATCATTCCGTGGCTGAAGGAAAACTACAACAACTGTGAAGTTATTGCTGTATCCGGTAACGTAGGACAGGCAGGCGAACTTGAAGGTCTTGAAGAAAAGGCTAAAAAGACAGGCGCTTCAAAGCTTTATATCGAAGACCTTACAGAAGAATTCCTGACAGACTATGTTTTCCCTACTGTTCAGGCTGGCGCTATTTATGAAAACAGATATATGCTCGGAACTTCCTTTGCACGTCCTATCATTGCAAAGAGAATTGCTGAAATTGCAATTAAAGAAGGTGCTGACGCTATATGCCACGGCTGCACAGGTAAAGGTAACGACCAGGTTCGTTTTGAACTTGCAATAAAGGCTTTCGCTCCTGATATGCAGATAATCGCTCCTTGGAGAATCTGGGATATCAAATCAAGAGATGAAGAAATCGACTATGCAGAAGCCCACAATATTCCGCTGAAAATCAACCGTGAAACAAACTATTCAAAGGACAAGAACATCTGGCATCTTTCACATGAAGGTCTTGACCTTGAAGATCCGGCAAATGAACCGCAGTATGAAAAGCCGGGATTCCTTGAAATGGGCGTTTCACCTATCGATGCTCCTGACAAGCCGACATATATAACACTTCACTTTGAAAAGGGTGTTCCGACAGCTATCGACGGCAAGGAAATGGGTGCTGTTGAGCTCGTTGAAACTCTTAACAAGCTTGGCGGAGAAAACGGTATCGGTCTTGCAGACCTCGTTGAAAACCGTCTTGTCGGCATGAAGTCAAGAGGCGTTTATGAAACACCTGGCGGTGCTATCCTCTATCATGCACACGAAGTTCTTGAAACTATCACTCTTGACAAGGAAACAGCAAGAATGAAGCAGTATATCGGAATCAAGTTTGCTGATATCGTTTACAACGGTCAGTGGTACACACCTCTCCGTGAAGCTCTCAGTGCATTCGTTACAGAAACTCAGAAAACAGTTACAGGTGACGTTAAGCTCAAGCTTTACAAGGGCAACATTATCAATGCAGGTGTTACTTCACCATATACTCTGTATGATGAAGAAGTTGCAACATTTGATGCTGATGAAGTTTACAATCAGGCTGACAGTGCCGGATTCATCAATCTGTTCGGACTTCCTATCAAGGTTAAGGCTAAGCTCGACCAGAAGAGAAACAATAAATAATCTGTTAATTTAAAATAAAAAGAGTACATTCGGGCGGACATATCCTGTTCGCCCCTATGTGCTTATAAGAACCATTACACCGAAAGGACAAATCATCATGGCTGATAAAATGTGGGCAGGACGTTTTTCCAAGGAAGTGGACGAAACTGTAAACGCCTTTAACTCATCAATTTCATTTGACGGAAGAATGTACCGCAATGATATTCAGGGCAGTATTGCACACGCAACCATGCTCGGACAGTGCGGAATAATTTCTGTGTCTGACAGCGAAAAAATAATCGAAGGACTTAAAGGAATCCTTGCAGACATCGAAAGCGGCAAACTGGAAATGGATATGACCGCTGAAGATATTCATATGTTTATCGAGGCTGAACTTACAAAGCGTCTCGGAGATGTCGGAAAAAGACTTCACACCTCACGTTCAAGAAATGATCAGGTTGCTGTTGACATAAGAATGTATTTAAGAGATGAAATTGCTCAGATAAAGGAACTCGTTCTGAAACTTGCGGATACTCTCTGTGATATGGCTTCAGAGCATACTGAAACAGTAATGCCGGGATATACACATCTTCAGAGGGCACAGCCTGTCACACTGGGTCACCACCTTATGGCGTATGCACAGATGTTCCTGAGAGATCTCGGAAGACTTTCAGATACTTATAAGAGAATGAATGAATGTCCGCTCGGAAGCTGTGCCCTTGCCGGAACAACATATCCTATAAACAGGGAAACAACGGCAGAGCTTTTAGGATTTGACAGACCTATGGCAAACAGTCTGGACGGTGTTTCAGACAGAGATTTCTGTGTGGAACTCGGCTGTGCAATTTCACTTATAATGACTCACCTTTCAAGATTTTCCGAAGAGATAATCATGTGGTGCTCATGGGAATTCAAATTCATTGACCTTGATGACGCATACGCAACGGGTTCATCAATAATGCCGCAGAAGAAAAATCCGGATATTACAGAACTTATAAGGGGAAAAGCCGGACGTGTAAACGGAAATCTTATGACTCTGCTTTCGATGCTCAAGGGACTTCCTCTTGCCTACAACAAGGATATGCAGGAAGACAAGGAAGCGATTTTCGATTCCATTGACAATGTAAAGCTTTGTCTGAAAACATTCATCCCGATGATTGAAACAATGAAAGTCAACAAGGAAAAAATGAGGGCTGCTGCTGCGGGCGGATTTATCAATGCAACCGATTGTGCAGATTATCTGGTAAAACACGGAATGCCTTTCCGTGATGCATACAAAATAACAGGAAGACTTGTTGCTGAATGCATAGACAAGGGACTTACTCTTGAAACACTTCCTCTTGAAAATTACAAAGAGCTTTCAGAACTGTTTGACGAAGATGTATATAAGGCTATAAGTCTTGAAACCTGTGTAAGGGAAAGAAAATCTTTCGGCGGTCCTGCACCGGAATCCGTACTCAGACAGATTGAATTAACAAAAAAGCAGCTCGGTGTGTACCATGAGTAAAAAACACGTTTTATTTATAGTACTGCTTACAATTGCAGCTATGCTCGTATGGATACTTGGAGAAATTCTGATAGTTGCAGTTTTCAATCTTGGCGGAAAAGCATCTGTCGGCTGGACTGTTATAATGCTTGTTTTAACTCTTATACTAAGTATCTGGCGGTGCTGCCGCAATGAAGACAATAAAAACAGCCGTAAATGGTAAAGGAATTGGAGAATAAAATGGTTAAGGTTTATATTGACGGTCAGGAAGGAACAACCGGCCTTAAAATTCTTGAACGTTTTAAGGGCAGAAATGATATTGAACTTTTAAAAATTGATGAAGACAAAAGAAAAGATGTAAATGAACGCAAAAAATTTATCAATGCGTCTGACTTTACTTTCCTTTGTCTGCCGGACGCTGCCGCAAGGGAAGCTGTTGCTCTCGCAGACAGCGACCATGTAAGAATTATTGATGCTTCAACAGCTCACAGAACCAATCCTGACTGGGCATATGGTTTTCCGGAGCTTTCACCTGAACACAGAGAAAAAATAAGAACATCAAAAAGAGTTGCAAACCCCGGCTGCTATGCAAGCGGATTTATTTCACTTGTTTACCCTCTTGTAAAAGCCGGTCTGATACCTGCTGATTTCCCTGTATTTGCATATGCAACTTCCGGTTACAGTGGTGCCGGAAAAAAAGCAATAGCCGCTTATGAAAGTGAAAACAAGCCGCAGGAACTTCTCAGTCCAAGACAGTATGCTCTGAACATGAACCACAAGCATCTTCCGGAAATGCAGCTGATTTCAGGACTTTCATGCAAACCGATGTTTAACCCTATCGTTGATAATTATTACAGCGGAATGGTTGTTTCAGTTCCACTTCAGCCAAAGCTTACAGGCATAAGCTGTACTCCGGAACAGGTTCGTGAAGCGTTATATGAAAATTATAAAGATGCCAAGCTTATTGAGGTTAAACCGACAGGAAGCGAATGTGTTCCGGACGGCTTCCTCACATCAAACGGACTCAGCGGAACAAACAAAATGGAACTTTACGTTTTCGGCAATTCCGAGCAGATGCTCTTGTGTTCAAGACTTGACAATCTCGGAAAGGGTGCGTCCGGTGCGGCTGTGCAGTGCCTGAACATAATGATGGGAATAGATGAAACAACAGGACTTATTTAAAAGGACAAAATTATGATAAATAAAGTTGAATTTAAAGGATTTAAATATATTGATGGCGGAGTGTGTGCCGCACAGGGATTCAAGGCTAACGGAATCCAGTGCGGACTGGCTCATGCAGGCGCATCTGTTACAAAAAAGAAAAACGACCTTGCTGTTATCATTGCTGACAATGAATGCTCAGCAGCGGCTGTCTATACATCAAACAAAGTAAAGGGTGCTCCGATTGCCGTTACAAAAAAGAACATTGCTGACGGAAAGGCTCGAGGCGTTATCGTAAACTCTGTAAACGCCAACACCTGCAATGCAGACGGTCCTGAAAAGGCACAGAAAATGTGTGAGCTTGCCGCAAAGGAATTCGGACTGAAAGCAGAAGATTTCATCGTTGCATCAACAGGTGTTATCGGTCAGCCTCTCCCTATTGAGCCTATCGAAAAAGGTATGCCGGAACTTTGCAAGGGCGTAAAGTATGACGGAAATAAAGCAGCTGTTGAAGCTATCATGACAACAGATACATGCCCTAAGGAAGTTGCTGTTGAATTTGAAATCGGCGGCAGAAAATGTGTTATGGGCGGAATGCTCAAGGGAAGCGGAATGATTCACCCGAACATGGCAACAACACTTTCTTTCATTACAACTGATGCAGCAATTGCTCCGGAATATCTTCAGAGAGCACTCAGTGATACCGTAAAAACAACGCTTAATATGGTAAGTGTTGACGGAGATCAGTCAACTAATGATATGTGCTGCGTCATGGCAAACGGTATGGCAGGAAATGCTGAAATAAAAGGCGAAAATGAAGACTTTGAAGCCTTTAAGAATGCACTTTATGTTATAATGATGAATCTTGCAAGAATGATGGCAAGAGACGGCGAAGGTGCTACAAAGCTTATCGAATGTGTATGCTCAGGTGCTGACGACTTTCTTACAGCAAAAACAGTTGCTAAGTCTGTTATTATGTCAAGTCTTTTTAAAGCGGCGATATTCGGCGAAGATGCAAACTGGGGACGTATCCTCTGTGCTGTCGGATATGCTGATGCTGAATTTGATATAAACAGCGTTGATGTTGATCTGGCATCTTCCGCAGGAATTGTTGCTGTATGCAGAAATGGTGCAGGCGTTGACTTTTCAGAAGAAGAAGCTAAAAAGATACTTGAAGAAGAAGAAATCAAAGTTCTTGTTAAAATCGGTGACGGAGAAGTTTCAGCTGTTGCATGGGGCTGTGACCTGACATATGATTATGTCAAGATAAACGGCGATTACAGAAGCTGATTAAAATTGGAGATTAAAATGGACATTTCAAATAACATAAGAGCAAAAGTCCTCATGGACGCTCTTCCATATATTCAGAATTACAACAACAAGATAATTGTTGTAAAATACGGCGGAAACGCTATGACAAATGAAGAACTCAAACAGGCTGTCATGAGTGATATTGTTCTGCTTTCACTTGTCGGAGTCAAGGTCGTTCTCGTCCATGGCGGCGGTCCTGAAATAAGCGATATGCTTAAAAGACTCGGCATAGAAAGCAAGTTTATAAACGGTCTGAGATATACAGATAAAGACACTATTGACATTGTCAAAATGGTTCTTGCCGGAAAGGTAAATAAGGATCTTGTTGCACTTCTTGCAGAGCACAAGGGTAATGCTATCGGTCTTTGCGGTATTGACGGAAAAATGCTTATTGCTGAAAGAGCTGAGGGCGAAAACGGTGAAGACTACGGCTATGTAGGAAACATCAAGAGAGTTAACACAAAGCCTATAACAGACGCTCTCAGCAACGGATGTATTCCTGTTATCGCAACAGTTGCCTGCGGTGTGGACGGTCACACCTACAACGTAAATGCTGATACCGCTGCTTCAAGAATTGCTGCAGAACTCGGTGCTGAAAACCTTATTCTTATGACTGATATTGCGGGACTTCTGAGAAACAAGGAAGATCCGAATACGCTTATTCCTTTTGTAAACGTAAGCGAAGTTCCGTTTATGAAACGTCAGGGAATAATCTCAGGCGGTATGATTCCGAAAATTGACTGCTGCGTTGAAGCTGTCAGACGAGGAGTCAAGAAAACTTCTATCATTGACGGTCGTGTTCCTCACTCAATTCTCATTGAAATTCTTTCAAGTGAAGGAATCGGAACACAGTTTAAATAATATGGAAAAAATAATACTCCTCTCCCCTGCTGTAATCGGTCTGATACTGATTCTTACCGGAATATTTTTCTTTTTAAAACGGACAAAATCCGGATATCACACTACCGGAAAAATAATTGACGTAAAAAAATCCATAAAGAAAATTACAGGAGTCAAAACCATAACTCATGCACCTGTTGTGAAGTATGAGATAAAAGGTAAGGAGTATCAGACTGTTTCGTATAAATTTTTTCCGGAAGATTCAATTTCGTTCAAAAAGGGAAAGACCATAAATATCCGTGTAAGCCGCAGAAATCCGTCACAATTCGTTCCTGATGAAACAGGCGGCAATGCTGAAAAAATTCTTATAGGTTGCGGAAGTTTTATGATCATAGCTATGGCAGTTATGTATTTCAGATACTACTGACTGCCGGAATGGAGATTCAGATGAATACAATAGAAAAATTTGACAATAATGTAATGCATACTTATGGTCGTTTCGGAGTAGTTTTTGACAAAGGCGAGAAAAGAACTGCCACAGATGAAAACGGCAAACAGTATATAGATTTCGGAAGCGGAATCGGTACAAACTCACTTGGTTTCTGTGATAAGGACTGGGCTGATGCAGTATGCAGTCAGGTAAGATCAATACAGCATACTTCAAATTATTACTATACAAAAGTTCAGGCTGATTTTGCAGAAAAGCTCTGCAATGCTACAGGATATTCAAAGATTTTCTTTGGGAATTCAGGTGCTGAAGCTAATGAATGTGCTATAAAACTTGCAAGAAAATACAGCTTTGACAAATACGGCAAAGGCCGCCACAACATTATAACTCTTGTAAATTCTTTCCACGGAAGAACACTCTGCACCCTTTCAGCAACAGGTCAGGACGCTTTTCATAACTACTTCTTCCCATTTGTTGAAGGTTTTGTAAATGCAAAGGCAAATGATATTGATGACCTCAAATCAAAGCTTGACGGAACAGTTTGTGCCATTATGCTTGAATTTGTTCAGGGTGAAGGCGGAGTCATCGCTCTTGACAAGGACTATGTAAAACAGATTGCTGAAATTTGTGCTGATAATGACATACTTTTCATAGCAGATGAAGTTCAGACAGGTGTCGGCAGAACAGGTAAATTTTTAGCTTCTGAACACTTCGGGGTTAAACCTGACGTCACAACTCTTGCAAAGGGACTTGCCGGCGGTGTTCCGATAGGTGCCTGCCTTGCAGACGAAAAGTGCTCTGAAGTACTCTCCAAAGGAACTCATGGTTCAACATTCGGCGGAAACCCTATTGCCTGTGCCGGCGGTGAAGTTGTCGTTGACAAGGTAACATCAGAAGGATTTCTCGATGAAGTTGCCGCAAAGGGAAAATATATAAGAGAAGAGATTGAAAAGATTGATGAAGTGGCAGGAACAAGTGGTCTTGGAATGATGATCGGCATTACTCTGAAAACAAAAAAAGCCGCAGATGTTGCCGCTGAATCCCTTAAAAACGGACTTATGATTCTTACTGCAAAAGATAAAGTAAGACTTCTGCCTCCGCTTAACATTACTTATGACGAGATAGATAAAGGTCTTGAAATACTGAAAAATGTTTTGAATGCATAAATTTGAAAGGTTTGGTGAAATTATATGAAACATTTACTCAAAATGCTCGATTTAAGCCATGACGAAATCATTGACATTTTAAATCTTGCTGATCAGCTCAAGTATGAATTAAAGCATGGTATTCCTCATCCGCATCTTAAAGGAAAGTCACTCGGAATGATATTCCAGAAAGCTTCAACAAGAACCCGTGTTTCATTTGAAACAGGTATGTACCAGCTTGGCGGATATCCTCTGTTCCTTTCAGCAAGTGAACTTCAGATTGGCCGTGGCGAACCTGTTCAGGATACAGCCCGTGTTCTTTCACGTTACATTGACGGAATCATGATCCGTACATTCGACCAGAAGGAAGTTGAGGATCTTGCTGAATACGGCAATATTCCGATAATCAATGGTCTTACTGACCTCTCACACCCTTGTCAGGTACTTGCTGACCTTATGACTATCCGTGAATTCAAGGGCAGTTTTGACGGTCTGAAAATGTGCTACATCGGTGACGGTAACAATATGGCAAATTCTCTTATCGTAGGCGGACTTAAAGTCGGTATGGAAGTTGCAGTTGCTACTCCGGATAATTACCGTCCGGCACAGGAAGTTATGGAATTTGCAAAAGATTATGACTGCTTCTCAATCACAAGTGATCCTAAAAAGGCTGCTGAAAATGCCGATGTTCTCCTTACTGATGTATGGGCATCTATGGGACAGGAATCAGAATCCAAGGAACGTCATATCGCATTCAAGGGTTATCAGATTAACGATGATATCATGGCTCTTGCAAATAAGGACGCTATAGTAATGCACTGTCTGCCGGCACACCGTGAAGAAGAAATCACAGCCAAGGTATTTGAAGAACACGCTAAGGAAATCTTTGAGGAAGCTGAAAACCGTCTGCACGCACAGAAGGCAGTAATGGTTAAACTCATGGGTTAAAATATAGTATAACATTAAATAAGGACTGTCGGTATACGGCAGTCCTTAAAAAGGTCAGTCACTAAAAAGCGGCTGACCATATTTTTTGATACAAAATCAGTTCAGATTAATATTTTCAAGACGAAAATCTGCATTTCCGCAGGACGAAATAAAATAAGAATCATCAGCTGAAAAAGTGCTGAACACAAGCCCTTCATCGGGAAACTCATAAACAAATTTATTATCCCTTATAAATGAAAAGCTTTTCAGGTCAATATAAAGACCTTTTCCGCAGCATTTTACATAGCTTTCTTTAAGCGTCCAGAGCTTTATAAATTCCCTGTTATAATCCTCTTTTGAAAGTCCTGAAAGATATTGCCTTTCCGGATCGGAATAATAACCCGAAAGATTTTCCCCGACATCAGAAACCTGTTCAATATCGACTCCGCATTCTTCCTCTGAAACCGCACAAACAACATACTTTCCAGAGTGAGAAACATTATAGTAAAAAGGAAAGTTATCCTTTAAATACGGCTTTTTATATTTGTTGAATGTTATACACGCATTTTTCGGAGAATCCCCTGAATATTTACCATAAAGGGTTCGTACAAGACCGTCCGCAAGAACCGCCCTCAGATAATCTTCCCGACGGCGAAAACGGTCGGCTCTTTTCTTTTTTTCATCTGATGCCCATGAATAAAACCTGTTAAGGATAGTTTCATCATTCCTGTATTTATCAATATCAAGCAGGTAAATTACATTATCCATTAAAAGAACTTTGTAATATCAGCAGGAGTTTTTCTCTTTGGCTTCTGCGGTGATTCAGCCGGATATCCCATAGCTATAACTGATACAACTGTTTCGGTGTCAGGTATCTGTAACACTTCACGCAGCTTTTCACCATTTCTGATTCCCATGACAAGTGTTCCAAGTCCAAGCTCTGCCGCCTTTAAAATCAGATTCTCATTGTGCAGTCCGAGGTCATAAAATCCCCAGCCGTTTCCGACTTCATTGTCCGGGTTTCCCTCTCTGTCAAAACCTGCTCTGTTATGTACAAAAGCTGTAACAATAAGTACGGCATTTTCTGAGCGTTCGCAGTTAAATCCCGGAAGGCATTCTTCCCTCACCTTTTTGCACATATCCTCGCTCATAACACAGTAATATCTCGCTGTCTGGGAGTTCTTCCATGAAGGTGCTTCTATTGCTGCTGCAATAACGCTTTCCACCTGTTCCTTAGTAACTTTTTTGCTTCCGTCATATTTTCTGACGCTTCTTCTGCTTTCTATTACATTCTGAAATTCCATAATCTTTCTCTCCTTTCATTCACTGAATTTACCTAAATTATACCACATCATCTGATTTTTTTCAAGATCCGTCTGTCTGTATTCAAAAGCACAAAATAAACAATTTCCGTCATTTGTAATTGTATAAAATAGATAAATATTTCCTGTGAAATACTTAGCAATTCATGGAAAAATTTACTTGACTTAGAGTAAGGTATAGGGTGTATTATATATTATAGGAAAATTTTGAATTTTACATTTTACCCTTACAAAATACACAATAATTATTATAAAGGAGATTTTTATGGAAGCAGAAAAACAAAAACACAAAATTGATATGCTGAATGGCCCTATATGGAACAAAATTCCCCGATTTGCACTTCCGGTAGCGGCAACAGGCATTCTCGAACAGCTTTTCAACGCATCAGACGTTGCCATTGTGGGAAATTTCACAGGTTCAAAAAGTACTATTGCCGTTGCGGCGGTCGGTGCAAGCAGTCCGGTTATAGGTCTGATACTAAACCTTTTTATCGGTATCGCACTTGGTGCAACTGTTGTAATTGCAAACGCAATCGGAAGCGGTGACAGAGAAACTGTAAAGCATTCTGTACATACATCAATCGTTGTATCGCTTATAGGCGGAGTTATTGTCGCTCTTATAGGAGAGTTATTTGCAGGAAAACTTCTCGGTATGCTGAATGTTCCTGATGAAGTTTTTCCATATGCACTTCTTTACCTCAGAATCTATCTTCTCGGACTTCCGACCATTTTTCTTTACAATTTTGAAGCAGCCATCTTCAGAAGTATAGGCGAAACAAAAATTCCTCTTAAAGCCCTTGCAATATCCGGCGTTCTGAATGTAATTTTAAATCTGTTCTTTGTAATCGTTCTTAAAATGACAGTAAACGGTGTTGCAATTGCAACAGTAATTTCAAATGTAGTAAGCTCAGCAATTCTATACCGCAAACTGCTGAAATCGGAAAGAGAAATTCACGTTGAGACAAGGAAACTCCGGATTGACCTTGCTGTTCTGGGTAAAATCCTCAGAATCGGACTTCCCGCCGGTATTCAGAGTGCAGTTTTTGCAATATCAAATATAGTTATCCAGTCAGCAATAAACAGCCTTGGCACAACTGTCATGGCGGCATCAAGTGCGGCATTCAATATAGAAATATTTGCATACGATGTACTCAATTCATTCAGTCAGGCGTGTACAACATTTGTCGGACAGAATTACGGTGCCGGACAGATAAAAAGATGCCGTAAAACGCTCGCACTCTGCATCATAGAAGATGCCATAGCATCTGCCGCAGCAATAATCCTTGTTCTTCTGACAGGAAAGTTCCTCCTTTCAATATTCAACAATGACCCGGCAGTAATATCCATAGGATACAGCAGACTTCTGTTTATTTTTACAGCTTATATATTCAGTATGCTTTATGAGGTCATGTCCGGTTATCTGCGTGGATTCGGCATCTCGCTCCTTCCTGCGATACTCACAACCATTGGTGTCTGCGGAGTCCGTATAACATGGATAAAAACCATTTTCCCGGAAAGCAGAACGTTTAAAACAATCATGCTGGCATACCCAATCAGTCTTTCAACAACTGCTGTATTGATTTTCATAGCACTTATACTTTACCGTCCTTCACGAAGATTAGGACAGGGATACTGATAAAACTCAAAAATATACAACACAACCCGAACTTTCTGTAACGGAAGGTTCGGGTTGTGTTTTTATTTATTTATAAAGTAGTGAACTTGCCAGTTTGAATTCACCTTCATCAAAAATTATCTCTATATCCTCTCCTTTTTTTATATGTCCCTCTATAAGCTGCTGCGAAATAAGATTTTCAATTTTTTCAGATATAGTTCTCTTGATATATCTTGCACCAAATTTTCTTATCTCACTTTCATCTATCAGTCTTGCAGGAATGTCATTTTCATAACTTATCTTTATTCCTATTTTTTCAGCACGTTCTGCCAGTTCATCAAGCAGCTTGCAGGCTATCTCATTAAGACTTTCCATTCCAAGCGAATCAAACACAACAATTTCGTCAAGACGATTTATCAGTTCCGGCTTAAAATGCTTTTTTAATTCTTCCTTTGCACGTTCACTCCTGCCACTGTCTGACTTTTCGGCAAACCCGATTTTAACACTGTCTGTCATTATCTCCGAACCTATATTTGAAGTCAGTATTATCAGCGTATTCTTAAAGCTTGTTTTTCTTCCTCTCGAATCTGTCAGAACCCCGTCCTCAAGAATCTGCAAAAGAATATTCAGAACATCAGGATGAGCCTTTTCAACTTCATCAAAAAGCAGAACGCAGTAAGGATGTCGTCTTATTCTGTCCGTAAGCACTCCGCCCTCATCATATCCTGCATATCCCGGAGGAGCGCCTATAATTTTTGATACTGAATGCTTTTCCATATATTCTGACATATCAATTTTTATGAGGTTTTTTTCGCTGTCAAAAATAAGCTCTGCTGCCGCACGGGAAAGTGCAGTTTTTCCGACGCCCGTCGGTCCCATAAAAATAAATGAACCCATTGGTCTTTCCGGCTCTTTCAGACCGATACGGCTTCGCCTGATTGCTCTTGCTACTGCAACAACAGCTTTTTCCTGCCCTATTACACGTTCTGAAAGACTTTTTTCAAGGCTCAGCAGTTTTTCTTCCTCGTCTTTAGAAATACGGTTTACCGGAATTCCCGTCCATTCAGAAACAACTCCGGCAGTGTCTTCAACAGTTATTTCAACAGGCTCATTATCACTGCACTTGTGAATCTTAAACGCTTTTTCAAGTCCTTCAAGTGTAATCACTTCATCATCTGAGAATTTTTTCTCTCCGCTTTTCTTCTCATTTGCTCTTACGCATTTTATCTTTGCCTTTGAAGCCGCCTCATCAATAACATCTATCGCCTTATCCGGCAGAAATCTGTCATTAATATATCTTACAGATAAATTTACTGCTGACTTTATCACTTCATCGCTTATCACAGCATTATGATATTTTTCATACTTATCTTTTATCCCCTTTATAATTTCAATAGTCTGATTTTCATTCGGCTCGTTTATCATGACAGGCTGAAAGCGGCGTTCAAGTGCTGAATCCTTTTCTATATATTTTCTGTATTCTTCTATCGTAGTTGCACCAATTATCTGAAGTTCTCCCCTTGCAAGCTGTGGTTTTATAATATTTGCGGCATCTATTGCTCCCTCCGCCGCACCTGCACCGACAATTGTATGAATCTCATCAATAAACAAAATAACATTTCCGACCGATGCAACCTCATCAATGCAGCTCTTGATTCGTTCCTCAAAATCCCCTCTGTATTTCGCACCAGCAAGCATGGACGTAAGGTCAAGAGAGAAAATATTCTTGTTTTTCAGTTCTTCAGGAACATTTCCGCTTACAAAAATTTTGGCAAGCCCTTCAACAACAGCTGTCTTTCCGACACCTGCTTCTCCTATCAGACAGGGATTGTTTTTTGTTCTTCTTGCAAGTATCTGCAAAATTCTTTCCGTTTCCTTTTCCCTTCCGATAACGGGGTCATACTTGTTTTCCATCGCCTCCTCAGTAAGGCTTCTTCCATATTTATAAAGCGTTGGAATTTGTTTTCTGTCTGGCTGATTATATCTTAAAATTTCTTTTGGAAGCCGTCCGGTATAGGCTTTGGCACAATCGCTGTAAAGCTTTGCAGGATTTGCCCCCATAGTTCTCAGAAATCCCATAGCACCGCACCCAGGCTCTTTAAGAAGCGTCATAAAAATATGCTCTGTACCGACAAGCTGCGTTCCGGCTGCATTTGCAACCGCAGATGCACCGTTTAAAATTCTTCTGAGTGCAGGAGTGAAATTATCATAATTAAGATGAGTTTTCTCTCCCTTTCCTATAAACAGTATCATCTGGTCATAGAGATTGTTAAGGGTTATATTATTCGCTTTCAGAACAGATGCCGCAACATTTTTACCCTCCTGCATAAACCCCAGAATAATATGTTCTGTACCGACATAGGTATGCCCCATCTGAGATGCAGATTCTACCGCAGTTTCAATGGAATTCACAGCTTTTCTCGTAAACATTTCAAAATTATTCATTCGCACCAGTCAGCCTTTCATATAAAATAAACAATACATTTATAAGTATGCCACGAAACCGGTGCGATATATGTCGAAAGGAACATTTGCCCTGAAATAATTCAGAACCTGTTCTCATTTTGTGTTTATTCCCGGAAGATTCCATCTGAATATTATTGCCAGGGTTCTCACCGCTACCACAGCCGCAAAGCAAATACAAGCAGCCGGAATAAACCCGAAATAAATTCTTATAAAATAAAACAGAACTGCTCCCAGAAGGCTTGCTGAGGCATAAACGTGCTTTATCAGAACATACGGTCTTCTGTTGGCAATGATATCGCTGAGCATTCCTCCGCCTACGCCCGTTATAAATCCCGAAAACACGACTATCAGAAATCCATCATAACCGCGTTCCAGAGCTGCATTCATACCCGTAACTGTAAACACTCCGAGTCCGATAGTATCAAATATTTTCATCATCATATCATATATACGGGTAAGAACTTCCTCGGATTTTTTGCTTTGAGCAATATATATTATTATAAATACGATATTTGCCGTAATCAGCGACATCAGAATATATGAATAGTTCGTAAATGCCGCAGGAGGAGTTCTTCCGAGAATAATATCCCTGATTATTCCTCCGCCGACAGCTGTCACAACTGCCAGAACATTAACCCCCATAATATCCATTCTGTGCTTTATCGCTGTCGCTGCACCGGAAACTGCAAATGCAACTATTCCGGCAAATTCCATTATCATAACAAGTAAATCTATTTTTCCCATACTTTTTAACCTCAGACAAAAAAAGGCACAGAAAACATTAAAAAATCATAATGCTTTCTGTGCTTCAGCACATATATTAAAACCAGTTAGGCAGTTTCAGATGAACCGGCATTCCGTTTTCCATGAATACATCAACTTCACCCTGTATAAGCGGAAGGAAATAATCAATCGCTCTTGCTGTAACATTATTGCCCTGATTATTTATCCATTCCTTCGGGAAAAGTCTTGCATGGTTTGCAACATCTTTTGCATCAACCGCTTTTATTCTTGAAAAATAAGGTCTGTCGCTCACACGTTCAAATGCCATCATTTTTCCTGTAACACCCTTCATTGCCGCCTTCACAGCTTCTTCACCAATCTTCACAGATTCATCTATATCAGTCTTTGAAGCCATATGTGAAGCACATCTCTGCATTACATTCAGTTCAATTGAACGTACTTTACAGCCTATCTCGGTGCTTACTATATTTTCAAGACATTTTCCGATTCCTGAAAGATATTTATGTCCGAACGGGTCATCACGTCCCGACTGGAAATCCTCTGCCGCATATCCGCCGCCGCTGAGTTTAAGTCCCTCAGAAACAGCAACTATAACACCCTTATGCTCCGTAAGCATTCTTCTTACATCATCAAGAAATCTCTCAACACTAAAAGGTGTTTCCGGAAGATAAATAAGATGCGGTGCTGTTTCATCGTTTGCTTTCAGAACACAGGTTGAAGCTGTCAGCCAGCCCGCATCACGTCCCATGATTTCAACAATGGTTACGGATTTAACGCTGTAAACCGAGCTGTCCCTTGCAATTTCCTGAATTGTTGCAGCAACATATTTTGCGGCGGAGCCAAATCCCGGAGTGTGGTCTGTACACATAAGGTCATTATCAATTGTTTTCGGAATTCCTATAACTTTAATATTTTTTTTGTTTTTTTCAAGATATGTTGAAAGCTTATTAACTGTATCCATAGAATCGTTTCCGCCGATATAGAAGAAAACGTCTATTTCATTTTTTTCAAAACATGAAATAATCTTTTCATAAACTTCCGGATTTTTTTCAGAATCAGGAAGCTTGTATCTGCATGAGCCAAGAACCGTTGATGGTGTCAGCTTGAGCAGTTCCAAATCCTTATTGCTTTTTATGATACTTTTCATATCCACAAGATTATTATTTATGATTCCTTCTATACCATTTATAGAACCATAAATCTTATCTATTTCTCCTGTTACTGATGCCTCAGAAAAAACCCCCGCCAAAGAAGCATTTATGGCGCATGTCGGTCCTCCCGACTGTGCAACTGCTATATTCATATCATATCTCCATTTTCCTGCAATATTCTGCATTTTTAAAACTTCCGGCAGAAAATCTGCCTTTTTCACATATCTACTATTATACAACAAAACAAAAAAAATTACAAGCCTTACCCTGCCTCTCTCATCGCAAAGTAAGACTTGTAAAATACAGAAACTGTAATCAAGCCGGATATACTGCCAAAGGCCTCTCCGGTATGACAGGCAACCATACCCCTTTAACAGATTTTTATAGACACCACCAGCAAACACAACTAATATAGATAAGAACATTACTGATTCTAAAAGTTTTCCTTACTGACAGAAAGCCACACATTTTAATGATTCCTTGTAAATAAAATTGATAAAACGATTGAAATTACAGTCTAATCAGCCTACATCACAAAGCATTGATTCAAAATCAAGTTATCTGTATTATACCGGCTTTAACCGATAATATGATTATTATATATTATCTGCCAATATTTTTCAAGCGATTTTATTGATTTATTTCTGTAATTTATTGATAAGATGCTCGAATTTGTTTTGTTAAAAATAAATAAAAATTAATATAATTTCAAGTTTTAATTGACATTTTTGCACAATTATAGTATAATATTAAAAAAGTTAACACTGGAGAAGTTTTTATGATTAGTTTGTCAGATAAAATGCCGCTTAAATTCATAAGAATAAGAAATGCACCTTCACAGGATGCTTCAATATCCATATTATACGTTCAGGAAACCGGCATCATGACTGCCGACCACGCAAAAGCCACTAAAATAAATCATTTCAATTCATATCTTTTTATATACGTTCTGAATGGCAGCGGAACAATCGAATTTGAAAATGGTGATATACGAAAAATATCCGCCGGACAGTGTACTGTTATGGACTGCCGTTATTTCCATTCCTATAAATGTGATGAGAATGAACCATGGGAACTGTTATGGGTACATTTTAACGGAGTTTCTGCACAATATTATTTTTCAAAATTTGAAGATAAAAAATGTAATGTTTTTGTTCCGCAGAATCCGGATAATATAATGCTGATACTCAGCCAGATAGTTTACTGTAATGCACACAAAACAGAACATACTGAGCTTCTTAATTCAAAGTTTTTGACCGATCTTCTGACAACTGTTATTGCAAATTACAGAATTTATGATGAAGATGAATCAGACAAGGATCTTTGCAAAATTGAAGCAATAAAGGAATATATTGATAACAACTTTACAAGAAAACTTAACCTTGACCACATAGCAGATACATTTCATATAAATAAGTTTAACCTGATAAGAGAATTCAAAAAGAATTACAACATAACTATAATTCAATACATAATAAATAAGAAAATGGAACAGGCAAAAGACCTCCTGTCCCACACCAATAAATCCATTGAGGAAATTTCAGAACTCTGCGGATTCAATGACCCGAGTTATTTTTCAAAACAGTTCAAAAAAATTGAAAATATAACCTGCCTTAATTACAGAAAAAATAATCGACAGTAAAAAGTCAAGCCGAATCGTTTTGCCCAAACAGAATGATCCGGCTTTTTATTATTCATCATTGTGGTTCTTGTTTTCAACTTCAGTTTCAACCAGACGTCCGGTTTCAGCAATTGCATCGCTGTATCCGTTAAGAGCCGCAAACGGTGAAAACTGTGCTGCACGGTCATGCATAGACATTGGTCTGTGCCTTTCCGAAACATGATGCGGAAGATTTATTATATCCTGATATTTGCTTTCATTTTCCATGTTACTCACCTTTTCAGCGTTTTAAGACAGCTTTTCTGTTCATCTGTAATTCTGAAACTTTCCCTTGCCTTCTGAATAGTTTTATTATGCGTCCATACAGAAAGTCTGCCCTGTTCTATGTATGGCAGAACTGCGTCATACTGTTTTGCAAGTGCCGTTGCAAAATACCATGCAATAACCATATTTATATAATATTCTTCACTTCTTATCTCCGAAACCATATCGGTATATTCAGTTTTAAAATTGTCATCAAGGTAATAGTTCATAAGCATACATACCCCGAACCTGACTGTATAGGTATGCTCAGAATGTATCCATTCCTTTATTTCAGAAATGAGTTTATCTGTATTCTTTTTAAAAACTTTCGGATTAAGCTGGTCGCACGTTGCCCAGTTATCAATATAAGGCAGAAAGCGTTTCACCTCACTTATCGCTGTATCATAATCCTTTATCTGTGCTATTAAAAATGAATGCAGCTGATTTTCCTCAAAGTAACGATGCGGAAGTTCCTGTAAAAATCCTTCTGCTTCTTCCGTTTTAAACAATTCCTTAGCCAGTGCTCTGATCTGAGGCGTTCTCACACCAATAGCATATTCCTTTTCCTTGTCCGGAACAAGTTTTGAATGAAAGTCACGATATTTAATATCCTGCATTGAAAATAATTTTTCTTGTATTGTCATCTTATCCCCCTAAGCCTTGTGTCCGCCAACCTGTCCGTTCCGCTCAATGGCAGTAGCACCTTCCTGAAAATTCATACCCTTTAAAATGGCATTTTTGCCGTACTTTTCCTTTATCGAAATCACTGCTTTCTGAAGTCTGCGTTCCCTTTCCAGTTCTGACTTTCTTTTTTCCTGAATCTGCTGTGTAACGTCAGTATCTTCAAATAAGCTGAACTGCACCGGCTGTTCATCGTCAATCGTTTCATTTCTCACAACATGGTTTGCCACCACATACATTCTTCTGACCATGAGTTTCCTGTTCACAACTGTATCATAAATCTTTAAAACAGCAGCAGTTATCTCTTTTGTTGATGATGTTGGAAATTCCAGACGTTGAGAGCCATGTGCCGGTTTCGGAACTTTTTTGCCGTAACGGTCATTTTCAAATTTTCCGCTGTAATTTTCCGGCACTCCGGCAGTGTCATACCCGACTGTAAGAATCATCTGGTCAGTAACAAGTCCCTTCTGAACAAGGTCCAGAACAAGCTGATCTGTCATTTCCTTCACAATAAGTCTACCCTTTTCAAATGAATACGGACACGATAAAACCTGCCCCTGACTTATACTCCTGTTCTCCGGCTGATACGCCTTTATGTCAGCGATGGTGCATGGTTCCCAGCCCCATGCATGGTCAATAAGAAGTTCTGCATTAACACCAAACATCTTATAAAGTTTTTCTTCATTTTGAAGTGAATATGCGGCTATATCACCCATAGTATAAATACCCAGTAATTCAAGTCTTTTTCTGTATCCGCTTCCGACACGCCAGAAATCCGTTACAGGACGATGTCCCCAGAGCTGTTTTCTGTATGATATCTCGTCAAGCTGTGCAATACGGACACCATATTCATCTGCCGGCATATGCTTTGCAACAATATCCATAGCTATCTTTGCAAGATAAAGGTTCGTTCCTATCCCTGCCGTAGCCGTTATGCCAGTTTCACGAAGAACTTCACGGATTATCTTCTGTGCAAGTTCATACGGACTGCATTTATACGTTTTAAGATATCCTGTTATATCCATGAATACCTCATCAACAGAATAAACATGAATATCTTCAGGAGCAATATAACGAAGATAAATTTTATAAATATCTGTACTGATTTTTATATAGTGCGCCATCTGAGGACGTGCCACCACATAATTCATCTGCAATGACATATCATTTTCAAGCTCTGATGCCAGACAGGATTCTCCGGAAAACTTCTTATAATTATTCCTTTTAAACCGCTCTCTGTTTATTTCATTTACTTTCTGCACAACTTCAAATAATCTTGCTCTGCCGGGAAGTCCGTACGATTTAAGCGACGGAGTCACCGCAAGACATATCGTTTTTTCAGTTCTGTTTTCATCAGCCACAACAAGATTTGTATCCAGAGGATCAAGTCCCCTTTCAACGCATTCAACCGATGCATAAAAGCTTTTCAGATCAATAGCCAGATAAGCCGCCACCTATATTCACTCCTACAAATTTAAATTTATACAACGCCTTTTACTCATCACTATCCGATGAGCGTTTCCGATATTTAAGATACGATTCATAAAGCGACTGAAAAAAATCATCTTTCAGCTCCTGAGGAAGTTTTTCCTCTGCAAAAAGCACTGTGCTCCGTTCCTGTAAAAATTCCATTTCCAGTTTTGCCATTACCTGTAATTCCGTATTTGTAAAATAGTCATCAGTTTTTGTGCTGTCATTCTCCATGGTATTCTCAGAAGTTTCATCAAAAACTGACAAAACTGAATCGTATTTATCATTATAAAGATATTCAAAAGGCAGTTCAAGTGTATCTGCAAACTGCTGCATTTTTCTGCGGTGCGGACGCCTTCCGGCAGTTTCATAAGACAATATCATTCGCTGTGTAACGCCGAGAAAATTTCCCATTTCAGTCTGTGTAAAGCCACGTTTGCTGCGTTCTGCTTTTATTTTCTGTGCAAATGTTTTCATTTATTCTCCTTTCCGAATCAAAACTTCCTGAAGCAGTCACATAGGAAATTTCCTTTCATATTTTCTACTCTTAATCTCTTTTAAAATTATAGTATTTTCTGTTTAAGGTGTCAACAAGAAATTTATATTTCCTGTTGATGTAGTATAATAAAACTTGACACTCCAACCTCAAAGGAATAAAACAGGAAAAGAAAAAAATGGAGGAAAAGGAATGTCAGAAAATAAACAATATGAAAAAGAGTACAAAGTGCAGGCAGTAAAGCTT
>ERZ826613.515-NODE-515-length-54686-cov-9.650565_pt1 | contig 54686 bp, 45 predicted proteins | sample MGYA00519925_ERZ826613 | MGnify/ENA primary metagenome ERZ826613 (study PRJEB31778, sample SAMEA3449236) | human gut metagenome | biome: human gut; feature: human-associated habitat; material: faeces | place: United Kingdom | collected 2010/2012 ... | reverse complement strand
ATCCAGCTGAGCTATGACGACACATGCCGCAAACCCTTGATTTTACTGGGTTTCTAGGATTTTTCCCTTTGGGGAAAGCCTCGGCTTTCTCTTAGGAGACACTTGTTATATCCATTTAACTAAGGAAACAGTGTGCCTGGCAGCCAAAGCTGCCAGCTTTTTTATTATAGCACAGCCTTTTTTATGCGTCCACACTTAATTTGCGAAATTGATATGTCCCTGAAGCCATATAGTACCTTTAAATCTTCTTCCGACCTCCGGCTCACCGAGCAGATCCTCTTTGTTAATACAGACATCCAGGTTCATATCGTTGCACTCCAGCCTGAGCTGATAAATGGTTTCTTTTGTATATTTATTCACTGTTTTTTCAACATCCTTAATGTTTCCCATGACCTGATAATGATCACATTCCAGGCCATACGGCATAAAGAGTGTGTCTACAATGCTGAAAAGATCTTCTTTTAAAATCCTCTGATTGACTGCCGCATAAGTATCAATATCTTCCAATGTCAGGCTTTCGATTGCCTCTGCATCACCCTGTCTTGCGGCTGCGATCATTTTGTGCCTCTGATTTGCCGAATCACTTCCTGTCGCAGTGACACGCGGCTCCGCCTTCTGTACTGGAAATAAAATTTTGCCTTTCAGGGAAAGTCCGGAAAAGCTCGTGCTGATCTTATCACTCAACAGATGTCCGAGCAGCATTTCCTTTTTATATTTTGCGGCATTCTGTAAATAGAAAATAACCGAAACACCAATCCTTACATCTTCGCAGACACCGGCAAAGGATTCTCTTGCCGCATGGCGTTCAATGATCAGATCTTCTTTGCTGCTGATATCTTTTCCCTGAAAATATGGGAAATAATACTCCTGATGGAAACCATCCGTATCCATGATGCCGCACATCTTGATTCCCATATTTTCACCAAAGCTTTTTGTATACTCTACAAAAGCTTTGTTTTTCCCTTCTCTTGAAACTTCTCTTTCGTCAAAATCGTGGAAAACCTCGGTGAGGATTTCTTTTATATCTTTTTCATTCTGCAGATTGCTAAATCCGATTGCTCGCAGATAATTATGCAATTATGCCACCTCTATTATTTCTTTTCAATCACTTTCATGCCGCCCATGTATGGCTGAAGTACTTCCGGAATCTTAACGCTTCCGTCAGCCTGCAGGTTGTTCTCCAGGAATGCAATCAACATACGAGGCGGTGCAACTACGGTATTGTTTAATGTATGTGCAAAATATTTGCCATTCTCACCATTTATGCGGATTTTCAGACGGCGTGCCTGAGCGTCACCTAAGTTTGAGCAGCTTCCTACTTCGAAATATTTTTTCTGTCTTGGAGACCATGCTTCTACGTCCACTGATTTTACTTTCAGGTCTGCCAGGTCACCGGAACAGCATTCCAGCGTACGAACCGGGATATCCATGCTGCGGAACAGATCTACGGTGTTTTTCCACAGTTTTTCATACCACATTTTGCTTTCTTCCGGTTTGCATACAACGATCATTTCCTGTTTTTCAAACTGGTGGATACGGTATACACCTCGCTCTTCGATGCCGTGTGCACCTTTTTCTTTTCTGAAACATGGAGAATAGCTGGTCAGCGTCTTCGGCAGCTCTTCTTCCGGAATGATTGTGTCGATGAATTTACCGATCATAGAATGTTCGCTGGTTCCGATCAGATACAGATCTTCGCCTTCGATTTTGTACATCATGGAATCCATCTCGGCAAAACTCATAACGCCGGTAACTACGTTGCTGCGGATCATAAATGGCGGTACGCAGTAAGTAAATCCACGGTTGATCATGAAATCACGTGCGTATGCGATCACTGCGGAATGCAGTCTTGCGATGTCTCCCATCAGGTAATAGAATCCATTTCCGGCAACTTTTCTTGCACTGTCAAGGTCGATACCGTTGAAAGATTCCATGATTTCTGTATGGTACGGGATTTCAAAATCCGGAACAACCGGCTCACCGAAGCGTTCGATCTCTACGTTTTCGCTGTCATCTTTTCCGATCGGCACAGACGGATCGATGATGTTCGGGATAACCATCATGTTTGTTTTCAGTTTTTCTTCTACTTCAGCTTCTTCTGCGGAAAGTTCGTTGATACGGTCAGCACTTGCTGCTACCTGACGTTTTACTTCCTCTGCCTCTTCTTTTTTACCCTGTTTCATCAGGCCGCCGATCTCTTTGGACAGTTTGTTTCTTTCTGCACGCAGAGCTTCTACTTCCTGTTTGATCTCACGGTTTCTCTTGTCCAGCTCCAGTACTTCATCTACCAGCGGCAGTTTTTTATCCTGGAATTTATTTCTGATATTCTGTTTTACAATTTCCGGATTTTCTCTCACAAATTTAATGTCTAACATTTTTTATCGTCCTTTTCTTTTATTTCATTTTATTTCAACTCAAGACCCTCTGGATCACGGGTCACTTCTTTTCCGATTTTAACACATGTAATCTGCCTCGTAAAGTGACTTTGTGTCCTTCTGTGTAAACACTTTCTGTTTTAATACCTGACGTTATCCGATATCGTTGTGTGCATTTACAGCCTGACGCAGTGCTTCTTTTTCTTCTTCGCCAAGCACGATATAAGACTCGCCTTTTACGATTTCTTTGACATAAGTATAACAGCCTTCTCTGCTGTGGATCGCATTTAATACAAATCCGCTGTTCTCTTTATCCAGCATTGCAAGTGCAAAACTTAATTTGCCGCCGACATCTTTGAATGCATCATATTTTACGATTGCAGTTTTGTTCAGTGTCATTTTCTGGATTTCTTTTAATTTATAAATCTCATCCGCCTGATATTTTACTGCTTCTGTCATGGCATCTACTTCTTCGAATTTCTTTTCAAATGCTTTTTCCAGGGATATCGCATCTTTTCCACGCATGAACATTTTGTACTTATTCGTAAGTCTTGCCAGCTTCATGGACTGCTTGACCAGGAAAAAAATCAGTACAAGCTGTATCAGAATTACAATGATCAGCACGATACCTGCATCAATGCCTATCGCATCAAAAATCCCCATATTTTCCCTCCATTCCTTATTTAATTTTAATGATTCTGAACGCTTTCCAGCAGTTCAATGATCCTCTCCAGTTCCTCATTGGAATAATACTCAATCTCAATTTTTCCGCTATTATTCTTTTTGTGACTGATCTGTACTTTTGTACCGAGTATTTCTTTTACCTTTTCTTCCAGATTCCGGTAAATGATCTCTACATCCGGTTCTTTTGTTTTTGTGATTTCTTCTTTTTCTTCGCCCAGCTTTCTGACCAGTTTTTCTGTCTCTCTGACACTTAATTTATTATCAAAGATCTGATTTGCCATCTGGAACTGCAGATCTCGGTCTTCAATAGAAATCAACGCTCTCGCATGGCCGGTCGTGAGCATTTCATCGATCACCATCTGCTGTACTCTCTCATCCAGCTTCAGAAGACGCATGGAATTGGTCACTGCCGTTCTGCTCTTGGAAACACGCTCCGCCACTTCATCCTGCTTCAGATGAAACTCGGTGAGCAGCTTTTTATAAGCTCTTGCTTCGTCGATTGGATTTAAATTTTCCCGCTGAATATTTTCGATCAGAGAAATCTCCAGGATTTCCCGATCTGTATAACTCTTGATAATAGCCGGAACCTCTTTTAACCCTGCCATCTTTGCCGCACGCCATCTGCGTTCCCCTGCTATGATCTCGTAATGATCCTCTTTTTTCTGAACAATCAGCGGTTGGATAATTCCAAATTGTTTGATGGAATCCGACAATTCCAGCAACGCATCTTCATCAAAATGTTTCCGCGGCTGTTCTCTGTTTGGTTCAATATCTGTTATCTTCAGAAGAAGCTCATTTTTTTCCGGTTTCTGCTCCGTTTTTTCCGCTTTTCTTCTTACGCTATGCTCCGGGATCAGGGAGTCCAGTCCCTTACCAAGCCCTGCTTTTCTTACAGCCATTCTTCCTCTCCTCTATGAATTACCTCTTCGGCAAGTCTGCGGTAGCTTTCTGCTCCGGTAGAACGCTTGTCATATCTGGTGATCGGCATTCCATAACTTGGTGCCTCTGCTAATCTTACATTTCTTGGGATAATTGTCTTATAAATATTCTGATCAAGATTATTTTTTACGTTTTCCACCACCTGAAGAGACAGATTGGTTCTTGCATCGTACATGGTAAATACCACGCCTTCGATTTCCAGATCCGGGTTCAGTCGATCCTGGACAAGATTGATTGTGTGGATCAGCTGAGACAGTCCCTCGAGTGCATAATATTCGCACTGAATCGGCACGAGTACCGTATCTGCCGCACACATTGCATTGATAGTCAGCATACTTAAAGAAGGTGGACAGTCGATCAGCACAAAGTCATAGTTTTTCTTTACTTTATCGATTGCTTTCTTTAAAATATATTCCTTTTCCTCTGCTCCCACCAGCTCGATCTCTGCTGCTGCCAGATTGATATTTGACGGAAGAACACTCAGATTTTCATACTCACTTTCCATAATCGCATCCTCTACGGAACACTCTTCCAGCATCAGCTCGTACACCGTATTTTCTGCCTGCTCTTTGTCAATCCCCAGTCCGCTGGTAGTATTTCCCTGTGGGTCCATATCCACTACCAGTACCTTCTTTCCCAGTTCTGCCAGAGAAGCTGCCAGATTGATCGCTGTTGTTGTTTTGCCTACACCACCCTTCTGGTTGGCGACTACGATAGTTCTTTCCATTAAATATTCCCCTTTCGTTTCCAGTTCATACCAGATACTGCTTTGTTTCACGTGCATTTGCCCTGAACACAAAGTATTTTTCAATTATAGCACTTCTTTTTTTAGATATCCAGTCTTAAGCATTCCAAAATCCTGGAAATGTTTCACGTGAAACATATGAAACATTAATCCGGCAGATTCTGCACCTCTTCGAGCATGTACAGAAACTTGTCCAGCTTTGCCGTTACCTCTTCCAGTTCCCTCGCTGTCTGTGCCTGCTGCCTTTTGACATCATTCATCTGCTGATGCATCTCATTCAGCATCTCCTTAGACACACGCATATCTGCCCGCGGCGAAAAAATTTCAAAATCAACGTCTTCCTTTTTTTGCACCTCGCCTATGCTTTTGTGAAGGCGCTCACGTATCCCGTCAAGTCTTTCCTTTTGAGCTGTCAACCGTTCTTTTTCGGCTGTCAGACTGTCTGCTTTTTCCTTTAAATACTCTTTTACCATTTTATCATCGCTTTCTGTATGTTCTAACCCATTGTACTGGATAAACAGAATTATGTAAAGCAATGTTTCACGTGAAACATATGAAATTTTTATATCTTCTATATTGTTTCTTATTTCAAGAATACCTCTGACATTCTTGCTGCGATGTGCACGTCATGCATCCCATGCCATATTCTTCTGTGCACATCTGATATACTTTTGCCTTGTCTCTGCTTACATCTTGGATTATAATGAAGGCAATGAAAAATCACAAAGATCTGTATAAGACAATGTTTCTCAGAAAGGAGTTTTTATGAAGCAAAAAATCAAAACCGGCATTCTCATGACCGCTCTGGCTGTTGGCTCTCTTCACATCGTCAATCGCTGTGCCCAGGCTTTTGCCACGGTTAAAAATCTGCTGGATAAACATAAAGGTGCTTTTTATGACTGGCGTTTCGGTCAGGTCTATTATACAAAAATAGGAAGCGGTTCTCCTCTCCTGCTTGTTCACGATCTGGCTCCGGCTGCCTCTTCCTACGAATGGGATCTGCTGCTGAAAGATCTGTCCGCAGACCACACGGTATATTGCCTGGATCTTCTTGGCTGCGGTCGTTCTGATAAACCGAACCTGACCTACACAAACTATTTTTACGTGCAGCTTATCAATGATTTTATCGAGCATGTGATTCACGAAAAAACAGACATCATCGCTACCGGTCTGTCTTCTTCTTTTGTGTTGATGGCATGCAGTACCAATCCGGATGCCTATAACAAAATTATGATGATCAATCCGGAAAGCATTTCCAATCTGAAATGTACACCGTCCAAACGTTCCAGGATCATCAAATTTATTATGGATCTTCCGATCGTCGGTACAGCTGTATACAACATGCAAATGCGGCGGGAAAATATTGAATATTTATTCACTGAAAAGTATTTTTATAACCCTTTCTCTGTCTCAAAGAAGACGCTGGACATTTATCATGAAGCTGCTCATCTCGATGAGTGCGGCGGGAAATATCTGCTGTCCAGCCTGGATGGATTTTATTTAAATGCAGACATCTCCAGAGCCTTAAACAGCATCAACAACAGTCTGTTTATTCTCGAAGGAAGAAAGACAGAGGAACGTGAACGAACCGTCGAAGGCTATGTCCGCCTCAATTCCGCTGTAGAATACGATTTTATTGAAAATACAGAAAAATACCCGCAAATGGAAAATCCGCAGGCTGTACTGGAATATGTTGACATGTTCTTTTAAAATTTTAATTTGAATACACGTAAGATCTGGCACAAAACCATTATACCCGGACATTTCTGAATGTCTCCGACATTCTTTTGTGCACTTCTGCAATCCGCCGAAGGTTATATCAGATGGGAGATTTTATCCCGTCACAGACACAGACTTGTTGTTCACCGCCTGCAAAGACGGAGATCACCTCACATCTGGTGTACACCTTCGCTGCTGGGTTTATCTTACCCCAAAATCATCAAACAGATTATCGTTCTCGCCGATATGATAATTCCTGGCAATATCTACTTTTATTTCCCCTGTCTATACAAAAGTTCTCAGATGATTTTTTTTCTTTTTGTAATCTACATAGTAAAGCCGGTCGGAAAGCCATTCTTCCTCCGGAATGGTTTCTCTGTTTGCCCGTTTTATCTCATCAATAAAAAACTGCGGATCATAATCCTCCGGCAATGTATTTTCCGGAATGACAACCACGTGGTGAATGTTCCATAGCTGGATCAGCAAATTGCATTTGAATTTCATATACATCCATGCCTGCACCTGCGGAAGTGCAATCGCCGCTGCTCCATAGGAATAGTACAGATTGGACAGCATATAAATTTCCATAGTACAACTGTAAATTCGATCAATTACATCCGATGGTTTCACCTGTAGAAAACAGTGCGTAAAATAATACAGCCATAAATATCCGAAAACAAATTGCACGGACGGCAGCTTCCCAGGAAACGAAGCGTGTCAGCAGATTGTTTTCGTGTATTTATGGCGTACTGTTTTTTCCCTATTTTTAACTATCTTTTACTATTTTAATGATCTTCTTTTTGCACATTCACGCAAGAGGCTCTTTCGTCGGCATCCCGGCTTTTCTCGGGTATTTCTTCGGCGTGCTTCTCTTCTTTTCCACAACCACAAGTGCCCTCTCCATGTCACTTCCCGGCAGATGGAATTTCTCCACTTTTCCGATTTCTCCGCCAAGCACATAAACTGCCTTCTTACTCTGAGCGATTTCTTCATCCACTGAAACAGATTTATAGGAAACAAATTTTCCGCCGACTTTTACAAACGGCAGGCAGTACTCGGTAAGGGACGCAAGGTTCGCAACTGCTCTGGAAACAGACAGATCAAACTGTTCGCGGTATTCTGCTTTTTTCGCCGCATCTTCTGCTCTTCCATGCACCGTTTCGATTCCGATAAGCCCCAGGTTATCCACAACTTCATCCAGAAATTTGATCCTTTTGTTCAAAGAGTCCAAAAGTGTCACCTGCAAATGTGGATAAACAATCTTCAGCGGGATTCCCGGAAAGCCGGCTCCGGTCCCGACATCGATCAGGCTGTTTATTTTTTCCATCTCCACATATTCTGCCGCTGCCACGCTGTCCACAAAATGTTTCTGCATCACTTCGTCAAATTCAGTGATCCCGGTGAGGTTCATCACTTTATTCCATTCTACCAGCAGCTCATAATATTTCTCAAACTGTTCAATCTGCTTCTCTGTCAATGTCACGCCAAATGCCTGACATCCATCTTCTAAAATATGAAATTTACTTCTGTCCACGTTTTCCTCCTGTCAAATATCTCGTGCATCTGACTTAAAATTCAATATTTACGTTTCGTCTGCCAAACATTCTTTTGCCGCAGGACTTCACTTTATTTTCGATCTCTGGATTCCAAATATACGAGCAGTACGGAAATATCCGCCGGTGACACACCGGAAATACGGGATGCCTGTCCGATGGAAAGCGGCTGGAATTTTTTCAGTTTCTGCACCGCTTCAATTCTCAGGCTTCCGACTTCGTCGTAATTAATATCTTTCGGAATCCGTTTGTTTTCCATTTTCTTGAACTGCTCGACCTGCTTCATCTGTCTTCGGATGTAGCCCTGATATTTGATGTTGATATTGACCTGTTCACGCACACCGGCAGAATACTGCGGTCTGTTTTTGTCAATCTCTGCTAACATCTCATAGTCCAGCTCCGGACGGCGTACCAGTTCTCCGATGGTTGTTCCGGACTTCAGAAGTGTACTTTCATGTGCCTCCAGAAATTTCTGTACTACTTCGGTTCCGCCGATATTCTCATGATCTACACGTTCTATTTCTTCTGCGATCTGACGCTCTTTTGTTTTCAGATCCTGATAGCGTTCTTCGGAGATCAGCCCCACCTGATAACCTTTCTCTGTCAGACGCAGATCTGCATTGTCCTGACGCAGAAGCAGACGATATTCTGCTCTGGATGTCATCATACGATATGGCTCACGATTCTCTTTTGTTACCAGATCATCGATTAGAACACCAATATAAGCTTCCGAACGATCAAGGATCAGCGGCTCTTTTCCCTTTACCTGCATTGCTGCATTGATACCGGCAATCAGTCCCTGTGCCGCTGCTTCTTCATATCCGCTGCTGCCGTTAAACTGTCCGCCACTGAAAAGTCCCCTGATATTTTTAAACTCCAGGGATGCATCCAGCTGTCTCGGATTGATGCAGTCATACTCGATCGCATAGGCATTGCGGACGATCTTTGCGTGCTCAAGTCCGGCTACCGTGTGGTACATTTCATGCTGAACATCTTCCGGCAGGGAGCTTGACATACCGCCGATATACATTTCGTTCGTATGCAGTCCTTCCGGCTCAAGAAATACCTGGTGTCTGTTTTTATCTGCAAATTTTACCACTTTGTCCTCGATGGACGGACAGTATCTTGGTCCGGTTCCCTCGATCATACCGGAATAAAGTGGTGAACGATCCAGATTTTTCCGGATAATTTCATGTGTTTCTTCGTTTGTATAAGTCAGCCAGCAGGATGCCTGGTCGATCTGGACACTCTCCGGATCGGTTGTAAAAGAAAAGGGTACCACTCTCTCATCGCCAAACTGTTCCTGCATTTTTGAAAAATCAATCGATCTGCGGTCTACACGTGCCGGTGTACCGGTCTTAAATCGCTGCATCTCGATTCCATGTGCTTTCAGGGAATCTGTCAGATGATTTGCTGCCTGCAATCCGTTTGGCCCGGTATAATTACTGATATCACCGTAAATACATCTTGCACGCAGATATGTTCCGGTACAAAGCACGCAGGCTTTGCAGTGATACGTTGCCCCGGAGAATGTTTTGACTCCGGTGATTTTTCCGTCTTCTGTCAGAATTTCTGCAACTTCTGCCTGCACGATTGACAGGTTATCTGTGTTTTCCAAAACTTTTCGCATGGATCTGGAATATTCTGCCTTGTCTGCCTGTGCACGCAGAGAATGTACGGCAGGTCCTTTGGATTTATTGAGCATCTTGGACTGGATAAACGTTTTGTCGATATTTTTTCCCATCTCACCGCCAAGTGCATCGATCTCTCTTACCAGATGACCCTTGGAGCTTCCACCTATGTTCGGGTTGCACGGCATCAGTGCAATGCTGTCCACACTCACGGTAAAAATGGTTGTGGAAAGTCCGAGTCTTGCACAGGCAAGTGCTGCCTCACATCCGGCATGTCCGGCTCCTACGACTACCACATCTGTATATTCTTCTAATGTATTCATTTCTTGCCTCCACTTATTTGCCCATACAGAACTTACTGAAAATTTCATTTACCAGATCATCATCCACGGCCTCGCCGATAATCGTTCCCAGAGATTCATATGCACTCATCAGATCGATCGAGAAGAAATCCTCCGGCATATCCTGTGCGATGCTCTCCGTCACCTGCTTCAGGCTCTCTTTTGCATCCATAAGTGCTGCCTTATGACGCATATTTGTGATACATACCTCATCGTTAAAAGAAAGGCTGCCTTCGAGAAACATATTTTTGAGTGTATCCTCAAGCTGTTCAAATCCGGTCTCATCTTTTGCAGAAACGCAGATCACCGGATGTTCTCCCACTTTTTCCTTCAGGATCTGTTCTGTCGTTACCGGCTCCAGATCCGATTTATTTAAAAGAACGATCACCTTTCTGCCTTCAAATAGTTCGATAATCTCTTCATCATTCTCATCCAGTGCGGTCGATGAATCTGCCACGTACAGAATCAGGTCTGCTTCTTTTGCATATTTTTTTGCACGCTGCACACCAATCTGCTCTACGATATCTTCCGTATCACGGATGCCTGCGGTATCCATCAGGTTAAGTGTGATGCCGTGAAGATTGATGCTCTGCTCCAGCACATCTCTTGTCGTTCCCGCAATGTCTGTCACGATCGCCTTTTCCGTTCCGCAGAGCTTGTTAAGCAGAGAAGACTTTCCGGCGTTTGGCTTTCCAAGGATTACCGTCTTGATGCCTTCCGTCATGATCCTTCCATCGTTTGCAGAGCGGATCAGCTTCTCGATCATCTCGATCCACGCTTCATTTTCCTTTTCAAGCTCCTGCGGATAACCGTCAAGACTGATATGTTCCGGATCATCCAATGCCGACTCAATATATGCAATATGATAAATGATCTTTGCTCTCAGATCCTTTATTTTCTGACCGATGCTTCCGCGAAGCTGGCCGACGGAACTTTTCAGAGCGTATTCATTTTTTGCCTCAATGACATCCATCACCGCCTCCGCCTGCGACAGATCCATTCTTCCATTTAAAAAGGCACGTTTGGTAAATTCTCCCGGCTCTGCCGGAGCTGCACCATTTTTGATCACAGCTTCCAGCACTCGCTGTATCGCATACACACCGCCGTGGCAGTCGATTTCTACGGTATCTTCCGCCGTAAAACTTCTCGGTGCACGCATCAGAACTACAAGCACCTCATCCAGCACTTCGTCTCCGTCACAGATATAACCATAGTGAACCGTATGGGATTGCTGTTCTGATAATTTCTTTTTGCCTTTCGGACTTCTGTATACACGGTCCGCTATTTCAAATGCCTGATCTCCGCTGATTCGCACAATCCCGATTCCGGAACTGTTGACTGCTGTGGAGATCGCTGCAATCGTTTCACCTTTCATTGATTCCTCCTGATATTCAAAAAGTCTGATTTTCGGCAGCATATCTGCCGCACTGAAAATCAGACTCATATCACTTACAACTATTTTACTTTACTGTTTTTTTAATGTAACAACTACTTTACGATACGGCTCTTCGCCCTCGCTGTGTGTGGACACCAGCGGATCATTCTGAAGTGCAGAATGGATCACTCTTCTCTCGTATGGATTCATCGGCTCCAGGAATACCGGTTTCTTTGTTCTCTTTACTTTGAACGCAATATTCTTTGCCAGATTTTCCAGCGTCTCTTTTCTGCGTGCACGGTAGTTTTCGGTATCTACCTTCACACGTACATATCCCGCATTGCCTTTGTTGACAACGAGGCTTGTAAGATACTGGATAGAATCAAGAGTCTGTCCTCTCTTACCGATCAGAACACCCATGTCTTTACCGGAAAGCTCGATGTTCAGATTGTCATCTTTATCAAATGATGTTTTGATGCAAACTTCTGAATCCATTGCTGCAAACATTTTCTCCAGAAATTCTTTTGCATCTTTCTCTGCTGCTTCTTTGTTGATCGGAAGCTTTTCTCTTGTAACTGCCGGTTTTGCCTGCGGTTCTTCTTTCTTTACTTCCACTTCTTTTTCAGCTTTTGGCTGCGGCTGATTTTCCGGTTTTCTTTCCGGTTTCTTCTCAACCGGTTTTTCTTCCTTCTTTTCAACCGTTTTCTCAGGCTGTTTTTTTACCGGCTCTTTGGTAAATTTCTTTGCCGGTTTTTTCATGAAGCTTTTCTTTGCAGAAATGTCCTTCAAAGGATCTCTTACGGCTTCCTCAAAATCAAGAGAAATATCTTTTTTCTTTCTTGCCCTTATAATGGCCGGTTTTCTTCCGATTCCAAAAAGTCCGGAAGTTGCTTCCTGAATAACATCATATTCAATATTATCGCTGCTTGTTCCAAGCTGAATTGCTGCATTCATGATCGCTTCTTCTTTTGTCTTCGCAGAAACCTCGATATACTCTTCCATTTTAATACCTCCCATCCTTCTCCCCATATTACTTCTCTTTATTACCTTATTACTTTAATTCTTATTTTTCTTACCTTTTGGATTCTTTTCATCAAACTGCTGAACCATTCTCGCTTTTGCTGCAATACTTCCCGGTTTCGCATCTGCGTGTTTATAGTACTCCGTAGAATCCTGGATTTTTTTCTGACGTTCTGCCTGTTTCTTCTCATCCACTTTCTGTGCATCCTCAAGATCTTTGAAGTTTACTTTTGCATGCTCAGAAATTTTCTTTGGCGGAAGTCCCTGTTTCTTACGTTTGGCATTCATTTTCTCCACATTTTTGCGGATCAGTGCGTCCATATCCATCTTTTCCATATGTTTGTTGACAACAACCTGCTGGATACCTCTGAATACCGCACCTGCGATCCAGTAGATACCAAGACCGATCGGAAGTGACAGACAGAAGAATACAGATACCAGAGGCATCATATTGTTCATCATCTTCATGGAGCTTTCCATGGAACTGTCGTCTCCTGCCGGGCTTGCTGCTGCCTGCGGCATCAGTCTGGTGTTGAGCCACTGGCTTAAACCTGCCAGTACCGGGATTGCCAGTGCACATACAAATAAAATCCAGTTATGTGCCTTGAAATTTTCCACCATCGCTGTCATCGGTGAGTTGGAAATATTCAATCCCAGGAAATAGTTCATTTTATCAAGACTGCCTGTTGTCTGTGAGATCATACCTGACAGATCCGGAAACTTCTCTGCCATTGCAGTCCAGTCTGCCGGTTTGAACTTGTACAGTGCATCGATCGCACTGTTTGCTGTATAACCAAGTCTCTGGAAATTGACCTGGTTTCCTACTGTATCAGCTAAAAACTGCTGTGTACCCTGTGTCTTTAAAAGAACATTTACAAGAGGAGTAAATACATCTTTTACACTTGCAACGTAAGCCGGAATATTCCAGATTACACGATACAATGCAAACAGGATCGGCAGCTGAATCAGCATCGGAAGACATGTTCCCATCGGAGAAACACCGTATTTTGCATATACATTCTGTGTTTCTTCGTTCATCTTCATCATACTTACCTGGTCGTTTTTGCCGGCATACTTTTTCTGGATTGCCTTTATCTCAGGATTCATGATCGCAGACATCTTTGAAAACTTCTGCTGTTTGATCGTGAGTGGAGTGAGCAGGGCATAAATAACCAGTGTAAACAAAATAATACATACACCGATATTGGAAATCCCAAACACCCCGTCAGTGAAACTAAAAATCGCATTCATCAAAAGACCTAACAGTGTTGCCACCTGTCCAATGATGATGGTGTTGCTTTTTGTTAATAACATAACCTTCCTCCTGCATATTCACCTGACATTATACAGCAGTTCTTCATATTCAATTTTCTATTTTTAATTCTTCCTACCCGTTTACGGAACGGGATCATAACCACCCTTGGAAAAGGGATTGCATCGCAAAATCCTCCAGCATGCCAGAAGACTTCCTTTAACAGCCCCGTATTTTTGTATCGCCTCCAGGCCATACTGCGAGCAGGTCGGTGTATAGGGGCATCTCGTATGCTTTAATGGTGACAGAAATTTCTGATAAAACCGGATCATTGCGATTAAAATATTTTTCATGAATATCAACCTGCTATTTTATGCACTTTACCAAGATGTAATAATGCACTTTCTACTTCAAAATAATTCTTATCTTTTGCAACAGGTCTTGCAATTACTACAATATCATATCCTGAGTGAAATCTGGTTTCACTCAGGCGATAACTTTCTCTTATCAATCTGGCCAGTCTGTGTCTGACCACACTATTGCCCACCTTTTTACTGACCGAAATCCCAAGTCTGTTCCTCTCTGTCTGATTCGGATAGATATACATAATGAGATAACGGTTGGCGGCCGACTTTCCATACTTATATACCGTCTGGAAATCTCTGTTTTTTTTCAAAGACTCTGAAAATATCATACTGCTTCCTTTTTTTCTGTCATCCTTTCAAAAGACGAACATAGAAGAAAAGGCCACACATCTGCGGCCTATGCTGATAATTTTTTTCTTCCTTTTAATCTTCTGGCAGCAAGTACTTTTCTTCCGCCTGCAGTGCTCATTCTTGCTCTGAATCCATGAACTTTAGCTCTGGATCTTTTCTTTGGCTGAAATGTCATTTTCATTATTACGGCACCTCCTTATCAAATATAAAATCTGTTTTATCTGTTTAGAAAACATCGTTTCAATTATATATGCAAAGCCCCATAAAGTCAAGTAATTCCGTGATTTTTTCAATTGAACCGAGCTTTGGGGCAGAACCGTTCCTGTCAGTCCCATAGACAAACGGATGCAAAGCGGACATCTGCATAGTTTACACTCAGTTATCCACATTTTGGGGATAACTTGGGGATAACTTTTTTATTTGATGTGAAAAACTTTTTTTCTTTTTCAAAAAAATGCCTTAAAATAAGGCTTTTCCCACTGTGGATGATGTTCCTTTAGTTATTCACACTGCCAATCCCACCTCTTTCCTTCTTTCGACATTTTTCTACATTTTTCGAAGTCTGTGATTCCCAAAATTCCTTTATTTTTCAACCTTTTTTTCATCTGGGTCTTCTGTAACATACTTATGTAAACTTATTGGTTTACATAAAGTTATCCACATTTTGGGGATAACTTGGGGATAACTTCGTGTGTAACTTTTGCATATTTTCTACATTTTTCCCACAAACGCCCATTTTATCGCATTTTTGAGTGTGGATTATTGTCGAAAAGTTATGCACATTCAAAAATAAGCATTGATAATTTTCCTGTTTTAGTTTAATATTAAATAAGTAAAACTGGCCTTAAAAGGAGATCCTCATGAATATCATAGAAGAAAAGTGGGACAGTGTTGTGGATACCCTCAGTACAGAATTCGGATTTTCCCCAATTTCCATCAACACCTGGATCAAACCACTTCAAGTACAAAGATATGACAGTGACGAAGGCACTCTTTTTATTTATGTCCCGATTGATGAAATGGGTATTAACGAGGATTTCATTAATTCCTATATAAATAAGAAGTTTACAACTCCGCTCCGTTCTACAATTGCAGAGCTTACAGGACTGGACTGCACCAAGATCGTGTATACTGTAGAACAAAATGTTGTAAAAGAAGCGGATTCTTCTTCGAATACTGACAATTCTTTCAATAATATATTAGAAAAAGCAAATTTAAATCCGGAATATACCTTTGAAAACTTCGTTGTCGGAAGCAACAACAAATTTGCACACGCTGCATCTTTGGCAGTTGCCGAATCCCCGGGCGAAATCTACAATCCCCTCTTCCTCTACGGAGGTGTTGGACTGGGGAAAACCCATCTGATGCACTCGATCGCACACTTTATCCTGGAAAATAATCCACAGACCAGAGTACTTTATGTAACGAGTGAATCCTTTACGAACGAACTGATTGAAGCGATCCGAAACGGCAATAATACTGCTATGACAAAATTCCGTGAAAAGTACCGTAATATCGACGTTCTGCTGATCGACGATATCCAGTTTATCATCGGAAAAGAGTCCACACAGGAAGAGTTTTTCCACACGTTTAACGACCTGCATGGTGCGAAAAAGCAGATCATCATTTCATCCGATAAACCGCCGAAAGAGATCGCAACGCTGGAAGGAAGGCTGAAATCCCGCTTTGAATGGGGCCTGATCGCAGATATTTCTTCCCCGGATTATGAGACAAGGATGGCAATCCTCCGCAAAAAAGAAGAACGTGATTCCAAAGAAAAAGGTTACCATCTGGATGATGAAGTCATTCAGTATATTGCTACCAATATCAAGTCTAATATCCGTGAACTCGAAGGTGCACTGAACCGGATCACTGCAATGAGCAGTCTTGAACACCGCGAAATTACAGTAGAACTGGCACAGGAAGCCTTAAAGGATATGATTTCACCGAACGCAAAACGAGAAATCACCCCGGATCTGATCCTTCTGACCGTTGCAGAACACTTTCATATCAAAACAGATGATATAAAAGGTTCCAAACGAAGTGCTGATATCGTGATTCCAAGGCAGATTGCCATGTATCTGTGCCGTGAAATGACCAGCACACCGCTCAAAGCGATCGGAAAACTGATGGGAAACCGCGATCATACGACCGTACTTCATGGAGTTGAGAAAATTTCGAAAGAAATTGAGACTTCCGATGATCTGAAAAACACGATAGATATCATTAAAAAGAAACTGAATCCAAACTAGACGGCCGAAAAAGCATCGTCTTTTTATTTGTGCACAAAATAATGTGGATATGTGTTGGATACTGTGTGAATAACTTTAGCCAATTTCTGAGGATGTTAATAACCCACCGGTTTTCCTCAGAAATTTGTGGACTTTTCACCAGTTTATCCAACCTGTTTTTTCCCTTAAATTCAAGGATTTTGGGAGTTATTCACATATTCACATCCCCTACGGCGGCTACTGCGGATTTTCTCTTTAATTTATCTCATTTAACCCACAAAGGAGTTATCAACACAATGAAATTAGTATGCTCAAAAAGTAATCTTTTAAAAAGTGTGAATATTGTTCTGAAAGCAATCCCAGGAAAAACAACCATGCCTATCCTGGAATGTATTTTGATTGATGCATCCACAAACAATATTAAATTTACAGCCAATGATATGGAACTTGGAATTGAAACCATCGTTGACGGTACCATTCTGGAAAAAGGAATTGTTGCAATTGATGCAAAAATTTTCTCTGATATCATTCGTAAACTTCCTGATAATGATGTTACGATTGAAACAGACGGAAATCTGACGACTACCATCACCTGTGAGAAGGCAAAATTCAGCATCAGCGGTCAGTCCGGGGAAGAATTTTCCTATCTTCCTTATGTAGAAAGAGATAATCATATTGTTGTCTCTCAGTTTACATTAAAAGAGGTGATTCGTCAGACTATTTTCTCAATCGCAGCCAATGAAAACAATAAGATGATGACCGGGGAATTATTCGAAGTCAAAGGCGATATGCTGCGTGTAGTATCCCTGGATGGACACCGCATAAGTATACGGAAAATTGAATTAAAAGAGGAATATTCTGATATCAAAGTTGTCGTTCCTGGAAAGACACTTATCGAAATCAGTAAGATTTTATCAGGCGAAACCGAAGATGAAGTCAGTATTTTCTTTACAAAAAATCATATTGTCTTTGAATTTGATGATACCGTTGTTGTGTCACGTCTGATTGAGGGTGAATATTTCCGCATTGATCAGATGCTTTCCAGTGACTACGAAACCAAGATTCAGGTAAATAAAAAAGAGCTTCTGGACTGTATTGACCGTGCGACACTTCTGGTAAAAGAAAGTGATAAAAAACCGATCATTCTTTCAATCACAGATGATAATATTGAACTTAAGATTCAGTCTCAGATCGGTTCTATGGATGAAGAAATTGACATCAATAAAGAAGGCAAGGACATTATGATCGGATTTAATCCGCGATTTCTGATCGATGCTCTTCGTGTTATTGATGATGAAACGGTTGATATTTATCTGATGAACCCGAAAGCACCATGCTTTATCAGAGACGAACAACAATCTTATATATATTTGATCTTGCCGGTTAATTTTATGGCATAAGGAGTGAAAGTTTATGGAAACAATTAAATTAAGAGATGAGTTTATCAAGCTTGGTCAGGCATTGAAAGCAGCAGGTTTTGTAGAGTCCGGCGTGGACGCAAAATATGCTGTTCAGGATGGTCTTGTGAAGGTAAACGGCCAGACAGAAACACAGCGGGGCAAGAAACTGCATGCCGGCGATGTGGTAGAATATGATGGTCAGACTGTAAAAATTACAGATTGATGGAATGATAGTAAAATCTTTGAAGCTGAATCAGTTCCGCAATTATGAGTCGCTGCAGTTGTCTTTTGATAAGGGAACGAATCTTTTCTATGGGAACAATGCCCAGGGGAAGACCAATATTCTCGAAGCGGTATATCTATGCGGAACGACGAAATCCCATAAGGGAAGTAAAGACAGGGAAATGATCCGTTTTGGTGAGGAAGAAGCTCATATACGGATGGCGATCAGCAGAAGCCAGAGTGCTTATGAGATCGATATGCATCTGAAAAAGAACCGGCCGAAGGGCATTGCAGTCAACGGCGTGCCGATCCGAAAGGCGGCAGAGCTGCTTGGAATCGCAAACTTCGTTTTTTTCTCACCGGAGGATCTTGGTATCATTAAAAACGGACCGGCGGAGCGGCGGCGTTTTATTGATATGGAACTTTGTCAGCTGGATAAGCTTTACTTACACGAGCTTTCCAATTACAATAAAGTGATCATACAGAGAAATAAGCTGCTGAAAGAGTGTTCTTTTAACAGTCAGTATGAAGAAATGCTGGATATATGGGATATGCAGCTGGTAAAATATGGAAAAAAGCTGATCGAATCAAGGGAGCGGTTTGTCGAAGAGCTTGGCGTGATCGTAGCAGAGATACATAGAAATCTGACGGGCGGCAGAGAAGAGCTGATGGTCCGTTATGAGAAAAATGTTTCTGCGGACGAATTCGAAAGAAAACTTCAGACTTCCAGGAAACGGGATCTGAAGGTGAAAATGAGCATGACAGGTCCTCACAGGGACGATCTGCTTTTTGAAGTAAAGGGTGTAGATATCCGCAGATTTGGATCGCAGGGGCAGCAGAGAACGGCTGCACTTTCGCTGAAACTTGCGGAGATCGAACTGGTAAAAAGAGCGATCAAAGATACGCCGGTACTGCTTCTGGATGATGTACTTTCCGAACTGGACAGCAGCAGGCAGCAGTATTTATTAGACAGTATACATGATATACAGACGTTGATCACCTGTACGGGGATTGATGATTTTATAGAAAACAAGTTTCAGTTGAACAAAGTTTTTCATGTTGCAGACGGTGTTGTTTGCGAAGGATGAAAAGAAAAGACAGGAGGTTACTATGGGCACAGAGAGCAATGCAGAATACGGTGCAGATCAGATTCAGATATTGGAAGGTCTTGAGGCTGTACGAAAGAGACCGGGTATGTATATCGGCAGTACATCGTCCAGAGGTCTTCATCATCTGGTTTATGAGATTGTAGATAATGCAGTTGATGAAGCTCTTGCGGGGTATTGTGATACCATCCAGGTAACGATAAATAAAGATAATTCCGTAACAGTCATTGACAATGGACGAGGCATTCCGGTCGGAATCAACCACAAAGCAGGTATTCCGGCGGTAGAAGTCGTGTTTACGATCCTGCATGCCGGCGGAAAATTCGGCGGCGGCGGATACAAAGTTTCCGGTGGTCTGCATGGTGTAGGTGCGTCTGTTGTAAATGCACTTTCTACACATCTTGAAGTTACGATTTACCATGAAGGTAAAATTTATCGTCAGCGATATGAAAGAGGAAAAGTAGTATATAAATTAAAGGTGATCGGAGAATGTGATTCAAAGAAAACAGGTACAACGGTTACATTCCTGCCGGACAGCGAAATTTTTGAAGAAACAGTTTTTGATTTTAATGTGCTTAAACAGAGACTTCGTGAGATGGCATTTCTTACAAAAAATATCAAGATTGTTTTAAGAGATGACCGTCCGGAAGAACCAATCGAAAAGACGTTCCATTATGAGGGCGGTATCAAGGAGTTTGTGACTTACCTGAATAAAGGCAAGACACCGCTTTACCCGGATATTATTTACTGTGAAGGAATGAAGGATAATATTTATGTGGAAGTTGCCATGCAGCACAACGATGGATACACCGAAGGTTCCTACAGTTTTGTAAATAACATCACGACTCCGGAAGGCGGAACCCATCTGACTGGTTTTAAAAATGCACTGACAAAGACTTTTAATTCTTATGCGAGACTGAATAAACTGATCAAGGACACCGAGACACTTTCCGGTGATGATATCCGTGAAGGTCTTACCGTGATCGTAAGCATCAAGATTGAAGATCCGCAGTTTGAAGGTCAGACCAAGCAGAAACTGGGCAACAGTGAGGCACGAGGTGCCGTTGACAATATTGTTTCCGAGCAGCTGATGATCTATCTGGAACAGCATCCGCAGGTTGCAAAAATGATCCTTGAGAAATCTATCATGGCTCAGAGAGCGAGAGAGGCAGCCAGAAAAGCAAGAGATCTGACCAGAAGAAAATCTGCACTGGAAGGAATGTCTCTTCCTGGAAAACTGGCAGACTGTTCAGACAAAGATCCGAAAAACTGTGAAATCTATATTGTTGAGGGAGATTCTGCCGGTGGTTCTGCAAAGACAGCGAGAAGCCGTGCAACCCAGGCAATCCTGCCGCTTCGCGGAAAAATCCTGAATGTGGAGAAAGCAAGACTTGACCGTATTTATGCAAATGCGGAGATCAAGGCGATGATCACTGCGTTCGGAACCGGTATCCACGAAGATTTCGATATTTCAAAACTGCGTTATGACAAGATCATCATTATGACCGATGCCGATGTTGATGGTGCACATATTAGTACACTGCTTTTGACATTCCTGTACCGTTTCATGCCGGATCTGATCAAAGAAGGACATGTATATCTGGCACAGCCACCACTGTATAAACTGGAGAAAAATAAAAAAGTCTGGTATGCGTACAGCGATGAGCAGCTGGCAGCGATCCTGGGAGAAGTCGGACGAGACCAGAACAACAAGATCCAGCGTTACAAAGGTCTTGGAGAGATGGATGCAGAGCAGCTCTGGGAAACTACCATGGATCCGGAAAAACGAGTGCTCCGCCGTGTTGTTATGGATAACGAAAATTCTTCAGAGCTGGATGTTACCTTTACAACGCTGATGGGCGATCAGGTAGAACCAAGAAGAGAATTTATTGAAGAGAATGCTCAGTTTGTAAAAAATCTGGATATTTAGTGCTCGGAAGTAGGAGGAAAAACTGTTGGAAGACAATATTTTTGATAAGATACATGACGTGGATTTGAAAAAGACCATGGAAGAATCTTATATCGATTATGCAATGAGCGTTATTGCAGCACGTGCATTGCCGGATGTAAGAGACGGTCTGAAGCCGGTACAGCGCCGAGTTCTGTACTCTATGATCGAGCTGAATAATGGTCCTGACAAGCCACACAGAAAATGTGCGCGTATTGTCGGTGATACCATGGGTAAATATCATCCACATGGAGACAGCTCCATCTACGGAGCACTGGTAAATATGGCTCAGGACTGGTCAACCAGATATCCGCTGGTAGACGGCCACGGAAACTTTGGTTCTGTCGATGGCGACGGAGCTGCTGCCATGCGATATACTGAGGCACGTCTGAGCAAAATTTCCATGAAAATGCTTGCAGATATCGATAAAAATACGGTAGATTTTTCACCGAACTTCGATGAAACGGAGAAAGAGCCAGATGTACTTCCGGCAAGATTTCCGAATCTTCTGGTAAATGGTACGACCGGTATCGCTGTAGGTATGGCAACGAACATTCCGCCGCATAATCTGCGTGAAATTGTAAAAGCCGTTGTGAAGATCATCGACAACCGCATTGAAGAAGGCAGAGAGACGGAGATCGAAGAAATCCTGGATATCGTAAAAGGTCCGGATTTCCCGACCGGTGCAATGATCCTCGGAACAAGAGGAATCCAGGAAGCTTACCGCACAGGACGCGGCAAGATCCGTGTGCGTGCCGTAACAGAAATCGAATCCATGCCAAACGGCAAGAGCCGTATTTTGGTATCGGAGCTGCCGTATATGGTAAACAAGGCCAGACTGATCGAAAAAATGGCAGAACTGGTACGTGATAAAAAGATTGACGGAATCACAGCGATCACAGATGAATCAAGCCGTGAAGGTATGCGTATCAACATTGAGCTTCGAAGAGATGTCAACGCAAATGTCGTACTGAATCAGCTTTTCAAACATACACAGCTCCAGGATACCTTTGGTGTGATTATGCTCGCACTGGTAAACAAAGAGCCGAAAGTTCTGAATCTTCTGGAGATGCTCCAGCATTATCTGAGACATCAGGAAGATGTTGTTACAAGACGTACACAGTACGAACTCAACAAAGCAGAAGAACGTGCACATATCTTAAAAGGTCTGCTGATCGCACTGGATCATATTGATGAAGTCATCAGCATTATCCGTGCATCCAGAACAGCAGCACTTGCAAAAGAAGCATTGATGACACGTTTTGAACTTTCCGATGCACAGGCACAGGCAATCGTAGATATGCGTCTGCGTGCACTGACCGGTCTGGAAAGAGAGAAGATCGAAGCAGAGTATGAAGCTCTGATGGCAAAGATCAAGGAGTTGAGAGCCATTCTGGCAGACGAGAATCTTCTGCTTGGCGTGATCAAAACAGAGATCATGGAAATCGCAGATAAGTATGGTGATGAGAGAAGAACTTCCATTGGATTTGATATGTATGATATTTCTACAGAAGATCTGATCCCGCGTGAAAATGTTGTGATCGCCATGACAAAACTTGGTTATATTAAACGTATGAGTGTTGACAATTTCAAAGCTCAGAACCGCGGTGGCAAGGGCATCAAGGGTATGCAGACCATCGAAGATGACTACATCGAAGAACTGCTGATGATGAATACACATCACTATCTGATGTTCTTTACCAACACCGGAAAAGTATACCGCCTGAAAGGATATGAAATCCCGGAAGCCAGCCGTACGGCAAGAGGAACGGCGATCGTCAATCTGCTCCAGCTCGCACCGGAAGAAAAGATCACGGCGATGATCCCGGTCAAAGAGTACAAGCAGGGCAAATATCTGTTTATGGCAACCAGAAAGGGTATTGTGAAAAAGACACCGCTTCTGGATTATGCAAACGTAAGAAAGACAGGACTTGCAGCCATCAGCCTGCGTGAAGATGATGAACTGATCGAAGTCAAGCTGACCAACAACAAGAAAGATATTTTCCTGGTAACAAAATACGGTCAGTGTATTCGATTCCCGGAAACCGATGTCCGCAGCATGGGACGTACGGCGATGGGAGTCATCGGCATGCAGCTCAATGACGGCGATGAAGTCATTGGTATGCAGCTCAATACACAGGGAGATCACCTTCTGATCGTATCTGCAAACGGCATGGGAAAACTGACCTCGATCGATGAGTTCAAGAGCCAGAACCGCGGTGGTAAAGGTGTGAAATGTTATAAGATTATGGAAAAGACAGGAAACGTGATCGGTGTTAAGAACCTCCATATGGATGACGAGATCATGATGATCAATACCGAAGGCATTGTCATTCGTATGATGTGCAGCGACATTTCCGTTCTTGGACGTGTGACATCCGGTGTGAAACTTATGAATCTTTCGGAGAACGTATCTGTGGCAAGTATTGCGAAAGTCCGTGAAACTTCAGCAGACAGCGAAGATATCATCAAAAAAATCGAAGACGAAATGATCGAAGATGAGAAAAACGACGAAGAAATCAAAAACGAAGAGACAACACAGGAGTAATCAAACTGGAGGAAGACCATGATTTTGCGAAGAATGCTTGCAATCTGGATTTCAAAAGCAACATGTGTAGTATGTAAACTTGCCGGCAAACAGGGGGTAACCCTGGCCGGCAAAATTGCACTTAAAATAGATCCGAAAATCCTGATGGAACTTTCCGGGCAGGTGAGGAAAAAGATTTTTATCACCTGCGGAACAAACGGAAAGACGACAACCAATAATCTGCTCTGCTCGGCAATCGAGGCAGAAGGTGAGAAAGTGATCTGCAACCACACCGGTTCCAATATGCTCAACGGTGTCGTATCGGCATTCGTGCTGGCAGCAAAATGGAACGGAAAACTGGATGCGGATTATGCGTGTATTGAGATTGATGAGGCATCAACAGTAAGAGTTCTGCCGTATTTTAAACCGGACTATATGATTTTGACCAATCTTTTCCGTGATCAGCTCGACCGTTACGGTGAGATTGATATTACGATGGAACTGCTCAAAAAAGCCATGCATATGGCTCCTGATATGACACTTGTCGTAAATGGCGATGATGCACTTTCGGCATTTCTTGCAAAAGATTCCGGTAACAAATATGTTACGTTTGGTATCGGAAAGCAGTGTCAGCAGGAAAAAGAAAATGCAAGAGAGATCCGGGAAGGTCAGTTCTGCAAATGCTGCGGAGAAAAGCTGAATTACCATTTTTACCATTATAGTCAGCTTGGGGATTATGAGTGTCCGAACTGCGGATTTAAAAGACCGAAGCTCGATTTTGATGCTGAAAACGTAAAAAGCGGTGGAAAACTTTCCTTCGATGTGGATAACAGAGAAATAAAAGCCAACTACCGTGGATTCTACAACGTTTATAATATTCTGGCAGCCTATGCAGCAGCTCGCACAGCCGGTCTGGAATTAAAGAATTACAACAAAGTGCTGGCAGACTACAATCCGCAGAACGGACGTATGGAGCATTTTCACATCAAAAATACCGATGTTCTGCTGAACCTTGCAAAGAATCCGGCTGGATTTAACCAGAATATTTCCGCAGTGCAGGAAGATGACAAACCGAAAGATATCATCGTGCTGATCAATGATAAAGATCAGGATGGTACGGATATTTCCTGGCTCTGGGATGTGGATTTTGACCGTTTTCAGGATATGAATGCAGCGTCGATCACGGTCAGCGGAATCCGATGCCAGGATATGCGTCTGCGTCTGAAATATGTTGATATTCCATCCAGGCTGGAATCGGATGTAGAAAAGGCGATCCGCAGCCGCATTGCAGATGGAACCGGAAATCTGTACGTGCTGGTAAATTATACGGCACTTTATGACACTCACAATATCCTGAAAAAATTAGAACAGGAAAAAGCGTAGGAGGCGGCAGAAACTATGAAAATTACAATCGGACACCTTTATCCGGATCTGTTGAACCTCTACGGAGACCGGGGAAATATCCAGTGCATGATGAAACGCTGCCAGTGGAGAGGCATTGAAGCAGAAACGCTGGAATTTAAACTGGAAGATGAAGTAGATTTTTCCAAACTGGATATTGTACTGCTTGGAGGCGGTTCTGACCGTGAGCAGATGATCGTCTGCAAAAGACTGCAGCAGATCCAGAAAAACTTTAAAGATTATGTGGAAGACGGCGGTGTTGTGATCGCTGTCTGCGGTGGTTATCAGCTGCTTGGAGATTACTATCAGACGGACGAAGGCCGCATGGAAGGATTGCATCTGGTCAAACTCCACACGGAGCAGAAACCGGGAAGACTGATTAGCAATATTGTACTGAAAAGTGATCTCTTTGATATGCCGGTTGTCGGGTTTGAGAATCATGGCGGACGTACCGATATCGGTGATAACCAGCCGTTTGGCAAAGTCCTGTATGGTTCCGGAAACGACGGTGAATCCGGCTATGAAGGTATTGTATACAAGCATGTGATCGGCACCTATCTGCACGGACCACTGCTGCCGAAAAATCCACAGGTCTGTGACTGGCTGATAGAGAAAGCACTGGAGCGAAAATACGGAAAAGACATTGAGCTTCAGCCACTGGATGATCAGGAAGAAAAAGAAGCAAACGCTTATATAGTAAACAGATTTGTAAAATAGAGTATCAAAAAATAACGCACAAAAGAATAAATTTTATGATTTTCTGACACAAAACAGGAAATTACAGGGCAAAATAGATAGAAAAACAGAATCTCTGAAAGCTGATTATTGGAAGGATAGATAAAAAATATTCCGGTAATCAGCTTTTTTTAGTAAATAATAATTGAAAAAGAGCATTGAAAATGGTAACATAGAATAGATATAGCTAATTTTTTTTTGTATAAGCAAATAAGGAGGGCTTTTTATGAAATGGAAACAGTATTTAGCTGTCATGACAGCAGCTGCAATGGTTATTTCCGGACCGGCAGTACCGATGAGTCAGGTATTCGCAGCAGATGCAGTGGCAGCAGAAGTACAGGCAAGTGATGAAACAACAGACGAGAAAGTAGTTACATTACCGGCAGAAGGACAAAAAGTGTCTGTAGAGGCAGAGAACTTTACACTGAGTCCGTTGAATGGTGATACAGTTAATCACGTTCATGTGGTAGAGAAGGATTGGGCAAGCGATGGAAAAATTGTAGACTATTTCGAAAACGGTGATGCAATGTCCATTAAATTTAATGCACCAAAAGCAGGCATCTATGCGGTGACAGCTACTTACCGCAGTGGTCGCAAAGATACAGACACACCAAATGCATTTGAATGGGAAGGAACCAATGTAGAAAGCGGAAGTGTAGATGTATACGGTGAAGATAAAGCGACTACAACACATACTGTAACCTTTTTCGTAAAGGTAACAAAAGAGGGAGAAGGTACACTGACCTTCAAAGCAGGCGAGAAGGCAGGTCCGCAGGTAGATAAATTTGATATCGAACAGGCATATACATTACCGACTGGTGATGATACCCTGACAGTAGAAGCAGAAGATTTCACTCTGCTGCCAAAAGCAGGAGAAGATGCAAGTAAACACATCCATGTAATTGAAAATACAGAGTGGGCAAGCGGCAAGAAGATGGTGTCCTGGTTTGAAGATGGCGATGCGATGTATATGAACTTTTATGCACCGGCAGCAGGTGACTATAGTGTAACAGCTACTTACCGCAGCGGACGTCTGAAGAACAATCCAAATGAATTTACATGGGAAGGAACCAATGTGGAAAGCGGAAGCGTAGATGTTTATGGAGAATCCGGAGCAACCACAACACATACGGTAACCTTTACTGTCAAAGTAACACAGGCAGGAGCTGGTGTGCTGAAATTTACAGCAACCAATCCAAAATGTGGAGGTCAGGTAGATAAATTTGAATTTAAGAAAAAAGCCAACGTAGCTGTAGAGGGAGTTACCTTAGACCAGACAACAGCTACCCTGACAGCAAAAGGTCAGACGCTGCAGTTGAATGCAAACGTAACACCAGAAGATGCAAGCAACAAAAAAGTAACTTTTGCATCCGATAAAGAGGAAGTAGCAACGGTTGATGCAACTACAGGTGTAGTTACTGCAGTGGCAAATGGAGAAGCAAAAATCACGGCAACAACAGAAGATGGAAGCAAGACAGCAGTCTGCACTGTTACTGTTGATATTAAAGATACTACACAGCCGGAAGATGCAGATGCACCGAAAACCTGGGGAGCAACACCAAACGATGAACAGCTCTGGTATATGAAACAGGGAACAGCCGCATTCTGTCACTTTGGACCGAATACATTCAATAACGTTGAGTGGGGCGAAAATTACGGAACAAAGACTCCGAAAGAAATTTTTAAACTCACTAAGAAGTTTAATGCGGAAGCTCTTGTAAAAGCAGTAAAAGAGGCTGGATTCAGCCGTCTGATCCTCACAGCAAAACATCATGATGGATTCTGTCTGTGGTCAAGCCAGTATACAGACTATGATATTGCAAGCACAGATTATCAAGGTGATATCCTGGAAGAAATTTCAGATGCATGTACCAAGTATAATCTGGATATGGGATGTTATCTTTCACCGTGGGATATCCATGAAGATAAATATGGATGCTTTGGTGATAACAACAATAAGAAAAATAACAATAATACCGGAACATTTACAGACTACAATAAACTGTATGTAGCATGGATCAATGAAATCTGTCAGGCCAAAAAAGCAGATGGAAGCTATAAATATGGCAATAATAATCCAAACCGCCGTTCTGACCGTTTTGTAGAATGGTGGATGGACGGAGCACAGGGAAGTGCAAGTAATAGACAGACATATGACTGGAAAGCAATCCTGGGTGCGATTAAAAACAACAATCCACACTGTCAGGTATTTGGAACAGGTAAAGCAGTAAATGGTAAAAATGGAGAAGAAGATAAAAAGCTTGCCGGTACTGGTGGTATTCACTGGATCGGAAATGAATCAGGCTGGGCATCTAATGAAACATGGGCAAAGATTAATATTGGTGAAGACTATGAGACATTACCAAAATCCGATGGAGCTTATATTGGTGTAAGCAATGGTGTTCAGTGGTCTGTACCGGAAGTAGATACCAAGATGCTTGCAGGTTGGTTCTGGAGAGATTCTGCAGGAGATGACACCACAAAATCAGAGAGTGAACTGGCAGATATTTATTTCCGTACAGTTGGTCGCGGTGCGACACTTCTGATGAATTTATCTCCGAATAAGAATGGTGAAGTAGGAGAAACACAGTTAAATCGCTTTAAAGAATTAGGAAAGAACATCAGCGATACTTTTAAAACAGATTTAACAAAAGCAAGTGGAGTAACTGCAACAGCAGATTCCACATGGAAAAATTCTGACAAGTACGGAGCTGCAAAAGTTCTGGATACCATTCCGGAGGGAGAAGTTTACGACAATACTTACTGGGCACCGGCAGAAGGAAAGACCACAGGAAGTCTGGAAATTAACCTTGGCGGTCTGAAGAAATTTGATGTGGTATCTATTGAAGAATACATTCAGAAAGGTCAGACTATTGCTGCATTTACAGTAGAATATAAAGACCTGGCAGGACAGTGGCATGATTTTGCAAGTGGAAAAACAATTTCAGCAAAACGTCTGTGCCGCGGTGAAACAGTAGAAGGTACCGCAATCCGTATTAATATCACAGAAGCAAAAGATACTCCGAAAATCTGTAATGTAGGTGTATATAAAGCATCCAAAGGATTTTCAGTGTCTTCTGATGGCAGCAGTGAAGCAGTGCCAAGCAATCTGAAAAAAGTTTCTATCAACGATGCAACAAGAGAAGGAACCTGGAATTTCGAGAAAGACGAGGATGGAAATGCAAATGGTTCTGCATGGGGTGATACAGCAGGACTGGCAGCAACCTTTACATTTACCGGAACGAAAGCATGGGTAGTTGGTACAGCAGATCCGAACCATGGTATGATGGATGTTTACATTGACGGAAAGAAAGTAGACAGTGTAAATACACAAAAGTCTCCAAGAAAAATGGGAGCTGTTCTGTATACAACACCGGATCTCGAATATGGCACACATACAATCAAACTGGCTCGTTCAACCAAAGCATTAGGTATTAGCAAAATTTATTATGCAGATGGATCTGGTATTTTCACAATGAAGCAGTCAGAGTATGAACTGATGTATGGTGGAACAACAGAAGTAGAAATCACACGTACAGGTGGTACAAAAGGTCAGGCTAAAGTAAATTATGTTACACAGTCTGCAGGAGCAGAACAGGGTGTAAACTATACAGACCTTGCAGGCAGTGTGACATTTGAAGATGGTGAAACATCCAAAAAAATTACATTGACAGGTCTTGAAAATGAAAAAGCAGACAGAATGGTTGATGGAAAAGACTTTTATTTTACTTTGACATCAGATAATGCTTCTATTGGAACAGCAAATTATGCACATATCACTCTGTATAATGCAAATGTAGAAAAGACTGCAGAGAGAATTGCAGCAATGGATCTCACAGGCTATACAGATGAAAGCGTTAAAGCATTAAATGATGCAGTAACTGCAATGAAAGCACTGCCGTCTGATGCAGCAAAAGATAAGATCAAAGAAGCAGTAAAGAAAGTTCTGGATGCGAAAAATGCCCTGGAGGAAAAAGAGAATGTAACTCCGACACCAGATCCGGAACCGGAAAAAGAATTTACTTTACCGACAGGCGATAATACTCTGACAGTAGAAGCAGAAGACTTCACTATGAATCCGCTGAACGGAGACACGAAAGAACATGTTCATGTAGAGGCATCCACATGGGCAAGCGGCGGAAAGATGGTCAACTGGTTTGAAAACGGAGATTCTATTTCTATGAACTTCAATGCTCAGGAAGCAGGTGAGTATGAGGTAACAGCTACTTATCGCAGCGGACGAAGCGAAGGCGGTACACCAAACGCATTTGTATGGGAAGGAACAAACGTAGAAAGCGGAAACCAGGATGTATATGGTGAATCCGGAGCAACAACGACTCATACAGTAACCTTTACAGTAAAAGTTACGAAAGCAGGAAAAGGAGTTCTTACTTTTACAGCATCTTCACCTAAATGCGGACCGCAGATTGATAAGTTTGAGTTCAAGAAAAAAGCAGAAACACCGACACCATCTGTAGTAGCAGTAACTGGAGTAAGCCTTGATAAGACAACTGCAAAACTGACAGAAAAAGGTCAGACTGTAGAACTGAAAGCAACGGTAGCACCGGCAAATGCAACAAACAAAAATGTAAGCTTTAAGACAAGTGATGCAAACGTAGCAACCGTAGATGCAAAAGGAAAAGTAACAGCAGTAGCAAATGGAACAGCAACGATCACCGTAACAACGGAAGACGGAAGCAAGACAGCAACCTGCACTGTTACTGTAGAAATTCCGAAGACACCAGATCCGACACCGACTCCGGATCCAGTACCGGCAGATCTGCTTGAGAGAGTAAATAATGAAATTGCGGCAGCGGCTGATAAGAAAGAAACTGACTATACAGCAGATTCCTGGAAAAATTATCAGAAGGCTCTGGAAGCAGCAACAAACGCAGCAAAAGATGAAAAGGCAACGAAAGCAGACTTAGAGAAGGTACTTGAAAATCTGCAGGCAGCAGCAGCTAAACTTCAGAAAAAAGCACCTGAGTCAGAGACACCGTCAACGGATAAAAAGCCGGAAACTCCTTCAACCGATTCTAAAAATCCAACTGTTGGAACAGAAGCGAAGGTAGGAAAAGGTATCTATCGCGTAACAAACGCAAAGAAAAAGACAGTAGTTCTGGTAAAACCGCGTAAAGCCAACAATACAAGCTTTAACGTACCAAAGAGCGTAAAACTGGCAAACGGAAGATACAAAGTCGTTGGAATTGAAAAGAATGCATTTAAGAACAACAGAAAACTGAAGAAAGTTGTCATCGGAAGTCAGGTAACAAAGATCGGTGCAAATGCATTCAGCGGAGCTAAAAATCTGAAGACTATTACAATCAAATCCAAATCTCTGAAGAGCGTTGGAAAAAATGCATTTAAGGGTATCAATAAGAAATGCAAGATTAAAGTTCCGGCTAAGAAATTAAACAGCTACAAGAAACTTCTGAGTAAAAAAGGTCAGAAAGCAAGCGTAAAAATTACAAAATAAACCAGAGTTAAGAACATTGATTCTGAAATAAAAAGCAGTTAAAAAGAGCTGCCACAAAGGTGATAAAACACCGGAGTGGCAGCTCTTTAATATGAGCAAAAAGGTTATGCATTTATGTTTTCTGGAAATTCCGCTATTTCGCATGCCTCTTTTCCTGAAATATTGTCAAATAGCGTTCATCACCGGTCATGACCTGGAGAAGTTTCAGTACTTCATACACATGGCGAATTTCTGTCGGATCATCAAGCCGCCTGTGCAGGTATTTGATTTGGTTGGATTTTCCTGCCGAACGGCAATGAAAGTCAGATTCAAAAATAGAATGAAAATTGTTTGTGTCCATTATAAGTGAATAAGTGATGTCTGTCAATCTTTTTGATTACTCTATGAAGAAAAATTGGAAATATCAAAAAGAGCACAAAAACTTTTTAAAAATGAAAAGGATAATGAAGTAAAAATAATTTGTAAGCTGTGAGCTTTAAAAAGCAAAAAAAGTAAGGTATAATACAAAAGAAATATAATAAAATTGGAGGAGAAAAAGTGAAAAAATTTGCTTATCAGGCAACGCAGAGATTGTATGCACTTATAGTTGGAATAATATTTTTGTTGATATTATTTGGACAATGGTGCAGCTTTAAATTAAAAAAAGGATTTTTGATCCCAAATATTGTAATTTTAGGGGGAATTATTTTAGCTGGGGCATTTGTATATTACTGGCGATATAAAAGAAATGGAAAGCAGAAGGCAGAGAGGATATGGAAGTATGATTTAATTGTAAGAATTTCTTTGATTATATTATTTGTTGTTCAAATTTTTATTGCTTACAATATAGTTTTTGAACCTGGATGGGATGCAGGAGGAATTTATAACAGTGCAAAAATATTTGTAAACGGAAATCGGGCGGATATCGTTATAAGATATCCATTTTCTATGTATCCAAATAATTTACTGCTGCTGTTTATAGAGTCAGCTGTTATTTCTTTCTGTAATTTGTTTGCAAATGAAAATGAAGTTGTACAGTTAATGTTTTTTGCAGTTATTAATTCAATGATAAATGTCGCTACGTGCTATTTGACATATAAAAGTGCCAATCTCATTTGTAAGAAAAAAATTGCATTTGCTGCCTTTATATTAGCTGTTTTAAATTTTGGCTTATCTCCGTGGAATGTAATTTTTTATTCAGATTCGTTAGGATTGGTCTTTCCGATACTGACGTTTTATTTATTTATGAAACCGAATAAAACAGAAAAAATGGAGTGGATTTCCAAAATTATGGCAGTGATTGCAGGCTGTATCGGATATAATATCAAGCCACAATGTCTTATTATGCTGATAGCACTGTTTATCATCCAGTTTTTCGGTTGTTTAAAAAACAAGAAAAAACTTCTTCAAATTGTGATTTTGGCGGGATGTTTTATTCTTTCACTAATAACAATAAAAACAAGTATCAACCTGATTTGTGAAAAAAATCAAATTGTTCTGGATTCAAATCAGAGATTGGGAATGTCCCATTTTCTGATGATGGGAAATAATGAAGAAGGTGGAGGTCTTTACGTTGGGGATGATGTGGCGTATTCGAGATCCTTTGCAACGCCACAGGAAAGAAAAAAAGCAAATATACAAAGAACTTTTGAAAGAATGAAAGATATGGGAATAGCAGGTTATCTTCGATTTTTAGCAAAAAAGATGCTTACTGTCTATAATGATGGTACTTATGCATGGGGCGGAGAAGGAAACTTTTTTATGGTTGTTTTTCCGCAGCCTGATAATCATATAGCTGTCTTTCTAAGAAATATATATTATGCGGATCACAAATATTATGATATCTATGTAACAGTAATGCAGAGTATCTGGGTTTTTGTGCTGGGTGCGGCTGCTGTTTCGGGATTGGGAAAAGAAAATCGGCAGGAGATTATAGTGCTGATGCTTTCCATTGTAGGACTGACCTTATTTGAAGTGCTTTTCGAAGCGAGAGCCAGATATCTGTATACATATGCTCCGGTATTTTGTATTTTAGCAGCAAATGGAATGGAAAAATTAAACAGTGAGATAAAGAAGAAAAGCAGATTGTAAAAGCATTTGAGGAGAAAAAATGAAACCAAGATTATATATGATAATACCTTGTTACAATGAAGAAAAAGTGCTTCCTATTACATCAGAAATGTTTCTGGAAGAGCTGAATTTATTGATAGCAAAAGATAAAATAAGTGAAAACAGCAGAATTTTATTTGTCAATGATGGAAGTAAGGATAAAACATGGGATTTGATTAAGGAACTTTCGGAGAAAGACGAACATTTTATTGGTATTTGTCAGAGCCGAAACAGAGGACATCAAAATGCTGTTCTGGCAGGAATGATGGAAGCAAAGGATGTTGCGGACATTACTATTTCAATTGATTGTGACGGACAAGATGATATAGCTGCTATGGAAGCGATGGTGGATCGTTATCATGAGGGCTGCGAAATCGTATATGGTGTAAGAAGCAATCGTGATACAGATACATTTTTTAAGAGATTTACGGCTCAGACTTTTTATAAGCTATTAAATAAACTTGGGGGAGAGATTGTGTACAATCATGCAGATTATCGACTGGTTTCAGCCAGAGTATTAAAGGAATTTGCAAATTTTAAAGAAGTCAATCTATTCTTACGGGGTATGATTCCACTGGTAGGATTTAAAAGTACGAGCGTTTATTATGAAAGGCACGAAAGACTTGCCGGAGAATCTCATTATCCGATTTCAAAAATGCTTGCACTGGCGTTTGATGGAATTACAAGTTTGAGTGTAAAACCGATTCGCTTGATTGCAGGGGTTGGACTTGGAGTTTCTGCCTTAAGTTTTATAGGAATTATTTGGGCGGTTGTTGCAACAATTTTAGGAAGAACCGTAGCCGGATGGTCCAGTACGGTATGTATCGTATGCTTTATGGGAGGAATACAGTTGATCTGTCTCGGTGTTTTGGGAGAATACATCGGAAAAATCTATATGGAAGTAAAAGCAAGACCGCGATATATTATCAGTGAACGCACATGGGAAAAAGATGAAAAGGCGGAGAAAAAGAAATGTTCAAAATAGAAAGAAAAATTGTAGAATTTGTGGAACGAAATGTTAATATATTATTTATGCTGGCAATTACAGGTTTGGCAATTGCTGTACGTTATGCAGGAAGAGATTTTGTTTCCGGTGATATGACATGGTTTCTTCTGGGATGGTTTCAAAAAATAGCGGATAACGGAGGCATCCATAGTTTAAAAAATCAGGTTGGAGATTACAATATATTATATCAGACAATAGTAGCATTATTTACATATATAGGAGACAAGAGCATTTATTACTATAAAATATTATCGATTTTCTTTGATTTTTGCATGGCAATATCAGCAGCTATATTTGCATGCGAATTGAGCAAAAAAGAAAAAAATGATAAAGTATTTTTTATTACGTTTGCTGCAGTTATCATGTTGCCGACCGTTATTCTTAATTCTGCTTACTGGGGACAATGCGATTCTATTTATACGACCTTTATCATTCTTACATTACTGTATTTGTATAAGGGAAAATATCACGGTGCATTTGTTTTTTTAGGTATTGCTTTTGCATTTAAAATGCAGACAATATTTATTTTTCCATTTATTATATGTTTCTATATTTATAAAAAACAATTTAGCATATTTGAACTTCTTATTACCGTGTTTACCTTCTGGATATCGGGAATATGTGCTTTTGTCCAGGGACGGAGCTTACTTGATCCGTTTAGAATTTATACGAATCAGACAGGTACATACCAGGATATGCATGTGAATTTTCCGAGTTTTTGGATGTTTGTAGGAAATGATTATGAATGGCTGAAAACGGCAGCAATCGTTATGGCGGCAAGCATATGTGGCATGGGATTGTATATTATTATGAAAAGAAAGTTAGATTGCAGTCGTCCTGAAAATTTTGTATGTATTGCGAGCTGGTTTATCTGGACTTGTGTATTGTTTTTACCGGCAATGCATGAAAGATATGCATATCCGTTGGAAATACTTTTGGTTATACTTACTTGCATCAATAAAGACTATTTAAAGTATTCTTCGGTGGTAATATTATTTAGTTTATTTACTTATGGAAATTATCTGTTTTCAAATGGGGGACTTGACAAGTATATAGTAATTATTTATGCAGGCTGTTATTTACATTTTACATATACAATCCTAAAAAAGAACAGTAAGACGGCTACAGTAACAGACAAGGAGATGCAAAATGAATAATAAAATTTTACAGGAAAGTGCAGACGATTCTATTTTACAGGAAGACCTGGATCGTATTTCAGAGAGTGATATTCCATTAGAAGAGCTGAAGGGCAAGACAGTTCTGGTAACGGGAGCGACCGGGCTGATTGGTTCTCTGCTGGTAAAAGCATTACAGTGTTGTAATCGAAGAAAAGAGACAGGTATCAAAATCCTGGCACTTGTGCGTAATCAGGAAAAGGCAGAAAAACTTTTTGGTGATTTGTTAAAGAGAGAGGATTTAAAGCTGGTGATCGGAGATATTACGATGCCGGTTGCTGTAGAAGATAAGATTGATTATATCATCCACTGTGCGAGTATCACGACTTCTAAAATCATGATCAGCAGACCGGTGGACGTGATCCGGACGTCTCTTAACGGAACGGAGAATCTTCTGGAACTTGCAAAGGAAAAACAGGTCAGAAGCATGGTTTATGTTTCTTCAATGGAAATGTATGGGGTATTAAATTTACAGGATGATCAGATGGTGACAGAGGAAATGACGGGCTATTTAAATCCGCTGGCATTACGCAGCAATTATCCGGAAAGCAAGCGTATGTGTGAGAATATGTGCGTTGCTTATGGAACGCAGTATGAAGTTCCAGTGAAGATTGCAAGACTGGCACAGACGTTTGGTGCCGGAGTATTGCCAGGGGAAAACCGTGTTTTTGCACAGTTTGCAAGAAGTGCCATGAAGGGCAGTGATATTGTACTTCATACAGAAGGAAAATCCGAAGGAAATTATTGCTATACGGCGGATGCAGTACGGGCATTGCTGACCATTCTGGTTAAAGGCGAAAATATGCAGGCCTATAATGTGGTGAATGAGAAATCGCATATTACGATTGCGGATATGGCAAAATTTGTTGCAGAGAAGATTGCAGAAAAGCCGATAGAAGTTGTATTTGATATTCCAAAGGAAAATAAATTTGGATATGCCAATGATACAAAAATGCATCTGGCTGCCACCAGATTGATGGCACTTGGATGGCAGCCGGAAACAGATCTGGAAGAATCCTATCGAAGACTGATTGCGAGTATGAAAAACAGAAATGTTTAAAAATATTTTTATAGATTTGACAGTAAATGATTCGATTTGTCTGAAATGGTTACACAGTCTTCTGTAATCGTTCAGACATCAAAATATCGGTCAAGCTTACTTAAGGATTTGCGTATGTGAAGTAACTGAAACAGTTTGCTTCGAACCGCATCTACACAGCAGCCAACAACAAAAATGGCAAGGATAATTCCGAAAAAGAATAAGAGCATTTTTGAAACAGAACCATTTGTGATAAAAGCAAAACGGTCTGTCATAACATAACTGCGGACAAGAGGATGATCATGCAACAGATAGACACCGAAAGAAAGAGGTGATATCAGCATGATCATTTTTTTGACGGATTCGGAAAAGTTCATGCTGCCGAAAATGAGGAGCAATGATATGGCTGCCAGTACAATAAAAGGTGATGTATAGTGAATCAAAAAAGAAGAATCCAGAGTAAATCCGCTGATCGGAAATTTTTCAACAAGAATTTTGCTGCTCCATGTAATTAAAATGCAGAAAAAATATAAGATAAAGTATTTTTTCTTTTTAGAGTGAGAGACCAGATTCAGTTTTTTGATGCACGCACCGAGAAGATACATCAGTGTGAGCCAGAAAACACTGTATCCGTCGCCCATATAAAAAACATCCTGCTGCGGTGTAAAAGTCTGTGAAATGGTCGGAACCACAGAAAATACGACAAGAGTAAAATAGAATAAAGTTTTTATCTGCTTTTCGGAGAGATTCCGAAACATCTGATTGATGAATGGGGAGAGAAAAAACACTCCTGCATAAGCAGTAAAATACCAGTATTCTTTTCGGGTGACCGGAAAGAGTGCTTGTATCCAGCCGGATGTATTTCTGCTTTCCGGAAGCAGAAAAAAGAAAACTGTGTTGATCAGGATTCCATAAAATAAGACCTGAAGCCAAAGAATCAGAATGTTTGAAATCTTAAAATGAGAATCAACACTGACAAATCCGGATATCATAGCGTAAGTATTTACAGCACCGAAGGCAATCACTTCCAGCAGCCACGCAATCTGATAATGTACCGATAAAAAAGAAACAGAACGTAAAATACCGCCATGCCCCAGAGTGTGGAGCATGACGATCATAATCATAGAAATCATTCGGAGAAAATCAATACCATAATTTCGTGTTTTCATAAGTCTTTTCCTTTTAAAGAAATCAATCCTGAATCTTGTCAACAGTAATATTTGGAAAAAGTGCATACCCGACAGAGAGACTGTTCGGATTGCAGTAAGGAATCTTGTTATTTCCATTGAAGGTTCCTGAGCAGGTGATCTTCTTATCCAGATAGGAAACATAGTCTTTCATTTTCATGGATAATGAATAGATATGTCCTGTGCCCTCTTCAGATAACAGCATAACCAGATTGTTTGACTCAGCATCAGCATTTTCATATACAACTTTGCCGGTTACGGAAACTTTTGAGTCAGCATAATAAAGAGGATATTTGCAGATTTCTCTGTAATCTTTCGTCAGGTGCATCGGATCAGCGGTGGTGTCATCGTCTTCAATCTCCCCACAGATCGTGGTAAATTCCGGAAGAGAATCAAGAGCTTCAACATCCGTAACGGATACCAGATCGCTGTATTGTTTCATGGCATCTTCTGAAATAATCCAGTCCTTAAAGGAATCAAATGACTTTTTGTAACCGAGTAGGCGGTGATATAAAATGGTAGAGCTGTCCGAAATCTCGGACAAACCATTATAAACGCCGTAAATTTTTATCCTGTCACCTACGGAAAGATTTGGAATACATGGAGTAGCAAATTTATCTGTTTTTAATGTTACTGCACGAAACAGATAAGGATTGCCGGCATCATCTTTGATCTTGAAATAGGCATATTTTGTGCTTTCGTAGATTTCCTGAACTTCACCTTCAACCTCAATTGGATGATCAACGTGATCGTAAGGATTTTCTGTTAATTCTTTATAAGGTATAGACCGGGCATTTGCTTTCCATTCTGAGATTGGAGTACAAAGATAAAACCAGTCTACAGATGCTGCTTTGGAATCTGCAGAATAGGATTTAATTTTTTTGTATGGTTTTCCGGCAATGGCAGAATATTTAAAAAAAATGCCGTCAGGGTCTGTTTCTTTTATTTTTCCTGAAATCAGACCGTCTTTGTACTGAACTTCTGCTGATTCTCCATCTTTGTAAGAAATGACACAGTCACCGGAAAAAGCATCGTCATCCCATCTTCCTTCTATCTGAAGAAAATCAGCGGATTTACCGGCAGGAGTGAAAATAGCTTCTCCGGCATCAGCATTCTTCGTAACGGTTCCATAATATACTTTATTAAAAACATTTACATTTACGAACTGCTCGTTTTTACTGTCTGCTGCACTGGTGTGAAACGAACATACACCGGCTAAAACCAGCAGGCAGGCAATCGCTTTTTTTAACATTATAGATCGCTCCTCTCTTCTGAGTATTTTACTAATAAAAAGGAAATCAGTCAAATATTACTTCTGTTTTTGAAGGAATCATAATTCACTCACATTTATATTATTAAATCAATTATGGGAGAGTGCATATTACTGCTGCGTAGTTTTTCGGGTCTTGTTTTTAACAGTATTGTTTGTTATAATCAATAACCAGAGATTAAAGGAGAAAGAGGATGTTTATGGGCAAAAAGCGAAAAGCTGTCATGCTTGGAGTAAATGTATTTCTTGTACTGGCACTTTTATGGTCTGTAGTTTTTACCGTTGACCGAAAGAATGCGGCCTACACCAATACGGACATAGAACGATACAAGAGTTTAAATACCATACCAAAGCTTGGAGCTGTCACGAACAGCAGAACAGCTGAGATCCAGTTTTCATTGTACGATGAAAAATTATATGGCATAGCTCTCTTTTTTTATGTATCGGGAGAAAATACCGATGGAGAGCTTGTATGTTCATTGAAGCACGATGGAGAGACTATTTCAGAACAGACGGTTGCAGTGAAGGAGCTGTTTGCTCTTGTCAATAAGAATGAAATTAAACCAAAAGAACTGATTCTTGGAAACGGTGAAGTATGCAATGGCGATTATACGCTGGAAATAAAGGGAAGTGGAATTTCACCGCAGACAAGGATTTCTTTATATGGTAATAAGGCAGATGAATATTTTCTGGATTATACCAATGCAAATTATCAGAACTATAATGGAATTCTTTATATTGTGGAAACTTTAGAACCAGAACGACCATATGTATGGGCCTGTGCATTTTTACTGGCTATGAGTTTTGTCTTTAGCCTGATCATATGTATGAATGAGAGGGAGAAAGAACATGAATAATATTAAGAAACATAAGAGACTGATAGCTGCGATTGTTGTGATTCTGCTGGCAGTGCTGGTAGAGATTTTTGCAAACCGGTCTGCATGGGGACATGCATATGATCTGGATATTACCGATCATATGTACATCAGCGAGAGTGCAGGTCAGGAAGAATATCAGGTTATATTTTCTGCTCCAAAAGGACTTTATATTCAGATGCTCCATGTGCAGGGGCATTTTAAAGATGAAGAGTTCTATGATATAGAAACAAAAGAAATCAATGATTTTGGCAAAGAAACAGAGCAAAAATATCATGACTGTGTAAATAAACTTCTGCCGGAATATTCAACCAGCATCAACAAAAAAGTCACCTATCTGAAGATGACCATGAAGAAGAATAAGGATGCAGAACTGACAAAAGTATCTCTGTCCAATAAAGCAGACATTAATCTGTATCGTTATTTCTTTATACTGTTGATCGGAGCGATGATTTACTGTACTTTCTTTGAAAAAGAATTTATCAAGAAGACAGAATGGTATTTCGCAGTATTTGCACTGAGTTTTGGCATGTTGATCATTGCAGCGGCCCAGCCAACCTGCAATTCCTGGGACGAGCAGATTCATTTCCGGGATTCTTATCGAATTGCCAGCGGGCATAATGTAGAATGGACAGAAGCCGGACTTAACATTATGAACCGCATTAATCCAAAATGTAATACAAAGGAAGAATATAAACTTCTGAAAGCATATATGGATGAACATGGCACGGAAGTTGTTATGAAAGAGACGCAGGAAACGTCAGGAATTTCCTATGATAAAATTGCATATATCCCGATGGCAGTTTTTCTGTTTATCGGAAAGAATTTGAAACTTCCATTTTCGGCAGTGTTTGCACTTGGAAAATTCGGCAATCTTCTGATGTATGTGATTGTGATGTTTTGGGCGATTCGCCTTGCAAAGAGCAGAAAATTACTGCTGGCGTTTGTGGCGATGCTTCCGACGCCGCTGTTTCTGGCATCGTCTTATACGTATGACGGCGTTGTGTTCTCGTTCATTACACTGGGATGTGTCCTGTGGTCAAGAGAAGCATTTTTCCAGTCAACGAAGTATTATCATACAGCTTCTGTGATCGGAGCAATATTTATGATGTCCGTCGGATGTCTCTCAAAAGCAGTTTATATTCCACTGGTATTGCTGATGCTTCTGCTGCCGCAGTTTTATAAAAAGAATAAAAAAGAAAAAATCTTATTCCTGATCGGAATCGGAGTATTATTCCTGGTAGTTATGGCAACGTTTGTATTACCGGTTATTTCCAATACAGTGTCGGGGAATATTGCTTATGGCGGCGATTCACGAGGCGGAGATACCAGCGTTGTAAGACAGCTGGTATCTATGGTAAAACATCCGCTGGCAAGTATCCGGCTTATGTTCGGAAGTATTTTCCAGCTGGACAATTTCCGAAATCTGGGTAATATAGATTCCGATAATTATTTCTTCGGAAATCTGATGTTTTTAAATTATGCATCAAGGGGAACACTTGCAGATAAATGGAGTATCCTGCTGCTTCCGATGCTGACCCTGCTGGTTTTTCAGAAAGAAAAGGGCAGCAGCAGACTGGCAAATTGTGAAATATGGAAACGAATCCTGATGTGGGGCATTTTTCTGATCACGGTAATGCTGATCTGGAGTGCAATGTATTTAAGTTTTACGCCGGTAGGAGAGGCAAGTATCGCCGGTGTGCAGGCAAGATATTATCTGCCGCTTATTTATCTTGGAGCATTATTGCTTTCAAATTCAAAAATAAAAGTAGAAATCAGTAAATACGGACTGGCAAAACTATCATTTATTGTTGCAAATATACTGCAAATTGCAGCGGTATGGGAATTATTGCTGCAGGGAAGATTGATATAGGGGAATAGAATGACAAAAAGAAATGATCATACGTTTGCAATTTGTGCATACAAAGAAAGTCCATATTTAGAGGAATGCATACTTTCTCTAAAAAATCAGACGGTCAAAAGCAATATCATAATGGCTACTTCAACGCCGAATGAATGGATACAGGGACTGGCAGAGAAATATGAGATTCCGCTGTACATCAATACAGGTGAAGGCGGGATTGCCCAAGACTGGAATTTTGCATACAGACAGGCAAAAACAGACTATGTCACGATCGCCCATCAGGATGATATCTATGAACCGAATTATTTGAAAATGATTTTCGGAGAACTGAAAAAAGGTAAAGATCCGATTGTTGTGTTTACCGATTATGGTGAACTCAGAGATGGAGAAAAAGTTCAGAAATCAACGCTGCTCACGATCAAACGTATTTTGCTGCTGCCGATGCGAGTTCAGGGATTCCAGAATGTGCGATTTTTTAAACGCCTTTTTCTGAGGTTCGGCAATCCGGTCTGCTGTCCGGCGACAACTTACATCAGGAAAAAATTTAAGGGGGATCCGTTTGAAGTAAGATTCTCAAGCAACGTAGACTGGATGATGCTGGAGAAGCAGTCCAGAGAAGAGGGATCTTTCTGTTATATATCAGACATAGGTATGTATCATCGTATTCATGAAAAATCAACAACGACAGAAATCATTCATGGAGATATCCGCTGGAGAGAAGACTACGAAATGTTTCGAAAATTCTGGCCGGCATGGGTTGCAAAACCGCTTGTCAGGGTTTATCGTTTAAGTGAGAAATCAAATAATATACAACAGAGGGAAGAGAAATGAAGGTATTAGTGATCATTCCGGCATATAATGAAGAATTAAATATCAAAAAAGTAGTGTCTAATTTGATCGATCATTATCCACAGTATAACTATGTAGTTGTAAACGATGGTTCCGCAGACAGCACATCGCAGATCTGTCACCAGGAAGGCTACAATATCATAGACCTGCCGGTCAATCTTGGACTTGCAGGAGCTTTCCAGACAGGATTGAAATATGCAGATCAGGAAGGTTATGACTGTGCGATCCAGTTTGATGCGGACGGGCAGCACAGACCGGAATATATCGAAGATCTTTTAAAAGAAATTGAAAACGGATATGATATTGTGATCGGTTCCCGTTTTGTGACGGAGAAAAAACCATTCTCGATGCGAATGTTAGGAAATCGTATGATCGAAAGAGCAATCAAATTTTCAACCGGGAAGGTACTGACCGATCCTACTTCCGGAATGCGTATGTACAGTAAGAAGATCATTCACGAATTTGCATCCAATATCAACTACGGACCAGAGCCGGATACCATTTCATTCATGATCAAACAGGGAGCTTCCGTTAAGGATGTGCAGGTGAAAATGGATGAAAGAACTGCAGGAGAAAGTTATCTGAATCTGACAAGATCGATCGCCTATATGCTCAGAATGATGCTTTCGATTCTGTTTATCCAGAATTTCAGAAAACGCAGAAAAGCAGACTAAGAAGGGAGTCAATATGTCGATCTATTTAAGAATTATTCTGGTTGTCATATCCATGCTCAGTATGATGAACGTTATGAAGAGAGTGAGAAGATTCAAACTGCAGATAGAAAACTCTATTTTTTGGATCATTTTTTCACTGCTGCTGATACTGGTGGCAGTCTTCCCGGATCCGATGTTCTGGCTTGCAGACCTTTTGGGCATCCAGTCTCCGGCAAATATGGTATTTCTCTTTGTTATCTTTATCCTTTTAATTAAGACATTTAATCTGACACTTGAAATTTCACAGCTTCAGTACAAAATACAGGAGCTGGTACAGAAAATAGCATTAGATGAAAATAAAAAGAACAAAGAAGCGGACAAGGAGGAAAAATGAGCAAAGTATCTGTGATTGTTCCGGTTTATAATGTAGAGCAATATATAAAACGATGCCTGAAAAGTATTCTGGATCAGAGCTGGCAGGATTTTGAGATTTTATGTGTGGATGACTGTGGTCAGGATCAGAGCATTTCTATTATAGAGCAGATGCAGAAAGAATATCCGCAGAAAATAAAAATATTATACGGGGAACAAAACATGGGCCTGGGTGCTGCAAGAGATCGAGGAATGAAGGCGGCATCCGGGGAATACATTGCCTTTATTGATAGTGATGATTATCTGAAACGAAATTTTCTGGAAACTTATATGCATGCAGCACAGAAAAAAGATGCAGATATCATTGTTGGCGGTTATATCCGTGATGTAAACGGAAAGTTATCGGAAACACCGATCGATGTCAACGATGATACATTTGTATGGATGAATGTCAGTGCCTGCACAAAAGTATATAAGAGAAAATTTCTGGAAGATAATCATCTGTCTTTTTATGGAGTAAGACGCTACGAAGATGAAGGATTTATGTATCGATGTCTGGCATGTCATCCGGTTGTTGAACTTATGGCATATTCCGGTTACTATTACTATATGAATAGCGAGTCTATTACCAGGAGCAGCAAGAGCGACCGAACCGGTATTGTAAAAGAATATTTTCAGACAGTGAACAAACTGGCTGATACCGTAAAGTGTGACAGAGAGACTCAGCCATTGTTAAATTATTGCCTGGTATCCGGACTGACGGCAAATATGCTTTATAATGGTCAGGGATGCGGCGGAAAAAAAATGAAAGAATTATATATTCAGTATAATAAACTGCTCAATAAAATAGACAGAGATATCTGCAAAAACAAATACATTGCATTGAAGTATTTAAAATCAGAACCGGCAAAAAAGAGATATACAACATGGCTGATCTTAAGACTGAGAAAAATCGGACTGGACAGGCTGCTGTTTTTTCTGGTAAGCAGGATCTGATAAAAGTAAAGCTGAAACAATGAGAGGAATTATCAGATGAAAAATAAAAAATTAAGCTCTGAAGAAATCAAACAAATAGAACTGAACCTGTTATTAAAACTGGATGAGATATGTAAAAAATACAAGCTCAGATATTACCTGTGCGGAGGAACACTTCTTGGTGCAGTCCGTCATAAAGGTTTCATTCCGTGGGATGATGATATCGATGTTCTGATGCCGCGTGAAGATTTTGAGAAGCTTTTGAGACTGGAAAAAAAGCAGAAACAAGATGCGGTGGAAAAGATTGTTTCCTGGAAATCTGGTAATTCTATCTATCCGTTTATCAAACTGATCAATACGAATACGGTACTGAAAGAAAAGTATCTTTCTGAAGAATTTACAACGGGTATCTGGATCGATATTTTTCCACTGGATGGTATGCCGGATGACGAAAAAATTATCGCAAAGAAATTTAAGAAAATTAAATTTTATAAGACTATACTACTGACGGCTTACAGCGAAATGGGAAAAGGAGCTACCTGGTATGCGGCACTTGCAAAGCGAGTCCTGATCCCGATCTGCAAACATCTCAACACGGAAAAACTCTGCAATAAATTAAATGCGATATCAAAAGAGTATCCGATCGACAAGTCGCCGTATGTGGGCGGTTTTCTGTGGGGGTATGGACCGCAGGAGAAAATGCCGAAAGAATTTTTAGAGCCGGTGGAAGTAGAATTTGAAGGACATATGTTTCCGGCACCAAAATGCTGGGATTTCTATCTGACACAACTGTACGGAGATTATATGCAGCTTCCTCCGGAAAATAAGAGGATATCGCATGATTTCAATGTTTATATGAAGGAGAATAAAGAATAATGAATATCGGACTGATCTTTGCCGGAGGTTCCGGAGTGAGGATGAATACAAAAGGTCTGCCAAAGCAGTTCCTTGAGATGAACGGAAAAGCAATCATCATTCATACGATCGAGCATTTTGAAAAATGTAAAGCGATTGATGCAATTGTGATTGTATGTCTGAAAGACTATATTGAATATCTGGAAGATCTTCTGGACCGGGATCGTATCACAAAGGTAAAGAAAATTGTGCCGGGCGGTTCCTGCGGTCAGGAATCCATCTATCATGGACTTTGTGCAGCAGAAGAAATTTCAGAGAATGAAGATGACATCATTCTGATCCATGATGGAGTACGTCCCCTGATATCCGGAAAATTAATCCATGACAATATCAATATGGTAAAAGAAAAGGGAAATGCGATCACGGTAACACCGGCAACAGAGACGATCATTCAGGTTGGCGGTGAACAGGAGATTACGAATATCATCGACCGCAAAAGCTGTTATACAGCAAAAGCACCGCAGAGTTTTTACCTGAAAGATATTCTTGATGTGCATCGTCAGGCGATAAAAGAAAATAAAACTGACAGGATTGATTCTGCAAGTCTGATGAAGGAATTTGGCCATACTCTTCACACACTCGAAGGCCCGACCGAAAATATCAAGATTACAAATCCATCTGATTTTTATATTTTCCGTGCCATTTTGGAAGCAAAGGAAAACTCACAGATCTTTGGATTATAGACTATGGGAGACAGAAATATGCCAGATATTAAAATCAGTATAATTGTTCCGGTATATAATTCGGAGAAATATTTGCCGGAAACGGCACAGAGCATTTTAAAACAGTCTTTTTCGGATTTTGAATTAATCCTTGTGGATGATGGATCAAAAGATGGAAGCGGAAAAATATGCGATCAGCTTGCAGCGAAAGATACCAGAATAAAAGTTATCCATAAGACAAACGGCGGGATCTGTTCTGCACGAAATGCAGGATTAAAAGAAGCGGCCGGAGAATACATTGCATTTTGTGATAATGATGACATTTATCTGCCGGGACTTTTAGAAGATAATTATGCACTTGCAAAAAAATATGATGCAGATGTGGTGCGTTATTCCAGAAGTTATCGCACGGTCAAAGACGGCAAAGTGATCGCAGAAGAAAAGACCTCTTTTAAAGCAGGTGTATACAGCAGTTCACAGTTTGCTGCAAATTTTGATCAGATCAACAAAGCCGGAGAAGGAATCTGGGCCGGTATTTACCGGAGAGCTTTTTTACAGAAAAATCAGATTGATTTTGATGAAACCATGAAGTTTGGATATGAAGATCTGGATTTTATAACGAAAATATATCTGTGCAGCCCAAGTGTTGTACTGAATCCGAAGACTTACTATGTGTGGATCATGCGATATGCACACAGTACAAGCGGAAAGACAGACATTAACAATATCACTTCGCTGATGAAGTGTCTGGAAAATAAAAGCAGACTGGTAACACAGACCGGTATTGAAACACAGATTCCGGCATTTTGGGTGGAAGAGCTTTCCAGAAGAATTTATACGATCGTGCGTTATGTAAGCCCGAAAAAAGTAAAAATGCCGTTTGGAAAAAGAATCGAGCTTTTAAAATATTTCCGCACAGCAGCAGTGTTTCAGCAACCGACAGATAAAAAGAAAACGAAAGCATTTAAAAAGCAGTCGAAGCCAGGCTGGTTGATCTGGTACTTATTTGATAAGAAGCATTACTGGCTGTTATACTTTCTGGTAACAGGCAAACAAAGGCTGTCAGAGAAATAAGGAGCAGGGAACATGAAAGAAAAGTCAATCAAATTAAACGCAGTGCTCAATGTTATGAAAACGGTATTGTCTCTGGTATTTCCACTGATCACATTTCCGTATATCACACGAGTACTTCAGGTAAATGCGATTGGAAAATACGATTTTTCCGTATCGGTTATCAGCTACTTTTCTCTGATCGCAGCTCTTGGCATCACCACTTATGCAGTAAGAGAAGGAACAAAATACCGGGGCGATCAGGAAAAAATGAATCAGTTCGCAAGCGAGATTTTTTCTATCAATCTTTATGCAACGATCGTATCGTATATCCTGTTGTTTTTGGCACTTATGTTTGTAGACAAGCTGAAGAGCTATAATATCGTGATCGGGATCCTCAGCCTGGAAATTCTGCTGGCAACGCTGAGCGTTGTCTGGATTTATAATATATATGAAGATTTTGGTTATATTACGTTTGTTACGTTTATTCTTCAGTTCGTATCTATCATCCTGATGCTGCTGTTTGTACACAGTGCAGATGACCTTTACAAGTATGTTATTATTTCCGTTATTTCAAGCAGCGGTTCCGGATTATTTATGTTTTTCCACGCAAGGAAATATGTGCAGCTGCATCTGGTAAAAAAGCCGCCGCTGAAACATTTAAAACCGATTATGATCGTGTTTTCGACAACGATTGCAGCTACCATTTATATCAGCTCAGACACAACAATTCTTGGATGGCTGACAGATGATTACCACGTTGGAATTTACGGAACAGCGGCCAAAATATATAAGATTGTAAAACAGGTTCTTAATGCAGTCGTGGCAGTTGTTATTCCAAGATTCGCATTTTATATTGGAACACAGGAAAAAGATAAGATATTACAGCTGGGAAGAAAACTGATCGATTATATGGTAGCAATCTGCTGTCCGGCGATGGTGGGACTGTTTTGTCTGAGTAAGCCAATCGTAGAAGAGTTTGCCGGAGCATCTTTCAGCGAAGCCTATATCCCGCTGCAGCTGCTCAGTATTGCCCTTGTCTTTGCTGTCTTTGCAAACTTTTTTTCCAACTGTGTGTTGATTTCTTACAAAAAAGAAAAAATTGTTATGTTTGCGACAATCCTCAGTGCAGTGATAAATATTGTACTGAATTTTATCCTGATTCCAAGATATCAGGAAAGTGCAGCGGCTTTTACGACGATTATCGCAGAAGTATGTGTATGTGTAATATCCGCATACGAGTCAAGAAAAATCATAAAGATCAATTGCACAGCAAGAAATCTGATCTCAACGATCATTGGCTGTGTGGGGATTGTGATCTGCTGTATGCTGGCTGCAAAAGTTATTGAAAATCAGATTTATCTGATTCTTGTATCGGTGATCGTATCGGGACTGGTTTATGCAGTTGTTTTGATTCTGATGAAGAATACAGTTATCACAGATGTTTTGGAGCGTTTTGTCAGAGGAGCAAGAGGCTAAGGGAGAGGAAAAATGCAGGGAAAAAGAAATTCAACAATGGACATTGTAAAGGCGATAGGCATCATTTCTATTGTGATGGGACATTGCTGCTATTCAATCATGATACCAGCCTTGAACGTCAGTGTGGGAGAATTTGTATACAGTTATCATTTAATGGTGTTCTTTTTTGTGGCGGGATTTTTTTACAAAAGAGAATACCATGAGCACCCGGAACAGTATATCGGCAAGCGGCTTTTGAAGCTTGGCGGTATGCTGTTTCTTTATAATACCGTGTTTACGCTGTTACATAACACACTGGTGTCGGTCAAAATGATCAGCAGCACCGAACATTACAGCATCAGCAAAATGGTATCCTGCATCGTACAGAGTCTGCTGATGAAATACACTGAAGAATTGCTGGGAGCCTGCTGGTTCCTGCCAATGTTTTTTATCGGAACAGCATTGTTTGCGATTGCATTCAGCAAAGCAGAAAAAAGTAAAAAACCGGAATATTGGCATAAGATCATCTGTATTCTGTTTGCTGCTGTTGCATTATATGCAAACAGTCGGGAGCTGACCTGGGAATACTGGATACAGACTTCAATTCTGGCGGTTCCGATTATGTACATTGGTTACTTTGCAAAACAGAAATGGGACAAACTCGACAAAGGGATTACCTGGTATGGAACTATTTTAAGTTCTGCCGTGATTCTTGGAATCTTAAATCGTATGCCGGGAAGTATTGAACTTTCGGTCAATCAGATCTTACATCCGGTACTTTTTTATCCGGTGACCTTGCTTGGTATTTATTTCTGTATTGGGCTTGCAAAAATACTTGGCAAAAATCCATATACAGAAAAATTTTTCTCACTGGTCGGAAAAGAAAGCTTTCACATTATGGCACTGCATTTTCTTGGATTTAAGATCGTGGATCGTATTTATTCGTTAGTGTATGGCATTACAGATGCTGAAAAAATTGGAAAATTTCCACATTCAGATTACGGTCTGCACATCAGTTATGTGATTGCCGGAGTGCTCATTCCATTATGTCTGATTACATTACTGCGTAAAGTTCAAAAATATGGTCATTTTGTGAAAGAAATGTAAAACATGCTTTTCAAACAAAACAGAGGAGATTTTTACATTGACTTTTACATTTAGATAAATATACTATAAATTAGGAATAAAAATCGTGCTGCTTGGTAAAAGTAACCAGAGCAGCATCGCAGTGCTAAATTGCATTGCGGCATGAGGAGGAAATAAATGAAAAAAAGAATGCATAAACTTTGCACCATTTTGACAGCATCCGCTTTACTTGCAATGTCTGTCACAGTATATGCAGCAGAAGGGGATAATACAGAGGCTGGATTTCAGCCTGCAGAAGAAGGGACTGTACAGTCTGCGGATACTGAGCAGACACAGGAGACAGCTTCAGAGCAGACAGAAGAGAAAGATCCGGAAGAAAACGGATTAGATTCTTTTATTTATATAAGAGAAAAAGAAGATAAAACAACCGGAAAAGCAAAAGTAAAAAAAGTAACGATCGAAGAATTAAAAGAAGAGATCGATGCAAATCAGGTGCCGGAACTGGCAGCGGTTGTTTTTCAATTTTCAGATGAAGAGTTTGAGACAGAGGCACTGACGGAGAATACAACTGAATTTGAAACAGAAACTCAGTCAGAAACGACAGAATCTGAAAGTGAAACAGCAACGGAAACAGAATCCGAGACAGACAAAGATTCAGAAATCGAGAAATATCCAACCGTAGAACTGAGTGATATGCAGAAAGATATGGTCTATGAGGTAGCAGAGCTTGTTCCACAGACGGTTGTGATCTTCAACCAGTGTGAGCTGGAAAATAATCTGGTGTTTACAGACTGCAAGGAAGTGAAGGCAGTTACCGTTCTGAAAGCAGACACAGAGAAAGAACTGAAAAAAGCAATCCAGAAATACGACCTGGAAAAAGAATATGCAGATTATCTTAAACTCCAGAGTGAAAAGAAATCTGCGTCAAAAGGACAGGCACGTACGACAAGTACATCAAGTTCAGGCAAAAGCCTTGCAGTGCCACAGACGTCCACTCAGGCAGAGAGTCAGACTTCCACTACACCGTCAAACCGTGTGGCAGGAAGCAGTTCAACATCGGGAAGCAGTTCTTCTTCAGGAAGCTCTGCTTATGGATCATCCGGCAGCTCCACATCAGGAAGCAGTTCGACATCCGGAACAACAACCGGACAGAAGGACGTTACATTCAAATTTGAGCCGGATGAGGTATACAGCGGAGAAGAGAGCATTTCAGCAACTTACAGCGTATCCAGCACAAAAGAGATTACATATGGAAAAGTAACGATTAACTATGATACCAATGCGATGAAATACGATGATTCCAATGCGGAGGACAGCGACGCACTGGAAGGTATGACGATCAAAGTTATCAAGCCGACAGACAGTGCCGGAACGGAAGGTAAGATTGTGATTGAATTTTCATCAACAACACCGAAAAAGCTGAAAGGAACTCTGGTAGATCTCTGGTTCAATCTGACAGGCAATGCAACAACCGGTCAGCAGTTCAATATCAGCATGACCGTAGATGAATTACGAAATGGATCGACCAATCTGACATCTGAAGTGGAGACAGCAAGTATGGTAGCACAGCCGGATGACGATGAAGAGACGGAAACGGAGACACCTTCTACAACCGCCACACCGTCCACAACGGCATCAACAAGTGCATCGCCTTCCACACTGACATCAGGTTCGAGTTCCGCGACGACAACACAGAACGCACCAAAGACAGGCGATACAACCAATATCCCGGCTATGGTTCTTCTGATGGCAGGTTCGGCAGCAGTATATATCAAAGCAAGAAAGAGAGTATAGCAATAAATGTATAGACGAAACATAGCAGCGGCAGCAGCCGTCCTGTTTCTTTCTTCAGCCGTTGGCATTTCTGCCTATGCAGCACCACAAAAAGACAACAGTGCGACAGAGGCAGAGACAGAAACTGAAACGGAAACTGAGAGACAGACGGAAACCGAAACAGAAACCGAGACAGAAACTCAGGAAACCGAAGCAGCGACAGAGCGAGAAGCAGGTTTTGTATCCATAGAAGAGGTGCCGTTTGAAATCGAAACGGAAACTGAGACAGAAAGCAGCGATCAGACTGAGACAGAAACGGAAACAGAGCAGAAAATAGAGTCACCAAAAGTAGAACAGACTTTTCGTTTTTTTCAGGTAGAAAAGAAATATGCTGTATCAAAAAGAGATGATGTTTATCTCTATGAAAAGAAAAATACAAAATCCGATAAAGTAGGAAAGATCAATGCACTTGGCGTATTGCATATTCTGGAAGAAGACAACGATGGCGAATGGTATTATGTAGAATCCGGAAAAGCCAGAGGCTTCATAAAAGCAAAATATGTATGGGCAGACGAAAAAGCGGAACGTTATGTAAAGCATAAAAAAGAAAAGAATATAGAGACAGCCGAAGTTCTCAAAGAAGCTTATGAAAATAAGGCGTTTCTGCATACACAGACAACTGCATACAAAGCAGTAGCCAAAAAGAAATACGCCCTGACAAAAAAGAGAATCAAAATCTATGATTCTATTCCGCAGGAAGAAACCAAGAACAATAAAAAAGAAGAAACAGAAAAAGAAACGCAGGAAAGTACTGCCTCAGAAAGTGAAAAACAGAGCAGCAGTGTGACAGAGGGCGAAACGCAGGATAATTCTGCGAAAGAGGGCGAAACGCAGGATAATTCTGCGAAAGAGAGCGAAACGCCGGACAGTGCTTCCGGGGAAAGTGAAACACAGGAATCCGAGAAAAAGAAAAGCACAGATCGGAAATCGGAGAAGAGTGAAGATACAGAAAAGGACCAGGAGCCGGAGGTAGTAGGTACACTGGAAAAAGGCGGACTGTGTTATATTCTGGATGATGAGAATCAGGAATGGAGTTATGTAGAATCAGATGATGTCAGGGGATTTGTACAGACAAAGCAGCTCGAAACCGGAAAAAAAGTGAAAAAAGAGATCGAAGAAAAAGGCGAGGATACTTATGCCCTTGCTAAAGCAAAAGTAAAACCGGAAGACAACAAAGCCTGCTATTACACGGTAACTTCCGTAAAAGAAGCTTCTGTATCAGGACTGATCCGCACCTCTATGTTAGAATATGCGAAGCAGTTCCTGGGTAATCCTTATGTATGGGGAGGTACCAGTCTGACAAAAGGGGCAGACTGCTCCGGTTTTGTACAGAGCATTTATGCAGAATTTGGTTACAGCATTCCGCGTGTGGCGGAAGACCAGGCAGAATGTGCCACCAAAATACCGGTAGAAGATGCATTGCCGGGCGATCTGATCTTTTATCAGAGATCGGATGGCTATATTTATCATGTAGTTATGAGTACTGGTGACGGCGGAACGATCGAGGCACACAGCAGTGCCACAGGCATTATAGAAAGCACTGTAAATGAAAACGATGCAGTATGGGCAGTCCGTATTATTTCAAATGAGGATACAGACATACTGGATGCATTGAAGAAAAAGGATATGGCAGCAGATTACTATGATAATGCTGTTATAGCGAAGAGCACAGAATATGGTTCATACCTTGGCAAATTTAAGCTGACAGCATATTGCAGCTGTCCGATCTGTTGCGGAGTCTGGTCAGGCGGACCTACGGCGAGCGGAGCAATGCCGACGATCGATCATACGGTAGCTATGGCAGGACTGCCATTTGGAACCGAATTGATCATCAATGGACAGGTCTATACAGTAGAAGATCTGGGAACGCCATATGGACATGTAGATATCTATATGAATAACCATCAGGCGGCACTGCAGTTTGGTGTTCAGTACAGTGATGTGTATCTGAAAAAATAAAGAAGAATAAATATTTGATATGGGCAATTTCTTATTATATTCAAGAAGGAATTGTCCATATTTTTATATCAGATGTGAGATGACTTCGGCAGGCGTTTCTCTGCGTTCAAATGAGGATACAGACATACTGGATGCATGGAAGAAGAATAGGTGAGTTGAAAAAAGTAAATTTCACTTTGCAAGTGAGCCCTGAAAAAATAAATAAAGAAAAAGCAAAAAATCAGTTGACATTTCAAAATGAATTTATTATAATAAATGAGCGTCACAGAGATGTGAGCACAATATCAGACGAATTGCTGATTCAGGAGAAGTACTCAAGTGGCTGAAGAGGCGCCCCTGCTAAGGGTGTAGACCGTTTACGCGGTGCGAGGGTTCAAATCCCTCCTTCTCCGTTCAACATTCTAAGATATTTTTTTATGCCCTTAATTCTTTGAAAAACAACTTGAGAAAAATAAATCAAAAAAGTTGTTGACAAAAAGAAAGAGAAGTGGTAAGATATCAAACGTTGCGGCGGAAACGCAGAAACAACGGAGCCTGAGAGATACAGGCAGTCAGGGAATCATCCAGACGATCCGGGGACGGAATCAAAAAGATGAAAAAAGTACTTGACAAACCGGAAAAACTTTGATAGAATACCAGAGTTGCTGCGAAAGAGACAAAGCAACACAGTCTGGTACGACTTAAGAAGTTCGAAAGAGCTTCGAAAAAAAGTTTAAAAAAGTACTTGACAAGCACAAAGAGATGTGCTAAAATAACAAAGCCGACGCGAACAGCGAACGGCACAAACGAAAAGATGAACCTTGATAATTGAACAGTGACAACCTTGAAAATTCAAGAGAAAAGTTCTGAAAACGAACCTTAAACAGTAAAACAAGGATGGATTAGCCAAGAGTTAATCCTGACTGGACAAATTTTTATTATGAGAGTTTGATCCTGGCTCAGGATGAACGCTGGCGGCGTGCTTAACACATGCA